>Ga0008833_1000205_pt1 | contig 81072 bp, 71 predicted proteins | sample HotLakConsoUCCLE_FD_62216 | JGI IMG/M metagenome (GOLD analysis project Ga0008833, IMG submission 62216) | Hypersaline microbial mat communities from Hot Lake, Washington, USA - Hot Lake Consortium UCC-LE | ecosystem: Environmental > Aquatic > Non-marine Saline and Alkaline > Hypersaline >... | reverse complement strand
GACCCAGCTCGATGCACAAAGCCGCTCCAACGTGCAGCAGCTGGCCCGTGCGCTGGAAACCGGCCAATACGACATGCGCTGGCTTCTTTTCGCGGGCTTCAGCGATGGCCAGGGGCCCGCGGTCTCGAACCGCAGGATCGCCGAGGCCCGCGCCCGCGCGGTCCGCGACGCGGTGGTGGCCGCAGCCGAGACCGCGGATTTCAGCCGCGTCACGCTGGATATCGACGCGTTCGGAGAGGCGCTGCCCATGGCCTGCGACGACAGCGCCTGGGGCCGGCAGGTCAACCGGCGGGTCGAGATCTGGGTGCGCTGACGCGCCTCAATCCAGCTCGATCCGCACCCTGTCCGACCGGCCCTCCGCATCGATCACCGCGATCTCGGCAAAACCTCGCCCGGCAAAGGGCAGCGTCAATTCGCGTCGCTGCGCGCCGGTCACCAGCGGTCGGCCATCGGCCAGCACCGTGAAGGGCGGTCTGCCCGCGCGCAGCTTGATGGTCAGCGCGCCGTCCAGCGCGAGGCGCGCGCCGTCGGGTGGAAAGGCCACGCGGGGGGCATCCTGTGGCGCCTCGAACACGGCGTTTCGCGCGCGGAACCGTTGCAATGGCTGCGGCAAGGAAGCGGTGGACAGCATCAGCGTCTCGGGAGGCGGCGGCCGCAGCGGGGTTGCCTGTGGCCCGACACGCTGGAACAGCTCGAACAGGACAGGGGCGGCCATGTCCGCGCCGAACGCGCCGGGCACCGGCGTTCCATCGGGCCGGCCGATCCATACACCCGCCACGTGCCGTCCGTCATAGCCGATGGCCCAGGCGTCACGGTGGCCGTAGGACGTGCCAGTCTTCCAGGCCAACCGCCTTTGGGGCACACCCGGCGGCGGCGAAAGACCCGCCAGGATATGGCCCACATGCCAGGCCGCGCCACGGCTGACGATCCGGGCCCCCGGCGCCCCCGGCCCCGCCACCCGCAGGTTCAACGCCTGCCCGCCATTGGCAAGGCCGGCGTAAAGCTGCACCAGGTCTTCCAGCGTCACGCCGACCCCGCCCAGCGCCACCGCGAGCCCGGGCTTGCCGCCGGGCAGGCGCGGCGCGGCGCCCGAACGCCCCAGCACCGCCATCAGCCGGGCGGGTCCCAGCTCCTCCGTCAGCAGGACGACCGGGATGTTCAGCGACAGGCGCAGGGCATCCGCCACTGTCACCTCTCCGCGAAAGGCGCCGTCGAAGTTGCGCGGCGCATAGGTGCCGAAAGCCACCGGACGGTCGTCGATCAGCGTTTGCGGATGCGCAAGACCCTCGTCGAAGGCCAGCGCGTAGACCAGCGGCTTGAGCGTCGAGCCTGGCGAGCGGGGCGCCTGTGTCATGTCGACGAAGCCCTGCGCCGCGGCCTCGCCCCAACGGGCGGACCCGACCGAGGCGAGGATCTCGCCCGACCGGTGATCCGCGACGATCAAAGCGAGGCTGAGCGCCGCATCCCTGCCTTGCAGAGCGGTGCGCCCCAGCGCCTCGGCAGCCCGCTGCAACTGCGGATCGAGCGTCAGGGCGTGGCGCCGCAGACCCGGCGCCTCGCGCCGCATCCGCTCTGCCAGGTGCGGGGCGAGGGCTGGAAAATCGCGCATCCGCGCCGGAACCGGCTCGGTTTGCGCGGCCCCTGAGGCCTCGGGCGCGATCAGGCCCGCGCGCACCATCCGCGCCAGGACCCGGTCGCGCGCAGCGTGGGCGGCGGCGCGGTCCCGGTCCGGGCGACGGGCCTCGGGCGATTGCGGCAGCGCGACCAGCAGCGCCGCCTCGGCCACGGTCAGGCGGGCAGGCTCCTTGCCGAACCAGGCCAGAGAGGCGGCGCGCGCGCCCTCCAGGTTGCCGCCATAGGGCGCCAGCGTGAGGTAGAGCGACAGGATCTGGGGCTTGGTCAGGCGGCGCTCCAGCGCCAGCGCCACGCGCATCTGCCGCAGCTTGCCCTGCCAGCGCCCGGTGCCGCTGTTCTCCAGCAGCCGCGCCACCTGCATCGTCAGCGTGGACCCGCCCGAGACGATCCGCCCATGCCACAGCGCCTGCCCCGCCGCACGCAGCAGTGCCAGCGGATCAACCCCGCCATGCCGGTGAAAGCGCCCGTCCTCGTAGGCCAGCAGCATCTCGACGAACCGCGCATCCACCCCGGCGGCGGATGTTTCCAGCCGCCACCGCCCATCCGCCACGGTGAAGGCGCGCAAAAGGCTGCCGTCGCGGGCGCGCACCTCCACCGAGGTTTCGGGGATCAGTGGCGGCAGAGCCGTGGCGGCCACCCAGCGATCCATAGCGTCCCTCGTGGCGGCCCCGGCGAAAAGCAGGGCCACCAGCAGGAAGAGCGCAATCCGCCTCATTCAGTGACGGTCAGCCGGCCCGACGCCGTGTTCGCGCGGAATTGCGGGCGATACATGTCCTCCACCGAGGCGGCGGGATGGTGGTATGTGCCCGGGCTGACCGCGCGCACGATATAGGCCAGGCGGAACGGTTCGGCCTGCCGCCAGTCGACCTGTGCCAGGAACCGGTCCGCACGGAACTCGGCATGGGCGGCCTCGGCCGTCTCGAGCCAGCCCAGCCCGGCGATATCGCCCGAGGACAGCAGGTTGGGATTGTCGATCTCCAGCCCGGCGGGCAGCGGATCGTCCACCATCAGCCGCCCGCCCGTGTCCTCGGCGGGCGAGACCTGCAACACCGCCACGAGGCGCGTGCCGGTCTGCACGGGGAAGACGGCCGGCGCGCCCTCCAGCGTGTAGTAGCTGCGCGTCAGCCCGTAGCCATGGCCCGACGCCTCCACCGGGCCGGAGGGCACCCCGAAGGTGGTGAGCGTGATGTCGGTGCGCCGATCCGCGGTGATGGCAAGCGGGGTGACCGCGTCATCCTCCAGCAGCCGGACAACCGGTCCGTCGGCGGGCTGGCCGTCGACCGACAGGCCGGACCCGGCCGGATCCTGCACCATCGCGTGCGCGGCCAGCAACGACCAGGCCTGTTCCTGGGTGGACAGGCGCTGCCCCGGCGCGGCGATGCGGCCCGCCAGCGCGGCGCGGTCCACCGCCTGGCTGCCCGAAGCCACCGCCAGCGTCAGCAGCCCCGCCGCATCCCGCAGGGCGGTGCCGTAATCGTCGCGCCAGCCCCCGCGCCCGTCCTGTGCGTCCACCCGCTGCATGGCGCGGGCGAACATGGCGTCCGCGCGGGTCTGATCGCCATAGCTGGCAAGCGCTGCGCCCAGCTGGGCCATGGCAAGCGGCGTGGCGAAATCCCCGCCCTTCACATCGGCATAGTAGCGTAGATCGCCCATCGCCGCAGCGCCCTCGCGCGCCAGCACCATCAACGCATAGGCGATATCCTCGCCACCGCGGTCGAAATCGGGCGCGTAGTTCACCCGGTTGCGCAAATTGTCCATGGCGCTGCGGAAGGCGGTCTCGGGGATGGCATGGCCTGCCGCACGCGCGCGCGACAGGAAATCGGTGACATAGGCATCCAGCCAGAAATCCCCGCTCGCGGCCCGCCACAGCCCGAAGGCGCCATTCGCGGCCTGACGGGTCAGCACCGTCTCGATCCCGCGGTCCACGCGGGCGTGCAGCTCCTCGGCGGTGCCCAGCCCCATGGCCTGTCCCACCGACGACAGGTAGAGCAAGGGCATGGTCTGGCTGGTCACCTGCTCGGTGCAGCCATAGGGGTAACGATCCAGCGCACCCAGCAGGCCGGGCGCGTCGAACCGCGCCAGCGGCCCGGCCGAGAGCATCGCGGCGCCGGTGCCCGGCCGCAGCCCCGCGAACACGTTGTCGTCGAATGTGAAGGTATCGCCCGCCTCGAGCGCGAAGCGTCGGGTCGTTGCGGTCTCCGGATCGTTGACCCGAACGCCCAGAGGCACCTGCTTGACCAGCTGGCGCCCGTCGGGCGTGGTCAGCGCGATGCGCAGGGCATGATCGCCCGCCACGGCGGCGGTGATCGGGATCGACAGACGGGCGGTGCCACCCTCCTCGAGCGTCACGCCCGAGGGGATCGCCGCGGCATCGAGCACCACGCCCTGAGCCGTCACGTCCAGCCCCACTCGGCCCGCGGGGCCAGTGGCGTGGGTCAGTTCCAGCAGCATCCGGCTTTCGTCGCCCGGGGCGACGAAGCGCGGCAGGCTGGCGCTCAGCACGACCGGGTCGCGGACCAGCACATCCGCCTGCGCCTGGCCCACGCCAGTCGGCGACCAGCCCACCGCCATCAACCGGACCGTGCCGTTGAAATCAGGAATGTCGAAGGCAACCTCGGCGCGTCCGTCGGGCCCGACCTCGACCGGCCCGGAGAAGAACGCCACCAGATCCTCGGTCGGAGGCGTCGCGTCCGAGCGCCGCGAGGCCCCTGCATCCCCGCCGGAGCGGACCCGGCCCATGGCGCCGGCCGTGCCGTCGATCAGCCGGCCGTAGAGGTCGCGGATATCCATGCCCAGCCGGCGCTGGCCGAAATAATGGCCGGAAGGATCCGGCGCCTCGAAGCCGGTCAGGTTCAGGATGCCCAGGTCCACCGCGGCGACGGTCACATGCGCCGTCTCGCCTGCGGCCAGGCCTGCCACCTGCACCGCAGCGCGCAGCGGGCCGCGCGGGTCGGACTGGGCGGGCGTATCGAGCGAGACCTGCAATTGCTTCGCGCCGGGATCGACGGCAGCATGGGCAAGGCCCAGCGCGCGGGCCGGGTTGCGTCCCGCCTCGGTGTCCATGGGCCGGATGACCTGAGCCGTGACATAGGCGCCGGTGCCCCAATCTCCGGTCACCTCCAGCGGAATCAGGCTTTCGCCCTCGGGCACCTCCACCGCCTGCATCGAGATCAACCGGTCGGACATCACCGCCACCATCGCCGTGCCCGCATAGCGCGGCACGATCCGCAACGTGGCGGTCTCGCCCACGGCGTAGCTTTCGGCGTCCAGCGAAAGCTCCAGCGTATCGGGCGTCTGCGTGGCGTCGGCCGGAGCGAACCAGCCCGCGTGGAAATCCGTGGAGGCGGCGGCGTAATCGCCGTCCAGCCGCTCCACCACCAGCTCGTAGCGGCCCCACTCCACCGGGGCGGTTACCTGGGCGGGCTCGCCCGTCATGGTCACCTCACCGGTTGCGACACGGCTGCGTGTCGTGGTGGGCTCCCAGTTCCAGTTGCCGTAGAGTTGATACCACTGATAGCGGGTCTCCACACGGTTCAGCGTCCAGCGCAGGCGCATCGGCTGGGGTTGCAGGTCCGGGCCCAGCGCCATCAGCCGGAATGCGGCCTCGCCGCCCTCGGGCACCACGCCCTCGAATTCCGGGCGAATCCCGATCATCGGCCCGGACGGCGCCAGCGCGCGCGTGAGCTCGCGCTCGACCGGACGGCCCGATCCTTCGGACACGGCGACGGTGAAGGTCGCCTCCGCCGGCAGGCCCGCCCCGTCGAGCACAGGCAGGTCGACCGCGATTGCCGCGAGCCCGGCCGCATCGGTCCGCGTGCCCTCGGGCAACCAGGCCGTGCGGGGCTGGGGACGCTCGTCGTGACGGCCGAAGACATAGCCGGGGAAACCCTCGACACTGTCGCGCGGCGACACACGCACCCGACCCTCCACCGGCAGCCCGCCAGCGGGCGCCCCGAAAAGATACCGCGCCTCGATATCCAGCAACGCCCTTTCACCCGGGCGCAACGGCGTGTCCGGCAGGGACAGGCTCACATCTGTGCGCTCCGGCAGGAAATCCTCCACCAGGACGTTGCGGCTGGCGAGCGCGGGGGCGTCCGGGTCGGCCTTGACCTCCAGCCGCCACGCGCCGCGCGGCACGCCCGGCCCCAGCGGCAGATGGAAAACATGCCCGCCCGCCGCGTCACGAGCAGAGGTGTGGCGGCTGTATTCCACACCGTCGGGCCGGGTCAGGATCACGGTCAGCGGGAGGCCCGGAATGGCGGCTGCCTGAGTGTCCCGGGCCAGCGCGGTCAGGTGGATCACCTCGCCCGCGCGGTAGGCGCCCCGGTCGGTGGCCAGGAAGACATCGATCGGCGGCGCGGGCTCGCGCCCCTCCACCCCACGGTCGGACAGGTCGAAGGCGGGTTCGGTCAATGACAGGAAGGCGAGATCCCGTTCGCCCGCAGTCGCCACCACCATGGCCGGCGCTGCCCCGCCCTGCCCGCGCGTCAGCCCTGCGTCGAAGCGCGCCCGGCCCGTCGCATCCGTCACCGCCTCGCCCAGCACGGCGTTCGCGCGGGACAGAAGCTGCACCGAAACGCCCTCGCGCGCCTGCGCATCGGACAATCCCCGCACCACGACATTCAGCCCGTCATTGCCCTGCATCGTGGTCAGCCCCAAATCGGACAAAACGAACCATTGCGTGGCCCCCGGATCGTCATAGCTTTCGACACCCGGCACCTTGGCGGTCAGGGAGTAGATGCCCGGCGGCAGGTCCGTCACCACCTCGGCCATGGGCAGGCGGGTGGTCATGTCGCGGTTGAGTTCGTTCCGCACCTCACCGGTGCCGCGCCAGACATCCTCGGCGATCTCCTCGCCGAACTGCCGCTGCTGGTAGTAGGAGAGCGGCCGGCCAAAGAAATCCTCCTGGACGGCGCGCAGCAGGTTGCGGTCACTGACCCGGCGCAGCCGCAGATCGACGGCGTCGAGGTTCACCGTCTCGATCGGGATGCCCGCCTCCTCGGTTCGGGGCAGGACATAGGACCGGCCGGGGAAACGGACGGAGGGCTGCCTGTCGCGCACGTAGAGCCGCAACTCCACGTCGCGGGCCAGCGTCTCGCCACTTGCGGCCGGCAGGCCCTCGCGGAAGGTGACGGTGTAGCGGCTGCCATGCTCCACCCCGTCCACGCAGATCTGACGATCCTCGGCACCGACGGCCAAGCCCTGGGCCGGCAGGCGCAGGTAGGGCGCGTAATCGACGCCCTCGGCCAGCGGCTCGTTGAACTCTGCGCAGATGCGCGGGCTGGCCTGGTCGCTCTCGACCCGGTGCTCGGCGATGCGAAAGCCGTATTGCGCCACGGCGCGATCCAGAAGCGAGATCACGTCGTCGCGTGGCTGAAGGCGTTCGGCCAGCCGAAGCGCCGGGATCATGTCGCGCCCCCGGCCCGTCTCTTCCAGCGAGAGGGCCAGCGAGACCAGCGCCGACACCCGCTGCGGCGCGCTCGCCGCGCGCAGATAGCCGTTGACCGCCGCCAGCAACCCGCGTTCGTGATTGGCGCGCGCGCCGTTGCGGTCCCGATCGGCCACAAGGCGCGACAGGCGCGCATATTCCAGCCAGAGGTCCGACGCGTCGGTCCGCGACAGGGCGGCGCCGATCCAGTGCCGGGCCTCCGACAATTTGCTTTCGGCCTCGCGCGCGCGGGCGGTCTCCAGCAGGACCTGCGGCGTCCAGTTGCCGCCGGGATGGCGCATCCCGAGCCCCTGCGCCTGGTCGCGCGCGCCCTCCATGTCGGCGGGACGAAGAAAGTCCAGCTCGGCCGCCCGCGCCTCCGCCGTGGAGCGCGCTCCGGCCGGCGTTTCGATGATTTCGGCCGAGACAGCGTCTTCATAGGCCACCCGGTCGCTGACCACGCTTTTCGGGAAACAGGCGTTTGACCGTGTGTTGAAGGTGAAGGCCCGGCACTCGGGGTTGGCAAGACAGGTGCGCTCGCAGGCTTCCCGGGTCGTGTCGAAGAGCGACTGCAGGTCGGAGCCGTAGAAATCCACGTTCTGCGACACCACCAGCCGCCGATCGGGCAGGGGGCTGTCCGCAAGACCCGGAAGGACGGAGGCCATCAGAAGGGCGGCGGCGAGAAGAAGGCGCATCGGTGGTCTCCCGGGCTGAGTATCGAAATGGTCGCACGAGCAGGCAGGTATGACAACGATTTCAATGACCGGGGTTAATCGGGGATTTACCGGTTTCACGGCATTCTCGGCCCAACAGGGACAGGCGGTGCGGAGGCCGGCCATGAGTCTGGCCAGCAAGCTGGAACAGGAAAGGCGCGCGCGGCTGGCCGCGGAACGGCTGCTGGAGGTCAAGCAGGCCGAACTCTTCGCCGCGAACCGCAAGCTGGGACAGCACGCAAGGGTGCTGTCGGAGCAGATCGTGGAAACGCGCGCCGAGGTGGCCAGCGTCCGGGACGAGAATCGCCGCGTCAAATCGGACCTGACCGCCGCCAACCAGAAGATCGAGATCGTCGAGACCCAGCTCTGGAAGGCGCTGGAGACCGTGCGCGACGGTTTCGCAATGTTCAACTCGGAGGGAAGCCTGGAACTGGCCAACCGCGCCTACCTCTCGATCTTCGACGGGCTGGAATCGATCCGCCCCGGCGCAAGCTTCTCGCACATCGTCGATGTCATGGTCGAAGAGGGCATCGTCGATCTGAACGGCGAGTCGGGCGCGTCCTGGCGGACCCGGATGCTGGGGCGCTGGGATCTGCCCACCATCCCGCCCGAGACGATCCGCCTGTGGTCGGGCCATTTCATCAAGCTGATGGACCGGCGCACGCCCGATGGGGGGCTTGTGACGCTGGCGGTGGACATCACCGAACTGATGCGCATGTGGTCGGCGGTGGAGGAGCTGCCGGACGGGTTCGTCCTGTTCGATTCAGACGACCGGCTGGTCACCTGCAACACCCGGTACCGGGCAATCTACGACAAGAGCGCGGCGGCGCTGGAGCCGGGCAACAGCTTCGAGGAGATCCTCCGCCACGGGCTGGAACAGGGCCAGTATGCCGAGGCCCTGGGCCGCGAGGACGCGTGGCTGGAGGATCGGCTGGAACAACACCGCCGAGCCGAGCGCGAGGTCGAGCAGCAACTTTCCGATGGCCGCTGGCTGCGGATCTTCGAGAAGGAAACCTCTGATGGCGGCCGGGTCGGGCTTCGGGTGGACATCACCCATCTGAAGGACCAGCAGCGCGCCCTGGAGATCGCCACCGAACGGGCCGAGGCCGCCAATCGCGCCAAGTCCGCCTTTCTCGCCAACATGAGCCACGAGATCAGAACGCCCATGAACGGTGTCGTGGGCATGGCCGAGCTTCTGGAAGATACCGGCCTCAGCGAGGAACAGCAGCTCTATGTGCGCACCATCCGGCACTCGGGCGAGGCGCTTCTGGTCATCATCAACGACGTGCTGGACTACTCCAAGATCGAGGCCGACAAGCTGGTGCTGCACCCCCGGCCCTTCGACCTGGAACAAGCCGTCCACGAGGTCGTGATGCTGTTGCAGCCCACCGCGCGCGACAAGGGACTGTCCTTGCTGGTGGATTACGACATGTTCATGCCCCGCCGCTTCGTCGGCGATGTCGGGCGGCTGCGGCAGGTTCTGACCAACCTGATGGGCAATGCGGTCAAGTTCACGGCCCAGGGTCATGTCATCCTGCGCGTGACCGGGGTGCCTGGTCAGTCAGAACCAAGCGACCTGCACATCACGGTGGAAGATACCGGCATCGGCATCTCCGCCGAGATGGTCGACCACATCTTCGGCGAGTTCAACCAGATCGATGCGGACCGGAACCGGGAATACGAAGGCACCGGGCTGGGGCTTGCGATCACCCGTCGGCTGATCGAGCTGATGGGGGGCGAGATCTGGGTGGAAAGCGCTCCGGGAGAGGGCGCCTGTTTCGGCTTCCGGATCCCCTTGCCGCAGGATCCCGGCGGTCAAGGCGGTGAAAGCACGCTGGCGGCAACCGGTCTGCGGGCACTCGTCATCGACCCGATTGACGCCAGCAGGGGCATCCTTGCCAGGCAACTGGCCGCGCTGGGGGCCGAAGTCACCGAGGTCGCCGAATCATCCATGCTGCCGGACGGCGCCGCACCTCAGATCGTGCTGGCCGCACACGCCCCCCCGCAAGCGGACGGGCTCGCGCTGGCGCGGGCCCTGCGCGCAGATGGCCATACCTGCCCCGTCCTGCTGCTGGCACCCCCGGGGAAGGCCCCCGCCCCCGAGGAGGCCGCCGCACTGGGTGCAACGGTTCTGGCACAGCCGGTCAGCCAGGCGGCGCTCCGCGACTCCCTGTTTCCGGCCGCAACGGCGGAACCCGTGGAGCCCCTCCCCTCTCCGCAGCCGGCCACGGCCCCGGGCGCCATACCGGCGCTGCGCCGGATGCGCGTGCTCGCGGCCGAGGACAACCGGACCAACCAGCTTGTCCTGCGGAAGATGCTGAAAGATCTGGATATCGAACTCGAATTCGCCGCGAACGGGCTGGAGGCGGTGGCGCAGCACGCCGGTTTTGCCCCCGATCTGATCTTCATGGACATCTCGATGCCCCGGATGGACGGGAAGGAGGCCACCCGGCATATCCGCGCCGCCGAACGGGAGACCGGCGGACATGTCCCGATCGTTGCGCTGACCGCCCACGCGATGACCGGCGACAGGGAGGCGATCCTTGCCGAAGGGCTGGACGGATACCTGACGAAACCGCTGCGCAAGGCCGCCATCATCGAAGCCGTGATCGCGCATCGGCCGCCCTGCGCGCGACCGCCTGCTCCCGGCTGCACGGCGCCGGAAGACCAAGGCTAGCGCGGGCTGCGCTTGGCGAGGATCCGCTGCAACGTGCGGCGATGCATGTTCAGCCGCCGTGCCGTCTCGGACACGTTGCGGTCGCACAGCTCGTAGACGCGCTGGATATGCTCCCACCGCACGCGATCAGCGCTCATCGGGTTTTCCGGCGGCGGGGGCAGATCATCGCCCCTGGCCAGCAGCGCGTTGATGATGTCGGTGGCATCGGCGGGTTTCGACAGGTAGTCCGTGGCCCCGATCTTGACCGCGGCGACGGCAGTGGCGATGGCTCCATAGCCCGTCAGGACGACGACACGGCAATCGGGCCGCTTCTCGCGCAGCAGCTCCACCACGTCGAGCCCGTTGCCATCTTCCAGACGCAGGTCCACCACCGCGAAGGCGGGCGGCCGCGCCGTGGCTATGGCCTTGCCGCCGGCCACGGAATCCGCCGTCTCGACACTGAAGCCCCGTTTCTCCATCGCCTTCGCTAGGCGGCGCAGGAACGGTTCGTCGTCATCCACCAGCAAGAGCGACGGATCGGGCCCCAATTCAGGCAAGGTCTCGGCCACGTGGTTCCTCCAGAGGCGGGTCAACTAACGGTTGACACTTAGCCTCACGGTGCGGGTTGGTCAAACTACAACGGGATTCACATGTTTTCGAGAAAGCACCCGATGGAGTCGGCCATGTCTTCCGGGCCGATCTCGCGGCGGAAGAACTCGACGAAGCCATGCCCAGGCAGCACGAGGTAACTGAAGGTGGAGTGATCGACGAGGTAATATTCGTCCTCGCCGTCGTCGTGCCTCTTGAAATAGGTGCGGTAAGCCTTGCTCGCGGCGCGCACCTGCTCGTCCGAGCCGGTCAGACCGATCATGCGCGGGTGAAGGTTCGCGGCGAAATCACCCACCACCTCGGGCGTGTCGCGGGCCGGGTCGACCGAGATGAAGACCGGGGTCACCGTCTGGCCACGCTCTTCCAGGATGTCCACCGCGGCCACGTTGCGCGCCGTGTCCAGCGGGCAGACATCCGGGCAGAACGTGTAACCGAAATAAAGCAGGGAAGGTTCGGTCAGAACCTCGGCGCTGGTGACCGTTTGCCCCTGCGCGTCGACCAGGGTGAAATCCCCGCCGATCTGTCCGGCGCCGCCGGCCACCTGGCCCGTGCGGCATTCCGCGAAACGGTCCTGTTCACCGGCCCCGAAGAGCCTGGAGAACCACCCCTCCCCCGCGGCGAATGTGGCGGTGAGGAAAAGCACCAGGCCGGCGCTGGCACCGATCGCGACTTTGCTGGTCATCGGATACCCAACCTTGCGTTGATTGCAGACACGGAGACACCTAACAATCGACGCACCACATGCAAGGGACACAAGCGCGCAGATGAGCGATACCGACCTGGGGCAACTGCCCGGCAGCACCCGGAGAAACTGGATCCGCCTGCGCACACTCATCCTGTTGCGATGGGTCGCGATCGCCGGCCAGTTGTCGGCGATCTTCGTGTCGATCCGGATCTTCGACATGCAGATCGAGCTGGGCCTGGCGCTGCTGGCGGTGGGTGCGTCGGTGATCGCGAACCTGATCGCGATCTTCGTCTTCCCCGAGAACAAGCGCCTGTCCGAACGCGAAACGATGCTGATGTCGCTGTTCGACCTGCTTCAGCTGGGTTTCCTGCTGTATCTCACGGGCGGGCTGAACAACCCCTTCGCGCTGCTGCTGCTGGGCCCCGTCACCGTCTCCGCCGTGGTCCTGACGCTCCGCTCGACCCTGTTCCTGGGGGTGATAGGGGTTCTGATCGTCTCTGTGCTGGCGCAATTTCATTTTCCCCTGCGCACCGAGCAGGGGATCATCCTCCGGATGCCGCAGATCTTCGTCTACGGAAACTGGTTCGCCCTGGTGATCGCGCTGGTGTTCCTGTCGGTCTATTCGCGCCGCGTCGCGACCGAGATCCAGTCCATGTCGGACGCGGTGACGGCCACCCAGATGGCGCTGGCGCGAGAACAGAAACTCACCGATCTCGGCGGGGTCGTGGCAGCCGCGGCGCATGAGCTCGGCACGCCGCTGGCCACCATCAAACTGACAAGCTCTGAACTGATGGAAGAGCTCGAAGATCGCCCCGAACTGCGCGAGGACGCGGCCCTGATCCGCGATCAGGCCGATCGCTGCCGGGATATCCTGCGCTCCATGGGGCGGGCCGGCAAGGAAGATCTGCACATGCGGCAGGCCCCGCTCACCGAGGTGCTGCGCGAGGCGTCAGAGCCGCATATGGCGCGCGGAAAGGTGATCCACCAGGAAGAGCGCAGGGGTGAAGGCGCCGAGCCTTTGCCCCCCGCCATCCTGCGCCGCCCCGAGATCATCCACGGGCTGCGCAACCTGATCCAGAACGCGGTCGACTTCGCCCGCGCCAATGTCTGGATCGAGGCCGCCTGGAGCGCCGACGAGATCTCGGTGCGGATCGTGGATGACGGCCCGGGCTTCCCGCCACAGGTGATCGGGCGGATCGGCGACCCGTTCATGCGCAGCCGCCGAACGGAGCAGGACCGCCGCGCTCGTCCCGAATACGAAGGCATGGGGCTGGGACTCTTCATCGCCAAGACGCTGCTGGAGCGCACCGGCGCCGAGCTCAGCTTCGCCAATGGCAGCGATCCCTTCGCGCCGCGCAAGCGGAACGAGCCGCGCCGCGGTGCGATTGTCGAGGTCGTCTGGCCGCGCCGCAAGATCGACGCGGTGCATGGAGAAACGCCCGTTCCCCTGGGCCGAAACCGCCCGCTCGAGGCATGAGGCGCCGCCCTTAAAGCTTCGTTAACCAACTTGCCCGACCCTTGGAGCCGTGGCGTGAAACGGGGCAGGGATGACGCAGCTTTCAGCGGAGGTGATTCTTGCGGTTCTGTTGGGCAGCCTGTCTGCCGGCACGATCTGCCTTTGGCTGCTTCGCACCGCACTGGCGCCGGAGCCAGCGCGCGCTCGACCTCACCGGGACGCACCGGCAGAGGACGACGTGCTGTTTGTTTTCGACCCGTCGGGACTCGTCGATGCAAGCCCGTCCGCCCGGGCGCTGCTCGGCGATGACCCCGCCGGATGGGCCGGGTTCCGGGCCGGTCTGCAGGCGCGCTTCCCCGGGCTGCCGGATCGCATGGATGCCGCAGTGGATGGCGCCGCTTTGGCCGCGGCGCATCCCGATGACCGCACGGAACTGCACTTCGCACGCAACGGAAAGACGCTCGCGGTGCATCTGCGCTACCTGCCGCCCACAGCGGCGGAACACCATCGGCTGATCCTTGCCGGGGCAGAGCGGGACCAGCTTGTCCTGATCTCCTCCAGCTCGCCGAACCCCTGCTGGCGCAGTGACGGAAGCGGGCGGGTGCTTTGGACCAACACCGCTTATCGCCGGCTGGCGAACCGGATGGACATGGAGGCGCTTGGCGACAACGCGGCCCTGTTCCGCCTGCCGCCGCCCGAGATCGACAACCGCGTTCTGCGCCGGCGACTGGATGTTCCCGGGCAGGCGGAGCCGCTGTGGTATGATGTCCGTTCCGTCAGGGCCGGGACCGAGTGGATGCACTATGCCACCGATGTGGGCGCCGTCGTGCAGGCAGAGACCGCCCAGCGCAATTTCGTGCAGTCCCTGACACGGATCTTCGCCGAACTGGCGACAGGCCTCGCGGTCTTCGACCGGGACAGGCGGCTGGTCATGTTCAATCCGGCACTGGTGGACCTGACATCGCTTCCCGTCGATTTCCTGAGCCGCCGACCCTCGCTCAACGCTTTTTTCGACACGTTGCGCGACCGGCGCATCATGCCCGAACCTAGGGACTACACGACTTGGCGGCAGGCACTCTACCGCCTGTTCGACAGCCCCGCGGAGGAGGGCTATTTCGAGACATGGGCGCTGCCTTCGGGGCTCACCTACCGCGTGACCGCGAGGCCCAGCCCCGACGGGGCGGTGGCGTTCCTCTTCGAGGACATAACCTCCGAGATAACTCTCGCGCGGAGATACCGCGCCGAACTGGAACTGGGCCAGGCAGTGCTCGACCATTTTGAAGACGCGGTGGCCGTCTTTTCCCCCATGGGCAACCTCACTCTGACCAACGAGGCGTATCGCAGGTTGTGGAAGGCCGATCCGGAAGCCAGCCTCGCCGAGACCACGCTTGCCTGTGCCATGCGTGACTGGCAGGCCGCGTGCAAGCCGGGCATCGGCTGGGCCACACTGCACGAGGCCGCCGAAGGGTGCAATCCGCGCGGACCGCGGCGCGCGGAAATCCTGCAGAAGGACGGGCAGCCGCTGTCGGTCCAGACGGCCGCCCTTTCCGGCGGCGCGTTCCTCGTGACCTTCCGGCGTGTTGCAGGCTGTCCCGCCCGGGCCGAAGCCGCCGAAGAGGTCTCCGCCGGGGCATGATCCGACTTGCAGAGCCGAGCCGGCGCGGTAGTGTCGGGCCATGCCCCGGAGCCCCGTCCAGATCCGTCTCTCCACGCCAGAGGAGACCTGCCGTTTCGCGGAGCGGCTGGGGGCTCGTCTCCGGCCGGGTGATACGCTGCTGTTGTCAGGGCCGATCGGCGCGGGGAAATCCCATTTCGCGCGCTGCCTGATCCAGTCGCTGCAGGACATCCCCGAAGAGGTTCCCTCGCCCACCTTCACCATCGTCCAAAGCTACGAAATGCCCGCCGGCGAGATCTGGCACGCCGATCTCTACCGGCTGAGCGATCCGCAGGAACTGGCCGAACTGGGCCTCGACGAAGCATTCGAGACGGCGATCTGCCTCGTGGAATGGCCCGAGCGGCTGGGCTCTGCGCAGCCCGCCAGCGCGCTGCGGCTCGGCTTCGGACCGGGCGCTCTGCCCGACGCGCGCGTGCTGGTCTTGGCCTGGGAGTCGCCCGGATGGGACACGCGGCTGGAAGGTCTTTGCGGTGACTGAGCGTTCCGAGCGGATCGAAGCGTTCCTGCGGGCCAACGGGTGGGGTATGGCCCTGCGCCAGCCGCTGGCGGGTGACGCCTCGTTGCGTCGCTACGAGCGTTTGGCGCGCGATGCCGGGACAGCGATCCTTATGGACGCGGACCCTGCCAAGGGCGAGGATGTGCGGCCTTTCCTGAGGATCGCCCGGCACCTGCGCGACCTTGGGCTGGCCGCCCCGGAGATCATCGCCCAAGACATTGAAGCGGGTCTTCTGCTGCTGGAGGATTTCGGAGACGGCCTGTTTGCCCGTATCGCGCATGCCCAGCCCGAGCGGGAGAAAAGTCTCTATATCGCTGCAACCGAAGTCTTGTTGGCACTGCATCGGCATCCCCCGCCGCAAGCGGTCGATCTGGCCGCTCCCGGCAAACTGGCCGAGATGATCGCACCCGCCTTCGAGTGGTATGCCGGCGACCGGACGGCCGAGGCCGAGGCCATCGCCGCCTTTGCCGCCGCACTTTCGGCCAATGCCCCAGAAGCTGACGTGCTCGTCCTGCGCGACTATCACGCCGAGAACCTCGTCTTGCGCGCGGCTGGCGCGGGCGTGACCCGTGTGGGGCTTCTCGATTTCCAGGATGCGATGCAGGGGCATCCTGCCTATGATCTCGTCTCGCTTCTTCAAGATGCACGGCGCGACGTGGGGGCCGAGGCGCAAGAGGCGGCACTTGCCCTTTACATCGACGAATCCGGGCATGATAGAGACGCATTCACCGCTGCCTTCGCTGTCTTGGGCGCCCAGCGCAATGCGCGTATCCTCGGCGTCTTCGCGCGCCTCGCCGCGATCCGGGGCAAGCCGCACTACATCGACCTGATCCCGCGCGTCTGGCGGCATCTTCAAACCGACCTTGACGATCCCGCTCTGCGCGAGGTGGCGCGCATCCTGAACGGCGCCCTGCCGCCACCTTCCACGGACCATCTGAAAGGACTGAAGGCCCGATGCCAGACGCCGTGATACTGTTCACCGCCGGGTTCGGCACCCGGATGGGCGCGCTCACCGCGGACCGCCCGAAACCGCTGATCGAGGTTGCGGGAAAGCCGCTGGTGGATCACGCGCTGGACCTGGCACAGGCGATTCGGCCAAGGCAGATCGTGGCGAACCTGCACTACAAGGGCGAGATGCTGGCTCGGCACCTTTCGCCGCGCGGTGTGGCTCTGTCCTGGGAAGAGCCGGATATCCTCGAAACCGGCGGCGGGTTGCGAGCCGCGCTGCCACTGCTCGGCCCGGGGCCTGTCTTCACCCTGAACACCGATGCGGTCTGGTCCGGGCCCAACCCGCTCGACCTGCTGCTCGGGGCATGGGTCCCCGAGCAAATGGACGCGCTGCTCATGTGCATCCCTCCCGAAGCCGCGCTCGGGCATGACGGCGCCGGGGATTTCCGGATCGACCCTCAGGGCCGGGCGCAGCGCGGGCCGGGGCTGGTTTATACCGGCGTGCAGATCATCCGCACCGAGGGGCTGCGCGACATTCCGGACCAGGCCTTCTCGCTCAACCTGTTGTGGGACAGGATGCTGGATGACGGCCGGGTTCATGCGCTGTCCTATCCAGGCCAATGGTGCGACGTGGGCCGGCCCGAGGGAATCGCAATCGCTGAAAACATGCTGGAACAGAGCCGTGTTTGACCCGACCGACCGACCGCGCCTGTTCGGCCTCGCCCCTGGAGCGGATTTCCCGCTGACCCTTGTGGAAGGGCTGCGCGCCCGGTTGGGCGATGCGCCGCCCGAGGCGCTCGCGCGGGTCGAACTGATCGTGAACACCCGCAGGATGGCGCGCCGGATCCGCGATATCTTCGATGCCGGGCCACCATGCCTGCTGCCGCGCATCAGCCTTGTCACCGATCTGGGTGACGCGGCCGACCTGGCCGAGATTCCGCCGCCTGTCCCACCCCTGCGACGGCGGCTGGAACTGGTGCAACTGATCGCGCGCCTTCTGGAGGCACAGCCCGACCTTGCCCCGCGCAGCGCGCTCTACGACCTGGCCGACAGCCTCGCCGAACTCATGGACGAGATGCATGGCGAAGGTGTTTCGCCGGAAACCGTGACGCAACTGGACGTCTCCGACCAGTCCGGCCACTGGCAACGGGCCCAGACATTTCTGCGTATCGTTCAGGGCTTTTTCGACTGCGCGGGCGAGGCGCCGGACAATGCCGCCCGGCAACGGATGGTGGTGGAACGCCGGCTCGCCGCCTGGCGGCACGACCCGCCCTGCCACCCGGTCATCCTGGCGGGCTCTACCGGATCGCGCGGGGCAACCGCGCTGCTGATGCAGGCCGTGGCGCAGCTGCCACAAGGAGCGGTGGTGCTGCCGGGATTCGATTTCGAGCTGCCCACCGCGGTTTGGGACAGCATGAGCGATGCTCTGGCGGCAGAGGACCACCCGCAATTCCGCTATCGACGCCTGCTGCACGCGCTGCAGGCCACGCCGGGCGACATTGTGCCCTGGCAACAAGAAACCGTCTCGAACAAGGCCCGGAACAGGCTTGTATCGCTGGCCCTGCGGCCAGCCCCCGTGACAGATCAATGGCTGGCGGAGGGGCCGCTTCTGGACGATCTCGCGCAGGCGACCGAAGGGCTCACGCTGCTGGAAGCGCCATCACAACGGCAGGAGGCGCTAGCCATCGCGCTGCGCCTTCGACAGGCAGCGGAGGAAGGGACCAGCGCGGCGCTCATCACACCGGACCGCGCGCTGACCCGACAGGTCACTGCGGCGCTGGATCGCTGGAACATCCTGCCCGACGACAGCGCAGGGCTACCGCTGCAACTGTCCCCGCCGGGGCGGTTCCTGCGACATGTTTCGAGCCTGTTCCGGCAGGAATTGACTTCGGAATTGTTGCTGACGCTGCTCAAGCATCCGCTCTGCCATAGTGGCGAGGGCCGCAACCGCCACCTTCTTCTGACCCGCGAACTGGAGCTGTTCCTGCGCTGGAAATCCGTCCCGAAGCCGACGGCGGAAGTGCTGCTTGCCTGGAGCGATACACATAGAGACGCGGCGGCAGCGGCCTGGTGCAACTGGTTGGTGACGTGCTTCTGCGGCCAGGAAGACCGTGCGCCGCGTGACCTCGCCGACCGCCTCGACCGGCATATCGACCTTGCCGAACGGATCGCCTCGGGACATGCCGCCACGGGGTCGGGCAGGCTTTGGGAGGAAACCGCCGGGCAAAAGGCGCTGGAGGTGGTCGAGGCCCTGCGGCAGGAGGCCGGGCTGGGCGGGCCGATCGACGCGGTGGATCATGCCGATCTCTTCACCGCGGTCCTGTCCCGGGAAGAGGTGCGCGGCATCACCCCGGCGCATCCGCTGATCCGGATCTGGGGCACGCTGGAAGCCCGGGTGCAAGGCGCCGACCTCGTCATCCTCGGCGGGTTGAACGAGGGCAGCTGGCCCGAAACCCCGACGCCCGACGCCTGGCTGAACCGGGCGCTGCGGCACCGGGCCGGGTTGTTGCTGCCGGAGCGGCGGATCGGCCTGGCGGCGCATGACTTCCAGCAAGCGATCGCCGCACCCGAGGTATGGCTGACCCGCGCGATTCGCTCCGACGAGGCCGAAACCGTGCCGTCGCGCTGGGTGAACCGGTTGACGAACCTGCTGGGCGGGCTGCCTGACCAGGGCGGAGACAGGGCGCTGGCCGCGATGCGGGATCGGGGACGGATCTGGTTGTCGCGGGCACGGCAGATCGAGACGCCAGGGCATGCGCCGCCGGCGCCGCGCCCTGCCCCATGCCCACCCGAAGAGGCCCGGCCCCGACGCCTTTCGGTGACCGAGATCAAGCGGCTGATCCGCGACCCCTACGCGATCTACGCCCGTCGCGTGCTGCGGCTGGAGCCTTTGCCACCGCTGGATCGCCCGCCGGACGCCCTTCTGCGCGGGATCGTGGCGCACGAAGTGCTGGAACGCTTCGTCAAGCGCGGGATCGAGAACCCGGCCCTTATGACGAGAGAGGCGTTTGTGGCCGAAACAGTCTCTGTTCTGGAAGAGAAGCTTCCATGGTTCTCCGTCCGCGCGATATGGGCCGCGCGGCTGGAAAGGGTGGCGGACTGGTTCCTCGAAACCGAGGCGGCGCGGCAGGCGCTGGGCCAGCCGGCCGGCTTCGAGTGCGTGGGAAAGGCGGAAATGACCGAACTCGATTTCACGCTGACCGCAACGGCGGACCGGATCGACCGGGGCCATGACGGGCGGGTGCATATCTATGATTACAAGACCGGCGCACCGCCCTCGAAGAAGCAACAGCAGCATTTCGACAAGCAACTCCTGCTGGAAGCGGCCATGGCCGAACGTGGCGCCTTCGAGAAGATCGGCCCGGCCGAGGTGTCGCGCGCGGTCTATATCGGCCTCGGCTCCAGCCCGATCGAACTGCTCGCCCCGCTGGAGGACGAACCCACCGGCAAGGTGTGGGAGGAGCTTCATGCGTTGATCCGGCACTATTCCTGCCCGGAAAGCGGTTTCACATCCCGTCGCGCGATGGAGAAGGACGAAGAGTCAGGCGATTACGACCAGCTCGCCCGCTTCGGCGAATGGGAGATCACCGACGCGCCGAAAAAGGAACGGCTGACATGACGCCCCGCGACGACGCCACCGAACGGCAGGTTCAGGCGGCCGAACCGGCTTCCTCCACCTGGCTGGCGGCCAATGCCGGTTCGGGCAAGACCCGCGTCCTGACCGACAGGGTCGCGCGGCTGCTTCTGTCCGGGGTCTCGCCGGAGCATATCCTCTGCCTGACCTATACCAAGGCCGCTGCATCCGAGATGCAGAACCGCCTGTTCCGGCGGCTGGGTGACTGGGCGATGCGGCCTGACACGGACTTGCGCAAGGCGCTGCGCGACCTGGGCGTGGATGGCCCCATCGACGGGCCCGCCCTGCGCCGCGCCCGCACGCTCTTTGCCCGCGCGATCGAGACGCCAGGCGGGCTCAAGATCCAGACGATCCACGCCTTTTGCGCGGGTCTGCTGCGGCGTTTTCCGCTGGAGGCGGGCGTCTCGCCGCAATTCACCGAGGTCGAGGACCGCGCCGCCGCTCTGCTGCGGGCAGAGATCGTGGAATCGATGGCCTCGGGTCCGCAGGCGCATCTGGTCCGCAAGATCGCTGCGCAATCGTCCGAGCCGGATTTCGACAGGCTGACGAAGGAGATCCTGCGCTGGCGTGCAGCCTTTGCCGAACCGCTCGGCGAAGCGCAGATCCTGGGCCGTTTCGGCCTGTCGGCCGATACGGACGAGGCCGGGATCGCAGCCGGTGTCTTCCTCGGCGGCGAGGCCGATCTGCTGCATCGGACGGTGCAGGCATTGCGCGAGAGCGGTGCCAATGACCAGCGTGATGCCCGAAAGCTGGCCGGGCTGCATCCCGGCTGGGCGGCGCTGCCCGCGCTGGAGGGGGTCTTCCTGTTCGGCGCGGGTGCGAAAACCCCCTTTGGCGCCAAGACAGGGACGTTTCCGACAAAAAAGGGCCGCGAGGCGCTGGGCGACGCCCTGCCGGATCTGGAAGCTCTGATGGAGCGCGTCGCGGAGGCCCGAGAGGCCCGCCTCGCCCTTTCCGCCGCCCGGAAGACACATGCGCTGCACGCCTTCGCGCGGCCGTTTCTCGCCGCCTACGAGGCCGCCAAGCAACGCCGCGGCTGGCTGGATTTCGACGACCTGATCCTGCGTACCCGCGACCTGCTCTCCGATCCGGCGGTGGCGGAATGGGTCTTGTTCCGGCTGGATGGCGGGCTGGATCATATCCTGGTGGACGAGGCGCAGGACACCAGCCCCACGCAATGGGAGGTGATCGAACGGCTGGCGCGCGAATTCACCTCCGGCGAGGGGGCCCGGCCCGAGGTGCGGCGCACGATCTTTGTGGTGGGAGACAAGAAGCAGTCCATCTACTCCTTCCAGGGGGCGGATCCGCGCGAATTCGACCGGATGCAGGCCGATTTCGCCGAAAGGCTGGAGGCCACGCAGGATCCGCTGCGCAGCATGACGCTGGAATACTCCTTCCGCTCCTCCGACGCGATCCTGCGGCTGGTGGATGCCACCTTCGAAGGGCGCGAGGCCGCGGGCTTTCGCAAGGAAGAGGCGCACCGGGCCTTCAAGGACGACATGCCCGGCCGGGTGGAACTCTGGCCCGTGGTCGAAAAGGCGGAGAGCCCTTCGCAGGAGCCCTGGTTCGACCCGGTGGACCGGCTGGGCCAGCAACATCACGCGGTGCGGCTGGCGCGCCGCATCGCCCGCCGCATCCGCGAGATGATCGACGCCGGCACCCCGCTGCCGCGCAGGAAGGAGGGCGACAGCTGGCAGATGACGCCCATGCAGCCGGGCGACGTGCTGATCCTCGTGCAGCGCCGATCGGAACTGTTCCAGGAAGTGATCCGCGCCTGCAAGGCCGAGGGGCTTCCCATCGCCGGGGCGGACCGGCTGAAGCTGGGCGGCGAACTGGCCGTACGCGACCTCGCGGCGCTGCTGGCCTTCCTCGCCACGCCCGAGGACAGCCTGTCGCTTGCCACCGCGCTGCGCTCACCGCTCTTCGGCTGGGAGGAACAGGCGCTGTTCGACCTCGCGCACAGGCGGACCGAGCCGCATCTCTGGCAGGCTCTGAACCGGCGGCGAGCGGAGTTTCCCGACACCCTGGCGCTGATCGACGACCTGATGGGGCAGACCGATTTCCTGCGGCCCTACGACCTGATCGAGCGGATCCTCGTGCGCCATGACGCGCGGCGGCGCCTGTTGGCGCGCCTCGGCGAGGAGGCCGAGGACGGGATCGATGCTCTGCTGGCGCAGGCCCTGGCCTATGAGCGCAACGAGATCCCCAGCCTTACCGGTTTCCTGCGCTGGATGCAGACCGACGAGGTGGAGATCAAGCGCCAGATGGACAGCGCGGGCAACCGGATCCGCGTGATGACCGTGCATGGCGCCAAGGGGCTGGAGGCGCCGGTCGTCATCCTTCCCGATTGCGGTCGACGGGATATCCAGATCAAGGATATCGTCCTGCCGGTGGAGGGCGGCGTGGCCTGGAGCACCTCGGTAGACGAGGCGCCCGCAGTTCTGCGCGAGGCACGCGACGCCGCGGTGGAGGCGCAACGCCAAGAGCGTGACCGCCTGCTCTATGTCGCCATGACCCGGGCGGAAAGCTGGCTGATCGTCACCGCCGCGGGCGATCTGCCCAAGGACGACACCAGCTGGTTCCAGATCGTGGAAGCCGGGCTCGAAAAGATCGGCGCAAGCCGGGTTCCCTTCGCCTTCGCGGACGGCGGGGAGGGGCAGGGCCTGCGGCTGGAGCATGGCGACTGGGGCGTTGCCGGGACCGAGTCTGTCCCGCCGGAGGCGGTGCCTGAACCCAGCTTGCCGGACCATTTCCTGCGCCCGGCGCCCGAACCGGCCCGTCCGGCAGAAACACTCTCTCCCTCCGATCTCGGCGGGGCGAAAGCGATCGCGGGGCCCGGGGCCCTGGACGAAGACGCGGCAACCAGGCGCGGGTCGCAGGTTCACCTGCTGCTCGAACACCTGCCGCAAGCCCCGCGCGAACAATGGCCCCGCCTCGCAGGGCAGTTTCTCGCGGTCGGGCCGCTTGCCGCATCCAAGGAAGAGATTGCAGCCCTTCTGAAGGAAGCCGAGGGTGTGCTCACGGCCCCTGACCTGGCCTTTCTATTCGAGGGCGAGGCCCTTACGGAAGTCTCTGTTTCAGCCCAACTCGACATTGTGGGGCGGCGCGTCCACGGCACGATCGACCGGCTGCTTATTGAACCGGATCGCATCCTCGCGGTGGATTTCAAGACCAACGCCGTGGTGCCCGCGCGCCCGGAAGACACGCCCGACAGCCTGTTGCGCCAGATGGGCGCCTATGCCGAGGCGCTTGGACAGATATACCCCGACAGGAAGATTGAGACCGCGCTGCTCTGGACCCGCACCGCGCGAATGATGGTGCTGCCGCACGATCTCGTGACGGCGGCGCTCGGTCGCGCCGCGCTCCCTTGACGGGTCTCGGCCCCGTCCATACCTTCGCCGCCTGACACTCAAACCTGCTCTGGAGAAGACTCATGCCCACAGTCGCCGTGACGGACGACACTTTCGACGCCGAGGTGAAGAACTCGGAGATCCCCGTTGTCGTGGATTTCTGGGCGGAATGGTGCGGCCCCTGCAAGCAGATCGGCCCTGCACTCGAAGAACTGTCCAGCGAGATGGAAGGCAAGGTGAAGATCGCCAAGGTGGACGTGGATTCCAACCCCAACACGGCGGCCTCCATGGGTGTTCGCGGCATCCCGGCGCTGTTCATCTTCAAGGACGGCCAGGTCGTCTCGAACCGCGCAGGCGCAGCCCCCAAGGCCGCACTGCAAAGCTGGATCGAAGAGTCGATCTGACCCCGCCAATGCATGTTTGGCGAAAAGGGGCGCACAGGCGCCCCTTTTTCATGAAAAGGCGGCTTCAGCCAGCCGAAGCAAGCCCTTGAGGCGCCATTCCTGCAGGACGCTGCGGGCGCTCTCGTCTGCCGGCAGGTCAGCCCGGTCGATCAGCACACGCATACGGGACAGGAAGGCCAGGCTCGCATCCTCCGGCCGGACCAGATCGTAGCCTCCCAAGAAACCGGCAACATCCACGCCGGGCAAGGGTCCGCCGATTCCGGCGCCTGGAGCCAGCAACGCCCCGTAATGCACAAACAACCGCGCCAGATCATGCCCCACCGGTAGCCGTCTGGTTGGGCGAGGATCCAGCAGGACCGACCCCGGGCCCAGCACGATATTGCGAAGGTTCAGATCGCCATGCGCCGGCGCCGCGACGGTGGCGCACGCTGTTTCGGGCGGGACCAACGCCTGCAAGGACCGAGCCGCGGCGAGATACTTTTTCGGTCGGGCCACCACGCGTCGCCCGTCGCGCGTTTCCTCGATCAGGCGCGCCAGGTGACGCAGTGTGTATCTGGGCTGAAACAGTCTCTTTTCATGGGCCCCCGCGTGGTGAAAGGCCGCCACGACGCGCCCCGCGTCGCACAAGACGGGCGCATGGGCGGCCGCAAGTGCTCCGACCAGCCGATGAACAGCGTCACGCCGTCGGCCCACCGCATGAGGACCGCCTGTGCTGCTGTCTCCTCGGCCAGGACCTCGGGCACAGGGGCGCCGCGCGCATGGGCCTCGCGCTGCGCAGCGACTTCCTCGCGAAACGCGTCCGGCGCCACTGGCGCGAAGACCCGTTTGAGCACCAGCCGCGCTTCCCCGCATGACAACGCGAGCACGATCCGGTGATGCTGCGCGTCATTGCGGGCCGAAAGAATTTCTGCCGCCCACCCGTCCGGCCGGACTCCCGCGACACGGGCCAGCGGCGGCCAGAACTCCAGAGCGCGCGTCATGTCCTGCGGTTGCATTCCGGCGTCCTTCCGGTATCCCCTGCGGGGCATGGCAGCGGCTTGCGGGGCGGAAGTCCAGCCCCCATATGCGCCGGAACGGACGGAGGCGGACATGGCGGACGACAAGGGCCCCGGGTGGCACGGTACAACGATCGTGGGTGTGCGGCGGGGCGGGAAGGTGGTTATCGCCGGTGACGGGCAGGTGAGCCTGGGCCAGACGGTCATCAAAGGCACCGCGCGCAAGGTCCGGCGGCTGTCGCCCGGCGGCTACGACGTGGTCGCGGGCTTTGCCGGGTCTACCGCCGATGCGTTCACCCTGCTGGAACGGCTGGAAGCGAAACTTGAGGCCACGCCGGGACAGTTGCAGCGTGCGGCGGTGGAACTGGCGAAGGACTGGCGCACCGACAAGTACCTGCAGAAACTGGAAGCGATGCTGATCGTGTCGGACGGGGCGCAGATCTTCGTCATCACCGGCGCGGGCGACGTTCTGGAGCCGGAACATGACGTGGCCGCGATCGGATCGGGCGGGAATTTCGCGCTCGCCGCCGCGCGCGGCCTCATGGAAGCCGACGGGCTGGACGCCGAGACCATCGCCCGCAGGGCCATGGCGATCGCGGCGGATATTTGTGTCTACACCAACGGAAACCTGACGGTGGAGATCATCGAAGCCTGAGAATTTTCGATCGGAAATTCTCAGGCGCGCGTCCCGTGGTCAGAAAGATTTTTCGGCCGAAAAATCTTCGCCCGGCGCAGAAGCAAGGACAGGACATGACCGACCTCACCCCCCGCGGAATCGTCTCGGAGCTCGACCGCTTCATCATCGGCCAGAAGGACGCCAAGCGCGCCGTGGCCGTCGCGCTTCGCAACCGCTGGCGCCGCAAGCAGCTCTCGGACGACCTGCGCGAAGAGGTCTATCCCAAGAACATCCTGATGATCGGCCCCACCGGTGTCGGCAAGACGGAGATCAGCCGGCGGCTGGCGAAACTGGCCCGCGCGCCCTTCATCAAGGTGGAGGCGACCAAGTTCACCGAGGTGGGTTATGTGGGCCGCGACGTGGAGCAGATCATCCGTGACCTTGTGGACAGCGCCATCGTGATGACCCGAGAGCACATGCGCGAGGAAGTGAAGGCGGCCGCGCACCAGGCCGCCGAGGACCGGGTGATCGCCGCCATCGCGGGTGAGGATGCCCGCGACGCCACGCGCGAGATGTTCCGCAAGAAGCTGCGCTCGGGCGAGCTGGACGATACGATGATCGAACTGGACGTCGCCGACAGTTCCAGCCCCTTCCCGATGATGGACATGCCCGGCCAGCAGATGGGCATGATGAATCTGGGAGACCTGTTCGGGAAAGCTTTCGGCCAGCGCACCACACGCAAGCGGCTGAGCGTGTCCGAAAGCTACGCGATCCTCATCGCGGAGGAAGCCGACAAGCTGCTGGATGACGAGTCGGTCACCCGCACCGCCGTCACGGCGGTCGAACAGAACGGCATCGTGTTCCTGGACGAGATCGACAAGGTCTGCGCCCGCGCCGAGGCGCGCGGCGCCGATGTCAGCCGCGAGGGCGTTCAGCGCGACCTGCTGCCGCTGATCGAGGGCACGACCGTCTCGACCAAGCACGGCCCGGTGAAGACCGATCATATCCTCTTCATCGCATCGGGTGCATTCCACATCGCCAAGCCCTCGGATCTGCTGCCCGAGCTTCAGGGCCGCCTTCCGATCCGGGTGAATCTGCGCGCGCTGACCGAGGAGGATTTCGTGCGCATCCTGACCGAGACGGACAACGCCCTGACCAGGCAATACACCGCGCTCATGGCCACCGAGCAGGTGAATGTGAGCTTCACCACGGACGGCATCGCGGCACTGGCCCGGATCGCCGCCGAGGTGAACCAGTCGGTCGAGAATATCGGGGCGCGCAGGCTCTATACCGTCATGGAACGGGTGTTCGAGGAGCTGTCCTACACCGCGCCCGACCGCACCGGAGACAGCGTGACGGTGGACGGGGACTTCGTCGAGAAGAACCTGGGCGAGCTGACGCGATCGACCGACCTGAGCCGCTACGTGCTCTGACAAGCACAACGAAGAACGCCCCGTCTTTCGGCGGGGCGTCTTTCTATCGACGGAAGCCGGGGCTCAGGCCATCCACCAGCGCTCGGCCATCCGGGCATTGTCCATCTGCCACAGGTTGCCCACCGTTTCGGGCGTGGCCACCTTGTTGTGGGCCGCCTGCACCCAGTTGGCGAACATCGGGATCACCACGCCGCCCTCGTCGCGCAGGATCATCTGCATCTCGGTATACATCTCGCGGCGCTTGTCGGTGTCCAGAACGGTGCGCGCAGACACCAGCAGTTCCTGGAAGCGGGCGCTGTCCTTCTCGTCCCACTGGGTGTCGTTCCACGGCACCCCGGCCTCGTAGGCCATGGAGAACATCCAGTCCTCGGTGGCCCGGCCCGACCAGTAGCAGGCGCAGAACGGCTTCTTCAGCCAAACATTCGACCAGTAGCCATCAGCCGGTTCCTGCACCACGTTGATGTTGATGCCACCGGACTTGGCCGACGCCTGGTAGAGCTGCGCCGCGTCCACCGCGCCCTGGAACGCGGCATTGGAGGTCGACAGGTCGACAGACAGACTCTCCATGCCGGCCTGCTTGAGGTAGTATTTCGCGCGGTCCGGGTCATAGCTCGTCTGTTCCATGTCGCCGGCATAGAACTGGTTCGCCGGCCCGATGGGGCTGTCATTGGCCACCTGGCCATGACCCAGCAGGATCTTGTCCACCATCTCCTGCCGGTTGATGCCGTATTTCAGCGCCCGGCGCACATTGACGTCGTTGAAGGGCGCAACATCGGTCAGCATCGGGAAAGTGAAATGCTGGTTGCCTGTCACTTCGATCATGCGGACCATCGGGTTCGCATCGACAAGCGACGCGGTCGTGAAGTCCACCCGGCTGATGGTATCGACCTGCCCCGTCAGAAGCGCGTTCATCCGGGCCGTCTTGTCGTTGATCGCGATATACTCGATCTCGTCGAACCAGCCGGCCTGCCCATCCTTGTAGTGGCCGTCCACCCGCGAGGCGAGCATCCGCACCCCGGGCTCGAACGCCTCGACCTTGTAGAGACCCGTGCCGATGCCCTTCGCGATGGCCTCCTCGATCTGGCCGGCCGGATAGATCAGCAGGTGATAGTCCGACATCATGTAGGGGAAATCGGCATTGCCCGTGCCCAGCACGAACTGCACCTGGTGTTCGCCAAGCTTCTTCATCTCGGTGATCGCCGAGACGATGGGCTGCGCGGCGGACTTGGACCCCTCCGCCACGTGCAGTTGCAGCGACTCGATCACGTCATCCGCGCCGAAGGGCTTGCCGTTGTGGAAAGTGACCCCCTGGCGGAGGTTGAACGTCCAGACCTTGGCGTCGGGCGTGGCCTCCCAGTCGGTCGCAAGCTCGCCCACCAGCGACCCGTCCGCCGCCACCTCGGTGAGGGAGTCGAACACCGCACCATTGGACGATGCGATCATGAAGATGTCGGAATGGGTGCGGCCATCCCAGCTGTCCGAGCTGTTGGCCCCGTTGAGGCCCACCCTCAGCCGCCCGCCCCGCTTGGGCGCGGCACGCAATGGCAACCCGGTCGCGGCCAGCACACTGGCGGCAACGCCCGAAGTAAGCAGGGCGCGTCTGCTGAATCTAGTCATGTCTCGTCTCCCCGTGGTTCGGTTCGTGCAGGCGGAACCTGCCAATCTGCACCCGCGAGCGGGCGATTCGCTTCACATCTTATCAAGAGCGGCGTCCCCGATGTTGTCCTGTCCGTGGTCCGCCAGCAGCCGGGTCAACCAGTCCGGGTCCATTTCGGGCACGGAACTCAGCAAGAGGTCGGTATAGGCGTGATGCGGCGGTTCGAACATCTCCGGTTTCGGCCCCTTCTCCACCACCTTGCCGTCCTTCATCACCACCACCTCGTCGGCAATGGCGCGCACGGTGGCAAGATCATGGGTAATGAAAACGTATGACAATCCCAATTCGTCCTGCAGGCGTGCCAGAAGTTTCAGGATTCCTTCGGCGACGAGCTGATCAAGCGCCGATGTCACCTCGTCGCATATCACGAAACGGGGTTCCGCCGCCAGCGCCCGGGCGATCCCGATGCGCTGCTTCTGGCCGCCCGACAGCTCGCCAGGGAGGCGGTCCATATAGGTTGCGGGATCCATCTCGATCTGGTCGAGCAGCTCGGCCACCCGTTCGCGGCGGGCGCGCCCGGTCAGCCCGCGATAGAACTGCACCGGGCGTCCGATGATCTCGCCAACGGTGCGGCGCGGGTTCAACGCGGTATCGGCCATCTGGTAGATCATCTGGACCTGCCGCAACTGATCCTTGGAGCGGTTGCGGTAATCGGGCGGCAGCGGCGTCCCGTCGAACTCGATCCGCCCGGCGAAGGGCGGCAACAGCCCGGTGATGCAGCGCGCGACGGTAGACTTGCCCGATCCGCTTTCGCCCACCAGCGCGACGGTGCGCCCGCCATGGATGTCGAAGCCGATCTCGTGCAGCACGGGCACCTTGCCATAGGCGGCCGAGACCCCCTGCAGGGAGATCACCGGAACCGCGTCGGCGGCCACGGGGGGCTTCTCGGGCCGCTGGAAGCTGCGCACCGCCCAGAGGCTTCTGGTGTAATCCTCCTTCGGTGCCGTCAGCATGGTGCGGGTGTCGGCCTCTTCCACCTCGTCGCCGCGCAACAGCACCTTGATCCGGTCCGCCATCTGCGCAACCACCGCAAGATCGTGGGTGATGTAGATCGCCGCGGTGCCGAATTGCTCCACGATGTTGCGGATCGCGGCCAGCACCTCGATCTGCGTCGTGACATCCAGCGCCGTTGTCGGCTCGTCGAAGATGATGAGATCGGGCCGGCAGGACATCGCCATGGCCGTCATCGCCCGCTGCAACTGCCCGCCCGAGACCTGGTGGGGAAAGCGGAAGCCGATCTCCTCGGGGTTCGGCAGGCGCAGCTGGCGGTAAAGCTCCACCGCGTCCCGCGCGCTCTCGGCGCGGGACATTACGCCATGCTGCACCGGGGCCTCGATGTGCTGGTCGATCAGCCGGTGCGCAGGGTTGAAGCTGGCCGCCGCGGATTGCGCCACATAGGCGATCCGCTTGCCGAGCAGTCCCCGTTTCGTCGCGGCGGGGGCATTCACAAGGTCGATCCCGTCGAAGCGCACCTCGCCCTCGCGGATGCGCACCCCGTCGCGGGTGAAGCCCATGGCCGCAAGCCCGAGCGTGGACTTGCCCGCGCCTGACTCGCCGATCAGCCCCAGCACCTCGCCCCGGTCCAGGTGCAGATCCACCCCGTTGACGATCCGGCTCCAGGTCTCGTCGCTGCGGCCCTCCAGCACAAGGCCGCGTATGTCCAGCAGGCGGCTCATTCCTTCAGCCCCGACGAGCGGTGCAGCATCCAGTCTACCAAGAAATTGACCGCCACGGTCAGGAGCGAAATCGCCCCGGCCGCCATCAGGGGCAACGCGGCGGCCAGCGGGCTGAACTGGGCGAAATTGATGAACTGCGCGAGGTCGCGCACCATCGTGCCCCAATCCGCAAGCGGCGGCTGGATACCCACGCCCAGGAAGGACAGCGAGGCGATCGTGAGGAACACGAAGCAGAAGCGCAGCCCGAACTCCGCCAACAGAGGCGCGATGGCATTGGGCAGGATCTCCCGGAAGATGAGATAGCCCAGACCCTCGCCGCGCAGCCTTGCGGCCTCGATGTAATCCATCACCACGATGTTCATCCCCACCGAGCGCGCCAGCCGGAATACCCGGGTGGAATCGATCAGCGCGATGATCAGCACCATGTAGAGCGTCAGCAGCCACCGTTCCGAGCCGGCCCAGGCGCTGGCGATCGTCATCAGCAGCAGCGCGAAGATCAGCGACGGGATCGCCATCAGCACGTCCACCGCGCGGCCCAGCACCTGGTCCAGCCAACCTTGCAACGTGGCGGCCAGAAATCCGAGGGTGCCCCCAAGAAGGAAGGCCAGAAGCGTGGTGGCAAAGGCAATGCCCACGGTATTCTGCGCGCCGAAGACGAGCCGGCTGAGGATATCCCGCCCGATCTGGTCGGTGCCCAGCGGGTGCATCGGATCGCCGCCGGTTTCCGGGTTTCCGCCGGGCAGAACATTGGGGCGGGCGAAGACTTCGGCCTGCTCGTAGGGCGCGATCCAGACCGCAAAGATCGCCAGCACCGCGTAGACGAGGATCGTCAGCAGGCCGAAACTGGCGGTCAGCGGCATGGCGCGAAACAGTTTGCGGGTCGAGGCGGTGCCCACATGCCGACCCAGCAGGCGAAACAGCCAGGCCGCCAGCGCGAAACCGGCGAAGCCATGCACGGCCCAGCGGAAGAACATCGCGCCCGGTTGCAGGTAGAGCCATGCCGCGCCGATCACCGCCGCCGCGCCCAGCACGTAGCCATAGGCTGTGCCGTAGCTCATGTCGCGGAACAGCGGGCGGCCCCCGGTCGCAAGCTGCCCAGCCGCCCGGAACGCCCATGCGAGGCCAAGCGAGCCTGCCAGCGACAGAAGCGCCCATGCCCAGCCGCTCATTTCGGATGCCTCAGGCGCGGGTTGGACAGGATCGACATGATATCCGCGGTCAGGTTCAGCAGGATGTAGGCGGCCGCGAAGATCAGGCAGCAGGCCTGCACCACGGGGATGTCGCGGATTTTCACGCTGTCCACGAACAACTGGCCGATGCCGGGATAGACGAACACGACCTCCACCACCACGACCCCGGTGATGAGATAGGCGAGGTTCAGCGCGATCACGTTGATGATGGGCGCCAGCGCGTTGGGCAGGGCATGGCGCACGACCACCCGCATCGGGCTGATGCCCTTCAGCCGGGCCATCTCGATATAGGGCGAGGCCAGCAGGTTGATGATCGCGGCACGGGTCATTCGCATCATGTGCGCGGTCACCACCAGGGTGAGCGTCAGCGCAGGTAGCAGGGTCTTTTCCAGCCGTTCGCCGAACGTCATGCCGTCGTAGATGTTGGACAGCGACGGCAGCACCGGGTTCAGCACAGCGAGGAACAGGATCAGGATATAGGCGAGGAAGAACTCGGGGCTGGAGATCGAGGTCAGGGTGGAGACGTTCACCGCCCGGTCGAAGATCGAGTTGCGGTAAAGCGCGGCCAGGATACCCAGAAAAAGCGAAAGCGGCACGGCGATCAGCGCGGTGATGCCCGCGAGGAACATCGTGTTGGCGAAGCGCGGGGCGATCTGGTCCGCCACGCTGCGCATGTTGGCGCTGCCCTCGCCGCCCACGAAACTGGCGAAATTCGCCTGCGCGAAGCTGGTGCCCAGGTCACCGCGCAGCGTGTCGCCCAGCCAGGTGAAATACCGCGCCACCAGGGGCTGATCCAGCCCCAGGTCCCGGCGGATCGCGGCCACCGCCTCGGGCGAGGCGGACTGGCCCAGAATCGCCTGCGCGAAATCGCCCGGCAGCATGTTCACCGCGGCAAAAATGACGATGGAGACGACGAACAGAGTCAGAAGCCCGAGCGCCAAGCGCTGCGCAATAATCGCGGGAACTGATTTCACGCGGTCTTCACCCTGTCGTTTTTGTTATAGCCTTGAACGTTAGCGACATTGACGCCGATGTAAACCCCGGGCGGGGCCTTAGTTCGGGGCGATCTGGTCCATGATGCGCACCAGTTCTGCGCTGATTCCGGGCTCCGACAACGCGTGCCCGGCATTGCGGATCATCCGCAGCTCGGCGCCGGGCCAGTTCTGCACCAGCTCCCAGGCGCGACGCGGCGGGCAGATCATGTCATACCGCCCCTGCACCACATGGGCGGGCAGATGGGCGATCCGGTCGATCCGCTTCAGGATCTGGCCATCCTCTTCCAGGAAGCCCGCATTGCGGAAGTAATGGTTCTCCAGTCGGGCAAAGGCACGCGCGTAGTCGCCGGGCGCCTCGCCCCCCGCGCCATTGCTGTGGACAGAGGCCAGCGCATTCTCCCAGGCCGTCCAGGCCCGGGCATACTGGGTCTCGATCCGCATGTCGCCGCAGAACAACCGGCGGTGATAGGCCGCGATCATGTCATCGCGCTCGTCCGCCGGGATCGGCTCTGCGAAGCGGGCCCAGGTTTCGGGCCAGAAATTTCCGGCGCCGCCGCCGTAGAACCAGTCCAGTTCCGCCTTGGTCATGAGGAACACACCGCGCAGCACAAGGTGCAGCGCCCGGTCCGGATGCGTCTGCGCGTAGATCAGCGCCAGGGTCGCCCCCCAGCTGCCGCCGAAGACGACCCAGCGGTCGATGCCCAGCGCCTCTCTTATCGCCTCGATATCCGACACGAGGTGCCAGGTGGTATTCGCCTCGACGCTGGCATGGGGACGCGAGCGGCCACATCCGCGCTGGTCGAACAGCACCACGCGATAGCGCGCCGGATCGAAGTAGCGCCGCATCGCCGGGCTGCACCCGCCCCCGGGCCCGCCATGCAGGACGACCACGGGCAGACCATCGGGATTGCCGCATTGTTCCAAGTAGATCCGGTGCCCGTCGCCCACATCCATCATCCGCTGGTCGAACGGGTCGACCGGCGGGTAGAGATGCGGCGCTGCGCGCTTTTGGCCCGAGAATTTGTCCATGCACGGACTATATTAGAGCGCAAGGCCAAATGACCATAGGAGATCGCGATGCAGGCGTCCCAGACCACCGTCGATTCCGCTGAAATCGCCAAGTTCGAGGCGATGGCCGCCGAGTGGTGGGATCCCAACGGCAAGTTCAAGCCGCTGCACATGCTCAACCCCTGCCGGCTGGATTACATCACCTCCCAGATCGCCGCCGAGTTCGACCGGGACCGGGACACGGAACGGCCCTTTGCCGGGCTGCGCATTCTCGATATCGGCTGCGGCGGCGGGCTGCTCTGCGAACCGATGGCCAGGCTGGGCGCAGAGGTGGTGGGCGTGGACGCCGCGGCGCGCAACATTCCCGTTGCCCAGGCCCATGCCGCGCAATCGGGGCTGGAGATCGACTACCGCCACGACACCGCCGAAGCCCTCGCCGCCGCAGCAGAGCAGTTCGACGTGGTCCTGAACATGGAGGTGGTGGAGCATGTGAGCGACCCGCTGGCCTACCTGACGGCCTGCCGGCAGTTGCTGAAACCGGGCGGGCTGCACATCTGCTCGACCATCAACCGCAATCCGAAAAGCTTCGCGGTTGCGATCGTGGGCGCGGAATACGTGATGCGCTGGCTGCCCAAGGGCACGCATGAATGGTCCAAGTTCATCACACCGGACGAGCTGTTCGACCTGCTGGGCAAGGCCGGGCTGACCCCGGTGGACCGCAAGGGCTTCGTCTTCAACCCGGTGTCCTGGTCCTGGAAGATCTCGGACCGCGACCTGAGCGTGAACTACGTCACCGCCAGCCTGAAACCTGCCTGAGACGGGCGCGGCAACGCGCCCTCACTCGCTTTCCAGCTTCAGCCGCAATTCGCGCAGGATCGGCAGCACGGCGCGGACCTTGTCATCTCCCAGTTCGCTCACCAGTTCCGTGATCATCGGGGTTATTGCCGCAATGGACGCGTCGCGGGCCCGCAGCCCGGCCGGGCTGATCGCCACCATCTTGCGCCGCGCGTCGTCCCAATCCGGGCGGATATGGACGTAGCCGGCATTCTCCAGCTTGCGTAGCGTGTTGGTCATCGCCCCGCGGGTGACATGGAAACTGCGCGCCAGCTGCGCCGGGCTGCGCTCGTTGCCGAAACGCGCCAAATGGTTCAGCACCGAGAAATGCGAGATTTCCATCCCCTTGGGCAGAACGCGACTCAGCCGGTTCCGCACCAGCTGGTCGGCGGTGAGGATCTCGCTGAACAGCGCGACTGCAAGGGCATGGCCGGGAGTGTCCATCAGGGACCCTCGAACCCGCGATCATGGGTCAGCGAGGGCACCCGCGCGCGAGCCTTCGCCACCTCGGCGCTGTCGATCTCGGCCCAGGTGATCCCGGGCGCCTTTTCCGCCTCTGCCAGCACCTCGCCCCAGGGAGCCACGGCCATCGTGTGGCCATGGGTCTCCCGCGCTCTTCCCTGGCCGGATGGGTGCTTGCCGCATTGCGCCGGGGCCAGCACATAGGCTCCGCATTCGATCGCGCGGGCCCGCAGCAGCGGCTCCCAATGCGCGGCCCCCGTCACCGGGGAGAACGCCGCGGGCACTGTCAGGATCTCGGCCCCCGCCTGCGCGAGAGCGCGGTAAAGATAGGGAAAGCGCACATCGTAGCAGACGCTCAGCCCCAGAATGCCGAAGGGCGTCGCGACGGTGACGGCCTGCGCGCCAGGGCGGAAGCCCTCCGATTCGCGGTAGGTCTCCGTCTCGGTCACCTGCACGTCGAACATGTGGATCTTGTCGTAGCGCGCCCGGATATGGCCCTCGGGGTCGATGACGAACGACCGGTTGGCGAACCGCCCCCGCGCGTCGTCGGTCTTGAGGGCGAGTGACCCGATCAGCAGCCAGATTCCCGCCCGCGCGGCCTCGTCCCGCAGGGCGGCCAGCGTCGGGTCGTCACCCTCGAAGCACAGCACCTCGTTTTGCCGCGAGCGGCTGGACGACACGCAATTCGTCACTTCGGGCGTCAGAACGAATCCGGCGCCCCCGGCCACGGCTTCGCGCAGCATGGCGCGCACGCTGCCGATATTCTCCGCCGGATCGTCGGAGGACGTGATCTGAAGCAGCGCGGTCCGCATCACGCGGCCAGCATTGCGTCCAGCTTGCCCGCCCTCTCCAGGGCGTGCAACTCGTCGCAACCGCCCACATGCGTGTCGCCGATGAAGATCTGCGGCACCGTGCGCCCCCCGTTGGCGCGGTGGATCATCTCGGGCTTGCGCTCGGGCTCTGCCCAGATGTCGATCTCGGTAAAGCTGACGCCCTTCTTCGCCAGAAGGCGCTTGGCGGCGGTGCAGAAGCCGCAGAGCGGCGACGTGTAGATATCGACGGATTTCATGGCGGTCCAATCCCGTTTGGTGGGGCAGTTTTCGGGGATTTAGGCGTCCTTTGCAACGCGTGCCAGCGAAACGACGCAAATCTCTGCCGCGCCGGCAGCGATACAGGCCTCCGCAGCGGCCGCGAAAGTGGCCCCGCTGGTCATCACGTCATCCACCAGAAGCACCGGCCGCCCGGCCAGATGCGCATGCCAGCGCGGCGCCACCTTCAGGCCGTCGCGGAGCATGTCGAACCGCGCCTTGCGGTCCAGCCCATAGAGCGACCGGGTCCGCCGCACCCGCTGCAACAGGTCCGGCACATGCTCCGCCCCGATCTCTGCGGAAAGCGCGGCGGACAGCAGCGCCGCCTGGTTGTAGCGCCGCCGCAACAGGCGCGACCAGTGCAGCGGAACGGGCGCCACGATCATGCCGGATCGCAGGATCGGGCGCACGGCCCGCGCCATCCAGCGCCCCGCCGGAACGGCCAGATCGTGCCGGTCGCCATGCTTGAGCCGCAGGATCAGCCGGCGTCCCATGTCCCGGTAGAGCAGCGCCGCCCGCCCCTGCGCCCAGGGCCGGGCCGTGGCGATGCAATCGTCGCAATGCGCCGGATGCCCGTCATCATCTCCGGGCAGCTGTGTGCCGCACAGGTCGCAGACCAGCCCTCCGATGAACCGCACCTCGCGCCAGCACGGTCCGCACAGGCCGAACTCGTCCTCCACCTGGCCGCCACAGCCCAGGCAGAGCGGCGGATAGACCAGCCTCACCAAGGTTTGAAACCGCCCCCGCCAGGGGCTATCTACCCAGGACATGCAAACGCCCGCTCCCCTCGCCGATCGCACCGCGCTGGCCCGCAACCGCGCGCGCGCCGCCGCCGCGCCGGTAACCTACCTTCACGAACTGGCGCGGGACGATCTGCAGGATCGCCTGACGATGGTTAACAGGGCGTTTACTGCACCCGCCGTGATCAGCCCGATGCCGCATCTCTGGTCGGACATCCTGCCGGGCGTGCAGCATGTCGACCCCGCGGAAACCCTGCCGCTGGAACTGCAGGCGCATGACCTGGTGATACACGCGATGGACCTGCACTGGGCCTCCGACCCGGTGGGCCAGCTTGTGCAGAGCCGGCGCGCACTGCGGCCCGACGGATTGTTCCTGGGCGTGCTGTTCGGCGGGCGCACGCTGCACGAACTCCGCGAGGCGCTCGGCCGGGCCGAAGCCGAGGTGACAGGCGGAATGTCGCCGCGCGTGGCGCCCATGGCCGAGATCCGCGATCTGGGCGCGCTGCTGCAAAGGGCGGGATTTGCCCTGCCCGTGGCCGACAGCCTGCCGTTGACGGCAAGCTACCCGTCGCCGCTGCACCTGATGCGCGAGTTGCGCCGAATGGGCGAAGCCAACGCGCTGGCTGCGCGGCTGCGCCGGCCGACCCGGCGGCAGGTGATCCTGCGGGCGCTGGAACTCTACGCGCGGACGCACGGCGATGCGGAGGGCCGGGTGCCCGCGACGTTCGAGCTTGTGGTGCTGACCGGCTGGGCGCCCGACGAAAGCCAGCCGAAACCGTTGCGGCCCGGCTCCGCCAAGGCCCGGCTGGCAGAGGCGCTTGGCAGCGTCGAAACGCCGCTTGCCGATTGACCTTTAGGCTTTGGCCTTTATGTCAGGCTCCAAACCCGAAGAAGTCAGGACGCCGCCGATGCTGGATGCCACAAAGCTGGACACACGCCCCGAACATGCGCCCTCGGACCACCCTAGAATTCCGCCGGCGCGGATAGGCGTCCTGATCGCGAATCTCGGCACGCCAGACAATTACGATTACTGGTCGATGCGCCGCTACCTGAACGAGTTCCTCTCGGATCGGCGGGTGATCGACTACGCGCCTTGGAAATGGCAGCCGCTACTGCAACTCATCATCCTGACCAAGCGCCCGTTCTCGTCAGGCGAGGCCTACAAGTCGATCTGGAACGAGGAAAAGGGCGAAAGCCCTTTGATGACGATCACCCGCGATCAGACGGTGGCGCTGTCGAAATCCATGCAGGACCGCTATGGCGACCGTGTGATGGTGGATTTCTGCATGCGCTACGGCAATCCCTCCACCCAGTCCAAGGTGCAGGCGATGGTCAAGGCGGGTTGCCAGAAGATCCTGTTCTTCCCGCTCTACCCGCATTACGCCGGCGCCACCTCCGCCACCGCGAACGACCAGTTCTTTCGCGCGCTGATGAAGGAAAAGTGGCAACCCTCCGTCCGCACCGTTCCGGCCTATTTCGAGCACCCGCTCTATATCGAGGCGCTGGCCCAGTCGGTGGAGCGCGCCTATGGCGCGCTGGAGGAAAAGCCCGAAATCCTGGTCTGCTCCTACCACGGCATGCCACAGCGCTACCTGACCGAGGGCGATCCGTATCACTGCCAGTGCCAGAAGACGACGCGCCTGCTGCGCGAGCGGCTGGGCTGGGACAAGACCCAGATCACCACAACCTTCCAATCGGTTTTCGGACCCGAGGAATGGCTGCGGCCCTATACCGTCGAGGAAGTCGCCCGGCTGGCGCGGGAAGATGGCAAGAAGCGCATCGCCGTGATCGCGCCGGCCTTCTCTGCGGACTGCATCGAGACGCTGGAAGAGATCAACGAGGAGATCAAGGAAAGCTTCGAGGAAGCGGGTGGCGAACACTTCACCTACATTCCCTGCCTCAACGACGACCCAGCCCATATCGAGGCCCTGTCCGCGGTGATCGACGACAACCTGCGGGGCTGGGTGGACTGAGACCGACCCGAAGGCCGGATACAAAAAGGGCGGTGCCACGGCACCGCCCTTTCGCTATTCGGTCGATCCCGACAGATCAGTCGGCTGCAACAGCGGCAACCAGAGCGATCAGGATCAACGGGATCAGCAGGCCTGCGGAGGAGGAGGACTGTGCCACCTCTTCGACGATAACCGGCGGCTCCATGACCACATCGTCCTTGGCGTAGGACCCGGCCATGGCGGTTGATGCAGCAGCAGACAGAACGGCGGCGAGAGCGAGTTTCTTCATGCTTTACTCCAGTGATTTGCCTGGCGTCCCGCAGAAAGGCGGAAAAACGTCAAGCACCCAAGACTTACCTCGTGAGTTTGTCTAAGCAGCAAACTCGGGCGATTGCAAATCCATCTTGGAGAGCCCGCTCCGCAGGTCGTCGCATTGTCGTCAAATAAGCAACACTTGTGTGCCCACTTTCGCCAACTGGAAAAGTTCCTCGATATGCTCGTTGTAGAGCCCGATGCACCCGTTCGACGAACGGCGGCCGATCTTGCGCGTATCGTGGGTGCCATGGATGCGGTAGTAGGTCCAGGACAGGTGCAGCGCCCGCGTGCCCAGCGGATTGTCGGGCCCCGGCGGCACATAGTCGGGCCATTCCGGGTTGCGCTGCTTCATGGCCGGCGTTGGGCGCCAATCCGGGTTCGGATCCTTGAAGGTGACCCTGGTGCGGCCGCGGCGGGTCAGATCCTCCGTCAGCGGGACCGAGGTGGGATAGAGTTTGTAGGTGCTCTGATCCTGCGACCAGTAGTGCAGCGCCCGCGACGTGATGTCGACCAGAATGGCGCCATTGCTCAGGCTGTCGAAATAGGGGCGCCAGTCCAGCGAACGAAAGCTGGAAATGTTGCGCCGGACCGACCGCGACAGGTCGCGCTCCATCTCGACGGTCTGGGCGCTGTCTACATCCTGTGCAAACGCGGGTGCGCCAGCAAACGCGGCACCTGTCGCGAGAAAAGCGCGGCGATCGAGGCCCTTCAGGGTTCTCTTGGTCATGGCTTCACTCCGGATACGACCCTATTCATTCGACATAATATATGACCGGGATGCCGCAGTCGCAATTCAAAGGCGTTTCATCCCGTCGATTCCCGCTCATGAGGATTTGAAACACGCGCCCTGCCGGGATACAGCAGGTGAAACAGAACCCGGATCCGCCATGCGCCTTGTCTCCCTGCTGATCGCCGCCCTTGTCGCTCTGTCCGCCTGTGCCCCCACGGCACAGCAACCGGCCGAGCTCGGCCCGGATGGCCAACCGCTTCCCAGGCTCTACCGGATCGGACCGGGCGACGAGTCCCGCGTGAAGTTCGGTATGCTCGACTCGGTGAATTCCCTTCGCGAGGCAGCCGGCGCGCCCGGGCTGCGCTATGATGACCGGCTCGATGCCGCCGCGGCCACCCATGCGCGCGACATGTCGGTGCAGAACCGGCCCTGGCATTTCGGCTCTGACGGATCCTCGCCGATCGACCGGGTGCGCCGCGTCGGATATGATGGCCAGTTCCTGGGAGAGACCATCTCGGAGACCTACGAAACCGAGCTGGTGACGCTCGGCGCATGGATGGAGCAGCCCGATACACGAGCCATCATCCTTGATCCTCGCGCGAGAGAAATGGGCTTTTCCTGGTTCCAGGAATCCAACGGAAAGATCTGGTGGACCCTCGTTCTGGGCGCGCCGGGCGGCACGCCAGACGCCACGCCTCAGGGGTAGATGCTGATCGGCGTGCCGTTCTTCACCATCGCGTAAATGTCCTCCATCTCGCGGTTGGTGACGGCGATGCAACCCGCCGTCCAGTCGCGTCCGCCCTTGCGGTTTTTCCACGGTCGGCCGTGGATGAAGATGTCTCCGCCTGGGTCCACACCGGCCTCGCTCGCCGCCATTTTCTCATGCGGCTCCGGGTAGGAGATGCCGATCGACAGGTGGAACTCGCTGTTGGGGTTGCGCCGGTCGATGAAATACTCGCCCTCGGGCGTGCGACCGTCACCCTCACGCTGCTTGTGGCCGCGCGGTGCGAAGCCCAGGCCGATATCGTAAGATTTCAGCACCTTGTCGTGATGCAACAGGTGCATCTCGCGGGCCTCCTTGTAGACCACGACGCGCGTGACCTCGGGGCCATCATAGGTACGGAACTTGCTGGCACAGCCGGACAGGCCGACCGCCAGGATGAGCATGCAGAACACTCGGAAAACGGGAGTCATCGCCCTGGCTGCCTCGATCATGTTTTTCCGACATCATACAGCGTCGCAATCCGTTCCGATAGCGGCCATGAACGGCCGCGATACGATTTCAGCGCCGCTCCATCTCCGACAGCCGCCGCTCGATGGCCGACAGCCGCTCCAGCACCTCGTCACGATAGGCGTCGGTCTTCTGCACATCCTCCTCGTGATGCGCTTCCTGCATCGAGTTCACGATCAGACCCACCAAGAGGTTCACCACCGCGAAGGTGGTCACCAGGATGAACGGCAGGAAGAAGGCCCAGGCATAGGGATAGGCATCCATCACCGGCCGCACGATCCCCATGGACCAGCTTTCCAGCGTCATGATCTGGAACAGGGTATAGGCAGACAGGCCCAGCGTGCCGAACCACTCCGGAAAGCTGTCGCCGAACAGCTTGGTGGCCATCACCGCGCCGATATAGAAGATGATCGCCATAAGCAGGAACACGCTGCCCATCCCGGGCAGCGCAGTCACGAAGCCCTCGACCACGCGCCGCAACCTCGGCGCGACAGAGATCACCCGCAGCACCCGCAGGATCCGCAGCGCCCGCAGGACCGAAAGCCCCTGCGCCGCCGGCACCAGGGCGATCCCCACGATCAGGAAGTCGAACACGTTCCAGCCCGACCGAAAGAAGCGGTGCCCGTGAGCGACCAGTTTCAAGGCGATCTCGATCGTGAAGATCGCAAGGCAGATCCGGTCGATCATGACAAGCAGGCCACCCGCGGTCGTCATTGCCGTGTCGGAAGTCTCCATCCCGAGCACCACGGCGTTCACGAGGATCACGCCGATCACGGTGTTTGTCACATACGGACGCGCCAGCCACTCGGCCAGCCTTTCGCGGAACCCCATGGGTCACTCCTGACTAAACAGATCCTGTGCCGGCCCGAGGGTGAACCCGGCGACGATCTCCACATGGGCGGACCAGCGGAACTGGTCAACCACCTTAACCGGGCCAAGGCCGTATCCCGCCCCGATCAGCGCACTGGCATCGCGCGCGAAGGTGGAGGGGTTGCACGAAACATGGGCGATACGCGGAAGGCGCGCATCGGCCAGCGCGGCGATCTGCGCCGCCGCACCGGCGCGGGGCGGGTCGATCACGGCGGCATCGAACCCCGACAGTTCGTCCGGCAGCAGGGGGCGGCGGAACAGGTCGCGCGCCTCGGTCGTGACCCGCTTGAGGCCCTGCGCATGGCGCCAGCCGCCATCCAGCGCGGCGATCATCGCGGCATCCCCCTCCACGGCATGCACCTCCGCCCGCTCGGCCAGCGGCAGCGCGAAGGTGCCGCAGCCTGCGAACAGGTCGATCACCCTGCCGGCGTCTCCGACGATCCGGCGCACCTCGCGCAGCAACGCGGCCTCGCCCTCGGGCGTGGCCTGCAGGAAGGCGCCGGGCGGCAGCGCCACCCGGGCCCTGCCAAAGCGGATGACCGACGCGCGCGCCTGCGCGATCACCTCGCCGTCCCAGTCGAGCCGGGCCAGATCGTGCCGGGCGCAGACCTGCGCCAGGTCCAGCCGCATCGGCCCATCCAGCGGCTTGCCACCGCGCGCCGCAACGTCCAACCCGGTTTCGGTGCGTGTCACCGTCACGCTCAGCTCGCCCTTGCGGCTGGCGCCCAGCGTGGCGAGCGCCTCCACCATGGGCAGCGCGCCGAGAAGATCGGGGTGCAGCAGCCGGCATTCGGGCACCTCCACGATCACGTCCGACGCACGGGCATGAAACCCCGCCAGCGCGCCCTTCTTCGTCCTGCGGGCGGAAAAGGTGGCGCGCCGCCGCGTGGCCGGCGGCGAAGTGTCCGGGGGCAGAACCTGCGCCTGGATGCCCTGCGACGACAGGGCCGCCAGCACCGCCTCGCGCTTCCATTCCGCCACGAACGCATCCGAGCCGTGCTGCAACTGGCAGCCCCCGCAGCTCTTGTAATGGCGGCAGGGCGGGCGCACCCGATGCGGCGAAGGCTCCAGCACCCGCGGATCCAGAAGCCGGTCGCCCTCTCGCTGTCCCTCCACCAGCTCGCCCGGAAGGGTGAGCGGGACATAGACCGGGCCCTCGGCCACGCCGTCGCCACGATGCCCAAGGCGCTGGATGCGATGCTGTTCCATGCGCGCCGGGATACTTGCGCGCGGACGGCCCGAAAAGCCCTATTCCGCGGCGTCCTTCACCCCGATGAACCCGCCCGACTGCCGCTCCCAGTACCGGGCATAAAGGCCCCGTCTGGCCAGAAGGCTGTCATGGGTGCCCTGTTCGACGATGCGGCCACGGTCCAGCACCACGATCCGATCCATGCTGGACAGGGTCGAAAGCCGGTGAGCGATGGCCAGCACGGTCTTGCCCTGCATGACCAGCTCCAGCGCCTCCTGGATCGAGGCCTCCACCTCGGAATCCAGCGCGCTCGTGGCCTCGTCCAGCACCAGGATCGGCGCATCCTTGAGGATGGCCCGAGCCAGCGCGATGCGCTGGCGCTGCCCGCCAGAGAGCTTCACCCCGCGCTCGCCCAGATGCGCGTCATAGCCGGTGCGGCCCTTGTGATCCTTCATGTCGCGGATGAAGCCGTCGGCCTCGGCCTTGCGGGCGGCGGCGATCATCTCTTCGTCGGTGGCGTCCGGGCGGCCATAGAGGATGTTCTCGCGTGCGGAGCGGTTGAACATCGCGGTTTCCTGCGTGACCATCCCGATATTGCGGCGCAGGCTTTCCTGCGTGACCTCGCGGATATCCTGCCCGTCTATGGTGATGCGCCCCTGTTCCGGATCGTAGAGCCGCAGCAGCAGGGCCACCAGCGTGGACTTGCCCGCGCCGCTGGCTCCCACGATGCCCAGTTTCTCGCCCGGCTCCACATGGAGGCAGATATCCTCCACTCCGCCCACATCGCGCCCATAGGCAAAGCCCACGGCCTCGAACGCGATCCGTCCGCCCTCGACATGCAGGGTCGTGGCGCCGGGGCTGTCCTCCACCCGCTTGCGGGGGGTCAGGGTGCGCATCCCGTCCTCCACCTCGCCCACGTTGGAATAGATCGCCATCAGGGTGAAGCTGACCCAGCCGGTCATCTGCGCGATGCGGATCGACACCGCCCCCGCTGCCACGATGTCACCCGGGCTGGCCGCGCCCTGCCGCCACAACAGCAACGTGCCGCCGATCAGCAGCACCGGCAGAACCCCCGCCAGCGTCATCAGCGCCAGCCGGAACCCGGCCGCAAGCCGGCCGAAGCGCAGCGCGGCGGCGCGAAACCCCTCCATCGCACCCAGCGCGGCCCGGTCCTCGTGGTCGTCATGGGCGAACAGCTTGACCGTCTTGATGTTGGTGATCGTGTCCACCACCTGCCCCGAAACGTTCGCGCGCGCCCCGGCCCGATCCGCCGAACGGGCGCGGATTCGGGGCAGGAACCAGCGGATCAGGGCGAAGTATCCAAGCAGCCATACCGCGAAGACCAGCGCCACCTCCCATCCGATGGCGCCCAGCAGCAGCACCGAGCCCGCCAGCGAGGCCAGCGCGAAGGCCACCACGTTGATGACTTCCACCGCCACGTCGGTGACGGCACGGGCCGTCTGCATCTGCTTCTGTGCGATGCGGCCGGCGAAATCGTCGTCGAAGAAGGTGACGGCCTGCCCCAGAGACCAGCGATGCAGCCGCGACAGCACCAGCGGATTCACGTTGGGCTGCACGATGATCGAGTTCGATGCCGCCGAAAGCCCGAACATCACCGGCCGCGCCAGCAGGAAGAAGGCCAGCGCCCCGAGGATCAGGCCCAGGTTCTGCCCGGAAAAGAACGACTCGGGGCCGCCCTGCGTCGCCGCGTCGATCACCAGCCCGAGGATCCAGGCGGTACCCGCCTCCATCGCGCCCGCGCCGGCCGACAGAAAGGCCGCCAGCCCCAGCGCGGGCCAGGCGCCCGACAGGCACCAGCCGAAGAAGGCGCCAAGCCGCTGCGGCGGCGGGCCATCGGCCGGACGGAAGGCATCGATCAGGCCGGATATCGTCATTCTGCCGCCTCCGGGCTCAGGAAGCCGCCGGATTGCCGCTCCCAGAAGCCGGCATATAGCCCGCCCTTCGCAAGAAGCACGTCATGCGGGCCGTCCTCGACGATGCGGCCCTGGTCCATCACGAGAATCCGGTCCATATGCGCGATGGTGGACAGCCGGTGTGCGATGGCGATCACCGTCTTGCCCTCCATCATCCCGTAAAGCGTGTCCTGGATCGCCGCTTCCACCTCGGAATCGAGCGCGCTCGTGGCCTCGTCCAGCAGCAGGATCGGCGCGTTCTTCAGGATCACGCGGGCCAGCGTGACGCGCTGGCGCTGCCCGCCGGACAGCTTCACCCCGCGCTCGCCAACATGGGCGTCATAGCCGCGTCGTCCGCCCGGATCCACGAGATCGAGGATGAAATCATGCGCCTCGGCCTGTTTCGCCGCCGCAATCACCTCTTCTTCGCTGGCGTCAGGCCGTCCATAGAGGATGTTCTCGCGCACCGACCGGTGCAGCAGGGACGAATCCTGCTGAACCATGCCGATATGAGCGCGCAGGCTGTCCTGCGTGATCCGGCCGATATCCTGTCCGTCGATCAGGATGCGGCCCTGCTCGATGTCGTAGAACCGCAAAAGCAGCTTCACCAAGGTCGACTTGCCCGCGCCGGACCGACCCACCAGCCCCACCTTCTCGCCCGGGCGAATCGTCAGGCTCACATCGTCCAGCCCGCCTTGCCCGCGCCCGTAATGGTGCGAAAGGTGCTGGATCTCGATCCGCCCCTCGCGGAAATCGAGCGGCTTCGCCTCCGGCGCGTCTACCAGGGTGATCGGCTGGGCGATGGTCTCCATCCCTTCCGCCACGACGCCAAGCTGCCGGAAGAAGGTCGTCAGCGCCCACATGATCCAGCCCGTCATCGCATTGAGCCGCAGCGTCAGCGCCGAGGCCGCGGCCACGACGCCCACGCTCGCCTGCCCGGTCATCCATAGCGCGACGGCCCAGCCCACGACCCCCACGATCAGGAGCCCGTTCAGCAGGACCAATCCCACATCCATGATGGTGTAGAGCCGCATTTCCGCCTGGAAGGTGGTACGGGCCTGTTCGATCGCCTCTTTCGCGTAATCCAGTTCCCGCGTGTGATGGGCGAACATCTTGACCGAATGGATGTTGGTGTAGCTGTCTACCACGCGGCCCGTCACCAGGCTGCGCGCGTCGGAGGCCGCCTGCGAGGCCGGCCCCACGCGCCGCACTGTCCAGACCATCAGCCCGGCATAGAGCAACAGCCACAGCAGCAGCGGCACCGCCAGACGCGGATCCGCCACCCCGAGCAGGACAACCGCACCCACCAGGTAGGCCAGCGAAAACGTGATCGCATCGAACACCTGGAACACCGCCTCGCCGGCGGCGGGCGGGGTCTGCATGATCCGGTTGGCGATGCGGCCGGCGAAATCGTTCTCGAACCAGCCCACCGACTGCCGCAAGACATGCCGATGTGCCCGCCACCGGATCAATGTGCCGAAATTCGGCATGATCGCGTTGTTCAGCACCAGCACGTCCACCGCCTGGATCACCGGACGGATCAGCAGGATGAAGACGGCCAGCGCGATCAAGGCCCAGCCGTGATCGGCCCAGACCCGCTCGGGGTCCCCGGCCAGGATATCGACGATCCAGCCCATCGCCCAGATCAGCCCCACCTCGACGGCGGCGACGGCGACGGACAGGATCGCCGCCCACAGGAACACCCGCCTGAAGGGCTGCGCGTAGTTCCACAGGAAGGGAAACAGCCGCTGCGGCGGAGTGTCGGTCTCCGGGTGGTCCACGTAGGGGTCGACCAGGGTTTCGAAACGGCGGAACATGAACGGCCTCGGTCTGTGGGTGCGGACATCTTCGGCGATTCCCGCCGGAATGGCCATGTAGCGCCCTCAGGCGCGGCGCAAGAGGTCGTCGCGCGTCAGCGTGAAGTCCGAGGCCAGCCAGTCACGCTCCAGCTCGGCCAGTTTGGCGCCCAGCGCCGGACCGGCATGGGCCGGCATCAGGTCCGCGGGTTTCACCGGAAAGATCTGCCCGGCGCCATGGGCGACAGCCGCCAATTCCTCCCTGTCGAGCGGCTGGCCCGACATGGCGGCCCGCAACAGCAGCACGTCACGCCCCTCGGCCACGCCCAGCGCATAGCCCAGTTCTGCCGCCCGCGCGCCCTGCTCCACCCCGTCGCGAAGCCGTTCCAGCCGCCGCGTCTCGGCCCTGGACAGGCGCAAGGCGCGGGCAGTCTCGGCATCGGCTCCAAGCGCGGACAGACGGCGCATCGGATCGGGCGGCGCACCGGCCTCGCCCTCCAGGTGAACGAGCGGGGCGAGCAAGCGGGACTCCGCCCCCGGCAGGATTCGGCCCAGCGCCCCGATGGTCTGCATCACCGCCACCGCAGGTGCCGGATCGGGTGCACGCAGCAGCTTTTTCAGTTCTGCCCCTACCCGCTCACGCGAAAGTGCCTGAAGCCCATCCAGGTTCCTGGCGATCGCCGACAGCCCCGACGGGTCGAACCCGGCCTCGGGATCGCCATACCAGGCGGTGAACCGGAAGAAACGGAGGATTCGCAGGTAATCCTCCCGGATCCGGGTCTCGGCATGGCCCACGAACCGCACATGCCGCGCCAGCAGGTCGGTCAGCCCCTCGCCCAGCGGATCGACGACGCTGCCATCGGGCAATGCATAAAGCGCGTTCATCGTGAAATCCCGCCGCGCCGCATCCTCGCGGATATCGTCGGAATACGCCACGACCGCATGACGGCCGAACGTCTCTACGTCGCGGCGAAACGTGGTGATCTCGTGCCCCTTGTGCCCGGCGACAACGGTGATCGTGCCGTGCTCCATGCCCGTGGGCACGGGCTTCAGCCTTGCCGCCTCGGCCAACTCGATCACCCGCTGGGGATGCGCGTCGGTAGCGATGTCGATATCCTCGACCGGGGCGCCCAGCAGGGCGTTGCGCACGCAGCCGCCCACGAACAGCGCGCTGTGGCCGGCGCCGGTGAGCATCGCGCAGACGGCCTGCGTATCCGCATCCTCGATCCAAGCTCCGGTCACGCGGGTCACACCGGCAACCTTTCGGCCAGCCCGCGCAGGATGCGCGCTGTCGCGCCCCAGATGTAGTAAGGCCCCCAGGGAACGGTGAAATAGTGACGCTGCTCGCCACGCCAGCGGCGCGACTGCACGGAATAGCGCGCCTTGTCCGCGAGATGGGTGAACGGAACGAGAAACGCCTCGTCCACCTCGCCGGGCTCGGGCCGCACCTCGAACGGGCGATGCACCAGCGCCAGAACGGGGCTGATGGTGAAGCTGGTCACCGTCTCGTGCCCGGGCAGCACGCCCAGCACCTCCACCGCGTCGCGGGGCAGGCCCACCTCCTCCTCTGCCTCGCGCAGGGCGGCGGCAGTGGCATCGGAATCGCCCGGATCCACCTTGCCACCGGGAAAGGCGATCTGCCCCGGATGGTGCTTCAGCGCCGAGGATCGCTTGGTCAGGATCACATGCGGCGCGCCGCCCGTCATCTGCACCGCCACCAGCACGGCGGCGGGGCGCAGGGTGCGTCCCGGCGGAAAGCTGACGCCCGGGTTCAGATCCATGTCGGAGGACGGCGCGCCGCGATGCGACAGCGCCGCCATCAGGCCCGCCCTTGCGTCCTCAAGCGTCTCCATCTTTGCCCGGATCGGCCTCGAAGCCGACCGTCGCCGGATCCAGCTCGTAATGCGCGCCGCAGAACTGGCAATCTGCCGTGACCAGCCCGTCATCTGTGGTCATCTTCCGGATGTCCTTTGCCGAGTAGATCGACAGCGCCTGGCGCACCCTCTCTTCCGAGCAGGTGCAGCCGAAGCGCACCGGTTGCGTCTCGAACACGCGCGGCGTCTCTTCATGGAACAGGCGCACCAGCAAGTCCGTGGGCGGCAGCGCGGGGCCGATCAGCTCCATGTCCTCGACCGTGTCGAGCAACAGGTTCACACGGTTCCAGTTGTCCTCGTCGTCGCCCTGCACGATGTCTCCGGCGGACAACAGGCCGCCCTCGCCCGAACCGCCCTCGCCCGTCGTGGACAGCGTGCTTTTCGGCATGTGCTGGAGCATGATGCCCCCTGCCCGCCAATGTTCGGGCACACCCGGCTGGGTAGAGCGGCCAAAGCTGAGCGCGAAGCGGGTGGGCAGCTGTTCGGACTGGGCAAAATAGGTTTCCGCACAGGCCGAAAGCGACTGGCCCGCCAGCGGCGTTATACCGTGATAGGGCGCCATGCCCTCGCCCTGGTCGATCATGATGGCGAAATACCCTTCGCCCACCTGGTCGAAGGCCGGGCCCTTGGTCAGGCGCTCGCGGTCGAAACTGGCATAGGCGCGAATGCGTGCCGGGCTGCCATCCTCGGTCGGGCCGTAGTAATCGGTGGCGATCATGCGCACCGGGCCCTTGGACTGCACCTGAAGCGAAAGCTTCCAGCGCAGCTTGATGCTCTGGCCGATCAGCGCGGTCAGCAGCGCCATCTCGGCCACCAGCGCCTCGACCTGCGGCGGGTAGTCGTGCTGCTTGAGGATACCCTCCAGCACCCCGTCCAGCCGGGCCACCCGGCCGCGCGTGTCCGCATTGTCCAGCTGGAACGGCAAAACGGTGTCGTCCCAGGCTATTCGCATTCCAAGTGTCATGGGGTTTCCTTGCAGCCTGCATGTTGGCATACCGCGTCAATATAGGCAGGGCAAGGAACGGGCCAAGGGAGGCCGCCGGGATGATCAGGCGCTTCGGATCTCCACCAGAACAGAGCCGCACCTATCGGCTGCGTCCCGGGGTCTATGCGGTTCTGCCGCGCGACGGGCGGATGTTGGTGACGCACCAGGCAGAGCCCTGGCCCGAGTTGCAACTGCCGGGCGGCGGGGTCGATCCCGGCGAACAGCCCTTGACCGCCCTGTTCCGCGAGGTCTGGGAAGAAACCGGCTGGACCATCGCCGCCCCGCGCCGGTTGGGGGCCTTCCGCCGGTTCACCTACATGCCCGAATACGACCTCTGGGCCGAGAAGCTCTGCACCATCTACCTGGCCCGCCCGGTGCGCCGGCTTGGCCCCCCGGTCGAACCCGGCCATTCCGCTAGGTGGATGCGCCCGGAGACGGCGCTGCCGGAGTTGGCCAATGCCGGCGATCGCCACTTCGCCGCACAGGCGCTGGGACTCTAGACGCCGTATTCGAGCAGCACGGCGGAGATGTCGTCATCCGCGCCGGCGGCGGGGCAGGCCTCGTTGCCGAGATGCCAATAGAGATCGTCGAGGAACTCGCGCCCCGAGGCGGAGGGTTGCACCTTGGCCGCCAACCGCACGAGCCCGTCCTCACCCAGCATCGAGCCGTCGGGCATCCGGCATTCGGTGAACCCGTCCGAGTAGACCAGAAGCCGGTCTCCGGGAAACATCCGTGTCTCGATCCGATCGAACCGGGCATCGGAGAAAAGGCCCACGGGCAACCCGCCCTGGCCGAGGAATTCCGCACAGCCATCCGCCCGAAGCAGCAACGGATGCGGGTGCCCTGCCTGCACCATGCGGACCCGCCCGGTCCTCACATCGGCGGTAGCGTAGACCATGGTGAAATACTGATCCGCCCCACGTTCGGCAGCAAGGCGCCGATTCAGAAGGTCTGCCACCTGCTCGGGCGGGCGCAGCGCGAAGAACCTGTCGAATCGCTGCTCCATCGCCACGTTCTGCTCCATGAACTCCCGGCTGAGGTAGCCGCTGACCCGCGCGGTCATCAACGCCGAGGTGATCCCGTGCCCGGAGACGTCGATCCCGTAGACGCCAAGCGCCCCGTGTCCGGGGCTGAACGCCCCCACGAGATCGCCGCCCACATGGCCGCAGGGCTTCAGGAGGAAACTGACCCGCGCGCGCCCGAAGGTCAGCGAGGTTTCCGGGATCAGCGCCTGCTGGATCTCGCGTGCCTGCATGAGGTCCCGGTCCAGCGCGCCGTAAAGGGCCTGCAACTCGTCCAGGGTTTCCGAGATCAGGCGATTCTTCTCCGAGAGCTCCCGTTCCATCCTCAAGATCCGGGCCCCGGCCGCGATCCGGGCGCGCAATTCGGCGGGATCGACGGGCTTGGTGAGGAAATCGTCGGCGCCCGCATCGAGCCCGGCCGCCACATCCGCCTTGTCGGACTTGGAGGTGAGGAGAATGAAATAGCCATACGAGGCACGATCCAGCGCCCGGAACCTGCGGCAGAAATCCAGCCCGTCCATCCGTGGCATCATCCAGTCGCTGAGCACCAGGTCGGGGGCATCGGTGCGGCACAGGGCCAGCGCCTCCTCACCGGTTCCGGCCTCTGACACCCGGTATCCCAGCCGTGACAGCATGGCGGCCACGATCCTCCGCTGCATCCGGCTGTCATCGACGACCAGGATATGGCGCAGCGCGGCCTCCCCAACGGCGGGGGAGGCAGGGCACTCGGTGCCGGGACTGGGAGCGGGCGTTGTCATGTCGGCCTTCACGCAGGTGAACGGCCCAGCCTTACCTGCACCCGCTTAATGCCGACTGAATCGGGGAGAAAGGCTTTGTTCACGAATTGGTCGCAGAATCGGCCGGCATCCAGAGGAAGGAGAGTGAAGATGATCGACTGGTCCCGCGTTGCCAGCCTCCGCGACGAGGTAGGCGCCGACGACTTCCAAGAGGTCGTCTCCCTCTTCCTGGAAGAGGCGGACGCAGCCGTGAGCGACCTGGGCACCGCAGGCCCGGACATGCTGGAGGCGCAGCTTCACTTCCTGAAGGGTAGCGCACTCAGCCTCGGCTTCACGGATTTCGCCCGCCTCTGCGAAGAGGGTGAGCGCGCGGCGGGTGCGGGCACCCCCGACTCGGTTGAACTGTCCGCCCTCCTGGACTGTTATGCCGGCTCGCGCCGGGCGTTCGTCGAAGGTGTGAGCGAACAGGCAGCGGCCTGAGGCTCAGAGCAGGCGATGGAGGCTCAGCGCATCCGCGCGGCCTGTCTCGGCGATCGCACGGGCGCGAAGCTTTCGCATCCCGGACAGCCAGCGCTCGTAATCCTCTGCCTTCAGCCGCATGTAGTCCAGGACCTGCGGATGCGGCAGGATCAGGAACCGCTCGTCGCGGATGCCCTGCACCACGGCCTCAGCCACGTCCGCAGGCGCGATGACGCCCGGATGGGTCGCCTGGCCGGGATTCTCATAGCCGATCATCGGCGTGGCCACGTATTGCGGGCACACGACGGAAACACCGATCCCGTCCTCCGCATGGGTGATGGCCAGCGATTCGGCAAACCCCACGGCCGCGTGTTTCGTCGCAGAATAGGCCGCGTCCCCGATCTGGTTCAGAAGACCGGCCGCCGAGGCGACATTGACAATGTGGCCCGATCCGCGCGCGATCATCCCCGGCAACACGGCCCGCGCGGCGCGCACATGGGCCATGACGTTCACGTCCCAACTTGTCTGCCACATGTCATCCGGGGCCGAGGCCGCGTTTCCCGGCTCGCCAAAGCCGACACCGGCATTGGAACAGAACAGGTCCACCGGGCCCAGCCGTGCCTCGGTTTCCGCGACAAGGGCAACGATCTGCCGTTCGTCCCTGACATCGCAGGCGATACCCTGTGCTCCCAAGGCGGCGGCGGCTTCCTCTGCGCCGGCCAGGTCACACAGCATGACACGCGCCCCTTCCGCAACGAAACGCGCCGCGATCGCATGGCCGATCCCGCGCGCCGCACCGGTGACGATGCAGACCTTCCCGCCAAGCTCCATGGGCCGCCCTCCCTCAGATGACGAACTGGGCTAGAACCTCGTCGTCGGTGATGTCCTGGTAGGTCAGACCGGCCGCATCCAGCTTGCCGAACAGGGCGTCGAAGCTGGCCGGATCGCGGGTCTCGATCCCGATCAGAACCGAGCCGAAGTTCCGCGCCGATTTCTTGAGATACTCGAACCGGGCAATATCATCCTCGGGGCCAAGATAGTTGAGGAACTCCTTGAGCGCGCCGGGACGCTGCGGCAGTCGCAGGATGAAATACTTCTTGATCCCGCTGTAGCGCTGGGCGCGTTCCTTGACCTCGGGCAGGCGCTCGAAATCGAAATTCCCACCCGATGTCACGCAGACCACCCGTTGCCCGCGGATCGACTCGCCCAGCATCGGCAACACGTCCACCGCCAGCGCACCGGCGGGCTCCAGCACGATTCCCTCTACGTTCAGCATCTCGATCATGGTCACGCAGATCCGGTCCTCCGGGGCCAGCAGCACATCGGCCGGGTTCACGTCGGACAGGCGCGCGAAGGTCCGCGCGCCGATCTGCGCCACCGCGGCGCCATCCACAAAGCTGTTCACTCGGTCCAGTTTCACCGGCTGGCCCGCCTTCAGCGCCGCCGTCAGGCTGGCCCCGCCCAGTGGTTCGACGAAGGTGAAGGGCATCGACAGGCCGAACCAGCTCCGCACACCTGCGGACAGGCCGCCACCGCCCACCGGCAGGATGATCCGGTCCGGCAGGCCCTCCATCTGGTCCTCGATCTCGACGCCGACACTCGCCTGGCCCTCGATCACGTCCTCGTCGTCGAAAGGCGAGAGGAAATGCCCGCCCGCCTCGGCGCAATAGGTCTGCGATGCCGCAAGCGTATCGTCGAAATAGTCGCCGACCAGCCTGATCTCGATCGCGTCACCCCCGAACATCCGGGTCTTCTGGATCTTCTGCTGCGGCGTGGTCACCGGCATGAAGATCACGCCCCGCACCCCGAAATGGCGGCACATGAAGGCCACGCCCTGCGCATGGTTGCCGGCGCTGGCACAGACGAACAGCCCGGTTCCGGGCAACCGCTTGCGCATGGCGTTGAACGCGCCCCGCAGCTTGTAGGACCGCACCGGCGACAGATCCTCGCGCTTCAACCAGATATCCGCGCCGTAGCGCTCGCTCAGGTGCATGTTGCGCGTCAGCGGTGTCGGTTCGAACACCTCGCGCATGGCCTCCGCGGCGGCGCGGGCGTTCTCTAGGAAATCGGTCATCTTTCCTCTGTGCCGCGCCGCGGCCCCCCGCGCAAGCCCCGCCACCTTGCCCCGGCCCGCGAAAACCGCTATCCGCGCCCGGAAATTCTGCACAAGGAACGCGTGATGTCCGCTCCCCGGAAAGTCGTGCTCGCCTATTCGGGCGGGCTGGATACCTCGATCATCCTGAAATGGCTTCAGACGGAATATGGCTGCGAGGTGGTTACCTTCACCGCCGATCTCGGCCAAGGCGAAGAGCTGGAGCCGGCCCGCCAGAAGGCCGAAATGCTGGGCATCAAGCCCGGGAACATCTTCATCGAGGACCTGCGCGAGGAATTCGTGCGCGATTTCGTGTTCCCGATGTTCCGCGCCAATGCTGTCTACGAGGGTCTTTACCTGCTCGGCACCTCGATCGCGCGCCCGCTGATCTCCAAGCGGCTGGTCGAGATCGCAGAACAGACCGGCGCCGACGCGGTGGCCCATGGCGCCACCGGCAAGGGCAACGACCAGGTGCGCTTCGAGCTGTCGGCCTACGCGCTGAACCCCGAGATCAAGGTGATCGCACCCTGGCGGATCTGGGACCTGACCAGCCGCACCCGCCTGATCGATTTCGCCGAGCAGAACCAGATCCCGATCGCCAGGGACAAGCGCGGGGAGGCGCCGTTTTCGGTCGATGCGAACCTGCTGCACACCTCCTCCGAGGGCAAGGTGCTGGAGGACCCCGCGCAGGACGCGCCGGATTACGTCTATCAGCGCACGGTCAATCCCGAGGATGCGCCCGATACGCCCGAGCATGTGGAAATTGCCTTCGAACGGGGCGATGCGGTCTCCATCGACGGCGTGGCCATGAGCCCGGCCACCCTCCTCACCCGGCTCAACGAGCTGGGGCACAAGCACGGGATCGGGCGGCTGGATTTCGTGGAAAACCGCTTCGTCGGCATGAAATCGCGCGGCATCTATGAGACCCCCGGCGGGACCATCCTGCTGGAGGCGCATCGCGGGATCGAGCAGATCACCCTGGATTCCGGTGCCGGCCATCTCAAGGACAGCCTGATGCCGCGCTACGCCGAGCTGATCTACAACGGCTTCTGGTTCTCCCCCGAGCGCGAGATGCTGCAAGCCGCCATCGACAAGAGCCAGGAGCATGTCACCGGCACGGTGCGGCTGAAGCTCTACAAGGGGCTTGCCCGCACGGTGGGCCGCTGGTCCGATCACAGCCTCTATTCCGAGGCCCACGTGACCTTTGAAGAGGATGCCGGCGCCTACGACCAGAAGGACGCTGCCGGCTTCATCCAGCTCAATGCGCTGCGGCTGAAACTGCTGGCCGCCCGCAACCGGCGCCTCAAGCGCTGAGCGTCACGCCCTGTCACCATTGCGTGACAGGGCGAGCCTTTCCCTTGCCTCGGGTCTCGCATCGCGCCAGCCTTGCCTGATCTTCTGGAGGGGAAAGACCCATGCGCAACTTCGCCACGCTCAAACCCGCGCTTCTGGCCATCCTGATCGCCGTCGGGCTTTACGTGCAGTCGCACCCGGCCCGCGCCGCCGACACGCACGAGCTGATCGTGGCCGGCGGCTGTTTCTGGTGCGTCGAGGCCGATTTCGAGAAGGTGAAGGGCGTGCGCGAGGTGATCTCGGGCTACACCGGCGGCGATGTCGCGAACCCGACCTACAAGCAGGTGGTGCGTGGCGGCACCGGCCATTACGAGGCCGTGCGGATCCTTTACGATCCCGGCCAGGTCACCCGCGAGCAGCTTTTGCACCTGTTCTTCCGCTCGATCGATCCGTTCGACGCAGGCGGGCAGTTCTGCGACCGGGGCGAGAGCTACCGCAGCGCGGTTTTCGTCTCCGACACTGCCGAACGGCGCGCGGCAGAGGTCGCCAAGTCGGAAGCCGAGGCCGCGCTTGGCCAGAAGGTCGTAACCCCGATCCTGGAGGCGGGCCGCTTCTGGCAGGCAGAAGATTACCACCAGGACTACTACAAGAGCGATGAGCGCCTGCCCGTCACCAGCGTCGGCATGGCCGTGCCGAAAAACGTTGCCTACAAGCGTTACCGCGACCGTTGCGGGCGCGACCAGCGGGTGCGCGAAATCTGGGGCAGTGCAGCGCCCTTTGCTGGCTAGAGGCCTCGGGCTTCCTGCACCTCCCGCAGGTCAGGGATAACATCCGCGGTGCCATGACGCGTGACCATCAGCGCGGCGGCTCGCTGCGCCAGCCCGATGGCCTGCGCCATTGGCATGCCCCGGTCCAGCCCCGCCAGCAGGTATCCCGTGAAGGTGTCGCCCGCCCCGGTGCTGTCCACCGCCGTCACCGGAAGCGCCGGAAAATCCCGCGCGCCGCGTGTTCCATGCCAGGTGCAGCCTTCGGCTCCGCGCGTCACCACCACGTCGGGCACACCGAGCGCCTCGGGGCCTTGACCCGTGGCGGCGTGCAGTTGCTCTGCCTCCACCGCGTTCAGAACCAGCAGATCCAGAAAGGGCAGAACCGCCCGCACCGCACCCGCATCGAAGGGGGCGGCGGCATAGGCCACACGAAGTCCGGATTTCGACCCTGTCCGGGTCCAGAATACCTGTTTCTCCGTCTCGTTCTGGCACAGGGCCCAATCGCCCGGCCGGGCCTCGGCCAGCGCGGCGTCCAGCACCGCATCGCAAAGCGCCCGGTTCGCACCGGGCCAGATCAGGATCGAATTCTCGCCATCCTCGGCCACGGCGATGACCGCGTGGCCCGTCACCTCGGCCACCTCGGCGATATGGCGGGTGTCGACGCCGTATTCCGTCAACCTCTCCACCGCCCAGCGGCCGTCCGGACCCACGGCCCCCACATGCACGACCCGCGCCGCGGCCCGGGCCGCCGCGACGGACATGTTGGCTCCCTTGCCGCCCAACCCGCGCGAAACCGACCGCGCCGCCAGGGTTTCTCCCGGACCTGGAAGCCGCGGCACCGCATAGAAGAAATCCGCGTTGATCGAGCCAAGATTGTAGATCGTCATCGCGCGCGCCCCTTCTTCTTGATCGAAATAGCCCCACCGGAGGCAGGCTGCCCTCCTGCCGCGCACGAAGTCTGGCTCAGCCCACCTTGCAGGCCGCCAGCACCGCCATGTTGAGGATATCGCTCGCGGTGGACACGGACGAGCAGATCTGGATCGACGCATCCACCCCCGACAGGATCGGCCCGATCACCGTGGCGCCCGCCATCTCCTGCATCAGCTTCACGGAGATCGAGGCGGAATGCCGCGCGGGCACCACCAGGATGTTCGCGGGCCCGGTCAAACGCTGGAACGGATAGGCCGCCTGAGCCTTCGCATTCAATGCCACGTCCACCGTCATCTCGCCCTCGTATTCGAAATCCGCGCCGCGCCGGTCCAGCACCAGGGGCGCCTTGTGCATCTTTTCGGCGCGCTCCGATACCGGGTAGCCGAAGGTCGAGAAGCTCACGAAGGCCACCCGGGGCTCCAGCCCCAGGTGCCGGGCCACGGCCGCCGCCCGCTCGGCGATGGTGGCCAGGTCCTCGTCATCGGGCCATTCATGCACCAGCGTATCGGCCACCAGCACGATCCGCCCCTTGTGCAAGAGCGCGGTCACCCCCGCAGCCCCATGTTCCGCATCCGCGTCGAACACGTGGTTGATCAGTTCCATCACATGCGCCGATTTGCGCGTGGCCCCGGTGATCATCCCGTCGCCATGGCCATGCGCCAGCATCAGCGCGCTGAACACATGCCTGTCGCGCGCGGCAAGGCGGTGGACGTCGTGCATGTCATGCCCCTTGCGCTGAAGCCGCCCGTAAAGGAATTCCTTGTAGGTCTCCAGGTGCGGCGTGTTGGCGGCGTTGACCACCTCCAGCTCCCGCACCGCGTCGGCCATGCCGATGGCGTCCAGCTTTGCCGCCACATCGGCCTCGCGGCCCACCACCAGCGCCTTGCCGAAACCCGAGCGCTGATACATTACCGCCGCGCGCAACACGCGCTCGTCATCGCCCTCGGCGAAGATCATCGTCGCTTGGGCGGCGCGCGCGCGCTCGTTGATGCCCCGCAGGATCGAGGCGGTGGGATCCATGCGGCTCTTCAGGCTCTGCTCATACCCCTCCATGTCGACGATCGGACGGCGGGCTGCCCCGGTGTCCATCCCGGCCCGCGCCACGGCGGGCGGGATACGGTGGATCAACCGGGGATCGAACGGCGTGGGGATGATGTAATCCCTTCCGAAGGTCAGCTTGCGGCCATAGGCCATCGCCACCTCGTCGGGCACATCCTCGCGCGCCAGCGCAGCCAGCGCCTGGGCGCAGGCGATCTTCATCTCGTCGTTGATCGCGCGGGCATGGATATCCAGCGCCCCGCGGAAGAGATAGGGAAAGCCCAGCACGTTGTTGACCTGGTTGGGATAGTCCGACCTTCCGGTGGCGACGATCGCGTCCTCCCGGACCTCGTGCGCCTCTTCCGGCGTGATCTCGGGATCGGGGTTGGCCATGGCGAAGATCACCGGGTTGTCGGCCATGGCCTGCACCATCTGCTGCGTCACGGCGCCGCGCGCGGACACGCCCAGGAACACATCGGCGCCCACCATCGCCTCTTCCAGGCTGCGCAGTTCTGTCTTGACCGCGTGGGCGGATTTCCACTGGTTCATGCCCTCGGTCCGGCCCTGCCAGATCACGCCCTTGGTGTCGCAGACGATGCAATTCTCATGCCGCGCGCCCATGGATTTCAGCAGCTCGATGCAGGCGATCCCCGCCGCGCCGGCCCCGTTCAGCACGATGCGAACATCCTCGATCCTCTTGCCCGACAGGTGCAGCGCGTTGATGAGCCCCGCCGCGCAGATCACCGCGGTGCCGTGCTGGTCGTCATGAAAGACGGGGATATCCATCTGCTCCTTGAGCGCCTGTTCGATGATGAAGCATTCTGGTGCCTTGATGTCCTCGAGGTTGATCCCGCCGAAGGTCGGGCCCATCAGGCGCACGGCGTTGATGAACTCCTGCGGATCCTCGGTATCCAGCTCGATATCGATCGAATTCACGTCGGCGAAGCGCTTGAACAGCACCGACTTGCCCTCCATTACCGGTTTCGAGCCCAGCGCACCCAGGTTGCCCAACCCCAGCACGGCCGTGCCGTTCGAGATCACGGCCACAAGGTTGCCCTTGTTGGTGTAGTCATAGGCGGCCTCGGGCGTCTCGGCGATGCGCTCGCAGGGCACCGCCACACCCGGCGAATAGGCCAGGCTCAGATCGCGCTGCGTGGTCATCGGAACCGTGGCCGTGACCTCCCATTTGCCGGGGGTCGGCTCGTGGTGGAAGGCGAGCGCCTCTTCTTCGGTGAACCTGGGCTTGGACATGGTGATTGCATTCCTTCTGGGGCCTTTCACGTCTTAGCCCGGTGCCGCGCCCGCCTCAACTTCGGCGTTTTCACCTTTCGCCTCGGGGCCACGATTTGTAATCATCCGCAAGGGAACCGATGGGGGCAGGCTCCGTGAGCGATCACGCCGTGACGCCGATGATGGCGCAATACCTGGAGATCAAGGCGCATCATGCCGATGCGCTGCTGTTCTACCGGATGGGCGATTTTTACGAGCTGTTCTTCGACGACGCGGCGGCCGCAGCAGAGGCGCTGGACATCGCCCTGACGAAACGCGGCAAGCATGCGGGCGAGGATATCCCGATGTGCGGCGTGCCCGTGCATGCCGCCGAAGGCTACCTGCTGACGCTGATCCGCAAGGGGTTTCGCGTGGCGGTCTGCGAGCAGATGGAAAGCCCGGCCGAGGCGAAGAAGCGCGGCTCCAAATCCGTGGTCCGGCGCGAGGTGGTGCGGCTGGTGACCCCCGGCACCCTGACCGAGGAAAGCCTGCTGGAAGCAAGGCGGCACAACTACCTGGCCGCCTTTTCCGTCGTGCGTGACGAGGCCGCGCTGGCCTGGGTGGATATCTCCACCGGGGCGTTTCACGTGATGCCGCTGACGCCGGTGCGGCTCGGCCCCGAACTGGCCCGGCTTGCCCCGGCGGAGGTGATCCTGCCAGAGCCCCTGGAGCCCGATTACCGTGCAACAGTGACGGAATGCGGGGCGTCCCTGTCCAGCCTCGGGCGGGCCGCTTTTGACAGCACCGCCGCCGGGACAAGGCTGACCGGGCTGTTCAAGGTGAGCTCGTTGGATGCCTACGGCACCTTCGGGCGGGCCGAACTGTCCGCCATGGGCGGGATCGTGGAATACCTGGAGATCACCCAGCGGGGAAAATTACCCCTGCTGCGCCCACCCGTGCGCGAGGCGCTGTCGCGGACCATGCAGATCGACGCGGCGACGCGGCGCAACCTCGAACTGACCGAGTCGCTCAACGGCGGTCGCAAGGGCTCTCTGCTGGCCTGTATCGACCGGACGGTGACCGCGCCGGGCGCCCGGCTGCTGGAGCGGCGGCTGTCCGCCCCGTCGCTGGTGCTGGAGGTGATCAACGCAAGGCAGGAGGCGGTGGCCTTCCTGGTGGAACAGTCCCGCATCCGCGCCGACCTGCGCGAGACGCTGCGCCGGGTGCCCGATCTCGACCGCGCCCTGTCGCGCCTGTCGATCGACCGGGGCGGGCCGCGCGATCTGGCCGCGATCCGCAACGGGCTTACGCAAGCGGCGCTTTTGTCGGAAACCTGTGCAGCCCTCGACCTGCCGCCGATGCTCGCCGATGCCGCCGCCCGGCTGGCAGGCCACGACTCGCTCTTGTCGCTGCTGGACGATGCGCTCGTGGCGGAGCCGCCGCTTCTGGCCCGCGATGGCGGATTCATCGCCCCGGGCCATGATCCGGACCTGGACGAGACACGCCAGCTGCGCGACGAGGGGCGCGGCGTGATCGCGGAAATGCAGGCGGGTTATGCCCGGCAGGCCGGCGTTTCCTCGCTGAAGATCAAGCACAACAACGTGCTGGGCTACTTCATCGAAACCACCGCGACCCACGCGGAAAGGATGCTGGCCCCGCCGCTGTCGGAAATCTTCATCCATCGGCAGACAACGGCGAACCAGCTGCGCTTCACCACGCTGGAATTGTCCGAACTGGAGACGCGTATCCACAACGCGGGCAGCCGCGCGCTGGAAATCGAGAAACGGCTCTATGACGGGCTGAAAGCCGCAATCCTGGATCAGGCCGCAGAGATCGGGGATACTGCCCGCGCCCTGGCCGAGATAGATGTGGCTGCGGCTCTGGCCGAACTCGCCATGCAGGAGGACTGGACGCGCCCGGTGATCGACGAAAGCCGCGCTTTCGAGGTGGCCGGTGGCCGCCACCCGGTGGTGGAACAGGCGCTCCGGCGCGAGGGGGCGCCCTTTATCGCCAATGATTGCCGGCTTTCGGCCGAGGGCGACGGCGCGGCGGTGCGGCTGCTGACCGGGCCCAACATGGCAGGCAAATCCACATGGCTGCGACAGAACGCGCTGATCGCTCTGCTGGGGCAGATGGGCGGCTTCGTGCCTGCCCGGGCGGCGCGGCTGGGCCTTGTCAGCCAGTTGTTCAGCCGTGTGGGCGCATCCGACGACCTGGCCCGGGGACGATCCACCTTCATGGTGGAGATGGTGGAAACCGCGGCGATCCTGAACCAGGCCGACGACCGTGCCCTCGTGATTCTGGATGAGATCGGCCGCGGCACGGCCACCTATGACGGCCTGTCGATCGCCTGGGCCACGCTGGAGCACCTGCACGACGTCAATCGCTGCCGTGCGCTGTTCGCCACCCACTACCACGAACTCACCAGCCTTGCGAGCAAGCTGGACGGGGTGGAGAACGCCACCGTCGCGGTGAAGGAATGGGAGGGCGACGTGATCTTCCTGCATGAGGTGCGGGACGGCGCAGCGGATCGGTCCTACGGGGTGCAGGTCGCGCGTCTGGCCGGCTTGCCCGCAGCTGTCGTGGAACGCGCCCGGGTGGTGCTGGACGCGCTGGAACAGGGCGAACGCGAGCAAGGAGGCGGTGCCAGGGCCATGATCGACGATCTGCCGCTTTTCGCCGCGGCCCCGCCTCCGACGGCAGCGAGGGCGCCCGGCCCCTCGCTGCTGGAACGGAAACTCGAGGAGGTTCAGCCCGACGACTTGTCGCCCCGGGAAGCGCTGGACCTGGTCTACGCGTTGAAGAATGCCCTGCGCGAGTGACGCGCCGCGGCGGCGTCTCAGCCGGGATTGGACGAGACACCCACCTGCGCCGGACGCAGCAGACGATCATGGAGCATGAAGCCTTCGGCCGAGACCTGAATGATCTCTCCGGCCTTGGTCCCCGGCACGGGCGCCTCGAACATGGCCTGGTGCAGGTTCGGGTCGAACTTGTCGCCGACCTGGGGCGAAACAGGCTCGACACCGTGCTTCTTGAAGACGTGCACCAGTTCGCGGAGGGTCAGCTCGACACCTTCGACAAGGGCGGCCGAGGCTGTTTCCTGCTCGTCGCCGGCCGCCAGGATGGCGCGTTGCAGATTGTCGTAGACCGGCAACAGGTCGCGGGCCAGCCGTGAGCCGCCATAGCGCTCCGCCTCGCGCCGATCCTTTTCGGAGCGCTTGCGGGCATTCTCGGCATCGGCCAGGGCGCGCATGAACCTGTCGCGCAACTCGTCCCGCTCGGCGCGGAGCGCGTCCAGTTCGATCTCCTCCTCGCCCGGCTCCTCCAGCTCGGCGGCCTGGGATTCTGCCTCGGCCTGTTCGATATCGTCGAGGAAATCATCCTCTCGCTTTGGATCCGCCATCTTCCACCTCTAGCTCCGGTCCGAGATCAGTCGGCCGACCATCTGGGCCGTGTAATTCACGATGGGCACGATTCGCCCGTAGTTAAGCCTGGTCGGCCCGATCACCCCGACCGCACCGACGATCTTCCGGTCCGCGTTCATATATGGAGAGACGACCAGAGAGGAACCCGATAGCGAAAAAAGTTTGTTCTCGGAACCGATGAAGATACGGACCCCATCGCCCCGCTCGGTGAGTTCGAGAAACTCGGCGATGTCTCGCTTGCGCTCAAGATCGTCGAAAAGCTCGCGGATGCGCTCCAGCTCCTCTTCGCCAGAAGCGCCTTCCAGCAGGTTCGAGCGGCCTCGCACGATGAGCCGCTCCCCGCGCTCGTCCTCCTCGGCCCAGACGGCAAGACCGCTTTCCACCAGCTCCTGCGCCAACACGTCGATCTCCTGGCGCCGCGCAGCGATTTCGCGGCCCATCTCGGTGCGCAGATCCGAGAGCGTGCGCCCCTCGATCAGCGCGTTGAGGAAGTTCGCGGCTTCCCGCATGGAACTCGGGGTCTGGCCCGGCGGGGGCGTGAACAGTCGGTTTTCCACATGGCCGTCCGCGAAGACCAGGACCACCAGCGCGCGATCGTGTCCGAGGTTCACGAACTCGATATGCTTGATCGGTGCCTCGTGCTTGGGCGTCAGCACGAGGCTGGCACCATGTGTCACACCCGAAAGCGCCGAGCCGATTCGATCCAGCAGCCCGGTGACGTCCTGGGTATTGCTGCCCAGTGTCGAGTCGATCTTGCGGCGGTCCTCTTCGGTCAGATCGCCCAGCTCGAGCAGACCGTCCACGAACATGCGCAAACCCAGCTGCGTCGGGATGCGCCCCGCGCTCACATGGGGACTGTTCAGAAGCCCGAGGAATTCGAGATCCTGCATGACGTTGCGCACCGTCGCCGCGCTGACCTTCTCGGTCATGCTGCGGGTCAGTGTCCGGGAGCCCACCGGCTCGCCGCTTTCGAGATAGCCCTCCACCACGCGCCGGAATACCTCGCGCGAGCGGTCGTTCAGTTCTTCAAGCAGTTTCGTACCGTCCTTCATCCTCGGCACCTTTCCGAACCGCCATTAAAGGCGCTCCTTACCGGAAATCAATCGGCCTTGCACTCTGGCATGACGGGCCTGTATCCGGAGGCAAACCTGACAAAGGAAGCGCCATGCGACCCTCTGGACGACAGTTAAGCGAAATGCGCGCGGTTTCAATCGAGACCGGCATCACCAAACATGCCGAGGGCTCTTGCCTGATCCGTATCGGCGACACGCATGTTCTGTGCACCGCTACCCTGGAAGAGCGCGCGCCACCCTTCATGAAGGGCTCCGGCCAGGGCTGGGTGACGGCGGAATACGGAATGCTGCCCCGGGCCACCACGACCCGGATGCGACGCGAGGCGACAACCGGCAAACAGGGTGGCAGGACCGTCGAGATCCAGCGCCTGATCGGTCGTTCCTTGCGTGCCGGTGTCGATCGACTGGCGCTGGGCGAGCGTCAGATCACGGTGGATTGCGACGTGATCCAGGCCGATGGCGGAACCCGGTGCGCGGCGATCACCGGCGGCTGGGTTGCCCTTCGGCTGGCTGTGAACAAGTTGATGAATGCAGGCGACGTGAGGTCGGACCCGCTGGGCGATCCCGTGGCCGCGGTGTCCTGCGGCCTCTATGCGGGACAAGCCGTGCTGGATCTGGACTATCCCGAGGACAGCGAGGCGGGAGTCGACGGCAATTTCGTGATGACCGGGGGCGGCCGCCTGATCGAGGTCCAGATGTCCGCCGAAGGCGCAACCTACTCGCGCGACCAGATGAACCAGCTTCTGGACCTTGCCGAGAAGGGCGTGACGGAGTTGGCGGCGCTCCAGCGGGCAGCAGCGGGATGACCCGCAAGTTCACTGGTCGGACGCTTCTGGTGGCAACGCATAATCGGGGCAAGCTGGAAGAGATCGGGCATCTGCTGGAGCCCTACGGGATCGAGGTGATCGGTGCGGCCGATCGAAACCTGCCCGAACCCGAGGAAACGGAGGACAGCTTCGTCGGAAATGCGCGGATCAAGGCACATGCGGCGGCGCGGGCAACAGGGCTGCCCGCGCTGGCGGACGACTCGGGGCTTTCGGTCGAGGCGCTGGGCGGCGCCCCCGGTGTTCATACCGCGGATTGGGCCGAAACCGAGACGGGGCGCGACTTCGTCATGGCCATGCAGCGGGTGCATGACGAGCTGGAGGCCCGCTCGGCACCGGAACCCCGGCTCGCCAGGTTCTGCTGCACGCTTGTTCTGGCCTGGCCCGACGGGCATGATGAGGTGTTCGAAGGCATGATGCGCGGAAGGATCGTCTGGCCGATGCGAGGAGATCAAGGCCACGGCTTCGACCCGATCTTTCAGCCCGAAGGCCACGCGGAAACCTTTGGCGAGATGGATCGATGGGAAAAGAACACGATCAGCCACCGGGCCGACGCATTTCGCAAATTCGTTGCGGGTTGCTTTGACTGAAGACTGGCGAAGCGGGGGCTTCGGCCTCTATGTCCATTGGCCGTTCTGCACGGCAAAATGCCCATATTGCGATTTCAACAGCCATGTCAGCCGGCAGATAGATCAGGGCCAGTGGGAACGCGCCTACCTCGCCGAGATCGCACGCGTCGCGGAGGAGACGAAAGGGCGCGTCCTGAACACCCTGTTCTTCGGTGGGGGGACACCCAGCCTGATGGAACCGGCCCTGGTTGCCCGGATCATCGACGCGGTTCGATCGGCCTGGCCGATGGTGAACAACCCCGAGATCACGCTGGAGGCCAATCCGGGTTCGGTGGAATCGGGGCGGTTCAGGGCCTTCTCCGAGGCTGGCGTGACCCGTGTCTCGATGGGTGTGCAGGCCTTGAACGATGACGATCTGCGCCGTCTCGGACGTCTGCACACGGTCGGGGAAGCGCGAACGGCGTTCGACATCGCGCAACGTCATTTCGAGCGGGTGAGCTTTGACCTGATCTATGCCCGGCAGCACCAATCCCTCGACGCCTGGAAAGCGGAACTGACGGACGCGCTGGCGATGGCCGCCGACCATTTGTCGCTTTACCAGCTGACCATCGAGCCTGGCACCGCTTTCGGGGAAAGATTCGAGATGGGCAAGCTTGCCGGCCTGCCTCCCGACGATCGCGCTGCGGAGATGTTCGAGGCGACCCAAGACTTGTGCGAGGCGGCCGGGCTGCCAGCCTACGAAATCTCCAACCACGCGCGGCCTGGCGCCGAGTCGCGGCACAACCTGATCTATTGGCGCTATGGGGATTACGCCGGAATAGGACCCGGGGCACATGGGCGACTTTCGCTGAACGAGACCCGCTACGCGACCGAGACGGAATTGCGGCCAGCCGACTGGCTCAAAGCTGTCGAAAATGGATCAGGAGAGATGCCAAGAGCCGAGATTTCGCGAAGGGAACAAGCGGATGAATACCTTATGTTGTGTCTGCGAACATCTGAGGGACTAGATACGGATAGATATGCGCGGCTTTCAGGAGAATCTCCGTCTCCGCGAAAGATCGAATACCTGGAAGATCTTGGCCTCCTCCGCGCGTCGGGGTCGCGCCTCATCGCAACCCGATCCGGGCGACTTCTGCTCAATCAGGTCATCCGGACGCTGCTGGCCGGGTGACACCCTTCAAGCCCGGGCGCTGAGGAGGGCACAGAGTTCGTCCAACTGATCCAGCGTGTTGTAGCGGATAATGACCTGACCGGCCTCGCCTCCGGGTTCGTGGTTCACCGACACACCCATCCGCAGCGCGGCCGAAAGATCACCTTCAAGTGCCCTTGTATCGGCATCCTTTTCGGCACGGCGCGCAACCGATCCGGGCTTGGCGAATATGTTGTCAACATCCTTCGCCGAGGCCTTCGAGAGCCGTTCGGTCTCTCGGACAGAAAGGCCCTTGGACACGACCTTCCGCGCAAGGGCTGATGCATCGTCCGAGGTGATAAGCGCACGGGCATGACCGGCGGTCAGCTGACCTTCCCGCAGCATTTGCTGAACATCTTCCGGGAGCTGAAGCAGGCGGAGCAGATTGGCGATATGGCTGCGGCTTTTTCCCAAGGCTTCCGAGAGTCTTCCCTGGGTATGCCCGAAACGCTCCATCAACTGACGATATCCCAATGCCTCTTCCACCGGGTTAAGATCGGCACGCTGGATGTTCTCGATGATGGCAACCTCAAGCACTTCGGTATCGTCGAAGTCTCGAATCAGCACCGGAACATCATGCTTCTGGGCGATCTGCGCCGCGCGCCAGCGGCGTTCGCCTGCAACGATCTCGTATTCGTCCTCCTTGCCTGGCCTCGGCCTGACGATCAGCGGCTGGATGATCCCGCGGGAACGGATCGATTCGGCAAGCTCTTCGAGCTGATTTTCCGTGAAACTGCGGCGCGGCTGTTGCGGATTCGGGAAGATCTTTTCGACCGGCAAGACCACGTCCGCGCGACGCGGCGCCGTGGACTCCCTTGTTTCCACGGGGCCGTCCACATCCGCCATCAACGCCGAGAGTCCGCGCCCAAGTCCACGGGATTTCCCTTTTTTCTCAGTCATTTCTCATTCTCCCTCAAGCCGCCGCCCGGACATTGTTCGACAGGAATTCCTTGGCCAGAGCCCGATAGGCGGCCGCGCCCTTGGATTGGGTATCATATTGCAACACCGGCAGGGCAAACGATGGCGCCTCGCTCACCCGCACGTTCCTTGGAATAACGGTGCGAAACACGAGCTCTCCCAGGTTCTCGCGCGCATCGGCTTCTACTTGCTGGGACAGGTTGTTGCGGGCGTCATGCATGGTCAACACCACCCCTTCGATACGAAGAGTCGGGTTCGCGCTCTGCCGTACTTCCCGCACCGTGATCATCAGCTGTGACAGCCCTTCGAGCGCAAAAAACTCGCTCTGCAAAGGAACCAGAACGGAATCCGCAGCCACCATGGCGTTCACCGTCAGGAGGTTGAGGGAGGGCGGACAATCGACAAGTATGAAATCCCACGCAAACGATTCCATTGCGGTCTGCCGTAGCGAATCGCGCAGCAGGAACAGCCGCTTTTCGCTGGCGATAAGATCGAGATCCGCGGAACTGAGATCCACTGTCGCCGGAATGATCGACAGGTTCTCAAGTCCCGTGGGACGAATCAGCATTTCGAGCGTGACATCCTCAAACAGAAGATCATATGTGGTAAAGCCGCGATCTTCGGCCCCGATACCGAGGCCCGTTGACGCGTTTCCCTGCGGATCCAGGTCTACCACGAGAATTCTGTGCCCCTGTTCTGCAAGGGCTGCGCCCAGATTGATTGTCGTCGTGGTCTTGCCCACGCCCCCTTTCTGGTTCGCGACGGCTATGATCTTGGGACTCGACGAGCGGAGTGGATCAGACACGGGAGATTTCTCCAACCTTGAGTATGGCCGCCTCGGCATCCGTTATGCTTTTACAAGACTGAAGCGTGAAATTCCAAGTTTGCCGCGCGTGTGCGATTTCTTCCATCCGGCGAACCCCCTTGGGAAAGATAGCTACGCCTCCCGGCCTCAAGTGACGATCTGCGAAACCGATGAGCGTTTCAAGCCCGGCAAGCGCGCGCGCCGAAACGATGTCTGCGCGCTGCGGGCTTAACTGCTCTACCCGCTCCGCATGCACCTCTACCGTCAGACTCGTCTCTCGGGCAGCCGCTCTCAGGAACGCCGCTTTGCGGCGATCGCTTTCAACGAGCGCTATGCGCGCCCCAGGCTCCTTCTCTGCAGCGATCATTGCGATCACCAAGCCCGGAAACCCTGCGCCGCTTCCCAGGTCGAGCCATGTTCTGAAAGGTTTTGGTGCGATGGCGTAAATCTGCGCCGAGTCCAAGACATGCCGAGTCCAGATAACGTCAAGGCTCCGCTCGGAGACCAGATTGATCCGTGGCGACCACTTCCGCACCAGCGAAACGAGAAGCTCCAGGCGCTCCAGTGTTTCACGTGAAACATCCAGATCACCAAGCCTTGGCGCTTCCCTCATCATACTGCTGACCGCTTCCTCTCCGCTTGCCGCAGTTTCGCGAGCAACAACGTGAGTGCCGCCGGTGTCATGCCGTCAATCCTGGAGGCTTGTGCGATATTCTCCGGGCGGGTCTGCGAGAGTTTCTTTTTCAACTCATTTGACAGGCCGTCGATTGACGCGTAGTCGGTCCCTGGCGGTATCCGATGCGCCTCGTCCCGCCGAAGCGCTTCCACATCACGCTTCTGGCGTTCGATATAATTCGCGTAAAGAGCGTCGCGCTCCAGCTGTTCCCGGGTCGCGGCATCAATATCCTCCAGCGTCGCGTCAAGCGAGAGGAGGATATCGAAGTCGATCTCTGGGAAGGCAAGCAATTCGAAACCGGTCCTTTTGGCTCCGTCAGGATTGATGCTCACTCCTGCGCGTGCAACTTCTCGAGGCGTGAACCGAGATGCGTCAAGTCTCGCTTTCCCTTGCTCAAGGAGTTTCATCTTCTCCCGAAACACCGCCGAGCGATGTGGCCCAACACAGCCAGCCACCATGCCTTTCGGCGTCAGCCTCTGGTCCGCGTTATCGGCCCGAAGCGACAAGCGGAACTCCGCCCGCGAAGTAAACATGCGGTAAGGCTCGCTTACGCCGCGTGTCACCAGATCGTCGATCATCACCCCGATATAGCTTTCCGACCTGTCAAAATAGATCGGATCACCGCCCATGGCTGCGCTTGCCGCATTCAATCCGGCGACAATTCCCTGGGCAGCGGCTTCCTCGTAACCCGTTGTTCCGTTGATCTGTCCTGCCAAATACAACCCTGGCACGTCCCGCGCCGAAAGCGTTGCGTCCAGACCGGTTGGGTCGACGTAATCATACTCGATCGCATATCCTGGCTGAAGAATTCTCACCTGCTCAAGCCCGCGGATTGACCGAACATAGGCGTGTTGCACATCTTCGGGCAGGGATGTCGAGATCCCGTTCGGATAAACCGTGTGATCGTCTAGGCCTTCAGGCTCAAGAAAGATCTGATGTGACGCCTTTTCCGCGAAGCGAACGACCTTGTCCTCTATCGATGGGCAATAGCGGGGGCCAATCCCGTCAATATGCCCTCCATACATCGCTGACCGCGCAAGATTTTTCTGAATGATCTCATGAGTTTGGGGATTGGTGTGGGTGATACCACAGTTCACCTGCCGCAACTCCGGGCCCTGTCCGAGAAACGAGAACAGGACCGGATCCTCGTCTCCGGGTTGGGCCTCGAGTTCGGTCCAGGCAATCGTCCGGCCGTCCAGACGCGGCGGCGTTCCTGTCTTCAGACGCCCGAGCGGCAAGCCGAACGTGTCTATCCGCTCCGCAAGCCGAACCGACGACTTGTCGCCCAACCGCCCTCCGGAAACACGCCTGTCGCCGATATGAATCACGCCACGGAGGAAGGTTCCCGTGGTCAGGATCACGGCCCGGGCACGGATGACCGAGTCGTCCGCCAGCCTCACTCCGGCAACGCGATGTCGATCCATCACGAGATCCGTGACCTCTCCCTCCACGATGGTCAGGCCAGGGCACGATCGGATCTCTTGGAGCATGGCATTGCGATACACCTTCCGATCGGTTTGCGCGCGCGGCCCCTGCACCGCAGGGCCCTTGCGCCGATTGAGCAAGCGGAACTGGATCCCGGCCTTATCGGCGACGCGGCCCATGACACCATCGAGCGCATCAATCTCGCGGACAAGATGGCCCTTGCCCAAACCCCCAATGGCGGGATTGCAAGACATCACCCCTATGCCGTGCAAGCTCAATGTGACGAGCGCAACGCGCGCGCCCATCCGAGCGACGGCATGTGCGGCATCGCATCCCGCATGCCCGCCGCCGATCACGATCACCTCGAAATCCGGTTGTTTCACGTGAAACACTCCTCACTTGCCAAGGCAGAAGCTCCTGAAGATCTCATCCAACAGGTTTTCGACATCCACTCGGCCCACCAACGCATCCAGGGCCCGAATCGCGGTGCGCAACTCCTCGGCAGCGATATCGTATCGTGCCGGGCCTTCCGCAACCACACTTGCCGAACACTCCAAGCCGATCTTGGCCTTTTCCAAAGCAATCCGATGACGTTCTCTCGTCGCAAGCCCGGCATTTCTGGATCGCTTGACCAACTCCTCCGAAATCCGCGCGATCAGTTCCTCGACGCCCTTCCCGGTCAGCCCCGAGACCCCGTCCCCACCACTGAGATCCGCTTTCGCCCGAAGCACGATATCCGTGTCCGTCAGCGAGAGGTCGGGAACCTGGTCGCCGTCCACCAGCACGACTCTCAGATCCGCGCTGGCAGCCCGCTCCCGTGCCCTGCGGATCCCGATACCTTCCACGTGATCGTCGGTTTCGCGGAGACCCGCCGTATCCAGAACGGTCACGGGAAGGCCCGCAAGGTCCATTCTGACTTCGATAACATCCCGCGTCGTGCCCGCGTATTCCGACGTGATAGCTGCCTCTCGCCCCGCCAACGCGTTCAAAAGCGTGGATTTCCCGACATTGGGCGCCCCGATGATCGCCACCTCGAACCCAGTCCTGATGCGCTCGGCAACGTCCAGTCCGGCAAGTTCTTTAACCAGTCCCGAACGCACTCCTTGCAGCAGGCCGATGACTTCGGAAGAGACATCGACCGGAACCTCTTCGTCGACGAAATCGATCGTGACTTCCAGAAGAGCAGCGGCTCGAACAAGATCCGCTCGCCAGTCTTGCGCTTTCCGTCCGAGGTCTCCGGACAAGACGCGCAAGGCTTGCCGACGCTGGGCTTCCGTCTCTGCCTCGACCAGATCCGCCAGCCCCTCAACCTGTGCCAGGTCCAACCGGCCATTTTCCAGGGCTCGGCGCGTGAATTCGCCGGGCTCGGCCAGCCGAAGGCCTTCGATTTCCGAAAGACGCTTCATCACGGCCATCACCACGGCGACGCTGCCATGACAATGGAGCTCGATGGTATCCTCACCCGTAAAGCTTGCGTTCTTGGCGAAGTGCAGCACGAGCGCCTGGTCGAGCACCGCGCCCTGACCGTCGCGCAAACTTCGCAGCGCCGTTTGTCTGGGTGCAGGGACATGACCACACAGATCGTTTCCGGCGGGAAGCGCCCGCGGTCCGGAAATCCGGATGATCGCTACCCCCGCCTTACCCTGGGCAGTGGCCAATGCATAGATCGTGTCCATCTGTGTCGCCAAACACCATCAGGTGTTCATGGAGTCGAAGAATTCAGAGTTTGTCTTGGTCTGCTTCAGCTTCGACAAAAGGAACTCGATGGCGTCTGTGGTGCCCATCGGATTCAGGATGCGCCTCAGCACGAATGTCTTCTGCAGATCCACCTTATCGACCAGCAGATCCTCTTTCCGCGTGCCGGATTTCAGGATGTCGATCGCCGGGAAAACCCGCTTGTCCGCGATCTTGCGATCGAGAACCAGCTCCGAGTTGCCGGTGCCCTTGAATTCCTCGAAGATGACCTCGTCCATCCGCGACCCGGTATCGATCAGCGCTGTTGCGATGATCGTCAGGCTTCCACCTTCCTCGATGTTGCGCGCGGCGCCGAAAAACCGCTTCGGCCGCTGCAACGCGTTCGCATCGACACCGCCTGTCAGGACTTTGCCGGAACTCGGAACAACTGTGTTGAAAGCTCTACCAAGTCTTGTAATTGAGTCGAGAAGAATAACAACATCTCGCTTGTGTTCGACAAGACGCTTTGCCTTTTCGATCACCATTTCACTCACCGCCACATGGCGCGCCGCAGGTTCGTCGAAGGTGGACGAGATCACCTCGCCCTTCACGGAGCGCTGCATATCCGTCACTTCTTCGGGCCGCTCGTCAATCAGCAGAACGATGAGATAACATTCCGGATGATTGCGCTCGATGGAATGCGCAATGTTCTGCAGGATAACGGTCTTGCCGGTGCGAGGCGGCGCGACGATCAATGACCGCTGCCCTTTACCGATCGGCGCCACGAGATCGATCACCCGCGCCGACTTGTCTTTGATGGTGGGATCCTCGATCTCCATCTTCAGCCGCTCGTCGGGATAGAGCGGTGTCAGATTGTCGAACGCAATCTTGTGACGCGCCCGCTCGGGATCCTCAAAGTTGATCTTGTTCACCGAGACCAGCGCAAAATAGCGCTCGTTGTCCTCGGGCGCCTTGATGACACCCTCGATCGTGTCTCCTGTCCGCAGCGAATACTGGCGGATCATGTCCGGCGACACGTAGATATCGTCCGGACCAGCAAGGTAGTTGGCTTCCGGCGACCGCAGAAAGCCGAACCCGTCCTGAAGAACCTCCAGAACCCCGTCGCCCGAGATTTCCCAGCCCTCGTCCGCACGTTCGCGCAAGATCTGGAACATCATCTCGCCCTTGCGCATGGTCGAGGCATTCTCGATCTCGAGCTCCTCGGCCATGGACAGAAGGTCCTTGGGGCTCTTCGCCTTCAGATCGGCGAGGTTCAGTCTTTCCTGGTCCATGGAAATATCCCGGGAACCGCACAACGCGGCTCATCTTGGTGAAAGTCACGGAAAATGGTTCCGCCCGGACGGGCAGCCTGACGCAGATATACGCAGCCAGTTCTCACGAGTCAATCGCGGGGAGCTACCACTTCACCACCACGGACAACACGATCACCACCATCAGCAGGGTCGGCACCTCGTTCATCATCCGATGCTGCCGTCCGGTCAAGCGGTTTCTTCCCGCGGCAAAGTCCTTCCGGCGCGCGGCAAGCCACATGTGAAACCACGTCATTCCGATGATGCCGAGCCCTTTTGTCCAGGCCCAGATCTCGGTCCACCAGACGCCGGACTGCGGAGTGAACACCAGAAGAAGCCCGGCCGCCCATACGACGATCATCGACGGGTTCATGATCACGCGGAGCAGCTTTTCCTCCATGACCTGGAAGGTATCGTCCAGCTGATCCCCGGGCTGTGACCGCTCCGTGTGATAGACGTAGATCCTCGGCAGATAGAACAGTCCCGCCATCCAGGCGAGCACCGCCATGATGTGCAGCGACTTGGTCCACGGGTACAGATTTGCGAGGAGGTCGGCCATCCGAGCGATCCCTTGTGCTTTCGCGCTACCTAAATACAAACCTTATGGATTGAAAGGATGTAGTGGGTTGTAGACCCGCCCGATGCTGTGGATGCCTGTTCTGCCTACAGACTCCCGCACAGGAAATCCGGGGCTGTGGAAAACATTGTGCAGGAACAAGCGATCTTCTCTGTTATCACTGCATAAACAAAAGGTTGAGCGGAAAACCACCGTGAAGAACTTCGGGACAAGCCCGTCACGAACCCGCGTTCCAGCCGGTTCTCCACAACACGGGGTTTTCCTTATCCACGCAAGGACAACACACCTTGGTCTTGTGGATGATCGCGCGAGATGCTGTGGCTTGCATCCCCGCCAGGCTTTGCCCACAAACAATCGTTAAGAAATCCTTTGCACTGTCCACGCGGAAATCCACAGATGGACCGAACTCTCGTCCTTGCATCATCCTCTGCCGCGCGGGCGGATCTGCTGCGTCGCGCCGGGCTCGACATCCTGGTGGACCCGGCCCGGATCGACGAGGAGGCGGCGCGTGCGGCGTTGCAGGCCGAAGATGCCCCGCCCCGCGATGTTGCGGATTCGCTGGCGGAAATGAAAGCGCGGCGCATCTCCGAGAGGCATCCCGGCCGCCTCGTGCTCGGCGCGGATCAGGTTCTGGAACATCGAGGCCAAATCCTCGGCAAGCCGAACTCGCCAGGGGAAGCCCGTGGACAGCTGCAAGCCCTGCGCGGAGACCGTCACGCGCTTTTGTCCGCAGCTGTCGTCTGTCTCGATGGCGAAGCTCTCTGGCGGCATGTGGGCATTGTGCGGCTGGTGATGCGGCCAGTCTCCGACGCCTATCTGGAAAACTACCTAGACCGGAACTGGGAGAGCGTTCGTCATTCCGTGGGCGCCTACAAGCTGGAAGAGGAAGGTGTCCGCCTGTTGGCAAGTATGCAGGGTGATTATTTCACGGTGCTGGGCCTGCCCTTGCTGGAGTTACTCAATTGGCTGGCCCAGCGAGGAGACATCGACGCATGACAGAGGACCGTATCCCCCTCGCCGGCGTGATCGGCCATCCCGTGGCGCATTCCCGCTCGCCGCGCCTGCATGCGCACTGGCTCCGGATGCTGGGGCTGCGCGGTTTCTACATACCGATGGACGTGGCATCGGCCGATCTGGAGAACGTCGTCAGAACCCTTCCCAAAATGGGCTTCGTCGGGGTCAACATCACCATTCCTCACAAGGAAAAGGTGCTTGCGATCGCCGATCTCGTCACGGACAGGGCAACGCTGATCGGCGCCGCGAATACGCTGATCTTCCGCAAGGATGGCAAGATCCACGCCGATAATACCGACGGCTACGGTTTCATGGCCAACCTCCGTCAGAACGCGCCGGGCTGGCGGCCCGATGCCGGTCCCGCGGCGGTGCTGGGGGCGGGCGGTGCCGCGCGGGCGATCGTGGCGGCGCTGCTGGATGCGGGCGTTCCCGAGGTGATCCTGTGTAACCGCACGCGCGTCCGGGCCGAGCTGATCAAGCAGGATTTCGGTACGCGCATCCGTGTCGAGGACTGGGTGCAGGCCGGCAACATCCTCGAAGAGGCCGCCACCGTTGTGAACACGACGTCCCTCGGGATGGTGGGACATCCCGAGCTGCGCGTGCCGCTCGACGGGCTGCGCAAAGAAGCGCTCGTCACCGATCTCGTCTACTCCCCACTCCAGACGAGGCTTCTGCGTGTCGCCACGGAGATGGGATGCATGACGGTGGATGGTCTCGGAATGCTCCTGCACCAGGCGGTTCCCGGCTTCGAGCGCTGGTTCGGTATCCGGCCCCAAGTCGACGAGGCGACACGGGCCGCCGTCCTGCGATGACGTTCAGGCTCGGCCTCACCGGCTCCATCGGGATGGGCAAGTCCACCACGGCAAGGCTGTTCGCCGAGGAAGGCTGCGCCGTATGGGATGCGGATGCGGCCGTGCATCGGGCCTATGGGCCTGGAGGCGCCGCGGTGGAACTCCTGCGAGCGAAATTCCCGTCTGCCATCCTCGACGGCGCCGTGTCCCGGGAGGCGCTGAAGAAGATCATCGCCACCGACCCGCTGGCCCTGCGCCAGATCGAAGAGATCGTGCATCCGCTCGTCGCCCGCGACCGCGGCGCGTTCGCTCAAGCCACCGATGCGGATATCGCGGTGTTCGACATTCCCCTCCTCTTCGAGACTGGCGGGACTGCAACGATGGACGCGGTTGCCGTGGTGATCGTGGATGCGCAAACCCAACGCCAGCGCGTGCTGGCGCGCGGCACCATGACCGAACAGCAGTTCCGACAGATCCTCGACATGCAGATGCCGGCGGAGGAAAAGGCGAAACTGGCCGACTACGTGATAGAAACGGATACGATCGACCATGCGCGCGATCAGGTTCGGGCGGTCATCGCGGACATAAGGGAACGGATGCGCCATGCGTGAAATCGTGCTGGATACCGAAACCACCGGCTTCGAGCCGTCCGAAGGCCACAGGATCGTGGAAATCGGAGGAGTCGAGCTCTTCAATCACGTCCCGACCGGCCGCACCTATCACCAGTACATCAACCCCGAGCGACCGATGCCGCCGGAAGCCTTCGCGGTCCATGGGCTGGGCGATGATTTCCTGCGCGACAAGCCGCTTTTCGCACAGATCGGGCGCGAGTTCCTCGACTTCGTTTCGGGTGCCAAGCTGGTGATCCACAATGCCGGCTTCGACATGAAATTCCTCAACGCCGAGCTGGAGCGCGCCCGCCTGCCCTTGTTGCCGATGGAATGCGCGATCGACACGTTGCATATCGCGCGGCGGCGCTTTCCGGGCTCGCCCGCGACACTGGACGCGCTGTGCCGCCGTTTCGCGATCGACAACTCGGCGCGCACATTGCACGGCGCGCTTCTCGACTCCGAGATCCTCGCCGAGGTCTACCTGGAACTGATCGGTGGGCGTCAGCCCGATTTCGCGCTTTCGTCGCGTCCAGGGGACACGAACGAAGCGGCACGTCAGGAAAGCTGGCGGCCGAGGCCCCGCCCCGCGCCCCTGCCCTCGCGGCTGAGCGAGCACGAGGCGGCGGCCCATGCGGCCTTTGTCGAGAAACTTGGCGACGGGGCGCTCTGGAAACAGGTCTAGAGGCGCCCCGCGCGGTCTGTCTCAGGCGTCCGTCTTGGCGGCTTCTGCCTGTTGAGCGGCCTGGCGTTTGGCGATCTCGTTCCGGTAGAGCTGGATGAAATCGATGTTCTCCAGGTTCAGGGGCGGATAGCCGCCATCGCGCGTCACGTCGCTGACGATACGGCGCAGATAGGGAAAGATCAGCCGCGGGCACTCGATCATCAGGAAAGGGTGCAGTTGTTCGTCCGGCACGTTCTCGAGATGGAAGACGCCGGCATACTCGATTTCCAGCAGGAACAGCGGATCGCCGGAGTCCTTCGCCCTGGATTCGATATTGGTCTTGATGATCACCTCGTACTGGTGGTCGGCGGACCGCTTGCGCGGCTCCATGTTCACCTGGACGGAAATGTCGGGCTGGCCTTCCGCGCGGCCGCCCTTCTGCATCAGCACGTTCTCGAAGGACATGTCGCGGACATATTGTCCCAGCACCTGCATCTTGACGTTCGGTTGCTCCGTCTGGCCCGCCTCGGGGGCCGGGGATCCGGTGCCGTTCTCGGTCTCAGCCATGTCGTGTCTCCTGGAAAATTGTTTGAAAGCGATTTAGCAGGACGTGGGACCAGCCTCAATGCCCACGGTCAATGTCTTGTCCAGCCCGAGGACCGATGCGTCGGCCGTTTCGTCGGGCGCGCCGTATCCCGATCCGGTTCTTGGCTCTGCGCCTCTGGCGACACCTCGCGGTACTCGCCATCGATGATGTCGCTGCGTCCGCGCGGGGCATCGGGGCCGGTCCGGGGCTGGCCGGCGCCCGGCCCCATCTCGAACCGGTGCACGGTGATCCGCTTGCGCAGGTAGCGCAGGACCGCAGCGCGGACCGGAGGTGTCAGCAAGGCGAACCCGACAGCGTCCGTGAAGAACCCGGGCGTCAGCAGCAAGGCCCCCGCGATCAGGATCATGGCGCCATGCGCCAGCGGCTCGGTCGGATCGTTCAGGTCGCGGAAGGACCCGCGCAGCCGCGCCATCGCCGCAAGGCCCTGGCTGCGCACCGCCCAGGTGCCGATGATCGCGGTCAGCACGACGATCGCGAGCGTGGGCCAGAGACCGATCAGGCCACCCACCTGGATGAACAGGGCGATCTCGATCAGCGGAACGGCCAGGAAGGCCACGAAAAGCCACATTTGCGGATTCCTTTCTCGCGGTCCGTGCGGTGGACTTGACCGCAACGAGCACCTACATAAGGGCGGAACGCGTCACTTTCTATCCGTGTCCCGAAGAGGATCTCCATGAATTCCCCCTTGTTGCAGCTTCTGGTGCTGGCCGGCATCGCCGTTTTCCTCATCCTGCGCCTGAAAAGCGTGTTGGGCACTCGCGACGGATTCGAGAAGCCCAACGCCCCCGCGACAGAGCGCAGCTTGGCGCGTCGTCCGGAATTCGAGGTGATCGAAGGCGGCCTGGATGAGGACATCACCGATCACGTTCCCGAGAACAGCGATGCCGCCGATGCGCTGGCCCGGATGAAATCCATCGAGCCGCAATTCGGCGTGGCGGATTTCCTGTCGGGTGCGCGGGGCGCCTACGAGATGATCCTGATGGGCTTCGAGAAGGCCGACATGGACGGGCTCAAGCCGTTCCTTGCCGAGGATGTCTATGAGTCCTTCCTCGAAGTGATCGCCGCGCGGGAGGATCAGGGCCTGACCGTCGAGGCCGAATTCATCGGGGTCCGGGATCTGTCGCTCGTGGATGCCACCTACGACGAGGATACCGGCATGGCCGAGGTGACGGTCCGCTTCGTCGGCGAGTTGACTTCGGTGGTCCGTGACAGCGAGGGCAACATCGTCGAGGGCAGCCCCTCCGAGGTGCGCCGCCAGAAGGACGTCTGGACCTTCGGCCGTGTCATGGGCAGCGACGATCCCAACTGGCAGCTTGTTGCCACGGGGGAGTAATGCTCGGGGCGCTGCGGGCAGCCTTGCTGGCGGGTCTGGCCATGGCAGGGTCTGACGCGGCGGCGACCGGAGGCATGCCCGGCCAGACCCATGTGACGATCCTCGATTTCGCTGACCTCGACGGGTGGCAGAAGGAAGATCACGCGGCGGCGCTCAAGGTGTTCCTCGAAACCTGCTCGGACATGGACGCGCCGGATTGGCAATCGCTTTGCGCGGTCGCCCGAAACCAGAGCGATGCGCGCTCTTTCTTCGAGCTGTTCTTTCGCCCCGTGCTTGTGGAGGATGGAAAGCCGGCGCTCTTCACCGGCTATTTCGAGCCGGAACTCTCGGGCTCGCGCTATCGCGGCGGTAAATATCAGCACCCTGTCTACCGTCTGCCGCCCGAGGCAGCGCGCACCGGGCCCTGGCTGACCCGCCGCGAGATCCTGGAGACGGGCGTTCTCGCCGGCCGCGGAATGGAAATCGCCTGGGTCGACGATCCGGTCGAGTTGTTCTTTCTCCAGATCCAGGGCTCGGGCCGGATCCGGCTGGACGATGGCAGCGTGATACGGGTCGGATATGGCGGCGCGAACGGTCAACCCTATCGTTCCATCGGGTCCGAACTGGTCCGCCGTGGTGTCTACGAGCCGCACCAGGTCTCTGCGCAGGTGATCCGGAACTGGGTCCGCCGGAATCCAGTCGCGGGGCGCGAACTGCTCTACCATAATCCCTCCTATGTCTTCTTCCGCGAAGTGAGCCACGTGCCGCCCCATCGCGGCCCGTTGGGCGCGATGAATCGCTCCATCACCGCGTTGCGCAGTATCGCCGTGGACCCGGCCCATGTGCCGCTGGGCGCCCCGGTCTGGATCGAGAAGGACGGCACGAACCCGTTGCGCCGGTTGATGATCGCGCAGGATACAGGTTCGGCGATCAAGGGCGCGCAGCGGGCCGATGTATTCTTCGGCACCGGTGAAAGCGCCGGACGACAGGCGGGGCGGCTTCGCGATCCCGGCAGGCTCGTGGTGCTGATGCCGATCCAGCGCGCCTACGCCCTGCTGCCCGAGAATGTCCAATGACCCGCAAGCGGCGCCTGCGCCCCGAGGAAGAGGCGCTCTGGAAGCAGGTTGCCGAAAGCACGCGGCCCCTGAAGCAGCAGGTCACGTCCCGCAAGCTCCAGCCGAAGCAGGTGTTCGAACCTGCCGCGCCGGAGCAGGCCCGGCAGGAGTCCGCCCGGGTGCCGCGCTTCGCCATCGGCGAGGCGGCGCGAAAGGACAGGGGCGGGCACGACATCCTGCCGGATCTGTCCCACCGCGTGGCCAGCGCCCCGGTCCGCATGGACCGCAAGACCCACCAGCGGATGCGGCGGGGCAGGCTGGATCCCGAGGCCCGGCTTGACCTGCACGGCATGACGCTGGACGAAGCGCATCCGGCGCTGATCTCGTTCATCCTGTCCAGCCAGGCCGCGGGGCGCCGACTGGTGCTGGTCATCACCGGCAAGGGACGGCGTGGCGAGGATGACGGCCCGATCCCGCGTCGAAAGGGCGTTCTGCGCCATCAGCTGCCGCATTGGTTGCAAAGCCCGCCGCTGGCGCAGGCGGTGCTCCAGGTGACCGAGGCCCATCTCCGCCACGGCGGCGGCGGGGCCTTCTACATCTACCTGCGACGCGGCGGTCGCTAGCCCGCGGCGGAGCCGGCCCTGGCCGGTTCTGCCAGAAGCGGACGGGCGCGCCGGATTCCGAGCGCCATCAGCGCGCTCGCGGCCGCGAAATAGGCCGCCACCCCCACATATTGCGCCTCGATCCCAACGCCCAGGTCGATCAGCGCCCCCGTGATCCCTGGGCCCAGCGCCGAGCCCAGCACCATCACCGCCGCCGCCATCGCCTTGATCGAGCCCAGGTGGCGGGTGCCGTAGAACTCCGCCCAGAAGGCGTTGGGCAGCGTGGTGTTCGCGCCCGTCGTTACTGCCAGGAACAACAACCCGCCAAGGGCCAATGCGGGCGATGTGGCCGCCGCGAACAGCAGGTAGGCCGCGACCATCGGCACTTGGTAGAAGGGCAGCAGCCGTGCCGTTCCCACCCGGTCCAGCGCCCAGCCCGACAGCAGCATCGCCGCGATCGCGGTGCCGGTGTAGATCGGGAACATCGCGACCAGTTGCAGATGGGTCCAGCCCTTCACCTCGGCAAAATGCACCTGCTGAAAGAAGAAGGCGGTGTTGAAGGCGGGCGGCCCAAGCAGCGCCGGCACCATGAACCAGAACAGCCAGTGCCGCAGCGCCTCGTTGCGCCGCCAGGGCCGGCCTTCCATTCCAACCGCTTCGCTGCCTTCGGACATGCTTTGCGGGGTGCGCTCGCGGTGCAGCAGTGCCAGCAGCAGCGGGATTCCGCTCAGCGCGACCAGCGCCGCCACAACCCAAAGCAGCCGCCAGTCCACGAAGCCCAGCAGGAACACGAACAGCACCGGCAGGAACGCCTCGCCCGCGGCAAAGCCCAGCGTGGCGATGGACAGCGCCCTGCCGCGCGTCGCCACGAACCAGCGCGACATGGCCACTACGGAGATATGGCTTGTCATGCCTTGCCCGGTGAAGCGCAGTGCGAAGATCACCAGAGGCAGTGCCCAGGCCGCGGGCACCAGGGCCATCGACAGGCACGCCATCGCCAGCAGCACCAGGATCACCGATCCCAGCGCACGCGCGCGAAACCTGCCCGTCGTAAGCGTCCGGGGTCGCTGCACTGCCTCGCGTAGAGGGCGATCGATAGTGTCCACCATGGGATAGTGGACACTGTGGGTGCATGATGGCGCGTCGGACGAAGCGGCTTTGGACGGATG
>Ga0008833_1000204_pt1 | contig 81189 bp, 78 predicted proteins | sample HotLakConsoUCCLE_FD_62216 | JGI IMG/M metagenome (GOLD analysis project Ga0008833, IMG submission 62216) | Hypersaline microbial mat communities from Hot Lake, Washington, USA - Hot Lake Consortium UCC-LE | ecosystem: Environmental > Aquatic > Non-marine Saline and Alkaline > Hypersaline >... | reverse complement strand
TCTACTCCCGCGCGCTCGACTGCCTGTTCATCTTGCAGTCAGCACCTCCGCCGGAGGGCCCTACGGTGTTTTCGTCCGAAGAGATGGCGCGCCAGGCCAGCCTGCCCTTCTTCACCTGGGCGGAAGCGGACGCGGACACCCCCTGTCCCTTCGAAGACGGGCTGAAGGCCGCGCTGGACGAAGTGGCGCCGCAGACTCCCGCCCTCATGCTCCGCGACTTTCACGCGGAAAACCTCTTCTGGCTTCCCGAGCGACCCGGCCCCTCCGCCGTCGGCCTCATCGACTTCCAGGACGCCCGGCTGTCCTCGCCGCTCTACGATATCGTCTCGCTCCTCTGGGACGCGCGCCGGGATGTCCCTCACGATCTGCGCGAGGGCCTTCTGCTCCGCACCGCCGAGCGTCTTGGTCGCCCTCTTTCCGACGTTCGGGCGGAGGTTGCGACGCTATCGCTTCAGCGCAATCTGCGCATCCTCGGTGTCTTTGCCCGCCTCGCCGCCGAGGGGCGCACCGGTTACCTGGAGCATGTTCCCCGGGTGTGGCGTCATATCGAGGAAGCGCTGTCTGCCCGCCATCTCGCCGTACTGTCGCGGAGCATCCGGGAGGTTCTGCCCGCGCCGTCCGACGCCCGTTTCTCCAGCGCTCACCTGTCATGCACACCGACCCCGGCGCGCTCATGATCTTCGCGGCCGGTTTCGGCACGCGAATGGGGGCGCTGACGGCAAGCCGTCCGAAACCGCTGCTCGAGATCGGCGGCATGACACTGCTCGACCGGGCCATAGAGACCGGCCGCGGGGCGGGAATCTCGCGTATCGTCGTCAACACGCACTACCTTTCGGCACAGGTCGAGGCGGCGGTCGCGGGGCGGAACATCATCATTTCGCGCGAGATGCCCGTGATCCTCGATACCGGCGGCGGCCTTCTGAAGGCGTCAAGCGAGCTTGGCAGTCAAATCGTATTCACAATGAATCCCGATGCCCTGCATCTCGGCCCAAACCCTCTCTCGGTCCTCCATGCGGCGTGGAAGGGATGTGACGGCGGTGCGCTCCTCCTTCTCGTCCCGCCCGAACGTGCCGAGATGCGGAAGGGCGGAGGCGACTTCACCATCGGACCAAAGGGCGCGCTTACCCGGGGCGGCCCTCTCATCTATACCGGCGCCCAGATCATCGACATCGATGGCCTCGATGAAATCCCCGGCCCGGCATTCTCGCTGAATGTCCACTGGGACAATCTTGCCGCCAAGGGTCGTCTTCGCGGCGTCGTCTATCCGGGCCGGTGGTGTGACGTCGGTACGCCCGAAGCGCTCGCCCATGCCGACGGCCTGCTTGCAGGCAGATCCGATGGGTGAGCCTCGTCTTTTTGCCGTGCCCCTCGGCGCGCCCTACCCGACCGCCTTCGCCGACGGTTTCTTCAGGCGCTTCGGGGACCGTGCGCCCGACGAGCTCGCGCGCATCACGATCTATGCCAACACCCGGAGAATGGCCCAGGCCATCGGTGACGCGATCGCCCTTCGCGGTCCCGGTCTCCTGCCGCGCATCCGCACCGTTGCGGATCTCGGGCTCGAACCCGCCGCGCCTCTGCTGCCGCCGCCCGCCGAACCGCTCGCGCTCAGGCTCGAACTCACCCAGCTCACCCGAAGACTACTCGAAAGCGACCCGACGCTCGCCCCTCCGGATGCGGCCTTCGAGATGGCAGGCTCTCTCCTGCGGCTTCTCGGTGAAATGGCAGGCGAAGGAGTGTCGGTGGACGACCTTCGCGGTCTCGATCTCGCCGAGCACTCGGCCCACTGGGCGCGAAGCCTCGAGTTCATCGCGCTCGTGTCACGCTATCTCGATGTCGGCGGCAGGGCGGTCGAACCGGAAGCCCATCAGCGCGCCCTTGTCGAAGCTCTCACGAAGGTATGGGCGACCGATGCACCGCGCCATCCCGTCATAATAGCGGGCTCCACCGGCTCGCGCGGCACGACGCGCCTTCTCATGGAGGCGGTGGCGCGGAGCCCTGCCGGCCATGTGGTTCTTCCCGGTTTTGATTTCGGACTGCCAAGTGCGGTCTGGCCCGACCTCGGCGAAGCTCATCCGCAGTATCGCTTCCGGGCGCTTCTGGACGCCCTCTGCCTTGAGCCGGGTTCCGTCGAAAGTTGGGCCGGGGCGGCGCCCGATCCCGATCGCGCGAGAGTGCTCTCCCTCGCGCTGCGCCCGCCGCCGGTCACCGATCAGTGGCGCGTCGAGGGACGCGCGCTGCCGGACCTCGGGGCAGCACTCTCGGCCGTTACCTTGGTCGAGGCTCCGGGCGGGCGCGTGGAAGCCGTGGCAATCGCCCTTGGCCTGCGCGACGCGGTGGAGAATGGCCGCAGGGCGGCTCTTGTCACGCCCGACCGCGTGCTGACGCGACGGGTGGCGGCGGCCCTGACCCGTTGGGGGATCGAACCCGACGACAGCGCCGGCCGGCCGCTCGGCCTCTCGGCGCCGGGCAGGCTTCTGCGACAGGTGGCAGAACTTCTCGTCCGCGAGGCCGATGCCGATACCGTGCTTGCCCTTCTCAAGCACCCCCTCGTCGCCAGCGGCGGCGGCCGGGGCCCGCACCTGCTTCACGCCCGCGAGTTCGAGCTCTGGCTGAGGCGGACCGGTCACCCGTTCGAGGCCTCGAGGACTTTTGCTGCCTGGGCGAAGGAAGACACCGCCCGGCGGGCATGGGCGGCCTGGCTCGTTCCAGCGCTTAGCCGCGCGCCGGCTGGCCGCGCATCAGTCACGGAACTGCTTCGGACACTCCTGTCCAGAACAGAGACGCTCGCCGCCGGTCCGGAAGGAGGCAGCCCAGCCGAACTCTGGGCCGGCCAGCCGGGTGAAAAGGCGCAAGCCGCACTCGAAGGTCTCGCAAGGGCCGCTCCTCACGGGGGCGACGTCGATGCCCGTGACTTTCGCCGCATCCTCGAGGGCGTCCTCGACGAGGAGGTGCGCGATCCGGTGCTGCCGCACTCGGACGTGATGATCAGGGGCACCATCGAGGTTCGCGCGCTCGATGCCGATCTCGTCATTCTCGCCGGGCTCAATGACGGCGTCTGGCCGCCCGCACCGGAGCCCGACCCCTGGCTCAACCGGGCGCTCCGCAGCGAGGCCGGGCTCTTGTCACCGGAGCGGCGAACCGGACTTTCGGCGCATGATTTCGAGCAGGGCTTCAACGCACCGGAAATCTGGCTCAGCCGGACATTGCGTGGCGACGAGGGAGAGACCGTGCCGTCGCGCTGGCTGAACCGGCTCTGCGGGCTCGTCGGCGGGCTGGAGGCGAAAGGCGGACCGGAGGCGCTGGCGGCCATGCGCTCGAGGGGAGAGCACTGGATCCGCCTCGCTGCGGGGCTCGACCGGCGCGCGCCGCAGGTACCTTCCGCGCCGCGCCCCGCGCCCCGACCTCCCGCCGAGGTGCGGCCCAGACAGCTTTCCGTAACCGCCATACAAACACTCATTCGCGACCCGTATGCAGTGTACGCACGCCACGTGCTCCGCCTGAGTGCCCTGCCCGCTCCGCTTCGCACCGCCGACGCGCGGCTGCGCGGCACCGTGCTCCACAGGGTGGTCGAGCGCTTCATAAGGGCGGGCGTCACGGGCAACCTCGAGACCGACCGCGCAGCCCTCATGGCGATCGCCGACAGCGTCTTTTCCGATCTCGTTCCCTGGCCGGTCACGCGGATTCTCTGGCGCTCGCGGTTCGACAGGATCGCCGAGGCGTTTCTCGAGGGCGAGTATGCCCGGCTGGAACTCGGCGCTCCGATCGCCCTGGAGGTCGATGGCCGGATGCCGCTCGAAACCCCGGAGTTCACGCTGACGGGGAAGGCGGACAGGATCGACCGACGCCCGGAGGGGCTGGCGATCTACGATTACAAGTCCGGCAGAATACCCACCGTGAAGGAGGTCCGGCATTTCGACCGGCAACTCCACCTCGAAGCGGTCATGGCCGAGGCGGGTGCGTTCACCGGGGTCGACGCGGCTTCGGTGGTCGAAGTCGCCCATATCGGTCTCGGCTCCAGTCCTGACGTGAGGCGCCATTTTCGAGGCGAGGCCGGTGACGATTGCTTCGAAACAGAGACTGTTCTTGCCGAATTTCGCCGTCTCATAGCGGCCTATCTCGACCCTCGACAGGGCTTCGCCTCGCGCCGGGCGATGGAAAAGGTGGGGTACGACGGCGATTACGACCAGCTCGCCCGCTTCGGGGAATGGGACGAGACGGCAAGACCCGTTCCGGAAGACCTCCCGTGAACGGGTTCGACGAGGCCACCCTCGCGCAGATCGCTGCGGCGAACCCGGCGGCGTCGACGTGGCTCACCGCCAATGCCGGTTCGGGCAAGACCAAGGTGCTGACCGACCGCGTCACCCGTCTTCTGCTCGAGGGTGTCGATCCGGAGGGAGTGCTCTGCCTCACCTACACGAAGGCCGCGGCGGCCGAGATGCAGAACCGCCTGTTCAAACGCCTCGGCGAATGGACGATGATGGACGATGGAAGGCTGCTGGAGGAACTGGCGAAGACCGGCGTCTCCGGTACTCCCGACCTCGGTCGGGCCCGCACTCTTTTCGCCCGCGCCATCGAGACGCCGGGCGGGATCAAGATCCAGACGATCCACGCCTTCTGTTCCATGCTCCTGCGCCGCTTTCCGCTCGAAGCGGGCGTTTCGCCCGGATTTCGTGAACTCGACGATGCCGAGGGAGAACTTCTCCGTGCGGAGGTGATCGACGGCCTCGCTCGTCAGGGCGCGGTGGAGCTGGATGCAGTCGCCGAGTATCTTTCCACCGACGATCTGGCCGAGCTGTCGAAATCCGTGGTCGACGCCGCACCTGCCTTCACCGGCCGGCTCGACAGAGGGGCGCTCGCCGAATGTCTCGGCATCTCTAGCGACCTCACGTCGCAGACCCTGATCGCCGAACTGCTCGGGAACGACGGGGCCGAGACGCTATCGGCGCTGAAGAGTGCACTTTCCGAAGGTTCGAGCAACGACCTGAAGGCGCTGGCGAAGATCGCATCGGTCGATCCCGCCAACGTGACAGCTTCGGATCATGTGCGTCTGGAGGCCATCTTTCTCACAAGCTCGGGCGCCAACCCGTTCACCGCCAAGGTCGGCCGTTTCCCCACCAAGGCCACCTGCGAAGCGATGGGGAGGGCCATCGAGCCACTGAACGCCATGATGAAGCGCGCCGAGCACCTCCGCGAAAAGCGCCTTGCCCTCGCTGCGCTGGAAAAGGCCGACGCACTCCGGCGCTTCGCCCAGCGCTTCCTGCCGGCTTACGAAGCTGCGAAGGCCGCACGCGGTGTGCTCGATTTCGCCGACCTCATCACCCGCGCCAATCGCCTCTTTTCAGATCACACCGTGGCCGAGTGGGTGCTCTGGCGCATCGACGGCGACATCGACCACATCCTCGTCGACGAGGCGCAGGACACGTCTCCGAGCCAATGGGACGTCATCGCCAAGCTCGCCGCCGAGATGACCTCGGGCAAGGGGGCGCGGGAGAACACCCGCCGAACGATCTTCGTCGTCGGCGACCTCAAGCAGTCGATCTATTCCTTTCAAGGCGCGGACCCTCGAGAAATGGAGAAGATGCGCGCCCACTTCTCCGGGCGATTGCGGGGAGGGGAGGGGCTTGCGGACCTGCAACTCGTCCATTCCTTCCGGTCGGCCCCGGCCATTCTCTCTGCGGTCGACGCCACCTTCACCGGCCCCCGTGCCGCCGGGCTGGGCGGCCACGTCGACCACACCGCCTTCAAGGACCGCCTCCCCGGTCGGGTGGACCTCTGGCCGATCGAAGAGCCGGGCGACAAGGACGAGGAGGCGGAGTGGTTCGACCCCGTCGACCGCGTGCTCGAAAGCGCGCCGGCTGCCCGACTGGCGAAACGCATCGCCCGGGAAGTGCGCGGCTGGGTCGATTCAGAGACTATTCCGGCGGAATCCGGTCAATCCCGATCCGTCACGGAAAGCGATATTCTCATTCTCGTCCAGGGCCGCAATGCGCTGTTTCATCAGATCATCCGCGCCTGCAAGGTTGCGGGCCTTACCGTGGCCGGTGCCGACCGGATGCGCATCAGGTCGGAACTCGCGGCGCGCGACATCGTCGCCGTTCTGTCGTTTCTCGCCCTGCCCGAAGACGATCTTGCGCTTGCGGCCGCACTTCGCTCGCCGCTCTTCGGCTGGTCGGAACAAGAGCTCTACAGGCTCGCCCATAAGCGGCCGGGGTTTCTCTGGGAAGCGCTTCGGAAGGAATACGATCGGTTCGGACCTACCGTCGCAGTCCTGACCGACCTGCGGCGGCAGTCGGACTTCCTGCGCCCTCACGAAGTCATCGAGCGCCTGCTGACGCGGCATGGCGGACGCGCGAGGCTGCTGGCAAGGCTCGGCGCGGAAGCGGAGGAGGGCATCGACGCGCTGCTCGGCGAGGCGATGCGTTACGAGCAGTCGGAGCCGCCGAGCCTCACCGGCTTTCTCTCCTGGCATGACGGCCAGTCGACGGAGATCAAGCGCCAGTCCGCCGGGGCCGAGGCGGGCATCCGCGTGATGACGGTGCATGGCGCCAAGGGGCTCGAAAGCCCCATCGTCATCCTGCCCGACACGCTGCGCGACGACCGCGAGCGGCCCCGCCACATCCTGATGAGCGAAAACGGCATGCCGCTCTGGTCGCTGCCCCGCGCGGACCGCCCTTCCGCCCTTGCCGCCGCCGCCGCAGTCCGCAGGGAAGCGGAGGAGGAAGAGCGCCGCCGGCTTCTCTACGTCGCGATGACCCGCGCCGAGAACTGGCTCGTCGTCGCTGGGGCGGGGGAGGCGCCCAAGAAGGGCGACACGTGGTACGAGGCGGTTGCCGACGGGTTGACCGCAGCCCATGCCGCACCGGTGACACTGCGCGACGGCAGCGAGATCCTGCGGCTGCAGAATGGCACATGGCCGGAAATGCGTGCTGCGGTCCCGCAACCGAGCATCGAGTGCCCGGACTACCCGGCCTGGATCGACCTTCCCGACCGTTCGGCTCCCGAGGTGGCTCGGCCGCTGTCGCCCTCGGACCTCGGTGGAGACAAGGTTCTGGCGGGTGAGTCCGTGGCGATCGAAGAGGAGGACCCGCTGGCCTATGGCAGCGCGCTTCACCTTCTTCTCGAACATCTTCCGGGGCTCCCCGTCGAGACCCATCAGGCGCGCGCCGCATCGCTTCTGCCCGACATCGGGCCCGAGTTGCTCGTCCGCCTCTGCGCAGACGCCGGCCGACTTCTTGGCGCGCCGCATCTGGCACATCTGTTCGCGCCCGGAAGCCTTGCCGAAGTCGACTTCGTCGCGACCCTGGACGGGCATCCGCTTCGCGGCACGATCGATCGTCTGCTCGTCGATGCCGAGCGCGTCCTTGCCGTCGACTTCAAGTCGAACAGGGTGGTGCCAGATCGACCGGAAGATGTGCCCGCGGGGCTTCTGCGGCAGATGGGCGCGTACGAGGCAGCGCTTTCAAGGATCTATCCCGGCCGTCGCGTCGAGATCTCGATCCTCTGGACTGCGACCGGAACGATCATGGCCTTGCCGCACGACATCGTGAGTGCCGCGCTCGCCCGCCCCTCCACATCTTGACGCGAGCCGGACGGCTTCCTACCTTCCGCCCCTGATCCGTTTTGCCAAGGAGGCCGCCATGGGCACCGTCGCCGTTACCGACGCCACGTTCGACGCCGAAGTGAAGAATTCCGACATCCCCGTCGTCGTGGATTTCTGGGCGCCGTGGTGCGGCCCCTGCAAGCAGATCGGCCCTGCGCTCGAGGAGCTTTCCGAGCAATATGCGGGTCAGGTGAAGATCGTGAAGGTCAATGTCGACGAGCACCAGATGAACGCCGGGCAACTCGGTGTGCGCGGCATTCCCTCGCTGTTCATGTTCAAGGACGGCCAGGTCGTCTCGAACAAGACGGGTGCCGCGCCGAAGGCAGCGCTCGAGAGCTGGATCAAGGAAGTCATCTGATCCATGACGAATTCGAACGGCAGGGGCGCCTCCGGGCGCCCTTTGTCTTCGGGCGCCTTGTGCCCCGGAAGGCCCACGGCCATATAGGCCCGCAGGACGGGGCCAAGACAGAGGCGCGTAATGGCTGAGAACTTTCCCGGCTGGCATGGCACGACGATCATCGGTGTCCGCAAGGGCGGGGAAGTGGTCATCGCCGGAGACGGCCAGGTGAGCCTCGGGCAGACCGTCATCAAGGGCACCGCTCGAAAGGTCCGCCGTCTGTCACCGGGCGGGTTCGAGATCGTCGCGGGCTTCGCGGGCTCCACGGCCGACGCCTCACTCTGCTCGACCGCCTCGAAACCAAGCTCGAGGCCACACCCGGCCAGCTCCAGCGGGCCTGCGTCGAGCTCGCGAAGGACTGGAGGACCGACAAGTACCTTCAGAAACTCGAGGCCTTCCTCATCGTGACCGACGGGGCGGACCTCTACGTCGTCACCGGGGCAGGGGACGTCCTTGAACCCGAACATGACGTCACCGCCATCGGCTCGGGCGGAAACTACGCGCTCGCCGCCGCCCGTGCCCTCATCGACGGACCGGATGACGCGGAGGCCATCGCCCGCCGCGCGATGGAGATCGCCGCCGACATCTGCGTCTACACCAACGGCAACCTGACGGTTGAGAAGATCGCAAGATGACCGACCTTACCCCCCGCGAGATCGTCTCGGAACTCGATCGCTTCATCATCGGCCAGAACGCCGCCAAGCGCGCCGTGGCCGTCGCCCTGCGAAACCGCTGGCGGAGAAAGCAACTCTCGGACGACCTGCGCGACGAGGTATACCCCAAGAACATCCTGATGATCGGGCCCACCGGGGTCGGCAAGACCGAGATATCCCGCCGCCTGGCGAAGCTCGCGCGCGCTCCTTTCCTGAAGGTCGAGGCGACGAAGTTCACCGAGGTGGGTTATGTCGGCCGCGACGTCGAGCAGATCGTCCGCGACCTCGTCGAAACCGCGATTACCCAGACCCGGGACTGGATGCGAGAAGACGTCAAGGCCCGGGCCGAGGAAAACGCCGAAGAGCGCGTGCTCGCGGCCATCGCGGGCGAGACTGCGCGGGAGCAGACGAAGGAGATGTTCCGCAAGAAGCTGAGGGCGGGCGACCTCGACGACACGATCATCGAACTCGACATCGCCGACAGTTCCTCGCCGTTCCCGGCTTTCGAGATCCCGGGCCAGCCGGGCGGGATGATATCCGGCATGAATCTCGGCGACCTCTTCGGAAGGGCCTTTCAGGGCCGGACGGTGCGGAAGCGCCTGCGCGTGGCCGACAGCTACGACATTCTGCTCTCCGAGGAGGCCGACAAGCTTCTTGACGACGAGGCGGTCACGAAGGAAGCGCTGAACGCCGTCGAACAGAACGGCATCGTCTTTATCGACGAGATCGACAAGGTGACCGCGCGATCGGACGCGCGGGGGGCGGACGTGTCCCGAGAGGGCGTCCAGCGCGATCTTCTTCCGCTCATCGAGGGCACCACGGTCTCGACGAAATACGGGCCGGTGAAGACCGACCATATCCTCTTCATCGCCAGTGGCGCGTTTCACATCGCCAAGCCCTCGGATCTTCTGCCCGAGCTTCAGGGCCGCCTGCCGATCCGGGTCGAGCTTCGTGCGCTGACCGAACAGGATTTCGTGCGCATCCTCACCGAGACCGACAACGCGCTCACCCGCCAGTATACCGCGCTGATGGCGACCGAGGAGGTCGCGGTGACCTTCACCGAGGATGGGATAGCGACTCTGGCCAAGATTGCCGCGGACGTGAACCAGTCGGTCGAGAACATCGGGGCACGGCGGCTCTACACGGTGATGGAAAGGGTCTTCGAAGACCTCTCCTTCGCCGCCCCCGACAAGTCGGGGGAAAGCGTCACGGTGGACGCCGGGTTCGTGGACAAGCACTTGGGTGACCTGGCGAAATCCGCCGACATGAGCCGTTACGTCCTCTGACGGGGCTTGCCACGGGTCCGCGAGCACCTATCACTGGCACCACCCTGTTTGGTGCAGCATGCGCGTTCCCGCCGCTTATCCCTTTCGTTCGGTGAAGACAGAGTCCGGCGACGCCCGGCGTCGTCGGCGTGCCGCCGTGACGGCGGGCGATGAGATCGCCAAAGCAGGGCGCCTCATCGAGGATTTCGTCCCCGGTTTCGGCCTGAAGCGCGTGGAACGCGGTCTCGACGTCCCGCCGCGAGGCCGTTGAATTGTCACACGCCCCCGACCCTCTCACCGCCGTTCGGTTCATCCGCGAAAACGCTCCGTTCCTGTCCGCGGGGGCGTTGCTCACGCTGTTGTCCTCCTTCGGGCAAACCTTCTTCATCTCGGTCTTCGCCGGAGAGATCCGCGCCGAGTTCGGACTGAGCCACGGCAGCTGGGGCGCGATCTATTCGCTGGGCACCATGGCGGCGGCAGCGGTGATGGTCTGGGCCGGTGTGCTGACCGACCGGTTCCGGGTGCGGGCTCTCGGTCTTTGGGTCGCGCTCCTTCTTTCTGCCGCGGCCCTCACGATGGCTCTCGCGGGCAATCTCGCTGCTCTCGTCGCAGCGGTCTTCCTGCTGCGGTTTTCGGGTCAGGGAATGGCGAGCCACATCGCCATCGTGGCCATGGCGCGATGGTACGTGGCGATGCGGGGCAGGGCGCTTTCGATCGCCTCTCTCGGTGTGGCCGCGGGCGAGGCGTTCTTGCCGCTCCTTGCCGTCGCGCTCATGACGCTCCTCGATTGGCGGCTCATCTGGGTCGGGGCCGCCGTCCTGTCGGTCGCCACGATCCCCGTACTGTTTCACCAGCTCCGGCTCGAGCGCACGCCTCAGAGTCTTGCAGGCGAAACGCGCGCCGCGGGTCTCGGCGGGCGCCACTGGGCGCGGCGAGATCTTTTCCGGCACGGACTCTTCTGGCTCGTCTTCCCCTCGCTTCTGGCGCCATCCGCCTTCTCGACGGCCTTCTTCTTCCATCAGGTGCATCTCGCCGACGTGAAAGGCTGGAGCCATGCCACCCTCGTCGCGATGTTCCCGCTTTTCACCTTCACGGCGATCGCCTTTCTGGTCCTGTCCGGCTGGCTCATCGACAAGCTGGGAGCACTTCGGCTGATGCCCTTCGTTCTCCTGCCGATGGCCGTCGGCTTCCTCGTGATGTCGGGGGCGGACAGCATCTGGCTCACCGGTTTCGCGATGATGCTGATGGGCGCCACGCAGGGCGCGAACTCGACCGTGCCGGCGGCTTTCTGGGCGGAGGTCTATGGCACCCGGCACCTTGGAGCGATCAAGTCGCTCGCCGCTGCGATCATGGTGTTCGGCACCGCGGTGGGTCCGGTTCTCACCGGCACCCTGATCGACGCCGGCCTGCCGTTCGCCGATCAGATGACGGGGATCGCAGCGTATTTCGTGCTTTGCGCCTGCCTTGTCGCCTTCGGTGTCGCACGAACCCGGCGGACGTCAACGGAGGCGGCGTAGGTAAACATAGAATGCCCCGTCACCACCATGGCGCCGGTGTGCGGGAGAGACGTCGAGCACGGCCGAGGAAAGCGGAGGCAGGGTAAGCCAATGTGGCGCCTGGCGGCGAAGTATGCCGCGCTCGACAGGGGCAGGGCTGTCTCTCTCGCCCTTGCCGGTGATCACAAGAACAAGGCGGTCGCCTCGCGCCTGGCGCGAAAGGATGAAGGCGATGAGCGCGTTGTGGGCCTCGTCGACCGTTCTGCCGTGAAGGTCGATGCGCGCGTCGGGCTTCAGACGACCCTTCTTCATCTTGCCGAAGGTCTTGTTGTCCATCCGCGCCGGCGCTTCCCGGACAGGTCTGGCGCGCGCGACCGCGACACTGTCGCGCCCTCGCGCCGCTTCGCCGATGCGAAAGGCCGGAACGGGCTGCGGCGCTGAAAGAGAATCTGTTGCATCGGCCTGCGGCGGGAGGGGGTTTTCCGATGCGGACTCACGCTCTGGCAGTTTCGGCCTCACGCCTTCTGCATAGCTTTCCCAAAGCTGACGCTCCTCGGGACGTATTCCCCGCATGCGCCGCCGTGCCATAGCTCAGCCTCCCGCGAGCTCGAGTGCCATCTCGATCGGCAGAAGCACGACGAGACGACCGCCGTCCCTCACCCGGCCCGCCACCTCGCCCGCTTCGTCACCGGTGCCGAAGAAGATGTCGGCCCGCTGGGCACCTTTCACCGCCGACCCGGTGTCCTGGGCGATCATCAGTCGGCGAATTGGCTCCTCTCCGCCCTTTTCGAGCCAGACCGGGGCACCGAGCGGGACGAACTCGGGGTCTACCGCCACCGATCTGCCCGCCGTGATCGGGCGGTTCATCGCTCCGAGAGGGCCGAGGTGCGGCGGAACCCGCGTGACTTCGCGAAAGAAGACGTAGGAGGGATTGTGGTGCAGAAGTGCCATCCCCTGGGAGGGGTTGGCCGCCACCCAGCGGCGGATCATCTGCGCCGAGACCTGGTGCGGCGCCAGGAGCCCCAGGCGCACCATCTCGTTGCCCACCGACCGGTAGGGGTGGCCGTTCTTGCCGCCGAAACCCACGCGTAGCCGGCCGCCATCGGGCAAGCGGATACGGCCGGACCCCTGGATCTGCAGGAAGAACTTGTCCACGGGGTCGGCGAGCCAGGCGATCTCGAGGCCGCGTCCGGCGAGCGCACCGCTCGTTTCTATCTCGCCGCGCGTGAGCCACGTTCCGCCTGTGAGTTCCGGCGGGGGGCGGTACACCGGGTAGCGAAAGGTCTGGGTGCGCACCAGAGAGCCTGCAAGTTCCGGCTCGAAATAGCCGGTGAAGAGGGGCTCCGCGCCGTCTTCCGCCATCAGCGGCAGGAAGAACCGTTCGAAGAAGTCCCGCGCCGGGGGGTCGCTTCGCGCGATCTCGCATATAGCGGGCCAGTGCGGCCCGTCGAGATCTCCGCAAGTCCCGGTGAAGACGGCCAGCGCCGCAGCATGATCGTCCACCCCCCAGCCGTCGAGATCGGCCCAGTCGAGAAACGAGTAACGCGCCTCCGCCGCCGCTGCGCCGGCCATCATTGCCGCTCCGAGGGCGGCCATGGCCGCCGCACGGATCATTCTCCCGTGGCGACGAGCTGCCAGTTGGGGTCATCCGACCCCATCACCCGCGCGAAGGTCCAGACGTCTCTCTGGCGCTTTATCTCGTTCGGGTCACCCTCGACAATCTCGCCCTCGGCATTCCGCACCACCGACGTCAGTTCGCCGACGAACCGGACGGTGACCTCGCCCTCGGTCGTCGACTGGTCGAAGGTGGCATTCTGCAGCGTCACCTCGCGGACACCGACGAAATTGGCGTCGATCGTCAGGCCCTGCTCGGCCCGCGCCGCAATGACTTCATCGAAGCTCTCGGCAACATCATCCGACAGAAACCCCCGCACCTCGTCGATATCTCCCGCCTCGAACGCCATCAGGATCATCTCGTAGGCACCACGGGCACCCTCGAGAAACTCCCGCACGTTGAAATCGGGATCGGTCATCTTCATTGCGACCAACGCCTTCGCGGCGTCCGTGCCATCATCGACGTGATCGGTGATATCGCGATCGGGACCGCCCTCGATGACATCGAATTCAGGCCGGTTGATGCGGCGTTCTCCCGGTGCTTGGCCCGAAACGGGCGGCTTTTCGAACCCGTCCCGTGTGCCGAGAACACTTCTCAGCCTGAGGATGAGAAACACGGCGATCCCCGCAAGGACCAGTAGCTGGATGATGGCTGAACTCATGGAACGTCCCGGTTGGCGCGATGGCAATCGTCGAACAGGACCCATATGTAGGGTGACGCAGGGCCCAAGTCTATGCCAGCCCCCTGCGACATCGGGTGGAATATGTGGCTCTTCCTGCTCTTTCTCGCCGTTCCTCTGGTGGAGATCGCGCTGTTCATCCAGGTCGGCGGCCTGATCGGGCTGTGGCCGACCCTCGCCATCGTCGTTCTGACCGCCATCGCGGGCACCTATCTGGTCCGGTCCCAGGGGCTTCAGGTGGTACGTCAGGTGCGCGGGTCGTTCGAGCGGTTGTCGGACCCGACCGAGCCGCTGGCCCACGGCGCGATGGTGCTTTTCTCCGGCGCTCTCCTTCTGACGCCGGGGTTCTTCACGGACGCGGTCGGGTTCGCCTTGCTCGTCCCACCCGTCCGCTCGGCGGTCTACCGCTACATCCGCAAGCGCATCCGCGTCGAGACGGTGAGTTATGGTCAGAACCCCGGCCCCCGGACCGGACCGGACGACACTACCATCGAGGGAAGCTATGAAGAGGTGCCGCCCTCCCGGCGCAGCGGTCCATCGGGCTGGACGCGGGATTGAGAGCACCCGTTCCCTCTGCTAGAGACCCCGCGAACCCTACCGGAAGGTTGTTTTGATGGCCGAACAGGACACCGCGGCACAGAAGCCGCAGATCAAGATGCAGATACTCGGGCAGTATATCCGGGATCTCTCGTTCGAGAACATACTCGCCCAGAAACCCGTCGAAGGCCAGGTCCAGCCGGACGTGCAGGTCCAGGTGTCGCTCGATGCCCGCAAGCGGTCTGTCGAGAACCAGTATGACGTGGTCGCGAAATTCAACGTCACGTCGAAGAACAAGGAAGGCGGGCAAGCCCTGTTCGTCCTCGAGCTGGAATACGGCGGCATCTTTCTCATCGAACACGTTCCCGACGAGCAGCTTCACCCCTTCCTGCTCATCGAATGCCCCCGAATGCTCTTTCCGTTCATTCGCCGGATCATCTCCGACGTCTCGCGGGACGGCGGCTTCCCTCCGCTCAACATAGACAACATCGATTTCATCAGCCTCTACCGCCAGACGCTCGCCCAGCGCGCGGAAGCGACCAAGGCCGAAGGCGCGAAAGACTCCCCGAAAGTGAACTAGGCGCCGGTAAGCCGGCCCCAGACCGTCTCTTTACCCATCGCCTCGACAAATGCGCGGTGAGCCTCGCATTCCGCGTCGGTGATTCTGGCGGGAAGCGGTGCAGGCCGGGCCCTCTTCGCCGAGCTCGCGGTGGCAGCGCTCTGTGCTCCTGCACGCTCTACGCTTGTCAGCCCGAAATCGGGCTGCCGCCCACCGATGAGTTCGAGGTAGATTTCCGCGAGGATTTCGGAATCGAGCAAAGCGCCATGAAGCGTCCTCGCCGAGTTGTCGATGGAGAAGCGTCGGCACAGCGCATCGAGGGATGCGGGGGAACCCGGAAATTTCTTCCTCGCGATTTCCAGCGTATCGATGGCCCGGTCGAAAGGAATGGCTGTCAGACCCGACCACCCCAGCTCAGCGTTGATGAACTTCATGTCGAATGCGGCGTTGTGAATCACGAGCTTCGCATCGCCGATGAAGTCAAGGAATGCTTGGGCGACCTGCCGAAATACGGGCTTGTTGCGCAGAAAATCGTCTCCGAGCCCGTGCACCGCAAAGGCGCCCTCGGACATCGCGCGTTCCGGGTTTATGTACTCGTGAAACGTTCTCCCGGTGGGCATGTGCCCACTCAATTCCACCGCGCCGATCTCGACGATCCGGTCACCGGTATTGGGGTCGAGACCCGTCGTCTCGGTATCAAGCACGATCTCGCGCATCTGCCCTCGCTCTTGCGGTTTTCACTATGTTTCGCACGGTTTCCCGGGCCTCGTCCATGGTCAAGGTCTCGACAATGAAGTCCGCGCGCGCGCGCTTTTCCGCATCGGGAAGTTGGCGCGCAAGAATCCTCGAAAACATCTCTCTGGTCATCCCGGGCCGCGAGAGAACGCGCTGCCGCTGCAGATCGGCCGGCGCCGTTGCGACGACAACGGCATCCAATTCGGTCTCTGCTCCCGTCTCGAACAGCAGGGGGATATCAAGAAGAACGACCGGCGCTTGAGCCTTGGCGAGAAACTCCGCCCGGTCCTTGGCGACGAGAGGATGGACCGCTGCCTCAAGAGCCGGTAGCGCGCCCCGGTCTTCGGCGGTCCATCGTCTGAGCTCGTCCCGGTCGACTTCATCCGAGCGTACCGCGGCCGGTCTTATTGCCCTGACCGCCTCGACGCCCGCCCCGCCTCTGGAATAGAGCCGGTCCACCGCGGCGTCGGCATCCCACACCGGCACGCCTTCGGCTTTGAACATGTCTGCCGTCGTCGATTTTCCCATGCCGATGGATCCGGTGAGACCAAGGACGAAGGGTCGGGTCACGGGCCGAGCACCGCCGACCGCAGGCCCTCATCGACCTCCGGCCGCAACCCGAACCAGCGCTCGAAAGCAGGCACCGCCTGGTAGAGCAGCATTCCCAGACCATCAACCGTGCAGCACCCGGTCTTCCGGGCCTGTTCGAGCAGCGGCGTCTCGAGGGGTGTGTAGACAAGATCTGTCACCACCGCTTTCGGCGAGAGACCGTCGAGAGGCACTCTGAATGGGGATTTCCCGGTCATGCCGAGAGAGCTCGCGTTCACCACGGTGAGGGCACCATCGATGGCGTTGCCGGCCCCGACCCAGTCGTACACCTGTAGCCGTGCTCCGAATTCAGCGCGCAGTGCGTCGGCCCGGCCACGGGTCCGGTTGCTGATCCTGATTTCGGGTGCACCAGCGTCGAGAAGCGAAGCGACTACGGCTCGTGCAGCGCCGCCCGCTCCGATCACGGCAGCAGGGCCCGCTTTCGGGTCCCAGTCCGGAGCGCCCTGGCGAAGGTTCTCGATGAAACCGTATCCATCGGTGTTGTCGGCATGCACCTTTCCGTCCTTGCGGAAGATGATCGTGTTTGCGGCACCCATGAGGGCCGCCCGGTCGGTGACGAGATCGGCGAACTCGAGGATCCGCTCCTTGTGGGGGATGGTTACGTTCACACCGACGAAACCGAGCTTGGGCAGGCTCGCGACGGCCTCGGCGAGGTCGGCAGCGGCAATGTCGATCGGGACATAATAGCCCTGGATGCCATACTTGCGGAGCCAGTAGCGGTGCAGGGCCGGAGACCGCGAATGGGCTACGGGAGAGCCCACGACAGCGGCGAGCGGAATGCGGAAGTTGCTCATGTCGTAATCTCTCCCTTGAGCGCGAGCCAGGCCAACAACTCGAGGAGCGGAAGACCCAGCACCGAGAAGTAGTCTCCCTGAACCTGGGTGAAGAGCCGGGCCCCTTCTCCTTCGAGCTTGTAGCTTCCCACGCTGGCAGAGACATCGGGCCAGTTCCGGTCGAGGTATTCCTCGATGTAAGCCTGGGACAGTTCCCGCATCCGCATGCGGACAACCCCGACATGTCGCCAGACCGGCTTCCCGTCTTCGTAAGCTACGGCCGCCGAGAGCAGGGTATGGTCCTCGCCCGACAAGATGCCGAGTTGCGCCATGGCTGCATCGCGGGATCCGGCCTTGGAAAGAACTCCGCCACGGTGCTCGAGGATCTGGTCGCACCCGATCACGATATCCTCCGGCCGGCGTGCTGCGATCTTCCGAGCCTTCGACTCGGCGAGTGCGTCCGCGATATCCCTCGGCAGGGCGCCTTCCGCCAGCATCGCGTCCCGAATGGCGCCTTCGTCCACTCTCGGGATTTCTGTCTCGAAAGCGATGTTCGTTGCCGCCAGCAGAGCGCGCCTGCTCGCCGACCCGGAAGCGAGAACGAGGGTCATGGGCAGAAACCTGGGGAAAAGACCGGTATGTCCATATCGTTCTTCGTGGACATCGCACCCCCCTCGGCTCGGACCCCTGAAGACTGGCGCTCTCTAGGAAGTTGGCGGTCAAGTGTCCACTGTGCATTCGCGCCCGCGCATCGCACGGGATAACCCGTCGGTCCCCAGCTCCCGGAAAGAATCCACAGGTTTTTCCAAGGAACGGCCTTCGCATGTATCTGATTAAACGATATAAAGTGTCGATTTCTCGGATTCCGTCCTCGTCCGTTCCGGATCACCTCAAGTTGTGCACCTGGGAGGAAGGCTGGGGATGGATCAAGGGTCCCCACAATCCCCAGGCCCTACCATCACCAAATCTTTCTCTTAAGGACTTGTTAAGTTAAGTGAGCGCCATGACCGACCTGCTTTCCCAGTTCTATCCGTGGACCAAGAGCCTTCATGTGATCTCGGTGATCGCCTGGATGGCTGGCTTGTTCTACCTCCCGCGCCTCTACGTCTATCACGTCGAGATCGTCGGGTCGGGCAATGACACCGACGCTCTCTTTCAGACGATGGAGATGAAGCTTCTGCGATTCATCATGAACCCGGCAATGATCTCAACCTGGCTCTTCGGTCTTCTGCTCGTGGCAACGCCCGGCGTGGTCGACTGGTCCTCGCTGTGGCCCTGGACAAAAGCAGCAGGGGTCATCGCGATGACCTGGTTTCACCACTGGCTTGGTTTGCGCCGTAAGGAGTTCGTCGCGGGGTCGAACACCCGGAGGGGTGGAACCTACCGCGCAATGAACGAGGTCCCCACCGTGCTTCTCATCGTCATCGTCGTCTCGGTTATCGTGAAGCCCTTCTAGCAGCAAGATTGACAAAGGGCATTCAAGGCCATACCTGCTCAGCGCCGGTCATTCGATCGGAAGCTTTCCAGATCAGATTATGCCACCTGGTGCGTCCGGGTGCGGAGATGTCCATGAGCGTAGATCGTCTGAATCTCGCGGAACTGAAGTCCCAAAGTCCGAAAGAACTGCTGTCGCTTGCCGAGGAACTCGAGATCGAGAATGCCTCGACCATGCGGAAGGGCGAGATGATGTTCTCGATCCTCAAGGAGCGTGCCGAGGAAGACTGGGTTATCGGCGGCGATGGCGTGCTCGAGGTGCTGCAGGACGGTTTCGGCTTTCTGCGCTCACCCGAAGCGAACTATCTGCCTGGGCCCGACGATATCTATGTCTCGCCGGACATGATTCGGCAGCACTCGCTTCGGACCGGTGACACGGTGGATGGCGTCATTCGCAGCCCGGCTGACAACGAGCGATATTTCGCGCTGACCAAGGTCGAGACGATCAACTTCGAGGACCCTGAAAGAGCCCGTCACAAGGTGAGCTTCGACAACCTTACACCGCTCTACCCGGATGAGCGGATGACGATGGAGATCGAGGATCCGACCATAAAGGACAAGTCGTCCCGGGTTATCGACCTCGTGGCACCGATCGGTAAAGGCCAACGTTGTCTCATCGTGGCGCCGCCGCGGACGGGCAAGACGGTTCTTCTGCAGAACATAGCCAGGTCGATCGAGGTCAACCACCCTGAATGCTACCTCATCGTTCTCCTCATCGACGAGCGGCCCGAGGAAGTGACCGACATGCAGCGGTCGGTAAAGGGCGAGGTGGTCTCTTCAACGTTCGACGAACCGGCCACGCGGCATGTTGCGGTATCCGACATGGTCATCGAGAAGGCCAAACGGCTTGTGGAACACAAGCGCGACGTGGTGATCCTGCTCGATTCGATCACGCGGCTTGGCCGGGCGTTCAACACCGTCGTGCCGTCCTCCGGCAAGGTTCTTACCGGTGGTGTGGATGCCAACGCGCTCCAGCGCCCGAAGCGGTTCTTCGGTGCGGCGAGGAACATCGAAGAGGGCGGGTCCCTCACCATCATAGCGACGGCGCTTATCGACACCGGGTCCCGGATGGACGAGGTGATCTTCGAAGAGTTCAAGGGTACCGGCAATTCCGAGATCGTTCTTGACCGCAAAGTGGCCGACAAGCGGGTTTACCCGGCGATGGACATTCTGAAGTCCGGAACCCGGAAGGAGGAGCTTCTGGTCGACAAGAGCGATCTGGCCAAGATGTTCGTGCTTCGGCGGATCCTCAACCCCATGGGAACGACTGACGCGATCGAATTCCTGCTTGGCAAGCTCAAGCAGACCAAGACCAACTCCGACTTCTTCGACTCCATGAACACGTAACCTGTTGTATTACAACGGGAAATGGAAACCATCTTTGCAATCTCCACTGCTCCCGGAAGGGCCGGGGTGGCAGTCTTGCGTCTTTCGGGTCCGCAAGCACACAGCGTAACGCAACGCTACGCGGGAAGTTTGCCGCCGCCTCGCGAAATGCGTCTTCGGAAGCTCGTTCTTCCGGACGGCGGCCTTCTCGACGAAGCGCTGGTCGCGGTCTTCAGTGCCGGAGAGAGTTTCACCGGAGAACCGGTCGCCGAATGGCATCTGCATGGAAGCATCGCGGTGCAGCGGGCGGCACTACGGGCTCTTGCATCGGAACCGGGCTGCAGAGGTGCGGAACCCGGGGAGTTCACGCGCCGGGCGCTCGCCATGGGGCGTCTCGACCTGGTCGAAGTGGAGGGGCTCGCGGATCTGATCGATGCGGAGACCGAGGCTCAGCGCCGACGCGCCCTGAGGGCCCTCGGTGGCGGCGTGGCCCAAAGGATCGAAGCCTGGCGCAGTGACCTCATCCATGCCGCGGCATTGGTGGAGGCGACCATCGACTTTGCCGATGAGGAAGTCCCGGAAGATGTGTTTGGCGAGGTCGCATCACTCATCGAGACGACGCGACGTTCCCTGGAAACGGAACTTGCAGGGTCCCCAGCAGCGGAGCGGGTGCGTCTCGGTTTCGAGGTGGCGATAGTGGGGCCTCCGAATGTTGGCAAATCCACGCTGCTGAACCGCCTTGCAGGCCGCGAGGCCGCGATCACCTCCGAGATGGCCGGAACGACCCGCGATGTGATTGAGGTGCGCATGGAAATCGGCGGTTTCGCGGTAACGCTGCTCGATACGGCCGGGTTGCGGGAGGCTGTCGACCCGGTGGAAGCGATCGGGGTGGAGCGGGCGCTTGCCCGGGCGGAAGATGCGGATCTCCGGATCATCCTGACGGGCTCCGGAAGCGAAACCGGATTGGCGGCCCGCGAGGGCGATCTTGTTCTGTTGGCCAAAGCCGATCAATCGAGCTCTCTGGAGGAGGGGGTATCAGGGCTGACGGGTGCCGGTGTAGATGCTCTCGTCGTGGAGATCGCACGCATACTTGAAGACCGTAGCCAGACAGCAGGAGTGGTCGACCGGGAACGACACCGGGAGGCCGCTCGCTCCGCGATTGACGCTTTGGGGCGCGCCATGGATCAGATAGAAGCTGGAGATACTTCGGCAGAGCTCGTGTCGGAAGAGCTGCGTATTGCGTTACGCGCGCTCGAGGGATTATTGGGCCGGGTCGGGGTTGAAAACTTGCTGGACGACATTTTCTCGAGTTTCTGTATCGGAAAGTAGGATTGTTCCACGTGAAACATGATTTCGACGTTCTTGTCGTTGGTGGAGGACATGCAGGGACGGAAGCCGCGCATGTGGCGGCTCGTGCTGGAGCACGGTGCGGACTCGTGACATTGAGCCGGAAATCAATCGGCGTGATGTCATGCAACCCGGCGATCGGGGGCCTTGGAAAGGGGCACCTCGTCCGTGAGATCGACGCGCTCGATGGTGTGATGGGTCGTGCCGCCGACGCCGCGGGCATCCAGTTCAGGCTGCTGAACCGACGGAAAGGCGCTGCCGTACAGGGTCCCCGGGCGCAGACGGATCGAAGCGTTTTCAGGAGCTTCGTTCAGAGAGCGCTCGGGGCTGAGAAGCTCGTTCGGGTAATCGAGGGGGAAGCGGTTGATTTCGTCGTGCAAGGAGCGCGGGTGACCGGCGTCGTTCTGGCCGATGGCACTGTCTTGCGGTCGGGAGCCGTTGTTCTGACGTCGGGAACGTTTCTTCGCGGACGGCTTCATTTCGGAGACACGTCGGAGGCCGGAGGCAGGATCGGAGAGCGCCCCTCGGTGCGTCTCGCCGAGCGGATCGAAGACTTCGGATTGTCGCTTGGGCGTCTGAAGACCGGAACGCCGCCGAGGATCGATGGCAGGACGGTGGATTGGGCGGCCGTCGATGCCCAGCCTGGCGACGACGCTCCGGCGCTGTTCTCGTTCATGAACCGCACGCCAAGCCTTAGACAGATCTCATGCGGAATTACTCACACCAACAGCAGGACCCACGACATCATCCGTGCCAACCTCGGACGATCCGCGATCTATGGTGGCCACATCGAAGGCGCTGGGCCTCGTTATTGCCCCTCGATTGAAGACAAGGTCGTTCGCTTCTCCGAGAGGTCTTCCCACCAGATCTTCCTCGAACCCGAGGGCCTCGACACCGACACGGTGTATCCTAACGGCATCTCGACGTCCTTGCCGATAGAGGTGCAGGAGGCGTATGTCCGCACGATAAGGGGTCTGGAAAACGCGCGCGTCGAGCAACCCGGTTACGCGGTAGAGTATGACTACGTTGATCCTCGTGCACTGCGCTCGACGCTGGAGTTGCGCGATATTGCCGGGCTTTATCTCGCGGGTCAGATCAACGGAACGACGGGCTACGAGGAGGCTGGCGCCCAAGGCGTTGTTGCCGGTCTCAACGCTGCCCGGGCGGCTCTCGGAGAGAGCGCGGTGACGTTCGACCGGAAATCGTCATACATCGGCGTGATGGTGGATGATCTTGTGACCCGGGGCGTGACGGAACCCTACCGAATGTTCACCTCGCGCGCCGAATTTCGACTTTCCCTTCGTGCGGATAACGCAGACCAGCGCCTGACACCTATGGGCATTGAGCTGGGTATCGTCGGAGAGCCCCGCCGCCGTTCATTTGAAGCCAAGTCCGAAGCCTTGGGCGCCGCCAAGCAAGATCTCGACGAGATCACATTGACCCCACGGCAACTTGCATCCCTGGGTGTCGAGATTGCTGCCGACGGCGGCCGGAGAACCGCTTTCGAGTTTCTGAGCTTCCCGAATATCGACTATCCAGTCCTTTGTGCGGCTGCCCCGCAACTGGAAAGGCATGATCCGGAGATCCGGGAGCAGGTTACACGGGACGCTGTTTACGCGAGATATCTTGATCGCCAGGGAAGGGATGCAGCGGCGCTCGACAGGGATGAGGCCGAGCTTATCCCGGACGGGTTCGACTATGGCGCGCTGAAAGGGCTCTCCAACGAACTGAAGTCAAAGCTGGAGCATGCGAGGCCGGAAACCTTGGGGCAGGCATCCCGGCTCGAAGGAATGACGCCTGCAGCGCTTACTCTCCTGCTTGCAAGCCTTCGGCGGGCGCGTCGCAAGTCGGCCTGAAGGTGGGTGTTTCACGTGAAACAGAACAGAGGCTTCAAGCTTACCAGCACCTTCTCCGGCAATGGACGCAACGCATCAATCTGGTCTCCCGGCAGTCCCTGGAAGATGGATGGCAGCGACATATCCTCGATTGCGCGCAAATCCTGCAACATGCGCCGAAGGATTGGCGGCGCTGGGCAGACCTCGGCAGCGGCGGCGGCCTTCCCGGAATCGTCATCGCGATCCTCTCCCTTGAGTTGGAGGGCACACGAGAAGTTGTTCTTGTCGAGAGCGACACCCGTAAGGCGCACTTCCTTCGCGCGGCACTGAGAGAAAGCGGCGCAAAGGCGAAAGTGATCAACGAGCGCATCGAAAAGACGGCGCACCTCGCCGCAGATGTCATTTCAGCCCGCGCCCTTGCCCGCTTGCCGCATCTGCTCGATCTGGCGGCGCCACATCTCTCTCCGGGCGGCGTCTGCCTTTTTCACAAGGGACAGAATGCAGACGCGGAACTCCAAGAGGCGCTTGATCGCTGGGCTTTCGCCTGCGAGAAGATACCCAGCGACACGGACAAGAAGGCCGTGATCCTCAAGATCGGAGATCTCCAACGTGTCTGACCCGCAAGTGCGCAAGCCCGCGAGAATCGTGGCCATTGCCAACCAGAAGGGCGGGGTGGGAAAGACGACGACCGCCATCAATCTCGGAGCAGCCCTCGCCGAAGAGGGCCTCAACGTCCTTCTCGTCGATCTCGACCCGCAGGGGAATGCCTCGACCGGTCTTGGCGTCAGCTCGAAGGACAGAGGCCTTACGACCTATGACCTGCTTCTAGACGACGCACCTGTCGAGAAAGTCGTTCGTCCGACAGGGGTCGAAGGCCTGCTGCTGGCGCCGGCGACCACCGACCTCAGTTCGGCGGATATCGAAATGGTCGAGAACGAGCGCAGAAGCTTTCTGTTGCGCAGCGCCCTGCGAACGCCCGCGATCGATCGGTTCAGCCTCGATTACATTCTGATCGATTGCCCGCCAAGCCTGTCGATGCTGACCATCAATGCGATGGTCGCGGCCGACTCGGTGCTCGTCCCGTTGCAGAGCGAATTCTTCGCCCTCGAGGGGCTGTCGCAGCTCATGCTCACGGTTCGTCAGGTCCGCGCATCGGCCAATCCAGACCTTCGGATCGAGGGCGTCGTGCTGACCATGTACGACGGTCGCAATCGGCTGAGTCAGATGGTCGAAAAGGATGCGCGCGACACCCTCGGCGACCTGGTGTTCCGCACCATGGTTCCTCGCAACGTCAGGGTCAGCGAGGCGCCCTCTTACGCAATGCCGGTCGTCGAGTATGACCCGATGTCCAAGGGCAGCATTGCCTATCGCGCGCTGGCACAAGAAATGGTATATCGCGTTTAAGAAACCGCAATATGAGGTTGAAATGGCAGAGCCCAGGGCAGAACGGCGCGGTCTTGGCCGGGGGCTTTCCGCCCTCATGGCCGACGTTGGGTCTAGCGCCGCGGATGTAGAGGGCCACACGGCAACCGAGGGCCGGCGCCCGGCCGACCGCAGCGTGCCGATCGAAAGGCTCCATCCGAACCCCGACCAGCCACGCCGGCGTTTCGACGGCCCGGCGCTGGCCGAGCTCGCCGAGAGCATTGCCGCCCGTGGCATCATCCAGCCGCTCATCGTGCGAGCGCACCCCCATAAGCCCGATCACTTCGAGATCGTGGCCGGGGAACGGCGCTGGCGGGCGGCACAGAAGGCGCAGCTCCACGACATTCCGGTGGTCGTGCGTGAATTCAGCGACATCGAGGTTCTCGAGGTGGCGATCATAGAGAACATCCAGCGGGCCGATTTGAACCCGGTGGAAGAAGCGCAGGGATACCGGCAGCTGATCGAAAAATTCGGCCATACCCAAGAGCAGATGGCCGAGGCCCTCGGCAAGAGCCGGAGCCACATCGCCAACCTCATGCGGCTCTTGACCCTTCCCGAGGAGGTTCTCGACCACCTGAAGGAAGGGCGGCTGACGGCAGGCCATGCACGTGCGCTCGTAACTTGCGATTCACCCTCTGAGCTTGCGCGCCAGGTCATCGCGAAGGGCCTGAGCGTCCGGGAGACGGAGAAACTCGTCAAGGGGGGTGTTTCGGGCGGGCAAGGGGGCAGGGCAAGCGGGTCTACGAAAACCGACTCAAAGGATGCCGACACACTCGCCCTCGAGGCCGATCTTTCAGCGGCACTTGGCCATGCGGTTTCGATCGACCACAAGGGCGGGGCCGGAACTCTGCTCATCCGCTACAAATCCCTGGAAGATCTTGATGACCTCTGCGGGAAGCTCTCGGCGTCGCGCTAGGCGAGAAGCTCGCGCAATATGGCGTTCAGAATCGGCCGACCGGCGTCTGTGACTCTGATCCGGCCGCCCTCAAGCGACACCCAACCATCACCTTGGAGTCCAGAAAGCCGCTCGGGATCGAGTGCGGGCAGTGTCGCAAGATCAAGCCCTTCCACAAGCCGGAGGCCCATCATCAGCCGCTCTTCAAACGCCTCGTCATCCGGTACGACGCGCCTTGCCTTTTCGCCCGCCCCCCCTGACGCGACTGCAGCAAGCCACGAGTCGGGCATTCTCGTGGCCTCGGTCGCATAGCGCCGCCCCGCGAGCGTCAGCCGGCCATGAGCGCCGGGACCGACCCCGGCATAATCACCGGAGCGCCAATAGATGAGATTGTGTATACATTCCGACCCAGGCACAGCATGGTTCGAAATCTCGTAGGCTGGAAGGTCGGCACCTCCCGTCAACGACTGCGTCACGCCGTACATGTCTGCACCCAGGTCTTCATCCGGCAATCCCTGAAGGCGGCCCCGCGCGAAGCGGTCGCCGAACGCAGTGCCGGGCTCGATGGTGAGCTGATACAAGGAGAGATGGTCGGTGCCTATGGCAAGAGCCTCAGAGAGTTCGCTCTCCCAATCCGCAGCACTCTGGTTCTGCCGGGCGTAAATCAGGTCGAAACTCACGCGATCGAAAGTCCTCATCGCAATATCGAGCGCATTTCGTGCTTCCGCGACCGAATGCAGCCGACCCAACGCGCGAAGAGCCTCGTCGCACAACGCCTGGACACCGATTGAAACACGGTTCACACCCGCCGACCGATAGCCGCGAAAACGCCCGGCTTCCACCGAAGACGGGTTCGCCTCGAGTGTTATTTCCATGGTGTTCGACGGGGCGAAGACCTCTACCGCGGCCTCGATCACCGAGGCTACGCTGGCTTCCGGCATCAGGCTTGGGGTGCCGCCACCGAAAAAGATGCTCGACAGGGGCCGTGGGCCCAGTTCGGCTCCGAGACGGCGAATTTCCGAGACGAAAGCATCCACCCAGACAGCATGATCGACCTCTCCCGCGACATGCGAGTTGAAGTCACAATACGGACATTTCGATTGGCAGAAGGGCCAGTGAACGTAGAGTCCGAAACCGGCCTCTTGCCATGCTTCAACGCCCAAGGCCGGCCACGAACTTGTCGAAGGCATCGGCACGGTGCGACCGGCGGTTCTTTTCCCACCTGTCCATTTCGCCGAACGTGATATCGAAGCCTTCCGGCTGGAAGATCGGGTCATAGCCATGCCCCTGATGCCCGCGCATTGGCCATACAATCTGACCTTCCACCTTTCCCTCGAAAACCTCGTCGTGCCCGTCGGGCCAAGCGAGGATGAGGGTTGCCCTGAACCGCGCAAGGAAGGGCGGCCGCGCACCTGACCGGCCGATTTCCTCCCAAGCCCTCCGCATGGCGAGTTTGAAATCGCGGCCATCCGGCGTTTCCGCCCAATCCGCCGTGTAGACGCCGGGCGCACCACCGAGAGCGTCGATCTCTATGCCCGAATCGTCCGCCAGCGCGGGAAGGCCGGTTGCCTGTGCCGCCGCATGCGCCTTGATACGGGCGTTTTCCACGAATGTCGTCCCCGTCTCCAAGGGCTCGGGCAGTCCCTCGGCTTTGGCGGAGATCACGCCGATACCGAGGGGCTCGAGCAGCGCTGCTATCTCCTCGAGCTTGCCGGCATTGTGGGTGGCGACAAGAAGCGTATCGCCCTCGAACCGCCTCACCGCCCGGACGCCGCCTTCTGCGCGGCCACGAGCTCGTTGGCCCCCTCAGACGCGAGATCCATCAGAGCCGCCAACTCGTCACGCGAAAAGGTCGACCCCTCCGCCGACATCTGGACCTCGACGAGCCGTCCGCTTCCGGTCATCACGAAATTTCCGTCCACACCGGCCTCGCTGTCCTCGGGGTAGTCGAGGTCGAGCACCGTCTGCCCTCCGTAGACCCCGCAGGAGACCGCCGCAATGTGGTCGGTCAAGGGGTCGGAGACGATGTCCCCGGCCTTCATCAGCCGGTCGATCGCCAGCCGCAACGCCACCCAACCGCCGCTGATTGCGGCACAACGCGTGCCCCCGTCGGCCTGAATGACGTCGCAATCGACCGTTATCATCCTCTCTCCCAGCGCGACCCGATCTACTCCGGCGCGCAGGGCGCGCCCGATAAGCCTTTGAATTTCTTGCGTTCTTCCCGACTGCCCATTCTTGGCTTCGCGTCGCATACGGCTGTGGGTCGCCCGCGGGAGCATCCCGTATTCCGCTGTTACCCAGCCGAGACCCGAATTCTTCATCCAATGCGGGACCTTCTGGTCCACGCTCGCGGTGCAGAGCACATGCGTGTCCCCGCAGCGAATGAGGCAGGAGCCTTCCGCGTGCCGGGTGATACCTGTCTCGATCGAGACGGGCCGCATTTCGTTGGTAGCTCTGCCGGACGGGCGCATATGACTTCTCCAAATAAGTTCCTGCCCCATAGCGGGGCCAGACCCGGGCTTGCAAGTCCGATTGACGCAGGACGTCCCCGCCCCTTATCTCCCGTGTGTCATGACCGAAGGAATGCCCAGCCTGTCGGAACTCAACGAGCGCAGCCGCGAAGTCTTCCGGCGTGTCGTCGAGGGCTATCTCGACAGCGGGGAACCCGTGGGCTCGCGCACTCTGACGAGGACGATGTCGGAACAGGTTTCGGCGGCCACTGTCCGGAACGTCATGCAGGACCTCGAGTACCTTGGACTTCTCGGAAGCCCTCATGTTTCCGCCGGCCGGGTGCCTACCCAGGCCGGCCTTCGGATGTTCGTGGACGGGCTTCTCGAAGTGGGTGACCTTACGGAAGCCGACCGGGACCGCATCGACAAGACGCTGGGGTCGAACGAAGGCGATGTGGCGACGCTGCTCGACAGGGTCGGCTCGGCCCTCTCGGGCGTTACCCGTGGCGCGAGTCTTGTGCTCGCACCGAAATACGAGGCCCCGATTCGTCACATCGAGTTCGTCTCGCTGGCACCGGACCGTGCGCTCGTCGTGCTCGTCTTTGCCGATGGTCACGTCGAGAACCGGGTCTTCCGACCGCCTCTCGGACAGACTCCGGCATCGATGCGGGAAGCCGCCAACTTCCTCAACGCAATTGCCGAGGGCCACACGCTTTCCGAACTCGCCGACGTCGTCCGCAAGGAGATCAGCGCCCGGCGTCGGGAACTCGACGGTCTCGCCCGCGAACTCGTGGAGACCGGGCAGGCGATCTGGGAGAACGACGGTCAGACCCAGGAGCGTCTGATCGTGCGGGGGAGGTCGAATCTTCTCGAGGAGGGGGCGGAAAGCGAGGAACTCGAACGCATCCGCACGCTGTTCGACGACCTCGAACGCAAGCGCGACATCGCCGAGTTTCTCGACCTCACGCAGGAAGGGGATGGCGTGCGGATATTTATCGGTTCGGAGAACAAGTTATTCTCACTTTCCGGTTCCTCTCTGGTCGTCTCTCCTTATATGAACTCGGATCGCAAGATCATCGGTGCGGTGGGCGTGATCGGCCCCACCCGCCTCAATTACGGGCGGATCGTCCCCATCGTCGACTACACGGCGCAACTCGTGGGCAAGATTCTCTCCGACCGCGGATGACGGATGGCAGGTATGGCTGAGGCGAAGAAAAAAGACGACGAAGACATCAAGATGCACGACCCCGCCACCGAGGTGGGGCAAGAAGAGCCACCCATCGACGGCGAGGTTGATGCCTCCGAAGATCTCGGCATGATCATCGAGCAGTTGACCAACGAGCGCGACGAGATGCGCGACCGGTTCATGCGCGCGCTCGCGGATGCCGAGAATGCCCGAAAGCGCGGCGAGCGGGACCGGCGCGAGGCCGAGCAATACGGCGGTGCCAAACTGTCTCGCGATCTTCTTCCGGTCTTTGACAACCTGAAGCGCGCGCTGGAGACCGTGACCGACGAACAGAGGGAAGTCGCCGGTGCCCTTATCGAGGGCGTTGAGTTGACGATGAAGGAGCTCGTCAGCGTGTTTCGAAAGCACGGAATTGAACCCGTCTCACCCGCAATCGGTGACAAATTCGATCCACAGCATCATCAGGCGATGTTCGAGGCCCCGGTTCCCGGAACAAGGGCGGGCGAGATCATCCAGGTCATGGCGGACGGTTTCATGCTGCATGACAGGCTTCTGCGCCCCGCTCAGGTTGGTGTGAGCTCGACCCCGTCGGGAAATCAGGCGCAAGCGAACGATTAGCATCCCGAACCTGCTTCGGGACGACCCTCCTTGCAGCCACGCCTTCAGTGTGAAGACGGCGCAGTCCCCTGTGCTCGATGCGCTCGTGCGGCGGTGTTTGGGTTACCGGATTTCCATCTTGAGCCGGTAGATGAGCTCCAGTGCCTCCCGGGGCGAAAGATCGTCCGGATTGACATCCTGCAGCATGCGCTCCGCCCCCGACGGCTTCACGGGCAGCGGAGCGGGGACAGAGGAAAACAACGGAAGATCATCCACCAACGCCTTCGTCCCAACGCCTTCGTCGCCCTCGAGCGAAGCCAGGATGCTCCGGGCACGCGCGATGACGCTGTCTGGCAGACCGGCGAGCCGGGCGACCTGCACACCGTACGACCTGTCCGCCGATCCCGCACGAACCTCGTGCAGGAACACGACGTCGTCTTCCCACTCCTTCGCCGCGACATGCGCCGCCTTCAGACCGCCCAGCCGGGCCGTCAGCGCTCCGAGTTCATGGTAATGGGTTGCAAAGAGTGCACGCGTGCCGTTGACCTCATGAAGATGCTCGAGCGTTGCCCAGGCGATCGACAACCCGTCATGGGTCGACGTGCCCCGACCGATCTCGTCGAGAATGACCAGTGAACGCGCATCTGCCTGGTTCAGGATCGCCGCCGTCTCGACCATTTCGACCATGAAGGTCGATCGTCCGCGCGCGAGATCGTCCGCAGCACCCACCCTGCTGAAAAGCCGGGTGACCACCCCGATCCTGGCCCGCGCGGCCGGCACGAAACTTCCCGCTTGCGCGAGTACGGCAATCAATGCGTTCTGGCGCAGGAAGGTCGACTTGCCGGCCATGTTCGGGCCGGTCACAAGCCAGATGTCGGCACCGTCGGACCCGTCGGACAGCGCGCAGTCGTTTGCGATGAACCGTTCGCCATCGCGATCCAGTGCGGCTTCGACCACCGGATGGCGACCCGCCTCCACCTCGAAGGCGCGGCTGTCATCGACAAGCGGCCTGCACCAGCCGCCGGATCCGGCGAGCAGGGCAAGAGCCGTGAACAGATCAAGCTCCGCCAGTCCGTTTGCGAGAGAGAACAGCGACTCACAGGCATCCAGAACTTTGGACTTAAGGGCAGAATAGAGACTGATTTCCAGCGAAAGAGCTTCGTCCGCCGCCGAAAGGATCCTTGTCTCGAGCTCGGTCAGGTCTTTCGTGGTGAAACGCACCGCGCTGGCGGTGGTCTGGCGATGCACGAATGTCTCGGACAGGGGCGGTGAAAGCATCTTGCCGGCATGGGTGGCCGTAACCTCGATGAAGTAGCCCAGAACGTTGTTGTGCCTGATCTTCAGCGAAGCGATGCCGGAGATCTTCGCGTAGTCCGCCTGCAGGCCGGCAATGACGCCACGGCTCTCGTCGCGGAGCCTCCGAGCATCGTCGAGGGCGTCGTCGACACCCGGTGCGATGAACCCACCATCACGAGCGAGGTGAGGCGGTTCATCGACAAGAGCGGTTTCCAGCCGCGCAAGCAGCGCGTCTTGTCCCGAGAGAGTGCCGAGCGCTTCAGCGACATCGTGAGGCCAACCGTCTCCGGAGCTGTCCGCGATCTCGCGAGCTGCCGCCAGCGCACCCCGCACGGCGGCGAGGTCGCGAGGGCCGCCCCGGTCGAGGGCCAGCCGCGACAGCGCGCGCTCGAGATCCGGTACGTTTCGCAGCGCCTCTCGAATGCTCACGGAAGCGGCGCGGCGCGTTAGCATCGCTTCCACCGCATCGAGCCGCCGGCCGATTTCGCCGGCATCGCAGGACGGGCTAGCCAGACGGCGTTCAAGCAGTCGCGCGCCCGCCGCGGTAACCGTGCGATCGATAGTCGCGATGAGAGAGCCTTCGCGGCCACCGGAAAGCCTTGCGGTCAGTTCGAGGTTGCGCCGCGTTGCCGCGTCGATCGCCATGGCGGTCCCCTGCAGCTCTCGCTTCGGGGCCTGAAGGCGGGGCAGCTGGCCTTTCTGCGTCAGGACCACATAATCCACCAGTGCGCCGAGTGCGCCCAGTTCGGCTCGCCCGAATGTCCCGAAGGCGTCGAGCGAAGCCACTCCGAAGATCTCGCGGAGCCGCCGGTCCGCGGCGTCCGAGTCGAACGCACTACCGAAGACCGGGGTCGCGGCGGCGCCCGCCTCGTCCACCACGGTGCTCCACGTGGGAAACAGCTTTTCGGGCAGCAGGACTTCGCGGGGACCGAGCCGGGCGAGCTCCGCCGCAACCCCGCCTTCCGCCACCTCCGTCACGCGAAGCTCGCCGGTGGAAATGTCGGTCCAGGCCAGTGCGAAGGCCCCCCGCACTTCGCTCAGCGCAGATAGATAATTGTGCCGCCGAGGCGTCAGCAAGCTCTCCTCTGTGAGCGTTCCCGGCGTGACGATGCGCACGACCTCGCGCCGAACCACCGCCTTCGAGCCGCGCTTCCGCGCTTCGGCGGGATCTTCGGTCTGCTCGCAGACCGCCACGCGGAAGCCTTTTCGAATGAGGGTCATCAGGTAGGCCTCGGCGGAGTGCACCGGAACTCCGCACATCGGAATGTCATCACCGAGGTGCTTGCCGCGCTTCGTCAGCGCGATGTCGAGAGCGCCGGCGGCTTTCGCCGCATCGTCGAAGAAGAGTTCGTAGAAATCGCCCATCCGGTAGAAGAGCAGGTCGTCGGGATGATCGGCCTTGAGCTCGAGATACTGCGCCATCATCGGCGTGATGGTCGGATTGGCGATATTCATCGTAGTCCACCCCAGATGTGGTGTTTTACACTAGGCAAAATACTTTATCTCGAAAAGCCCAAAGAAACCGCATTGAAGGGGCGAAAGGGCGGGGCTAAGCCGGGGGTCCGACGGTCCGGGGGAGGAACCAATGCGGGACAGAAAACTCACGCGCGAGGACGCGCTCGCTTTCCACATGCACCCAAGCCCGGGGAAGTTCGAGATCAACGCGACGGTCCCGATGGCCACCCAGCGCGACCTCTCGCTCGCCTATTCACCCGGCGTCGCGGTGCCTTGCGAGGATATCGCCGCGAAGCCCGAGACCGCGTATGACTACACCAACAAGGGCAATCTCGTCGCCGTCATCACGAACGGAACCGCTGTGCTCGGCCTCGGCAACCTCGGAGCGCTCGCCTCGAAGCCGGTCATGGAGGGCAAGGCGGTGCTCTTCAAGCGGTTCGCCGACATCAACTCGATCGACATCGAGCTCGACACCGAGGACGTCGATGCCTTCTGCCAGGCGGTGCGGCTCATGGGGCCGACCTTCGGGGGCATCAACCTCGAGGACATCAAGGCGCCCGAGTGCTTCATGATCGAGCAGCGCCTCAAGGAAGAGATGGATATTCCCGTCTTCCACGACGACCAGCACGGCACCGCCGTGATCTGCGCGGCGGGCCTCATCAACGCTCTGCACCTCTCGGGCAAGAAGATCGAGGATGTGCGGATCGTGCTCAACGGGGCCGGGGCGGCGGGCATCGCCTGCGTCGAGCTCCTGAAATCGATGGGGGCGAGGCCGCAGAACTGCATCGTCTGCGATACCAAGGGCGTGCTCTGGCAGGGGCGCACCGAGGGCATGAACCAGTGGAAGTCGGCCCATGCGGTCAAGACCGACCTGCGCAGCCTCGAAGAGGCGATGCGCGGGGCCGACGTGTTTCTCGGCGTCTCTGCCAAGGGCGCGGTGACGCCCGAGATGGTGGAAAGCATGGCGCCCGACCCGGTCATCTTCGCCATGGCCAATCCCGACCCCGAGATCACGCCGGAAGAGGCACAGGCCGTTCGCCCCGACGCAATCGTCGCGACGGGTCGGTCCGACTACCCCAACCAGGTCAACAACGTGCTCGGGTTCCCCTACCTCTTCCGGGGCGCGCTCGACATTCATGCCCGCGCGATAAACGACGAGATGAAGATCGCCTGCGCCCATGCGCTTGCCCGCCTCGCGCGCGAAGACGTGCCCGACGAGGTGGCCATGGCCTATGGCAAGAAGCTGACGTTCGGGCGCGACTACATCATTCCGACACCCTTCGACCCGAGGCTCATCCACCGCATTCCACCAGCCGTGGCGCGGGCCGGTATCGACACCGGGGCCGCGCGGCGGCCCATCGTCGATTTCGACACCTATGAGCAGTCGCTGAAGGCACGCATGGACCCGACGGCGAACATCCTTCGGTCTATCAACACCCGGGCGAGGGCCAAGCAGGCACGGATGATCTTCGCCGAGGGCGACGACAGCAGGGTGCTTCGCGCGGCCGTCGCCTACGTGCGCGCCGGCATGGGCGAGGCCGTCGTCGTGGGGCGCCAGGACGATGTGCGCGCGAAGCTCGCCGCGGACGGGATCGAGGACGCGCTCGGCGAGATCGAGATCGTCAACGCCGCCAATACCGAGCATTTCGAGACCTACAAGGCGTTCCTCTATGACCGGCTGCAGCGCGACGGGCACGACGCGCAGGATGTGCATCGCCTCGCGGCGCGTGACCGGCACGTCTTTTCTGCCCTCATGCTCGCCCACGGCCACGGCGATGCGCTGGTCACCGGAGCGACACGGAAGTCGGCTCACGTGCTCGAACTCATCAACCATGTCTTCGATGCCCGCGCAGAGGACGGGGCCGTGGCGGTGACCGCGGTGCTCCTCAAGGGCCGGGTCGTTCTCATCGCCGATACGCTGGTGCACGAGTGGCCTGACGAGAAGGACCTTGCCCATATCGCGATCAAGGGGGCGGACGTTGCCCGCATGCTCGGTCTCGAGCCTCGTGTCGCCTTCGTGTCTTTCTCGACCTTCGGCTATCCGCGCTCCGAGCGGGCGGAAAAGATGCACAAGGCTCCCGAAGTGCTCGACACGATGGGGGTGGACTTCGAATACGAAGGCGACATGACCGTCGATGTCGCGCTCAACATGGCGGCGATGGCGGCCTATCCGTTTTCGCGACTCACGGCACCGGCAAACGTTCTTGTCGTTCCGGCGCGGCACTCTGCCTCGATTTCGGTGAAGCTTATGCAGGAGATGGCCGGCGCCACCGTCATCGGGCCCATTCTGACCGGGGTCGACCGTCCGATCCAGATCTGTTCCACCGTCTCCACCGTCAACGACATCCTGAACATGGCGGTGCTGGCGGCGAGCACCCTCGACTAGCCGCCGGCGAAGGGCGCGGCATCGCCCCAGATGGCGCGCACCCGCTGATCCCGGCCACAACGGTCGCGGTAGACCTTGTAGGCCTCTTTCTTCGTGAGGTTGAATCCGACGGTGTTCAGTCGGTTCAAGCGCTCCTCGGACCTGTAGTAGTCCTGGTGGTACTCGCCGGCCGGATAGAACCTGCCTGCCGAGCGGATCGGTGTGACGATCTCGCGACCCAGCGCGCGCTCGGCCTTCGCTTTCTCGGCTTCGGCGGCGCGACGCTGCTGCTCGTTCAGAACGAAGATCGCGGAGCTGTATTCGCGCCCCCGGTCGCAGAACTGGCCGCCTTCGTCGAACGGGTCAATCGAGCGGAAGAAGAGGTTCACGAGCTGGGCATAGCTCACTTCGGAAGGGTCGAAGGGAATGCGGACGGCTTCGATATGGTTGCCCGACTGTCCGTAGACGGGGTCGGGCGTCGTGCCGCCGGTGAAGCCTGAGACGGCATCAACCACCCCGCGCACACGTTCGAAATCCGCCTCGACGCACCAGAAACAGCCACCCGCGAAGATCGCGGCGTCGCTGGACTGCGCGCGCACATCTCCGCATTGCAAGGTGATGCCGGCGAGGATCGCCAGTACCAGCGCCAAGGCCTTGAGGTTGGTAAATGTCCGGGTCATACGCCCCTCCATCGGAGTGAACCATGGAAGAGGCCGCCCTGCGCTTGCAATTCACCGCCGCGTGAGGTCACGAACAGGTGAAGGGCTGAAATGTCCCACGGGAGTCGAGGAGGGCGCGATGCCATACGAAAAGCCGAAGGGTTGCCGACGATGAAGATCGCCTGCTGGTCCGGGCCGCGCAACCTCTCGACCGCGATGATGTATGCCTTCGCGGCCCGGGGCGATTGTGCGGTCTGGGACGAGCCCTTCTACGCGGCCTATCTGGCTGCAACGGGTCTCGACCACCCGATGAGAGCGCAAATCATCGCGGCGGGCGAGACTGATCCGGAGGCCGTCGCACAGGCCTGTTCAGGCTCTGACTCGCCTGAAACAGCACATTCTTACCAGAAGCAGATGGCCCATCACATGATCGAGGGTTTCCCGCTCGACTGGGCGGCCGGTCTCACGAACGTGGTGCTCATTCGTCATCCCGTCCGCGTGGTGGCGAGCTACGCCGCCAAACGGGAGAACCCGGGCGCGGAGGAATTGGGCGCGGCGCGACTGCGCCAGATCCACGACATGTTGCGCGCTTCGGGCCAGACCCCGCCCGTCCTCGACAGTGCCGATATCCGGGCGGACCCGGCCGCGGTGCTCGAGGCGCTCTGCGACCGGATCGGCCTGCCCTGGACGCCGCGAATGCTTGCGTGGGAGCCCGGGGGGCGTACTGAAGACGGCCCTTGGGCGCCGCACTGGTACGGCGCCATTCACCGCTCGAAAGGCTTTGCCGGACCGGAAGAACCGCTCCCTGAACTCGGCGGAGATATGGCTGCGCTGGCCGCCTCGATGATGGGTGATTACGAGGCCCTAGCCGATCTGAGGCTCATACCGGGCAAGTGAACCCACGCGACCAGTCGCTTATTTCACCCGCCGGTTTCGGGCAGCGAGGAGCTTCAGCCGTAGAGCGTTGAGCTTGATGAAGCCCGCCGCGTCCTTCTGGTCGTAGGCGCCGGCGTCGTCCTCGAAGGTGACGTGGGCTTCGGAATAGAGCGAATGCTCGGACCAGCGGCCGACGGTGCGAACCGACCCCTTGAAGAGCTTGAGGCGCACTGTCCCGGTAACGTGTTCCTGACTGCGGTCGATAGCGGCCTGAAGCATCTGCCGTTCCGGGGAGAACCAGAAGCCGTTGTAGATCAGCTCGGCGTAGCGAGGCATCAGCTCATCCTTCAGATGCGCAGCGCCGCGATCGAGAGTGATCTGTTCGATGCCGCGATGCGCTTCGAGAAGGATCGTCCCGCCAGGGGTCTCGTAGATGCCGCGGGACTTCATGCCGACGAACCGGCCCTCCACGAGATCGAGCCGACCGACCCCGTGGCGACCACCGATCTCGTTGAGATTGGTCAGGATCGCCGCTGGAGGCATCTCGTGCCCGTTGATCGCCACCGCGTCGCCCTTCTCGAAGGAAACCTCGAGATATTCCGGAGTATCCGGCGCGTTCTCGGGATCGACCGTACGCTGGTAGACGTAATCGGGCGCCTCCGCGGCGGGATCTTCGAGCGCCTTGCCCTCCGACGAGGTGTGGAGGAGGTTTGCATCCACGGAGAACGGCGCTTCCCCGCGCTTGTCCTTCGCGATGGGAATCTGATGCATCTCGGCGAATTCGATCAGTTTCGTTCGCGATGTAAGCGCCCATTCCCGCCAGGGTGCGATGACGCGGATATCGGGGTTGAGTGCGTAAGCCGACAGCTCGAACCGCACCTGGTCGTTGCCTTTGCCGGTCGCGCCGTGGGCCACGGCGTCGGCCCCGGTTTCGGCCGCGATCTCGACAAGGCGCTTGGAAATCAGCGGTCGTGCGATGGAGGTGCCGAGGAGATAGAGTCCCTCGTAGACGGCATTGGCGCGGAACATCGGGAACACGAAGTCGCGGACGAATTCCTCCCGAAGGTCCTCGATGTAGATTTCCTTCACCCCGAGCATCTCGGCCTTGGCGCGGGCCGGCTCGAGCTCTTCACCCTGGCCGAGATCGGCCGTGAAGGTCACGACCTCGCATCCGTATTCCGTCTGTAGCCACTTCAGGATGATCGATGTGTCCAGCCCGCCGGAATAGGCCAGGACCACTTTCTTCGGTGCCGACATGAGCCTTTCCTCCGGTGCTGCGCGGAGGGCGCTCTAGGCGTTTTTCATGACAGGGGCAAGGGCGGCTCAGCTCGCCATGCGCTGGGCGAGGCCGGTGACGAAGCTGTCTTTGGAGGCCGCGAAACATGTCGCGACCGCACCGATATCGACCGACGCGAAGTCTTGAGCGGCCGCGCGAAACTCGCCATCCTTGCAGAGTGCGGCGAAGTCGCGGAATCCGAGATTGAGCGCCGCGCCCTTCAGGAAGTGCATGTCGTTCTCGAGCGAAGCGACGTTTACGCCGCTTGCGAGGCGGGCAAGCACTCCCTCGACCTCTGAGATGAACAATTCGGCGACTTCAAGGAAGGCGTCCGCGCCGACCTCTTCCCGCAATTCCATTACACGTTCCCAGTCGATCATCGCGTCTCTCCCCAGATCATGGCGGCGCCAGAGGTGCCGGAATGGGTTTAAGAACCTCTGACCATTCGCCGGCCCGTTAGGCTCAATTTGATGCTTCACATCGCCTTAAATCCTTGTGCTCAACGAAGGACACGAATGGATTCGGGGTATCGTGGGCGAGTGAAAGACAACCCGTTCAAAGGCTCTCTGGTCGAAGCCGAGGAAGTGGATGCCACGGGCGTCTCGCTCGTTCTGGTGGTCGACGACAGTGCGGCCCAGCGCATGGCGCTTCGCCGGATGCTCGAACGAATGCGTTACAAGGTCGTCGAGGCCGGATGCGGATCCGAAGCACTGGAGATCGCGGACAGCCAGCCAGTAGACCTCGTGCTGAGTGACTGGATGATGCCAGGAATGGACGGTATCGAGCTATGCCGCGCGTTTCGGGCTCTGGACCGGGATGACTATGGCTACTTCATACTGCTGACGGCGAAATCGGACCGCGCAGACGTGCGCCAGGCCTTCGAGACCGGGGCAGACGACTTTCTGCCGAAGCCCGTCGATTCCGGGGAGCTTCGAGCGCGCATCAACGCCGGCGAACGCATCGTTCGCATGCAGCGCGATCTGGCGCGGAAGAACCGGCTTCTGACAAAGGTGGTCGGGGAATTGCAGACCCTCTATGCCGCCCTCGACCGCGATCTCGACGAAGCCCGCGCGCTTCAGCAATCTTTGGTACCTGAGCGGAGCTTCCGGTTCCCGGATGCCGACATCACGCTCCTGTTCCGGCCCGCCGGCCAGGTCGGTGGCGATCTCGTCGGCGCGATCCCGCTGTCCGACAGCAGAGTGGGGCTTTACGCGATCGACGTGTCGGGTCACGGCATAGCGTCGGCCCTGATGACGGCGCGTATCGCCGGCTTGCTTTCGGGGGTGTCCCCCGAGAGGAACCTCGCGCTCGAGCGCAAACATGATGGCACAGTCGGCCTGAGGCGCCCCGATTCGATCTGCCGGCAGATCAACGACCATCTCATCGAGGAGATGGAAACCGAACTTTACCTGACCGCGATGATGGCTGACTGCGACCTCGCGACCGGGCGGGTGACACTGACCCAGGCCGGGCATCCCGCCGCAATCATCATGGGCAAGAACGGAGAAATGCGCTTCGCCGGAGAAGGAGGCATGCCCCTCGGTCTGCTGCCGGGCCCCTCATTCGACACTTTCGAACTCACCCTGGCGCCTGGTGAAAGGTTGCTCATCTTATCGGACGGTCTTTCGGAATGCCCCGGAGCGGCGGGAGGGCTTCTCGAGCCAGAGGGGTTAGCCGAGCTTGCCGCCCAGAGCAGCAGTCTGAAAGGCGCCGAATTCTTCGAGGCGTTGATGTGGGATGTCTATCGGTTCGCCGGGGGCACCGTGCTCGATGACGATGTCTCGGGCGTCATGGTCGAGTACCGACCCGCCAACGGGGGCACCGCGTGAAGCGCGGGCGACCGTGCGCGTGTTGTGTCGCAACGAGCGCGAAGCCCCCGCTCGACCCGGTACTCGCTGTTCAGACGGTGAGCGACCGATGACCGTCCTCGCGCCGAGCGCGCCTCAACGGTCGTAAGGGCCGCGTGAATTCGTGGTTCGGCCGAAGGCCGCCGCAAGAAGCCGGCGATCGCCCTCGGAAGCGAGAAGCGAGAGCGCCTCTTCAAGAGGCATCCAGACGTCGGTATGGCCGGGCTCGCTCGGTGGACCGATGCGCCGCACCGGGTGGGCGATATAGACTTGGCAGAGCTTTTCCGCCCAGACGTCGTACTCCGGCATGAAGGTGAACCGCCGGTAGACGCCGACCCGTCGTGGCCGGGCGATCGTCCAGCCGGTTTCTTCGAGTACCTCGCGCGTCAACGCCGATAGCGGCTGCTCGCCGGCGTCGATCCCGCCGCCGGGCAGTTGAAACTCGGGCACCGGGGCGTCCTGGTGCGTGAGCAGCACGCTTCCTGCGCGGGGAAGAACCGCATAGATGCCGGGGCGCCGACGATATTCACGTCGGCCCGGAGGCTTGCCGTAGCGGGGGATCACGGGGGTTGGTCCTCGCCTTGCCGCACTTATATGGTCGCGGTATGCCGATACCCGGCGCGCAAGGAAACCCCATGAGTCTCAGCTCCCGTATCGCGTGGGACGACACCGTCCTGCCATTCCAGCTCGACGCGGCCGATGTCCGCGGCCGGGTAGCCCGTCTCGACGGAGTGCTCGACCGCGTGCTGGCGCAGCATGACTACCCGCTGGCGGTCGAGGCTCTGGTCGCGGAGACGTTGCTGCTCACGGCCCTTATCGGACAGACGGTGAAACTGCGCTGGAAGCTATCGTTGCAGGTGCGCGGCGACGGGCCCGTCCGGCTCGTCGCCACCGACTACTTCGCACCGGTGAGAGAGGGCGAGCCGGCTCGAATGCGCGCGTTCGCGAGCTTCGACGCGGACCGGCTCGAAAACGCCGCTCCGGGCTTTGCCCAGGTAGGACAGGGCTACTTCGCAATTCTCATCGACCAGGGCCGGGGTACGACGCCCTATCAGGGCATCACCCCGATCACCGGGGACTCGCTGGCGTCTTGCGCGGAGACCTATTTCGCGCAGTCCGAGCAATTGCCGACGCGCTTCGCATTGTCCTTCGGCCGCTCCACCCTGTCGGACCGCGTCGAAGGTTGGCGTGCGGGCGGCGTGATGCTCCAGCACATGCCGAAGGGCTCGCCCTCGGCGGAAGGCGGTGGCACCGGTGAGGGCGGATTGCTCACGCGCGACGACATGCTGTCAGGTGACGATGAAGAGAACTGGACCCGTGCCAATGTTCTGCTCGACACGGTTGACGACCTCGAACTCGTCGGCCCGGCGATCCAGCCCACGGACCTTCTGGTCCGGCTCTTCCACGAGGAAGGCCCACGCGTCTTCGACCCGCAGGCGGTGGAATTCGGCTGCACCTGCTCGGCCGACAAGGTGCGCCAGTCGCTGTCGATCTACTCGGCGCGGGACATCGGGCACATGACGACCGAGGACGGCAAGGTCACGGCGGACTGTCAGTTCTGCGGGGCGCATTACGAGTTCGCTCCCGAGACGCTGGGGTTCGAGGCAAGTGAGAAAGAGTGACATCGGTGATCACCTGATTCGTGCGCTGGACGTTGGTGCAGAGCATTCGTCGGATTTCGACCTCAACCCCGGGCTTGGTCCGCCCCGGGGTGCCGTGTTCCGCCCTGCTGCCGTGCTCGTCGCGGTGATGGCCGACGCGGGCAAGGTTCTGCTTACCAAGCGCTCTTCAGCGCTCAGGCACCACCCCGGGCAGGTCGCCTTCCCCGGAGGAAAGGTCGACCCGGGCGACGGCGGAGTGGTCGATGCCGCGCTTCGGGAGGCCGAGGAGGAGGTCGGTCTCGAGCGGAATTTCGTGGAAGTGCTCGGCACCCTGTCCCCGCACCTCACGGTCACCGGCTTCGAGGTCACCCCGGTGCTCGCACTGATCCGAGGTTCCTTCTCCCCGAGGCCCGAGGCGGGCGAGGTCGAGGAGGCGTTCTTCGTTCCCTTCGCACATGTAACCGATCCGACCCGCTTCCGTATCGAATCGCGGCTCTGGCGGGGCGTCAGGCGGCGCTACTACGCTGTGCCATGGGGGCCCTACTACACCTGGGGGGCGACGGCGCGAATGCTCCGGGGGCTCGCGGACAGGCTTCAGCGATGCGGCTGACGGGCGACTGGCTGACCGATCCGCGGACCCTGCGAGTATTCGATGCGATCGAAAATTCCGGACACCGCCTCTACTACGTCGGCGGTGTCGTGCGGAATGCAGCGCTTGGTCTGCCCGTGAGCGACATCGACCTTTCCACTGATGCCCGGCCCGAGGTCGTGACCGAAGCCGTGGAGGCCCGGGGGCTGAAAGCTGTGCCCACGGGCGTGGATCACGGGACGGTCACGGTGGTCTCGGACGGGCTGGCCCACGAAGTGACCACCTTCCGCCACGACGTCGAGACCGACGGGCGCCGTGCTGTCGTTGCATTTTCCGACCGGCTGGAGGACGACGCTGCCCGGCGCGACTTCACGATCAACGCGCTCTATGCCGACCGCCGAGGTGTCGTGATCGATACGGTGGGGGGCTTGGCCGACCTCGCGGCGCGGCGCCTGCGCTTCGTGGGTGACGCCGAGGCGCGGATCAGGGAAGATTACCTGCGCATCCTCCGGTTCTTCCGCTTCCATGCCCACTACGCCGACACAGGCGCCGGCTTCGATCCGGATACGCTCGCAGCGATTGCAGCGAATGCAGGCGGAATAGAGACGCTTTCCGCCGAAAGAACGGGTCGGGAACTGCTGCGTCTGCTCGAGGCCAATGACCCTGCGCCGGAGCTTGCGACCATGGCAGCGGTGGGGGTGCTGGACCGTGTGCTGCCGGGAGCAAATGCCGCTGCTGTTGCTCGACTGGTCGACCTCGAGGAAGGCGAGGTGCCCGATGACCTGCGCCGCCTTGCGGCCCTCGGGGGGGAGAATGCGGCAGAACGGCTCCGCCTCTCCCGTGCAGAGACGCGGCGTCTCGCGCTCTTGCGGAAGGGGGTCGAAAGCGGTGCGGGGCTTGCCGAAGTCGCCTGGCGTGAAGGTGCGGATACCGCATGGGATGTCGCGAGGCTCAGGGCGGCCGCAACCGGCACGCAACTTGCCCCGGACACCTCGGCGCGGATCGAAGAAGGAGCGAAAGCCGAGTTTCCGCTGCGTCCGGAGGATCTGATGCCCACCTACGAGGGCGCGGCCCTCGGAGCGCGACTTGCGGAACTCGAGGCTCGATGGATCGCGTCGGGGTTTTCCGAGTCGCGCGACGAGTTGCTCGCTCTGCCCGACAGCTGAGTCGCGTGGTTCCCTTCGCCTTCCGGCGGGTGTAGAGAGGCCGCGTTCAGGACAGCGCCCATGTTTCGTTTCTTCGAAAAGCTGGTCGACCCCTACGTCGACTACATCGAGACCGACCGTCCGCCCACGCGCCTCTGGCCCTTCCTCGCCGAATATGCCCGGCCGTTCCGGAGGGTGTTCGCGGCGACGGCGGCGATGTCGGTCGTCGTGGCGGCCGTCGAGGTCTCGCTCATCGCCTACCTAGGCCGGGTCGTCGACCTGATGGGGCGTGCAGAGCGCGGAACCTTCTGGTCAGAGCACGGGGTCGAACTCGTGATCGTGGCCCTTCTCATTCTCATCCTTCGCCCGCTCTTGCAGATCTTCGACGTTGCGTTGCTGAACAATGCGATCCTGCCGAACTTCGGCACGCTGATCCGCTGGCGGGCGCACCGTCACGTGCTGCGCCAGTCGGTCGGCTGGTTCGAGAACGATTTCGCAGGGCGCATCGCGAACCGGATCATGCAGACGCCGCCGGCGGCCGGTGAGGCGGTGTTCCAGGTGTTCGACGCGATCACCTTCGCCATCGCCTACCTCATAGGTGCAGCGATTCTCCTCGCAGATGCGGATCCGCGACTGCTGGTTCCACTGCTGATCTGGACGGCGCTCTACGCGCTCCTCGTCCGCTGGACGATTCGCCGTGTCGGCCCGGCGAGCAAGGCGGCGTCGGACGCGCGCAGCGAAGTGACGGGACGGGTCGTCGACAGCTACACCAACATCCATTCGGTGAAGATGTTCGCGCATCACGATCGGGAACTCGAATACGCGAAAGACGCGATCGAGAAGACCCGCCGGACCTTTCAGGTCGAGATGCGGATCTACACCGTGATGGACGTGGTGCTGACCGTGCTGAACGGGCTTCTGATCGTCGGGGTCGTCGGCTGGGCCTTGTGGCTCTGGATCGCCGGATCGGCGAGTGCCGGCGTCGTGGCGGCGGCCTCGGCGCTTGTTCTGCGGCTGAACGCCATGACCGGCTGGATCATGTGGGCGCTGTCGAACTTCTTCCAGAACCTCGGCATCGTCGCCGAGGGAATGGAGACCATCGCCCAGCCGATCACGCTGACCGACGGCTCCGATGCAAAGCCGCTGGAGCTCACCGAGGGCCGGATCGAGTTCGAGGGCGTGTCGCATCATTACGGGCGCGGTTCCGGCGGGCTGAGGGATGTTTCGCTTACGATTAGGCCGGGTGAGAAGGTGGGGCTCGTCGGCCGGTCGGGAGCCGGCAAATCGACCCTCGTTAAGCTCTTGTTGCGGTTCTATGACGCCGAAACCGGGCGCATCTTGGTCGATGGCCAGGACATCACGCAAGTCACCCAGAACAGCCTCCGGCGGCATATCGGCATGGTGCAACAGGACAGCTCGCTTCTGCACCGCTCGGTCAGGGACAACATTCTCTACGGTCGGCCGGACGCCAGCGAGGCGGAGGTGATCGAGGCGGCGCGGCAGGCCGAGGCGCATGATTTCATTCTCGACCTGCATGACCCGGGCGGGCGGAGCGGTTACGAAGCACAGGTCGGCGAGCGGGGCGTGAAGCTCTCGGGCGGCCAGCGCCAGCGCGTGACGCTCGCGCGGGTGATTCTGAAGAACGCCCCGATCCTCGTTCTCGACGAGGCGACGAGCGCACTCGATTCGGAGGTCGAGGCAGAGATCCAGCGGACACTCTACGGGATGATGGAGGGCAAGACGGTCATCGCCATCGCGCACCGGCTGTCGACGATCGCGGCGATGGACCGGATCGTGGTCCTCGATGACGGCCGGATCGCGGAGACCGGGAACCATGATGCGCTTCTGGCCGCTGGCGGTCTATATGCAAGGTTCTGGGCCCGGCAATCGGGCGGTTTCATAGGCACCAGCGAGGCAGCGGAGTGATACGACGGTTCGGCAATCTGATCGACGCTTTCCGGGAGGCGGAGGGGCCGCCCCCGCAGACGCTCGGTGCGTTCTTTCGCTGGGCGCTGCAGGGAGCGTTTCCGATCCTCGTGCTGGCCGGCGCGATCTCCGCGGCGGCAGGAACCCTCGAGGTTCTGAGCGCGATCCTTCTCGGGCGCGTCATCGACACCGCGCTTGAGAGCGGGACAGATGGCTTTTTCTCGTCGAACATGATGCTTCTCGCTGCGGTGCTTCTTTTCTTTCTCGTGCTGCGGCCGCTTCTGTTCGGCTTGTCATCGATGGCGAACGCCGTCGTTGTCGCACCGAACGTGAACCCGCTGGTGCTGTCCCGCCTTCACCGCTGGACGCTGGGGCAGTCGGTGACATTTTTCGACGACGACTTCGCCGGCCGCATTGCGCAGAAGCAGATGCAGACGGCGCGGGCGCTGACCGATGTGGCTTCGGAAGTCATCAACGTCGTCCTGTTCGCACTCGCCTCGCTGATCGGCTCGGCCCTGCTTCTGACCACCATAAATGGCTGGATGGCGCTGGGCCTCGGTTTCTGGCTGGTCGTCTATCTGGGGATGATCCGCTGGTTCATGCCACGGATCCGGGCGCGGTCGAAAGCGCGTGCCGGGGCGCGGGCAATGGTGACGGGCCAGGTGGTCGACACGATCACCAACATCAAGACGGTGAAGCTCTTCGCCCATGCCGACCACGAGGAAGGTGCTGCGATTGGCGCGATCCGCACGTTCCGCGAAAGGGTGCTCGATTACGGTGTTGTCGCTGCGTGGTTCCGGTTCTGCCTCATGACACTCGCCGGGGTGCTTCCGGTTCTGCTCATCGGCTCGACGCTCTATCTTTGGTCGCTCGGTCAGGCGAGTCCGGGAGACATCGCGGCGGCAGGTGCGATCTCGATCCGGATCGCGCAGATGACGGGTTGGGTCAGCCACACGCTGATGGCGATCTATGCCAGCGTCGGCGAGGTCGAGGACGGTATGCGCACATTGACCCCGCCGCATACGTTGCCCGATGCGCCGGGGGCGCAGCCGATCGACCCTAAAGCGGCGTCGATCGACTTTGAACATGTCAGTTTCGCCTACGGTCGGACGAAGGGCGGCGTGAAGGACATCGCGCTGTCGATTTCCGACGGGGAGCGGGTCGGCATCGTCGGCGCTTCGGGGGCGGGCAAGTCGACGCTGGTGTCGCTGTTGCTGCGACTCTACGACCCTGCATCAGGTGTGGTGCGGCTCGGCGGCCAGGATGTCTCGCGCGTCACTCAGGAAAGCCTGCGCCGTCAGATAGCGATGGTCACCCAGGAGACGGCGATGTTCAACCGCTCCGCCCGGGAGAACATTCTCTACGGCAAACCGGACGCCACCGAGGACGAGATGGTCGCGGCCGCGCGCCGCGCCGAAGCGCACGACTTCATCATCGACCTCGAGGATCACATGGGTCGCGTGGGCTATGACGCCCATCTCGGGGAGCGGGGCGTCAAGCTCTCCGGCGGACAGCGCCAGCGCATCGCGCTTGCACGTGCGATTCTCAAGGACGCGCCTGTGCTCGTTCTCGACGAAGCGACGAGTGCGCTCGATTCGGAGGTAGAAGCCGAGATTCAGGCCGCGCTCGAGACCGTGATGGAGGGCAAGACCGTGCTCGCCATCGCGCACCGGCTCTCGACGCTGGCGCAGATGGACCGGATCGTCGTTCTCGACGAGGGCCGCATCATCGAGGAGGGCACCCACGGCAAGCTTCTGAAGTCCGGCGGTCTCTATGCGCGCTACTGGGAGCGCCAGTCGGGCGGCTTCCTGAACTACCGCGACGCGGCGGAATAGCATTGGAAATGCACACGCCCTGTCGCCCTAGCGACGCGGCGGCCCTGTCGCGAGAGGGCACTGCATGCTCTTTCGCCATCGCCAACGAGCCTTGACGGTGGATAGATGCACCATTGCTCGGCTGGGGCATCGCGGCGACGGGATCGCGGGCGAACCGGCCATCTATGTGCGCCGAACTCTTCCAGGGGAGATCGTCGAAGGCGAGGTTCTGGAAGGACGGATGGTCGCCCCGCGCATCCTGACACCCTCTCCGGAAAGGGTGCGGCCGCCATGCCGGCACTACAAGTCCTGCGGTGGCTGCGACCTCATGCATGCGTCTGACGATTTCGTCGCGGGATGGAAGGTCGATGTGGTCCGTGCGGCACTTGCCGCTCACGGGCTAGAGGCGCCGATCCGCCGGATTGTCACCTCGCCGCCCCGGAGCAGGCGCCGGGCGGTGCTTTCGGGAGTGCGCACGAAGTCGGGGGCCGTCGTGGGCTTCCACGGCCGGGCGAGCTCATCGGTTGTTTCTGTTCCAGGGTGCGAGGTGCTCGACCCGGCGATCATAGCGGCCTTTCCTCTGCTGGAGGCGTTCGTTCGGGCGGGTGCGCCCCGCAAGGGCGAAATCCGACTGGCGGTGACCGTCAGCGAAGCGGGCCTTGATGTCGCGGTGAGCGAGGCGAAGCTGGTGGATCGCGACCTGTTCTCCCGTCTTGCCGGCATTGCCGCGGAAGCCGGGTTCGCCCGGCTGAGCTGGAATGGCGAGACGCTGGTGCAGGCTGCGCCGCCGGTGGTGCCGATGGGCAGGGCGATGGTGGTTCCGCCGCCGGGGGCTTTCCTGCAGGCGACGCGGGCGGGCGAAGAAGCCCTCGTCGGCGCTGTCCGCGAAGCGCTCGCCGGGGCAGACCGGGTGCTGGACCTTTTCGCGGGCGCGGGAACTTTCGCGCTGCCGCTCGCCGAAGGTGCCGAGGTGCATGCTGTGGAGGGAGACGAAGCGCTTGTTTCCGCGCTCGACGGCGGCTGGCGAGGGGCGGCAGGGCTGAAGCGGGTGACGACCGAGACCCGCGATCTGTTCCGTCGCCCGCTGCTCGCCGAGGAACTCGCCCGCTACGACGGCGCCGTCATGGACCCGCCGCGCGCGGGTGCGGCAGCTCAGAGCCAGATGCTCGCCGTCGCCGGACCAGACCGCATCGCCTCCGTGTCGTGCAATCCTGGGACGTTCGCGCGGGATGCCACCGTTCTTGTCCGGGGCGGCTACAGATTAGACTGGGTGGATGTAATCGACCAGTTTCGCTGGTCACCCCATATCGAAGTCGCCGCCTGTCTCACTCGCGTCAAATAATCATCCAAAATCAACCGGAATGCAGGTATAGAGGGTGTCATAAGCCGAGAAACGGTATCGAGCAGGCAGATGACATCCCTCAGACTAATCACCGCCCTTGTCGTGGTGCTCAGCCTTTCGGGCTGCGCATCGAAATTTCGCACCTACGACGGGCCGGAAGTGACCCGTGTGGTCATCCACAAGGAGGCGCGCAAGATGTACCTCCTGCACCACGACCGGGCTCTGAAGGTCTATGACGTGGACCTCGGGTTCGCGCCGGCTGGCCACAAGCGGAAGTCGGGCGACGGAAGAACCCCGGAAGGCCACTACTACATCGACCGGCGAAACCCCGAGAGCAACTTTCATCTCTCGATCGGCATCTCGTACCCGAATGCGCGGGATATGGAGGTTGCCCGCCAGTTGGGGGTCGATCCGGGTGGCGACATCTTCATCCACGGCGAAAGCCCGCTCGGGTTGCCGCGGGGCCCCGACTGGACGTGGGGATGCATCGCCGTGACGAATGGCGAGATGGAAGAAATCTACGCGATGGTGCGCGACGGCACGCCGATCACGATCTATCCCTGAGCGGTCAGGCGCCGGTGATGAGTGTCCACCAGATCTTGCCGCTCCGCTCCTGAAACCACGAGAAGCCTAGGTTCCGTGCGGCGGGGTCAAGGATGACGTCGCGCGTGATCGGGTCGGCCATCCAGGCCGACAGTGTCTCGAGCTCGGATTCATAGGACTCCGAGATGTTCTCGCCGAGAAACCGGCCCCGGTAGCCTACCCGCTGGACGCGGTCGAGCGGTGAAGAGCCGTCCGATCCGAAGTGCCAGGGCCGGTTCTGCAGGCTCATGTCTCGTGCATGGGTCGCTGCCGCCGCATTGAGTTCGGCATTGAGTTCGAGCGCGCCGGCGCCCGAGGCACGGCGCAAGGCGTTGACCGAATCGAGCATTCGGAACTGGATCTCGTTCTCCATGCGGTCGGAGATGCGGTAAACCTGAGGCAGCGGCAGTCCGTCGGGCCCGAGCTGTGGCGCGGGTGTCGCACAAGCGCCCAGAACGACGAGGGCAGCGATGGCCGAAAACTTTTGAATGGAACGCTTCATCCGCCGATCTCGTTTGTTTCTTGCTGCTTACACCATGGGAGTTGGGGGTCAAACCCCGGTGGCGGCGTCCCGCCTGCCTGACGCCGGTGTGAATTGCGAGAGTGGCGTTTTGGCACTATCAGAAGGTCGATACGAAGAATGTCTGGAGTGGAAAACATGTCGAGCAAATTTTCCGGCCTCACGCGTCGTGGGTTCGTCGCCTCGGCCGCCGCGGGCCTCGCGTCACCGGTCTTCGCGCAAGGCATCGGCCCCGATACCGTTGAAATGGAGCGCGACCTCAGCCAGACCGTCCGTCGCAACACGTCGAGTTTCCGCGCCCGTGACTGGCGACCCTACTTCAGTAACCTCGAGGGCGGGGCCATCCTCGTCGATATCTCGTCGAGGGCGCTTCATTACTGGAGCGCGGACGAATCCGTCTACAAGCTCTATCCGACAAGTGTCCCAATGAGCGAGGACCTCACGCGTCGGGGGCGAACGAGGGTGGTCCTGAAGGACCCCGAACCGAGCTGGCGACCGACGCCTGCCATGAAGAAGCGCAACCCCGAGTGGCCCGATTTCGTCCCTCCCGGGCCGGACAACCCCATGGGCATCCGTTCACTTCATCTCAGCTGGACGTATTACCGTATTCACGGCACCCACGACACGCGCAAGATCGGCCGACGGTCGTCCAACGGCTGCATCGGTCTCTACAACGAGCACATTCTCGAGCTCTTCGAACTCTCGAATGTGGGGACTCAGGTGCTGTTGATCTAAGGGAACGAGGCGGCAAGGGGTCCCAGCGGACCCCTTTTTCGTCAACCCACCCAGCCTGCCAGGCTGTCTTCGAGATGCTCGACGAGCGCATCGATATGGGCATCGTCATCGTTTAGACAGGGAATATAGGTAAATCGCTCACCGCCGGCTTCCTCGAAGCTTTCGCGGATTTCCTCATTGATTTCCTCGAGTGTCTCGATGCAGTCGGCAGAGAAGGCCGGAGCGATGACGGCGATGCGCTTCTTGCCGGTCTCGGCAAGCCGGGCGACCTCGTCGACCGTGTAGGGCTTGAGCCATTCCTCGGGGCCGAAGCGTGACTGGAACGTCGTCACGATCTCATGATCCGCCCAGCCAAGGCGCTCCTTCAGGAGCCGCGTCGTCTTCTGGCACTGGCAATGGTAGGGGTCGCCTTCCATCAGATAGCGCTTCGGGACGCCGTGGTACGAACAGACGAGGATATCGGGCTTCGTCTCCATCGCCCCATAGGAGCGCTCGACGGATTGCGCCAGTGCATCGATATAGGACGGGCGGTCGAAGTATTCCGGCACAGTGCGCACCGATGGCTGCCATTTCTCTTCCATCAGCGCGCGAAAGAACTGGTCATTGGCGGTGGCGGTCGTGGCCCCCGCGGTCTGGGGGTAGAGCGGAAAGAAGACGATGCGGCGGCAGCCCGCGTCGACCATTTCCCGCACCTTCGATTTCGTCGACGGATTCCCGTAGCGCATGGCGAAATCCACCATAACCCTGTCGCCGTACTTGCCCTCGATCTCGGCCTTGATCTTGGCTGTCTGGGCTTTCGTGATGGTCATCAGCGGGCTTTCGCCGGCATCGTGGTTCCAGATCGACTTGTAGGCCTCACCCGACGAGAACGGGCGCTTCGACAAGATCACCAGCTGCAGAAGCGGCTGCCAGATCCAGGGGCTGTAGTCGATCACCCGTCGGTCGGACAGGAATTCGTTGAGGTACCGGCGCATCGACCAGTAGTCGTAATTGTCGGGCGTGCCGAGATTGGCCAGCAGAACGCCGACCTTCGCCGGCTTCACCCGCGGATGATCCGCGGGCAGATGCGGATTTTCTGCCTCTGGAGCGTTCCTGCTCAACGGCGTTCCGCGCTCTGATCTGGTGTCGAGCATCATCGGCATCCCGGGAGTATCTGGAATTGTTCGTCAGGACATAAACGCGAATCGCGCGGGGTCAATCCCGGCGTGGTGCCGCAGTGTCGGCAGCGTGACGCTCCTCGGTGCCGAGCGCTTCGGCCAGTCGTACGCTGGCCGAGCCCGGGCGCAGCGGCTTCGGCTGATTCTCTTCGGGTGCCCAGCCGGTGAGAAAGACCAGTTCGAAGGTGGCCTTGATACGTCCGTTTTCAGACGGAAAGGCGCTTGAATAGAGACGATTCGCTTCTTCGAACACGGTCCGGCGCGTTGGTCGGCGCAGCCGTTCGGAAAGAGCGTTCGTTTCACCCATGGCGCGCAGATCGCGGGCAAGGGCGAAGAGGTCGGTATAGCTCGCGGTCAAGGTCACGGAATCGGCCACCGGCATCGCGAGACCGGCCCTCTGGAGAAGCGCGCCGAAGTCCCGGACATCCGCCATTGGCGCGACCCGGGGCGACAGCCCGCCGGTGACGGCCGTCTCGCTCTCGGCCAGAACGGCCCGGAGTTCGTGAAGGGTTCGCCCGCCGAACGCGACCGCGAGGAACAGGCCGTCGGGCTTCAGCGCCCTCCTGCACTGGATGATCTGCCCGAGAGGATCGCAGCACCAGTGAAGTCCCATCGCATGCACCACAAGGTCGTGCGCACCCGGCGCGAGATCGAGAACGTCCGTATCGGCGACCCTGCAGGACGTGCCTGGCAGGCTCGCGAACGCGCCGCCCATTGCGGCAACAAGGGCGGGGGCAGTAAACGCTCTGTTAACTTCGCCCAGCCTTTCTTCCAGAAGCTCCGCGGCCTCGCGGTGAAGGAATAGGTCCGCATCCTGCCGGCGGGCCGCGCGGGCGCGTCGGCGGTCGAGGGCGGTGCGGTCTGTAAGGCTTGGCGGCATGGGCTCAAGGTAGGAAGACGTGGCGGTTCTGCAATCTCTGCTGACAACGCTCTACCCGGATCAGTGCGTCGCCTGCGAGGCGCTGACGGACGCGCCGCACGGGCTTTGCGGAGCGTGCTGGCGAGAGACCCCGTTTCTCGTAGGTCTCGGATGCGTCCTCTGCGCCGCGCCGTTGCCGGGGGCAGGTGACTTCTCCGAAGACTTCTGCGACGAGTGCCTCGCCGTGTCGCGCCCGTGGGACCGGGGACATGCCGTCCTCGCCTACGAAGGCAAGGCCAGGATGCTTGTGCAGAGGCTGAAGTATTCCGACCGGACGGATCTCGCCCGGCCGGCATCGGGCTGGATGGCCGCGCGGCTGCGCCCGAGGCTCGGCCCCGACGTTCTGATCATCCCGGTCCCCGCGCACAGGTTGCGGCTGCTCACCCGGCGCTACAACCAGGCCGCCCTTCTTGCCCGGGGCATCGGTGCCGTTCTGGGGAATGAGGTGCTGGTCGACGGGCTTCTGCGGACCAGCGCGACGAGCAGGCTCGACGGTCTGACAGCCGTCGAACGATATGCGCGCCTCGAGGGTGCGATATGCCCCCACCCCAGGCGTGGTGCGGCGATCAAGGGACGGGATGTGCTGATCGTGGATGATGTCATGACCTCGGGTGCCACGCTCACGGCTTCGGCGGAGGCGGCGCGGGCGGCTGGCGCGGTGCGGGTCGAGGTCGCGGTTCTGGCGCGAACGCTCAAAGCACTCTAGATACAGGGCGGAAGCAAGCCGGGATACGCCATGAAGACAGTCGAGATATACACGTCGCCCCTCTGTGGTTTCTGCCATGCGGCGAAGCGCCTGCTCACGGACAAGGGCGTGAGCTTCGCGGAGATCGACCTGTCGCGCGAGCCAGCGCGACGGAGCGAAATGGTTCAGAGGGCGAAGGGCGGCCGGACCGTGCCGCAGATCTTCGTCGGCGGCACGCATGTCGGCGGCTGCGACGATCTCTACGCCCTCGAGCGCGCCGGTAAGCTCGACGGGTTGCTCGCGGCGTGACGATGCGGGCCGCCATCCTGCAAATCACCTCGTCCGACGATCCGGCCCGGAACCTGGACATGGTCCGCGAGATGGTGGCCGAGGCGGTCGATGCGGGGGCGGATTGGGTTCTGACGCCCGAAGTGACCAATTGCGTCTCGGCGAGCCGCGCGCATCAGAAATCGGTCCTCTCGAGCGAAACCGACGACCCGGTGCTCGCAGGTCTTCGCAAGGAAGCCGAGCGCCACGGGATTTTCCTGCTTATCGGATCGCTCGCGTTGCTGGCGGAAACGGCTGGCGAAGCACCCTTCGTCAACCGGTCCTTCCTGATCGGGCCGGACGGCACGATCCGCGCGCGCTACGACAAGATCCACATGTTCGACGTTGATATCTCTGAAACCGAGACCTACCGCGAAAGCGCGGCGTTCCGGCCAGGCGAGCGTGCTGTGGTGGCGGATGTCGAGGATTTCACCGTGGGACTGACCATCTGCTACGACGTTCGCTTCCCCGCTCTCTATCGGCGGCTCGCCGCGGCCGGAGCCGACGCCCTGAGCGTCCCGGCCGCCTTTTCGCCGGTCTCGGGAAAAGCCCATTGGGAAACGCTGCTGCGTGCCCGCGCGATCGAGACCGGGTGCTACGTTCTCGCTCCCGCGCAGTGCGGTGACCACCCGGTAAGCGAGGGGCGCGCGCGGTCGAGCCACGGCCATAGCCTCGCGGTCGACCCATGGGGGAAGGTTCTCGTCGATGCTGGCGAAGCGCCCGGCGTCCATCTCGTCGACCTCGACCGCGCGCTGGTGGAGGAGAGCCGCCGCAGGATTCCCTCGCTCGCCCATGGCCGCGCCTTCCAAGGGCCATGATGACCGAGCCGAAGGACCCTCTGGCCGTCGCCTTGCTGTCCGAACTCTTCATGGCCGACCAGCTGGCGCGCGCGCGTCTCAAACGGGCGCTGCCGAAGGGCATGGAGATCAGCCACTTCTCGGTGATGAACTACCTCGCGCGATCGGGAGCGGAGCGCACCCCCGCGCAACTGGCCCGGGCCTTCCACGTCACGAGGGGCGCGATGACGAACACTCTCGGCAAGCTCGAACGGGCGGGCTATGTGCACATCTTCCCAGACTGGGACGATGCCCGGCGCAAGCTCGTCTCGATCAGTCCGGCCGGACGGCGGGCACGGGACGTCGCGCTGGCCGCGATCGAGCCGATCGTGGCGGATGTCGTCGAGGCGATCGGACCGGAAAAGGTGCGGATCGCTCTTCCGGTGCTGCGCGAGCTGCGGCTGCGATTCGACGAGGGGTGAGGCACCTCAGAAACGCCGCTCGGAAGACCTGTGGGCCGCGCCGGAGTGGTCGCCATATCGTCCGCGTCTGCGATCAGTCTGCAGGACGAAGGCTTGTCGTGACGTAGTTGACGGACAGGTCCCTCGCCGAAAGGCTCCAGGACCAGGTGACGGGGTTGAAGACCATTCCCTTGCGGTCGACCGGATCGAGGCCGGTATTCCTGAGCATGGTGAACAGCTCGTCGGGAGTGATGAATTTCCGCCATTCGTGGGTGCCCCTCGGAAGCCAGCGCATGACGTGCTCGGCGCCGATGATGGCGAAGACGTAGCTCTTGGGGTTCCGGTTCAGCGTGGAGCAGACCATCAGCCCGCCGGGCCTCAGAAGATCGTGACAGGCTTGAAGATAGGCCTGAGGGTCCGCCACGTGCTCGACGACCTCCATGTTGAGAACGACGTCGAATACCTCTCCCGCCGCCACGAGGGCTTCCGCCGTGGTGTGGCGGTAGTCGATGTCGAGGCCCTGGGTCTCTGCGTGAACGCGTGCGACGGGAATATTGCGCTCGGCGGCATCGGCGCCGACGACCTCCGCACCGAGCCGGGCCATCGGCTCGGAGAGCAGACCCCCCCCGCAACCTATGTCGAGCAGCCGCAGCCCGTCGAACGCTTCTTCCGAGGTCAGATCGCGGTCGAACTCCGTCGCGATCTGGGAGGTGATGTAGTCGAGCCGGCAGGGGTTGAGCATGTGCAGAGGGCGAAACTTGCCCGCTGGATTCCACCACTCTGCCGCCATCGCCTCGAATTTGTCGATTTCGGCGGGGTCGATGGTCGACTGGTTTTCAGGCATTGCCTCTCCCTCGAAATATCTGTGCTCGCCCCCGTGGCGGGGGCCGTTTGCGGTGTATATAGAACGGGCATGGACAAATCCCCGGGCAAAAGGGCCGCAAGCCAGTTTCTCTATCCGCCGATCGATCCCTACGATCAGCGGATGCTCGACGTGGGCGACGGGCACCGGATCTACGTCGAACAATGCGGCGACCCCGAGGGTATTCCCGTCGTGGTGCTGCATGGCGGTCCCGGCGGCGGCTGCAGCCCTGCCATGCGCCGCTACTTCGATCCTGCGCACTACCGGGTCGTCCTCTTCGACCAGCGCGGGTGCGGGCGGTCAAGGCCGCACGCGAGCGTCGAGGCCAACACGACTTGGCACCTCGTGCGAGACATCGAGCACATCCGCGAGACCTTCGGGATCGACCGCTGGATTGTCTTCGGGGGCAGCTGGGGTGCGACGCTCGGGCTGATCTACGCCGAGACCCATCCCGAGCGGGTACTGCACCTGATGCTGCGGGGCATCTTCCTGATGACGCGGGCCGAACTCGACTGGTTCTACGGCGGCGGCGCCGGGCAATTCTGGCCGGACGTCTGGGCGCGGTTCCGGAGCCTCGTCCCCGAGGACGAGCGTGGTGACCTGATCGCCGCATACGGCCGGCGGCTCTTTTCCGGCGATCACGCAATGGAGACGCGTTTCGCGAGGGCATGGACGAGTTGGGAAAACACGCTTGCGTCGATCGAGAACGACGGGCCCGGCGGCGATAGCCCCTCCGAGTATGCCCGTGCTTTCGCCCGACTGGAGAATCACTATTTCGCCAACGCCGGCTTTCTCGAGGAAGACGGCTGGGTGCTGTCGAACGTCGGGCGGATCGCCAAGGTGCCGGGCACGATCGTCCAGGGCCGCTACGACATGATCTGCCCGCCGGCCTCGGCGATGCGGCTTCACGAAGCCTGGGCCGGCTCGCGGCTGGTGATGATTCCCCGTGCCGGACATGCGCTCTCGGAACCGGGGATCACCGCCGAGCTGGTGCGCAGTTCGGACGCACTTCGTCATTCGTTCGCGGACAATTAGGGCGGCAACGGCGGATTATCGCCGTGCCCGTCGAAATGACTTAACCTTGTCAGCCACTCGCCTAGGTTTGGACACGAACACGCTCATGCTGTCCTGTGGGGGGAAGCGTGTTTGGGGACCTGGGGATGAAAGTCAAGTTTGCTGCCGTTGCTTGCGGCATCGCACTCTCGCTCACTGCCGACGCTGCCGAAGCCTGTGTGCGGAACGTACCGGCGCGAGCTGCAGAGATCGTCGTTCCGGCGGACCGCATCAACCAGGGTCTCTTCGACGACGCGGTGCGCGCCGAGGTCAACTTTCACCGGTGCCGTGCGGGCGTTCGGGAAGTCGGAGATGCAGGGTCGGGTGTGGCCGGTGTCGCGCGCGGCCATTCGCGTTGGATGGCGTCGCGCCAAGTGCTCAGCCATCGCAGCACCGTTCCCGGGCAGGCATCGCTCGGTCAGCGAATCAAGTCGACCGGCGTGTCGTTCAGGACAGGGTCGGAAAACATCGGAATGGTCCATCGCTACCAGATCGACAACCGCCAGTTCCGAATTCTCGACAGTTCGTCCTGCCGGTTCGCGACCTACGAGGGCCAGCCGCTGCCGGCACATTCCTATGCATCGTTGGCACGTCATGTTGTCCAGCTCTGGATGGAGAGCCCGGGACATCGGAAGAACATTCTGGACCGCAAGGCAAGGTACACCGCTGTGGCTGTGGCGTTCGACCCCAAGGCTCAATACTGCGGGCGCTACTGGGTGACCCAGAACTTCATCGGCTGAAGTTCTTCGAAGATCGCGAAACCGCCGCCCCTCTGGTTACGGAGAAAAGGCCGCCCCGACAGGACGGCCTTCTTCCTGCAAGCGTCAGAGTGGGTCAGTTCCTGGTCGCCGCCAGCCGCTCCTCGATGCCGTCACGCGACAGGGAGGATTTGGGCGCATTCCCTTCGCGAAGCTTCTGGGTGGCCCGCATGTTGACATAGGCGAAGACAAGAACGGCGCCCAGCGTGCCGAAGGTAAGAATTCCAAGTCCGATATCCATTGGTATCTCCTTTGGTTACTGAACGAGGATACGCGGCGCAGCCGGATACGGATCATCGGCGGTGGAAAATTTCGCATATATTTCATATGCATACAACTGCATGCCGAATTGGGTACGTCAGTTCACGATAACGACAACCGCAAGCCAGTAGGCGAGCATTGCGACCCAGCCGAACTGTGCGGCCAACAGGCTCAACAGGAAGACCGCAGCGAGCACCGCGCCCACGACAAGGCCCTGTTCGGTCCGTGACAGCGCGGCAAGCCGGCCCTCGACCTCGGCAAGTGTGAGGCGGCGCCAGAGCCCGGCAATGAGTGCCGCTGCGACGCGGCGGGACGAAAGCCCGAGTTGCTCCATTGCGGTCTTCAATGTCGTTGCCATGACCACTCTCACAGGAGTTTGCATACAGCCGGATGCTAATCACTTCAGCGCTCTCGGGCAAGTTCGCGGGCATTTGCGCATGCGACAGGCCGGGACGGTGCGAAAGGCAAGGTTCGGGGTGCGCAGCGCTCTGCCGGCAGGACCAGACGGCTGCGGCCTTTGAACAGGAACGCCGCAACTGTTGGTTGCGCCGAGCCTGCCGCAGCGGGGGCTGCGCCGAGCTTCCTCTTGCACAGGGCCTGCACTGCACGTATATCGCCGGTTGACAGCGGTGCTTCGGCTTCCAACCCCGAGGCTCCACCGGGAAGACGTACGGGCCGCTGGCCCGTTTTTTTGTTTGGACCGGCATGAACGACCTTATCGCCAAAGCAAGCATCGACCGGCGAATCGCCGAAATCGTCACGCCCGTGGTCGAAGACCTCGGGTTCGAGATCGTGCGCGTGCGGATGATGGGCGGAAAGTCGAAGACACTCCAGATCATGGCCGAGCGGCCCGAGGGCGGCATCGAGGTGGATGATTGCGCGGCGATCTCGACGGCGGTATCGGCAACGCTCGACGTCGAGGACCCGATCGAGGACCAGTACACGCTTGAGGTCTCTTCCCCCGGCATCGACCGGCCCCTGACGCGGTTGAAGGATTTCGACGCGTGGAAGGGGTACGAAGCGAAGCTCGAGACCGACGAGTTGATCGACGGGCGGCGGCGCTTCAAGGGCGTGCTGGAAGGCACCGACGGAGAAGAAGTCCTGATTGCAATCGACGAGGGAACGATCGGACTCCGCTTCGAGTGGCTGACCGACGCAAAGCTCGTGCTGACCGACGACCTCATTCGGGATGTGCTCAAGGCACGAAAAGACGCGGGGGCCGTCGATGAGGCCCAGTTCGACGAAATTCAGACCCTGATGGACGGGGACGAGGAGACCTGAAGATGGCGATTACCTCAGCGAACCAGCTCGAGTTGTTGCAGACCGCGGAAGCGGTGGCCCGGGAGAAGATGATCGATCCCGCGCTCGTGATCGAGGCGATGGAAGAGAGCCTCGCCCGTGCGGCCAAGAGCCGTTACGGCGCCGAGATGGACATCCGGGTGTCGATCGACCGCAAGACCGGGAAGGCTACCTTCACGCGGGTCCGCACGGTGATCGACCCCGAGGAGGAAGAGCTCGAGAACTACCAGGCGCAGCTGACCCCGGAACAGGCCAAGCAGTATCTCGACGACCCCAAGCCGGGCGATACCATCGTCGACGAGGTGCCGCCTGTCGAGATGGGGCGGATCGCCGCGCAGTCGGCCAAGCAGGTCATCCTCCAGAAGGTCCGCGAAGCAGAACGGGACCGGCAGTTCGAGGAGTTCAAGGACCGCGCGGGCACGATCATCAACGGTCAGGTCAAACGCGAGGAATACGGCAACGTCATCGTCGATGTCGGGACCGGCGAGGGTGTGTTGCGCCGCAACGAGAAGATCGGCCGCGAGAGCTACCGACCGAACGACCGCATCCGCTGCTACATCAAGGACGTACGCCGCGAACCGCGGGGCCCGCAGATTTTCCTGTCGCGTACGGCCCCGGAGTTCATGGCGGAACTCTTCAAGATGGAGGTGCCGGAAATCTACGACGGCATCATCGAGATCAAGGCCGTTGCGCGCGACCCTGGCTCACGGGCGAAGATCGCGGTCATCAGCTACGACTCGTCCATTGACCCGGTCGGTGCCTGCGTCGGCATGAGGGGCAGCCGTGTCCAGGCGGTCGTGAACGAACTCCAGGGCGAGAAGATCGACATCATCCCCTGGAACGAGGACCAGGCGACGTTCCTCGTGAACGCGCTTCAGCCCGCCGAGGTGTCGAAGGTGGTGATCGACGAGGATGCCCAGCGCATCGAGGTCGTCGTGCCCGATGAACAGCTCTCGCTCGCCATCGGACGCCGCGGCCAGAACGTCCGGCTGGCGAGCCAGCTCACCGGGCTCGACATCGATATCATGACCGAGGAGCAGGAGAGCGCACGCCGTCAGGCGGAGTTCGAGGAGCGCACGAGGCTCTTCATGGACGCGCTGGACCTGGATGAATTCTTCGCACAGTTGCTCGTCTCGGAAGGCTTTACCAACCTCGAGGAAGTCGCCTACGTCGACATCGACGAGCTTCTGGTGATCGACGGGGTGGACGAGGACACTGCGCACGAGCTTCAGGCGCGTGCCCGCGACAATATCGAAGCGATTAACAAGGCCGCACTCGACAAGGCGATCGAACTCGGGGCGGAGCAGAGCCTTATTGATTTCGAGGGACTCACTCCCCAGATGGTTCAGGCGTTGGCGGAGGACGGTGTGAAAACGCTCGAAGACTTCGCCACCTGTGCCGACTGGGAGCTTGCCGGTGGCTGGACGACGGTCGACGGAGAGCGGGTGAAGGACGATGGGCTGCTCGAACCCTTCGATGTGAGCCTGGAGGAAGCGCAGCACATGGTGATGACCGCCCGTGTCCAGCTTGGCTGGGTGGACCCGAGCGACATCGTCGCGGACGAGGCCGGCGCCGAGGGCGAAGAGCAAGTTGAAACAGAGGAGGCCGGGGCCTGATCCGAGGCTCCGGGACGTTCCCATGTCGCGCGGCGGCAGGACAAAGACAAGAGAAGAGCCGGAACGGCGCTGCGTGGTCACCGGAGAGGTGCAGCCCAAGCGCGGGCTGATCCGTTTCGCACTCGGGCCCGATGGCAACGTGGTTCCGGATATCGCCGAGAAGCTGCCGGGCCGGGGCGTCTACGTTTCCGCCGAGCGCGAAGCGCTCGAGACGGCGGTGAAGAAGAAGCTTTTCGCGCGGGGTCTGAAGGCGCCCGCGGAAGTGCCGGAGGGGCTCGTCGACCAGGTCGATGCGCTTCTGGCGCGTCGGGTGACCGACCTCATCTCCATGGCCCGCAAGGCCGGAGACGCGGTCACCGGCTACGAGAAGGTGAAGGACTGGCTCGGAAAGGGCGACGCGGCGATCCTGCTGCAAGCCTCCGACGGGTCGGAACGCGGCAAGTCGAAACTCTATAAACCGGGCGGCAGAGGCTCGTTCTTCGACGTGTTGACCGCACAAGAATTGGGTTTGTCCTTCGGGCGTGAACGTGTGATACATGCGGCGCTTGCGCGGGGCGGACTCACTGAACGCATCAGAGAGGACGCGATCCGGCTTTCGGGCGTTCGCGATCATGACGGCGGGGCTTCCGCCGGAAAGGTAAAGACAACAGTATGAGCGATACTGACGGCAAGAAGACGTTGGGCCTCCGCAGCAGTCGCCCGGGCCAGGTGAAGCAGAGCTTTTCCCATGGCAGGACAAAGAGTGTCGTGGTGGAAACCAAGCGCAAGCGCGTGGTCGTGCCGAAGCCCGGAGCGTCGAAGCCTTCTTCTGCGGCACCGGCCGGGGGCGACCCCAGCAAGCGACCTGCCGGAATTTCCGATGCCGAACTCGAGCGTCGCATGAAGGCTCTCGCGGCCGCGAAGGCCAATGAGGCTGGCGAGGCCAGGAAGCGTCAGGAGGACGAACAGGCGCGCGCGGAAGAGCGGGAGCGCCGTCGCCTCGAAGCCGAAGAGAAAGAGCGTGTCGAACGCGAACGCGAGGAGGCGCTGAAGGCCAAGGCCGAGGAAGACGATCGACGCAAGCGTGAAGCGGAAGAGGCGAAGGCTGCGCCGGCCGCCGAACCGGCGGCTCCTCTGGCTCCCGCGCCGGAGGACGCGCCTCGCGGCAGCAAACCGGCGCTCGCGCCGCGCAAGCCCGAGCGCGAACGGGAGGATCGCCGCGACAAGACCCGTGTCGCGAAGGATGACAGCCGCCGTTCGGGCAAGCTGACGCTCAACCAGGCGCTCGCCGGTGGTGAAGGAGGACGGCAACGGTCACTCGCCGCGATGAAGCGCAAGCAGGAACGCGCGCGCCAGAAGGCCGTGGGAGGTTCCATCGAGCGCGAAAAGGTCGTGCGGACGGTGCAGCTTCCCGAGGCGATCATGGTTTCGGAACTCGCGAACCGAATGTCCGAGCGCGTGGCGGATGTGGTCAAGTCGCTGATGAACAGCGGCATGATGGCGACCCAGAACCAGACGATCGACGCCGACACGGCCGAAGTCATCATCGAGGAATTCGGCCACCGCGCGCAGCGCGTGTCGGACGCCGACGTCGAAGATGTCATCAAGCCGAAGGAGGACGATCCGAAGGACCTTCAGCCGCGCCCGCCGGTCATCACGATCATGGGCCATGTGGACCACGGCAAGACCTCGCTGCTCGACGCGATTCGCAAGGCGAATGTCACCGCAGGCGAAGCGGGTGGCATCACCCAGCATATCGGAGCCTATCAGGTGACGACCGACAGCGGCGCGACCCTGAGCTTCCTCGACACGCCCGGCCACGCCGCATTCACCTCCATGCGTGCCCGCGGCGCGCAGGTGACGGACATCGTGGTGCTGGTGGTGGCCGCCGACGACGCGGTGATGCCGCAGACGGTCGAGGCGATCAATCACGCGAAGGCGGCAGGCGTGCCGATGATCGTGGCGATCAACAAGGTCGACAAGCCGGATGCGAACCCCGAAAAAGTTCGCACCGACCTCCTGCAGCATGAGGTGATCGTCGAGAAGATGTCGGGCGATGTGCAGGACGTCGAGGTTTCGGCGATCTCGGGCCAGGGTCTCGACGAGCTTCTCGAGGCCATAGCGCTTCAGGCCGAAATTCTCGAACTCCAAGCGAACCCGGCCCGTGCGGCTCAGGGGGCGGTCATCGAAGCTCAGCTCGACGTGGGCAGGGGTCCGGTGGCGACCGTGCTCGTGCAGAACGGAACCCTTCGCCAGGGCGACATTTTCGTCGTCGGTGAACAATGGGGCAAGGTTCGCGCGATGGAGAACGACAAGGGCGAACGCATTAAGGAAGCTGGTCCCTCTGTTCCCGTGGAAGTTCTCGGCCTGAACGGAACGCCCGAAGCGGGCGACGTCCTGAACGTCGTCGAGACCGAAGCGCAGGCAAGAGAAATCGCGGAATACCGGGAGAAGGCGGCCAAGGAGAAGCGCGCGGCCGCGGGTGCCGCAACCACGCTCGAGCAGATGATGGCGAAGGCGAAGGCAGACGAGAGCGTCGCCGAGATGCCGATCCTCGTCAAAGCGGACGTGCAGGGGTCGGCGGAAGCGATTCTTCAGGCGATGGAGAAGATCGGCAACGAGGAAGTCCGGGTGCGGGTGCTGCATTCCGGTGTCGGGGCGATCACCGAGACCGATATCGGGCTCGCGGAAGCCTCGGGTGCGCCGGTCATCGGCTTCAACGTCCGGGCCAACGCTTCAGCCCGGAATACCGCGAACCAGAAGGGCGTCGAGATCCGTTACTACAGCGTGATCTATGACCTCGTGGACGACATCAAGGCGGCGGCCTCGGGACTGCTGTCGGCGGAAGTCCGCGAGAACTTCATCGGTTATGCAAAGATCAAGGAGGTCTTCAAGGTCTCGGGCGTCGGGAAGGTTGCTGGCTGTCTCGTGACGGAGGGCGTGGCACGACGCTCGGCGGGTGTTCGCCTGCTGCGCGACGACGTGGTGATACACGAGGGCACGCTGAAGACGCTCAAGCGCTTCAAGGACGAGGTCGCAGAAGTTCAGTCGGGCCAGGAATGCGGCATGGCGTTCGAGAATTACGAAGACATTCGCCCGAACGATGTGATCGAGATTTTCGAGCGCGAAGAGGTCGAGCGGAAGCTCGCCTGAGCCTGAAGTTATGGAATGACAGCGAAAAAGGGCGGCCCTTCGGCCGCCCTTTCCGTTTACAGAGTCTCGTGTCAGGCCGCTCCGCGGTCTACCGGGTGGCCTTCGAAAACCTTTGAGCCGACACTGACGGCGATTCTACCATCCGCCAGCGCGCGCAGGAAAACGCCCTGCACCAGCACACAACTTCCAAGCGCGATTGTCTTCAGCATTTCTCATCCCCATCCCAAAGTTGCTTCAGAATTGGTCATGTATCGGAAATAATCCAGCAAAAACTGTGCAACTGAAAAATTATTGCGGCGCAGCGAGAAACATTCGGCGCCTGCGAAGGCGACCTAGAGCCAGTCACGGAGAACGGGAACGAGCGGCAGGTCGGCCGCCGGCATCGGGTAATCGCGCAGATCGTTCGGGCGCACCCATCTGAGGGCCTGACCCTCTCGGGACGCTGGCGTTCCCTCCCATTTCCGGCAGGCGAAAAGCGGCATCAGAAGGTGGAAGCTCTCGTATGTGTGCGACGCGAATGTGAGCGGTGCAAGGCAGGAGGCCCAGGTGCCTATCCCCAGTTCTTCCTCGAGTTCACGGATGAGAGCGGTTTCGGGTGTTTCGCCGTCTTCGACCTTGCCGCCGGGAAACTCCCACAGGCCGGCCATCGACTTACCCTCGGGGCGCTGTGCCAGAAGCACGCGGCCGTCACGGTCGATGAGGGCGACAGCGCTCACCAGAACGGTCTTCAAGATCGGTAGTCCGCGTTGATCGAGATATAGCCGTGGGTGAGGTCGCAGGTGTAGGCGCTGAACGTGCCAGTGCCGAGGCCCAGGTCGACCGTGATCGTGAGTTCGGCCCGCTTCATGTAGGCGGCGCCCTGCTCCTCGCGATAGTCGGGCGAGACCCATCCCTTCTCGGCCACGAGGATCTCGCCGAACCAGATCGAGAGACGGTCGCGGTCGGCGTCGGCACCCGACTTGCCGACGGCCATGACGATGCGCCCCCAATTGGGGTCTTCCCCGGCGATGGCGGTCTTCACGAGTGGTGAATTGGCGATCGCCATGGCGGCTCGGCGGGCATCGTCCTTCGATGCAGCGCCCTTCACCCGAACGGTGACGAACTTGGTGGCACCCTCGCCGTCGCGGACGACCTGCTTCGCGAGATCCAACATCACATCGAAGAAGGCCGCGGCGAAGGCGCCATTGCCCCCCACATCTACACCCGAAGCTCCGGTTGCGGCCACCAGAAGCGTGTCGGAGGTAGACGTGTCGCTGTCCACGGTGATGGCATTGAACGTCTCTGTCGTCATGCCCGACACCAGTGGTTGAAGGTCGTCCGCTGTGATCTTCGCATCAGTGAAGATGTAGACGAGCATCGTCGCCATGTCGGGCGCGATCATTCCGGAGCCCTTGGCGATGCCCGCGATGGTGACTGTCTCGCCGCCGATCTCCACGGTCCGGCCAGCACCCTTCCGGAAGGTGTCGGTGGTCATGATGGCACGGGCCGCGGCGGCGATGCCCGTGTCTTCGAGCCTTGCCGCCAGACTGTCCATCACGGCTTCGATGCGGTCATGGGGTAGACGTTCTCCAATGACGCCAGTGGACGAGGTGAACACTCGGCCTTGCGGAACGCCCGTCGCGGCGGAGACCGCGCGACAAAGCGCGACGACGCTCTCCTCTCCCGCGCGGCCGGTGAAGGCATTGGCATTGCCGGAATTGACGAGGAACGCGGCGCCTTCGGGGCATGCGCCGCCGAGACGGTCGGGCCCGAGTTTCGCCTCGCAGTCGAGTACGGGGGCCGAGCGCGTCTTCGAGCGAGTGAAGACTCCGGCCACGGTTGAGCCGGGGTCGAGAACCGCGAGCATGACATCGGGGCGGCCGGTGTAGCGCACCCCCGCCTCGGCGGCGGCGAAACGCACGCCCTTGACCACCGGAAGGTCCGGAAACGCCGCTGGGGCCAGCGGCGAGACGGGCTGGGACTTCGCCATGTTACTCCGGGATCAGTGCTGGATCGTTCAGCACCGAAGGGTCGAGCTCGTCACCTGCGGCGCGGTCAACCTCACCGGCGTCGGTCAGCTCTGCGATGCGCGCATCGATTGCAGCCCGCTGAAGCTCCTCGGCGAGTTCGTCCCGAACGGCTTCGAGCGGCGGCGCTTCGGCGAGGCGGGTTTCGTTGAGCCGGATGACGTGCCAGCCGAACTGGGTTTCCACCGGTTCGGACACGGTGCCTGGCTCCAGAGCGACGACCACTTCCTCGAAGGAAGGCACCATTGCGCCGGGGCCGAACCATCCGAGGTTGCCACCATTCGGGCCCGATGGCCCGGTCGAGCGCTCCTGTGCCAGTGTCGCGAAGTCGGCGCCGCCCTCCAGCTCCTCGACGATCGCCTGGGCCTCTTCCTCGGTCTCGACGAGGATGTGGCTCGCGTTGTACTCGGTGCCTGGCTCGGCGGACGCGAACTGCGCCCCATACGCGGCCTCCAGAGCCTCGTCCGTCACCGCGCCTTCGGCGATGGAGCGGATCGCCTGATTTGCGAGTATGGCGCGGGCCTCGTTGTCGATCGTGACCTGACCTCCGGGCGAAAGCCCCTCCTCGGTATCCGCCAGAAGCTGCTGTTGGACGAGCTGGTCGAGAATTCCCGTGAAGAGAACTTCGGCAGGCAACTGCTGGTATTGTTCTGGAAGGCGTGCGCGCAAGGCGACCATATGGGCCAGGGTGATATCGGTGCCGTTAACGGTCGCGACGACCGTCTCCGGGGAGGGAGCATCCTGCGCGCTCGCGGGCAGGGCGAGGCCGAGGGCCAGCACGGCGGGCAGGAGGCGGGTGCTCAGGGGCATCAGATTTCCTTTGCTCGCGCCCTTGGAGCGGGCGACGTTGACACTGTATTTGCGGGCCCTTACATCGCTTCAGGACGAGGGACCCCCTTCAGAGGCCCTTCTATGGCGGGCCGGGGGCGCGAGCAAGCGCATCGCCCCACACGATCCTGTCACAGCACAGACGAGGCAAGCCACATGCTTGGAATTGGCAGCATTGCGAAAAAGGTCTTCGGCACGACGAACGACCGCAAGATCAAGGCCGTGCGGCCGACGGTCGAGAAGATCAACGCGCTCGAGCCGGAGTTCGCGGCGCTGGACGATGCTGGCCTGATCGCCAAGACCCAGGAGCTGAAGGCGCGTGTTGCAGGTGGCGAAAGCCTTGACGACGTGCTCGTCGAAGCCTTCGCGAACTGTCGCGAAGCCGCCAGGCGTGCCTTGGGACTCCGCGCGTTCGACGTGCAGCTCATGGGCGGCATCTTTCTTCACCAGGGCAACATCGCGGAGATGAAGACGGGCGAGGGCAAGACGCTGGTCGCAACCTTTCCGGCCTATCTCAACGCACTCACCGGCCGGAACGTGCATGTCGTCACGGTGAACGACTACCTGGCCAAGCGCGACGCCGAGTGGATGGGCAAGGTCTATTCCGCACTCGGAATGACGACAGGTGTCGTCTATCCGCAGCAACCCGAGGACGAGAAGAAGGGTGCTTACGGCGCCGACATCACTTACGCGACGAACAACGAGCTCGGCTTCGATTACCTGCGCGACAACATGAAGTCGGAACTCGGGCAGATCAACCAGCGCGACCACTTCTTCGCGATCGTCGACGAGGTGGACTCGATCCTGATCGACGAGGCACGGACCCCGCTCATCATCTCCGGACCCAGCCAGGACCGTTCGGAGCTCTACCGGACAATCGACACGATCATCCCCGAGATAAGCGAAGAACACTTCACGCTCGACGAAAAGACCCGCAACGTCACCTATACCGACGCGGGCAACGACTTTCTGGAAGCCCGACTGCATGAGGCCGGCATTCTTCCCGAGGGACAGACGCTTTACGACCCTGAATCCACCACGGTGGTTCATCACGTGAACCAGGGGCTGCGCGCGCACAAGCTGTTCCAGCGGGACAAGGATTACATCGTTCGCGACAACGAGGTCGTGCTGATCGACGAGTTCACCGGGCGCATGATGCCGGGACGGCGGCTTTCGGACGGTCTGCACCAGGCGATCGAGGCCAAGGAGGGCGTCGATATCAAGCCGGAGAACGTCACCCTCGCGAGCGTCACGTTCCAGAACTACTTCCGTCTCTACGACAAGCTGTCGGGCATGACCGGAACGGCGCTGACCGAGGCCGACGAGTTCGAAGAGATCTACAAGCTCGGCGTCGTCGAGGTGCCTACGAACATGCCCATCGCGCGGGAAGACGAGCATGACGCCGTCTACCGCACGGGCGCGGAGAAATTCGAAGCCATCGTCGCCGAGATCAAGTCGGCCCACGAAAGGGGCCAGCCTGTGCTCGTCGGCACGACCTCCATCGAGAAATCCGAGTTTCTTTCAGGCCTTCTTCAGAAGGCGGACATTCCCCACAACGTGCTCAATGCCCGGCATCATGAGCAGGAGGCGAAGATCGTCGCCGAAGCGGGCAAGTTCGGTGCGGTCACGATCGCCACGAACATGGCCGGACGGGGCACCGACATTCAGCTCGGCGGCAATGTCGAGCTGAAGGTGCTCGAGGCGCTGGCCGCGGACCCCGGGGCCGAGCCCGAAGAGGTGCGCGCCAGGATCGAGGCGGAGCACGCGGACGAGAAGGCGAAGGTGCTCGCGGCAGGAGGGCTTTTCGTTCTTGCGACCGAGCGGCACGAAAGTCGGCGGATCGACAACCAGCTTCGCGGCCGCTCGGGGCGCCAGGGCGACCCCGGCCGCTCGGCCTTCTATCTTTCGCTCGAGGATGACCTGATGCGCATCTTCGGGTCGGAACGGCTCGAAAACGTGCTCAGCAAGCTCGGCATGCAGGAGGGTGAGGCGATCGTGCACCCTTGGGTGAACAAGAGCCTCGAGCGGGCACAGGCCAAGGTCGAGGGACGCAACTTCGACATTCGCAAGCAGCTCCTGAAGTTCGACGACGTGATGAACGAGCAGCGGAAGGTCATCTTCGCGCAGCGGCGCGAGATCATGGAGGCGAAGGATCTTTCCGAAATCGTCACCGACATGCGCCACCAGGTGATCGAAGATCTGGTCGATCAGTACATGCCGCCCAAGAGCTATGCCGATCAGTGGGATGCCGACGGGCTGGCCGTCGCGGTGGTCGAGAAACTGGGCATCGACGCGCCTGTGGTGGATTGGGCGGCGGAAGAAGGCGTCGACGATGCCGAGATGATAGAGCGGCTTGAGAAGTCTTCGGACGAGTTCATGGCCGCGAAGGCCGCGCAATTCGGCCCCGAGCAGATGCGTCAGATCGAGAAGCAGCTTCTCCTGCAGATCATCGACGGCAAATGGCGCGACCACCTTCTCACGCTCGAGCACCTCCGTTCGGTGGTGGGCTTCAGGGGCTACGCGCAGCGAGACCCTCTCAACGAGTACAAGTCGGAGGCCTTCCAGCTTTTCGAAAGCATGCTCGACGGGTTGAGAAACGACGTGACCCAGAAGCTCGCACAGATCCGTCCCATGACCGAAGAGGAGCGGGAGGGATTGGTGCGCCAGATGATGGAGCAGCAGCGCGCCGCGCAACTCGCCATGGCCGGCGCCGCTGCAGCGGCCGGCGACGCCGGAGAAGCGGCGCCCGGTTTTGTCGAGGACGACCCTTCGACCTGGGGCAACCCCGGACGCAACGATCTCTGCCCTTGCGGATCGGGCAAGAAGTTCAAGCATTGTCATGGCCGGCTCGCCTAGCCGGCAAGCCGCGCGATTGTGCCGACGCGAACAGAGCGCCCGCGCAGCGTGAGGCGGCGATCGGCCAGCATCGCGACCCGTAGTCGCTTGGATCGACGCTGATGGGGCGCCCGGAGATACTGACTTCTGCCACGCTTGCCCTGGCGGGGTTGGTCTTGGCGCTCTGGCTCTCCGCGTCCCGTGTGCCTCCGACGCCGGCACCTCCCGGTGCGCCAGAGATGGCGGATGGCCAGCTTGCACTCGCAATCCCGCCGGCGCGTGATCTTCCCCGCATGGAAGCCAGCGCCGTGCCTCCGGAACCGGCGCTGGGGTGGAACGGCCTTCCCTGCGGCCCGTCGCTTCACGTCGAACCGGCAGAAGCCGGGCTTTTGCGGGTCGCGGTCCACGCGCCATGCCATGCCGGGGAAGTCGTGGAGGTGACTTACGGCCCGCTCGAATTCGCGGAAAGGCTCTCTGTCCGAGGCACGCTGCAGGCACGGGTTCTTCGCCTCGCTCGAGGAGCAAACATCTCCGCCCGCGTCGAAGGAACCCTTCTCGAGGCCGAGGCCCCGGTCAAGGGGCACATCGCGGAGGTAAGCGGACTTGTATGGTCCTCTCCTCTCGCTCTTTCTCTCGCAGCGTTCGAGTTCGGCGCCGGCCCCGGCGGCCCCGGTCACCTTACCGCGGGGCGCGGGAACGGTGCAGGCCGCGTGCTTCGCCTCGGCGACCCCGCACTCGGGCCGGTTGCGGAACTCTATGTCGGTCCCGAAACCGCTGGTCCCGGCGTCGTTCGGCTTCATGTCATGGCGCGCCCGACCGCCGCCGGCTGTACGGGCGAGCAGCCTCTCACGGCCTTCCGCTCGGGTCCTCGCACACTCACGGTGCGCGATATCCGCCTCAGACTCGGGCCGTGCGATGGAAATCCCGAGATCATCCTGTTGAAAAACCTGCTCGAAGACCTGAAGATCGCCGGCAGATGACGCTGCCGGGTGTCCCGATGGGTTTCCTGCGATCGCTTCTGACCGCCGCGGCGCTGGTGGCCATGCCGTTGCCCGTCCTTGCCGAGACCGCGACATTGCGTTCGCCTTCGGGCCTGACGGTCAGCGGAGTCGTCATTGCCTACGATGGCGAATTCTACCGCATCGACACGGGCAACGGCGAGGTGACAATCGCAGGTGCGGGGCTGGCCTGTGAAGGACCCGCGTGCCCGGGTGACGTGGTCGAGCGCCTGGTTATCTCGACGAGCGATACCACCCTCATGCGTCTCGCAGTTTCCTTGCTGAGCGAGTTCGCCACGTCCAAGGGCTGGCGCGTCGTCGAGACGCATGATGCGTCCGGGCCGGTCGAGATCGCAATGGGCGATGAGCAGGGCGACCCGCGCTTCGTGGTATCGTTCCGGGATGATGTTCAGTCCTGGAAGATCCTGCGTGGTCCCCGGGAGTTGCCGCCGTCTGGCTGGCGAGACATCCCCCTCGCCTTCGATGCCCTCGTCCCTGCGGTCTCTGTGGAGAATCCGGTAGCGGGTCTCACGCTTCTCGGATTGCGGGCAGCACTGGCCGGGGAGTTTCCTGACTGGGTCGGTCTCGGCGGCGGCGAGGTTCCCGTCACTGTGCATTGGGCCGAGGGCCTGTCAGGTCCGCTCACCGAGCGCTATGATCTCGTGCCCGACGGGGCTGGGACCGCGCACGAGGATGTCGGAGACGCCGCCGACGCGATCGCGCGAACCCCCGGCGGTCTCGGTCTCCTGCCGCTCAGCGAAATCGGCAACGCGGTGCCGCTTGTCGTTTCCGGGCCATGCGGGAGGGGGGCCCTCGGGGTGCCTACCGCGGTCCGCACGGGGGATTATCCGCTCTCCGAAGCCGTGGTCCTGCGCCACACGGCCCGACGACCGCCCCCCGTCGCCCGATCGTTGCTCGACTGGCTCGAGAGCATCGGTGCCGAAACGGCGGTGCACCACGCCGGATTTGTCGACCTTGCGGTGCGGGAGGTCCTTCCGGGCCGTGACGGGCGGCAGGAGGCCGATCCTGCCTCCCTCCCTTCGTTCGTTGCGGGCGGCGGTCGAACCGCCGTCGAGGTCGAGCTTGATGGAGCTCGCCGGCTCGATGTCGCGATTCGGTTCCGTGATGGCTCGAGTCTGCCGGACCGTGCGGCGGGCATTCAGATCGATCGCATCGCGCGTGCCATCGCAGCGGGACAGTTCGACGGCGATCGCCTCATCCTCGCGGGATTTTCCGACGCGAACGGTGCCGCGGCGGTCAATCTCCGCCTGTCGCAGCGCAGGGCCGAGGCGATCCGGGCTGCCATCCTCGCCGAGTTGGGCGCTAGTGGTGGACAACGTGTCGCCCTGGAGGCACGCGGATTCGGAGAGGCGATGCCGGTGGCCTGTAACGGGGTGGGCTGGGGCGAGAGCTTGAATCGCCGGGTCGAGGTCTGGCTCGCCGGAGATGGAACCTAAAGGTAGCCCTTGGCCCGAAACGACACTTCACTCGCCTTGCCGATCACGAGGTGGTCGTGCAGCGTTATCCCGAGCGCGTCTGCGGCGTCTGCGATCTTCCGGGTCATCGTGCGGTCCTCCGCCGAAGGGGTCGGATCACCGGACGGGTGGTTGTGCACGAGAATGATCGCGGACGCCTGCAACTCGAGGGCGCGCTTGACGATTTCGCGGGGATAGACAGGGACATGGTCGACGGTGCCCGACGCCTGTTCCTCGTCCGCAATCACGGTGTTCTTGCGGTCGAGGAACAGGACGCGGAACTGCTCGGTCTGCTTGTGCGCCAAGGTCGTCCGGCAATAGTCGAGAAGAGCGTCCCACGACGAGATGACCTCGCGGCGCATGACCCGTGCGCGGGCCAGCCGATGGGCGGCCGCCTCGACGATCTTGAGTTCCGTGATTGCCGCCTCGCCCACTCCGTGCATCTGCCGGAGCATGGAGACCGGTGCCGAAATGACGCCATTGAAGTCGTGGAACTTGTCGAGCAGGCGCCGCGCGAGGGGCTTGACGTCCTGCCGCGGGAGCGCCCGGAAGAGCACGAGTTCGAGCATCTCGTAATCCGCTACGGCGCCCGCGCCAGCGGACATGAAGCGCTCGCGGAGACGTTTCCTGTGATCCCGGATATACGAAGGCAGCCGCTGGCCACATTCGATGACGGGAACCACGGGGCCGGACCCAAGCGGAAAAAGGGATTCTGCGAAGTGATTTTCGTGGGGACTCATGCAGAGCAGCATCGGTCGCCGTGGTTATGAAAGGGTTAACGAGCGACCGTTCGGCTCGATAATCGCCCTGCGACCCGGCAGGACCCGCCTTCTACCCGTCGGCGCTCACGATTTCATGCTGTCCCAGAAACTCTTCACCTTGTCGAAGAAACCCGATGAATGCGGGTTGTTGTCCTTCGAAAGCTTGGCGAACTCCCGCAGCAGATCCTTCTGCTTCGCGGTGAGATTGACGGGCGTCTCCACCGCGAGTTCGATGAACATGTCACCCTGCAGTCCGCCCCGAAGCGCCGGCATGCCCTTGCCGCGCAAGCGCATCTGCTTTCCGGACTGCGCCCCCGCCGGCACCTTCACCCGGCTGCGGCCGCCATCGATCGTCGGAACCTCGATATCGCCTCCGAGCGCCGCATCGGTCATCGAGACCGGAACCCGGCAATGAAGGTTCGATCCGTCGCGCTCGAAGAGCGGGTGCGGGACGACCTCGATGAAGATGTAGAGGTCGCCCTGCGGACCGCCCCTCAGTCCGGCCTCGCCTTCTCCGGCGAGCCGGATGCGGGTTCCGGTCTCGACACCGGCGGGAATGTTCACGCTGAGCGCGCGGTTCTTCTGGACACGGCCGGCACCGCCACAGACCTTGCAGGGGTTCTTGATGATCTGGCCAAGCCCCGAACAGGTCGGACAGGTGCGCTCGACCGTGAAGAAGCCCTGCTGCGCGCGAACCTTGCCCATTCCCGAACAGGTGGGGCAGGTCACCGGCTCGGTTCCGGCCTCCGAACCGGTGCCGGAGCATTCTTCGCAGACAACCGAGGTCGGCACGTTGATCGTCTTCTGCAGCCCGGAATAGGCTTCTTCCAGGCTGACGCGCAGGTTGTACCGCAAGTCGGAGCCGCGGGTGGCGCGCTGACCGCGGCCCCGCCCGCCCATCATGTCGCCGAACAGGTCGTCGAACACGTCGGAAAAGGCGCTCGCGAAGTCGGCGTTGCCGCCGAAGCCACCGGCCCCGGGCCGCCCGCCGCCCATGCCGCCTTCGAATGCCGCATGTCCGAAGCGGTCGTAGGCCGCCTTCTTCTCGGCGTCCTTCAGAACCTCATAGGCCTCGTTCGCTTCCTTGAACTCGGCTTCGGCGTTCGGATTGTCTGCGTTGCGGTCGGGGTGCAGCTCTTTCGCCTTCCGCCGATACGCCTTCTTGATCTCGTCCGACGAGGCGTTCTTGTTCACGCCGAGAACATCGTAATAGTCACGTTTGGCCATTCAGCCTCTCCCGAAACGGCGGAGGCCGGCCCGCTCATGGCGGCCCGGCCCGTCGCGTTTTCTGTCGGGGTTAAGACGCACGCTTGTCGTCGTCGAGATCCTCGAAATCCGCATCCACGATGTCGTCGTCGACACTGCGCGGTTCGTCCGCGCCGTCCGACGCTTCCTCGCCGGACTTCTGCTGCTCGGCCTTGTAGATCGCCTCGCCGAGGCGCATCGCGGCCTCGGTGACGTTCTGGATGCCCGAGCGGATCTTCCCGGCGTCATTCCCCTCCATCGTCTCCTCGAGCGCGGAGATCGCGAGTTCGATCGCCTCGATCGTCGACGGGTCGACCTTGTCGCCATGTTCCTCCATCGACTTCTTCGTGGAGTGGATGAGACTTTCAGCCTGGTTCCTGGCCTCGACGAGTTCCTTGCGTTCCTTGTCGGCCTCGGCATTGGCCTCGGCGTCCCTCACCATCTGGTCGATCTCGTCATCCGTCAGGCCACCCGAAGCCTGGATCGTGATCTTCTGTTCCTTGCCGGTGCCCTTGTCCTTCGCAGAGACGGACACGATACCGTTGGCGTCGATATCGAAGGTCACCTCGATCTGAGGCATCCCGCGCGGTGCCGGCGGAATGTTCTCGAGATTGAACTGGCCGAGCATCTTGTTGTCGGCCGCCATCTCGCGCTCGCCCTGGAAGACCCGGATGGTCACGGCGTTCTGGTTGTCCTCGGCGGTCGAGAAGATCTGCGACTTCTTGGTCGGGATCGTGGTGTTCCGGTCGATGAGGCGCGTGAACACCCCGCCCAGCGTCTCGATCCCGAGCGACAGCGGCGTGACGTCGAGAAGGACCACGTCCTTCACGTCGCCCTGCAGAACGCCGGCCTGGATCGCGGCGCCCAGGGCCACGACCTCGTCGGGGTTGACCCCCTTGTGCGGCTCCTTGCCGAAGAACTTGGTGACCTCTTCCACGACGCGGGGCATCCGCGTCATGCCGCCGACAAGCACCACCTCGTCGATGTCGCTGGTCGAGAGGCCCGCGTCCTTCAGCGCGGCCTTGCAGGGGTCGATCGACTTCTTGATGAGGTCGCCCACGAGGCTTTCGAGCTTGGCGCGGGTGAGCTTGACGACCATGTGCAGCGGCGTGCCCGTCGCGGGGGCCATCGAGATGAACGGCTGGTTCACCTCGGTCTGCGACGCGCTCGACAGCTCGATTTTGGCTTTCTCGGCAGCTTCCTTCAGACGCTGCAGCGCCATCTTGTCATCGGTCAGGTCGACGCCGTGTTCTTTCTTGAACTCGTCGGCGAGGTAGTTGACGATCCGCATGTCGAAGTCTTCGCCGCCGAGGAACGTGTCGCCGTTCGTCGATTTGACTTCGAAGAGACCGTCGTCAATCTCCAGAATCGTGATGTCGAAGGTGCCGCCGCCGAGGTCGTAGACCGCGATGGTGCGGGTTTCCTTCTTGTCAAGCCCGTAGGCCAGTGCGGCGGCGGTCGGCTCGTTGATGATGCGCAGCACTTCGAGCCCGGCGATCTTGCCGGCGTCCTTGGTCGCCTGACGCTGGGCGTCGTTGAAATAGGCGGGCACGGTGATGACGGCCTGCTCGACCTTCTCGCCGAGGTAGCTCTCGGCGGTTTCCTTCATTTTCTGGAGGATGAAGGCGGAAATCTGGCTCGGCGAGTACTTTTCGCCCTTCGCTTCGACCCAGGCGTCCCCATTGCCACCGTCGACGATCTTGTAAGGGACGATCTTCTTGTCCTTCGTGACCTCAGCGTCGTCGACCCGCCGGCCGATCAAGCGCTTGACGGCGAAGATCGTGTTTTCGGGGTTCGTGACTGCCTGCCGCTTCGCGGGTTGACCCGCGAGGCGCTCGCTATCGGTGAACGCGACGATCGACGGGGTCGTCCGCGCGCCTTCCGCGTTCTCGATGACCTTCGGCTGCGACCCGTCCATGATGGCGACGCAGCTGTTGGTGGTTCCAAGATCGATACCGATGACTTTGGCCATGCTCATTCCTCTTCGGCGATATGCTGCGGGACGACCCGTGCCGGCACCGGCCCGCAATCCCATTGATGTGCCCCTGACATGCAGGGCACCGCTTCGAGGCGTATATAAGGAGGGCATATGGGTGCTGCAAGCGCGGGAAAGGGAGAGGATTTGGCAGAATTCGGAGACAGGCGAACCCGCGAACCGACCGTGCGGGTCAACGGCGTTCCGGTGTGGAAGGGCCTATTGCCGCCGGCCGCACAGGCCGAGGTGCTGTGCGAGGTCATGAAGATCGCCGCCGTCGCGCCGTTTGTGCGTCCGATCACCCCGTCGGGACGTCCGATGAGCGTGGAGATGACAAGCGCTGGCGAGCTTGGATGGGTGACCGACCGAAGCGGGTATCGTTACGAGCCGCGCCACCCCACGGGCGTTGGCTGGCCACCGATTCCGGAACCGGTCCTTGCGATCTGGCGGATGGTTTCGGGAGTGTCTCGTTTGCCCACGTCCTGCCTCGTCAACCGCTACGGAGAAGGCGCGAAAATGGGGCTCCACCAGGACCGCGACGAGGGCGACCTTTCCTGGCCGGTGGTCTCGATCTCGCTGGGAGACGAGGCGCTTTTCCGCGTCGGCGGCACCACTCGGCGGGGTCGTACGGAAAGTCTCTGGCTGCATTCGGGCGACATCGCGGTGCTCTCCGGCGAGACACGGCTTGCCTATCACGGCATCGACCGGGTTCGTTCCGGCTCATCGGGGCTGGTGTCGGGGGGCGGGCGGATCAATCTCACGATGCGGATCGTCGACCGTTCCTGAGACGATCTTCGAAGCGCTGCATGGACCCGCGGATATCTCCGGCAGACCGAAGGGCGAGAAGCGCCGGTCAGTCGGGCGCGATCGTGCAGCATCCCGAAAAGAGCTGCGCGTTGTCCTCGCCGGCGACGACCAGGAGGAGATCGACCTCCCAGCCGTAGGCGCGGTCCGACATGCCGTCCGAGCAGGAAGTGTTGCGCAGGGTGGCGACGATTCCGCCCAGATCATTCTCGTAGATCTGCGCATAGCGGTCGATCCGGTTGCGCGAACCGAGGCGCGCGGTGCGTTCGTAGTCGAGCGGCATGGCCTCGGGGGTCTCGAACGTCGCCCCGTCGTCGTCGATGGCGAGCGACCAAAACGGTTCGGTGCCGAAACAACGCGCGTTGAGGGGCGCCTCGCCCACCCATTGCCCCGGCCTGCGGGCGAGAAACGCCAGCGATGCCCAGCCGGACCCTTCGCCGGTGTTCACCCGGCCCCAGTCCCCGTCCCGCGACATCTCGATCACCTCGACCGCGGCCTCGCCCGGCGCCAGTTCCCCGACGATCTCCGCGGAAACCGACGGTTCGGCGCGGATGTTCAGCACATCGTCTTCCGCCACTCCCGTCACATCGTAGAGCGCGGGCCAGACTTCGACGGTCGCAGAGGCCGGGGCCGCCAAGGCCATCACGAAGGCTGCGATACGCAGGATCATCGCCGGGCGCTCCATGAGAGCGAGGCATGCTTTCGGGTGTAGAACTCGCCCATCAGGCCCACCATGATCAGGCCGGCCGTCACGTAGAGCGGGTAGAGAATCGAGGTGTTGTTCGGAAAGTAGTTCACGAAGATGAACCCGCGCCCCTGGTCGATGGCGTGAAACAGCGGGTTCCAGTCGAAGAGTGCGAGCATCGAGGGCGGCAGCATATTCGCGACAAACATCTTTCCCGACGCGATCATGTTTGCGCGGGAATAGATCTGCGAACCGATCGTCGCCACGCTCGGCGCCCATGGCTTTATCGCGAGAAAGACGAGGCCCACACCGACGCCCGACAGCCAGGCCAGAAGGAACATGAGGAAAGCGCCGACGGGGTCATGGATGACCACCGGGGCGAACGCGACGTGGTAGACGTAGAGGATCACGAGCATCCCCAGCACCTGGTTGTAGAGCGCGCCCAGGGCGGCGGAGGCGATTGCGACCGCGGTCGTCATCGGCAGGTGCTGCATCATCGGTGACGCGGGGCCTTCCGATCCGACCACCGCGCTCATGGCCTTGATGTGCGTCATGAAGAGGAAGATCCCCGACATGATGTAGAGCAGGAAATCGCCCCTGATCGCGGCACCGCGCATTCCGAGAACCGAGAACAGCAGCACGAAGGCCACGACCATGATCACCGATTGCAGCATCGACATGAGCAGGCCGACGAAGGCGTTCGCGTGGGTCTTTCTGAGGCTGCGTACGGTGTTGTGGTAGATCAGTTCGGCGAGCGCGAGGGCCGACCCGGACATGGTAGTGTTGCGTCGCTCGGTCGTGAACATGGGATTCCTGCCTTTGGCAGAGCCAGCTAATCTGGATTTCTTGCCGAATTATTGTTGACGGACTATAGGCGCTCGGGCCGGTGTTTGAAAGCCGGTGAGTAGCTCCAGCGGAGATCAGAATGGACGATCGGCAGATTATCGCGACCCTGCGGCGGCTCGCGCTGGAAGCGGGGGCGCTGATACTCGAGATCTACGGACAGGAAGACTTCACCGTCGATACCAAGGACGATGCAAGCCCCGTGACCGAGGCCGACCGCCGCGCGGATGCCCATATCACCGCCGGGCTTCGCGCTGCGTTCCCCGAGGCCGCCATCGTCACAGAGGAGGAAGTTTCGACCCATGCCGTTCAGGCATCGAGCTTCTTCATCGTCGATCCGCTCGACGGGACGAAGGAGTTCGTCAAGCGGCGCGGAGACTTCACCGTCAATATCGCTCTGGTGCGGGACGGCATTCCGAGCCTTGGCGTGGTCTATGCGCCCGCAAAAGGCCGTCTCTTCTATACTGACGGCACGGGCGGTGCGGTGGAGGAGGGCGGTGCACTCGACCCCGCGGTGGTGGGCGCGGACGTCCGCCCGATCTCCGTGGCCCGGCCGGACAATTCCGCACTGCGCGTCGTCGCCTCGAAATCGCACCGTGATGCGGCGACCGACGACTACATCGACCGCTACGCTGTCGCCGATTCCGTATCGGCAGGGTCGTCCCTGAAATTCTGCCTCGTGGCGACGGGCGAGGCCGACCTTTATCCGCGGCTTGGGCGGACAATGGAATGGGACACGGCGGCCGGCGACGCGGTTTTGCGTGCGGCGGGAGGTCGTGTTGTGACCTTCGAAGGTCACCAGAGCTTCCGCTACGGCAAGCCGGGGTTCGAAAACGGCTTCTTCATTGCCGCAGCTCCCGGGGTCGATCTCAAGCGTCCGTGACGCCGTCGTCGCACATGCCGGCGCGGATCAGCGTCATCGTCGCGAGCAGAGGCCGGCCGCGCGAACTCCGACGCTGCCTCGATGCGCTCGAGCAGGCGGTCTGGCCCCTTGTCGAGGTGATTGTGGTCGCGGACAGTGCGGGTCGCGCGGCAGCCGGTGACAGGACCGGGGCACAGGTGGTGGCATTCGACGAACCGAACCTCGCCGCTGCGCGGAACGCGGGCCTTCGCGCGGCCGGCGGCGACATCGTCGCCTTCATCGATGACGATTCCGTGCCCGAGCCGATGTGGCTCGCCGCGCTCGCCGGTGCTTTCACGGACGGTGCCGTGGGAGCGGCGACCGGGCCGGTCCTGGGGCGGAACGGAATCTCGCTCCAGTCGGGCGCTGAAACCATTCTTTCTGACGCAACGACGGTGCCAGCCACGGGCGTTACGGCGTTTCGGCGCGCACGCCCCGGCAGCGCGCCGAAGACGGTTGGCACGAACATGGCGTTTCGCGCCGACCTCATCCGCGCGGCGGGCGGCTTCGACGAGACGTTCCGGTTCTATCTCGAGGACGCGGATCTCGACATGCGTCTCGGCAAGATGGGGGCGGTGACAGCATATGTTGCCTGTGCGGTCGTCCATCATGGCACGGCGGCCTCGGTCCGGCGTCGGAGCGACCGCGCACCCCTCGACCTTACCGACATCGGTCGCAGCACCGCGGTGTTTCTCCTGCGCCACCATCCCGCCGACCGCGTCGACGAGGCACTCTCCGCGGCGCGCGAGCGCGAATGGCGGCGGGCCGTCCGAGGGATCCAGAGCGGGGCGCTGGAACCCCGGGACATGCGTCGGCTGATGGCGGGCTTCGATGCAGGCGCGCGCGAAGGGCTCGAAGCTGGCCGCCCGCAACTGGCGGCATTCGGTCCGCCACCACCTTTCCGTCCGCGTGCAGCGCATCCCGCCTGCCATGCCATCGTCGCGGGTCTCGGCGCGCAGCGACCTGTCGCTCGTGCAAAGGCGGAGGCCCTGCGCGAGGCAGGTGCGACGGTCAGCCTCTTCCTGTTTTCGCAGACCACGCTTTACCATCATGTGCGCCATGACGGCGGCATCTGGGTTCAGACCGGCGGCCTCTGGGGTCGGTCCGATCGGTCAGGTCCCTTGCTGCGCAGGGCAAGCGGCCTTTCGCGTCTGGAAGCGGAAGTGGCCCGCGTGGCCGGACCCCGTGGGTTCGACGGCAAGCTGGAAGCCCTTCTTCAGCAGGGAATACCCACTGAGCGGTTTCCATTCTTCTGACATCTTGGTCTAATAATGGTGATCCCGTATCGGGCTCAAACAGTGCTTAGGAGCAAAGATGACACGCAAGGTGACCAAAGCGGTCTTTCCTGTCGCCGGAATGGGAACGCGCTTCCTGCCGGCCACGAAGTCGGTTCCGAAGGAGATCATGACGCTCGTCGACCGTCCCCTGATTCAGTACGCGATCGACGAAGCCAGGGCGGCGGGGATCACCGAGTTCATCTTCGTGACCGCGCGTGGCAAGTCGGCACTCGAGGACTATTTCGACCTTGCGCCGGATCTGGAGGCGAAACTCGAGGCTTCCGGAAAAACCGAGCTGCTCGAGGTTCTCCGGTCCACGAACATGGAGTCCGGAGCGATTGCGTATATCCGCCAGCAGCAGGCGCTTGGTCTTGGCCATGCGGTGTGGTGCGCGCGACGGCTGATCGGCGACGAACCGTTCGCCGTCATCCTGCCTGACGACGTCATCGCGGCCGAAACGCCGTGCCTTGCGCAGATGGTCGAGGCCTATGATGGCGTTGGCGGCTGCATGGTCGCGGCGATGGAAGTTCCGCCCGAGAAGGCCTCGGCCTACGGCGTTCTGGATATCGCCGAAGACCACGGGTCGATCGTTCGGGCGAGAGGAATGGTGGAGAAACCGGCGAAAGGCGCAGCGCCTTCGAACCTCGCCGTTATCGGTCGCTATATCCTGCCGCCCTCGGTGATGGAGTCGCTTGACCAGAAGAAGCTCGGCGCGGGCGGCGAGATCCAGCTGACCGACGCCATTGCGGCCGAGATCACGGCGGGTCGCACCGTGCACGGCATGCGATTTCGTGGCGAACGCTTCGATTGCGGCTCGAAATCGGGCTTTCTGCAGGCGACGGTGGCCTTCGGTCTTGCCCGACCCGATCTGAGGGACGAGTTCAGCAGCTATCTCGATGACGTCTACGCCATGCGGAAGGCAGCCGAATAACGTCGCGGGCGATCGTTCTCGACATCGGCCGGACGATCGCGCGGGCCGGCGGCGGCCCCGCGACCGGCATCGACCGTGTGGAGCTGGCGTGGATCGGTCACGTTCTCACTCTCGATTGCCCGGTTTTCGCCCTGGCACGCCTTCGCAGGGCCACCGTTCTTCTCGACCGTGAAGGATTGCGGTGCCTGTTCGAAGGAGCGCAGGCACAAGCCAGGCTCTTTGACCGGCTGAGGGGGCGTGGCGGGTCGCTGCGGGCGCGGACCGAGGCGGCTGCGATAAACCTTGCCTCGTCGCGCTGGGGCGGCATTCCCGACCGGTCGGAGCTGTCGAGGCTCGTGGGTCCAGACCCTCGTTACCTCTCTGTCGGACATGCCGGGCTCGATGCCCGGTGCCTTGGTGCGATGGCGGCTGTGCCCGGGGCAAGGATTGCGGTGATGGTTCACGACACCATTCCGCTCGACCTTCCCCAAACCCAGAAGGCGGGTGCGTCGGAACGGTTTCGCCGGAAGCTGGCCCTTGTCGCCGGCGCCGCCGACATCGTCATCGCACCGTCCAAAGCCACCGCGGCCGAGGTCGCGCGTCACCTTGCGGCCATGGGCGGGCGGGCAGAAACCATCCTCGCCAGCCCCGGCGTCAGCGTTTCCGAACCCGGCCCTCTGCCCGAAGCGGTTTCCGCGAACCGGCCATTCTTCGTCGCGCTGGGCACCATCGAGCCGAGGAAGAACCATGCGCTGCTTCTCGATCTCTGGAGCGATCCCGCCACCCTTTCCGGATCTCCCCGGCTCGTGATCGCCGGGCGCCGCGGATGGCGCAATGAAACG
>Ga0008833_1000201_pt1 | contig 82308 bp, 78 predicted proteins | sample HotLakConsoUCCLE_FD_62216 | JGI IMG/M metagenome (GOLD analysis project Ga0008833, IMG submission 62216) | Hypersaline microbial mat communities from Hot Lake, Washington, USA - Hot Lake Consortium UCC-LE | ecosystem: Environmental > Aquatic > Non-marine Saline and Alkaline > Hypersaline >... | reverse complement strand
GCCCATATGGAGGAATGGCTCCAGACCGAATGGTGGGACTGGAAGGTCTGGACGGCGAACGTGACAGAGCACTGGGCCCAGATCGCCGTCGTGGGGCCCAATGCGCGCAGGCTGCTGGAACGGCTGGGGGGCATGGACGTCTCGAAGGAGGCGCTGCCCTTCATGGCCTGGACGGAGGGCACGCTGGGCGGCTTCCCGGTGCGGCTGTTCCGGATCTCCTTCTCGGGCGAGCTCAGCTACGAGATCGCCACGCCCTCGGGCCACGGCGCGGCGCTCTGGGCGCGCCTGCACGAAGAGGGCGCGGATCTCGGCGCGATGCCCTACGGCACCGAGGCGCTGCATGTGCTGCGGGCCGAGAAGGGCTTCATCATGATCGGCGACGAGACCGACGGCACGGTGATCCCGCAGGACCTGGGCCTCGACTGGGCGATCTCGAAGAAGAAAGAGGATTTCCTGGGCAAGCGCGCGCAGGAACGCCCCCACATGACCGACCCGGAGCGCTGGAAACTGGTGGGGCTGGAAACCGAGGACGGCTCGGTCCTGCCCGACGGCGCCTACGCCGTGGCCGAGGGCTTCAACGACAACTGGCAGTGCAATACAGAGGGCCGGGTGACCTCGACCTATTTCTCGGCCAACCTGGGACGGGGCATCGCGATGGGGCTCGTGCATCGCGGACCGGACCGGATGGGCGAGGTGCTGGAATTCCCCAGGACCGACGGCACGGTGATCCGCGCGAAGATCGTGGAGCCGGTGGTCTACGACAAGGAAGGGACCAAGCAGGATGTCTGAGCCGGCAACCGCCCTGGGCGGCGCGGAATACCAGGGCTATGTCACGGTCCGCGAACTGGGCCCGCAGGGCATGATCACCCTGCGGGGGCACCTGTCCGAGGAGGGCGAGGGTTTCGCCACGATTCTTCACGATGTCTGCGGCGTGGCGGTGCCCGGCACCCGGGCGATCGAGACCGGTCCGCAGGGCCGGGCGCTGGCCTGGATGTCGCCGGACGAGCTGATGCTGTTGTGTGCCCGCGACGAGGCCGGGGCGTTGGCCGCGCAGCTGGCGGAGGCGCTGGCGGAGCAACACGCGCTGGCGCTCGACATCTCCGACGCGCGCGCCATGTTCGAGCTGCAGGGCAGGGGCCTGCGCGAGGTGTTGATGAAACTCGCGCCGGTGGACCTGCGCCCCGGCACCTTCAAGCCGGGCGAGTTCCGCCGCACGCGGCTCACCCAGGTGCCTGCGGCCTTCTGGATGCCGGACGAGACGACGCTACGCCTGGTCTGCTTCCGCTCGGTCGCGCGCTACGTCTTCGACCTGCTGGGCAGCGCGGCCCGACCCGGCAGCGAAGTGGGCTGGGGCTGAGCGCGTCCCCCCATTTCATCGTTCCCGAAATACGCAGGCCCGGCCGCGAGGCCGGGCACGGCGCGTCGACGCGCCGTGTCCCCCCTCCCGCGCCGCCGTCTTCGGTCACCGTCCCGGGCACCGATCCCGGTCTCCGGCGTCGGGGCAACGGCGCGTCGACGCGCCGTCCCCTCCCCGGGCAGGAAACCCGAAGCGCAGCCTGCGCGTTGCGCAGCCAAGGGGTTGACCTTGTCACCCCCGCAGACACATCTAGTCCACATCGACCAAACACGCCAACAACGAGGGGTCCAACAATGGCTTTCGAACTTCCCGATCTTCCCTATGCGCATGACGCTCTGGCCGGGCTGGGCATGTCGCGCGAGACGATGGAGTATCACCACGACATCCACCACAAGGCCTATGTGGACAACGGCAACAAGCTGATCGCCGGCACCGAGTGGGAGGGCAAGAGCCTCGAGGATATCGTCAAGGGCACCTACCTGGCCGGCGCCGTGGCCCAGAACGGCATCTTCAACAACGCCTCGCAGCACTGGAACCACATGCAGTTCTGGGAGATGATGGGCCCCGGCGAGACGAAGATGCCGGGCGAGCTGGAAACGGCCCTCACCGAGGCGTTCGGCTCGGTCGACAAGTTCAAGGAAGACTTCGCCGCCGCCGGCGCCGGCCAGTTCGGTTCGGGCTGGGCCTGGCTGGTGAAGGACACCGACGGCAGCCTCAGGGTCACCAAGACCGAGAACGGCGTGAACCCGCTCTGCTTCGGGCAGACCGCGCTTCTGGGCTGCGACGTGTGGGAACATTCCTATTACATCGACTTCCGCAACAAGCGTCCCGCCTACCTGTCGAACTTCCTCGACAAGCTGGTGAACTGGGAAAACGTGGCCTCGCGGATGTAAGCGCGGCCCGTCCCGGCGACGGATCGACCCTCCGGCCCCTGCCGGAGGGTTTTTTCGTTGCGGAACCACGATGACTTCGCAAAAGTTGAATATGTGGCGGACGCGACACCGCACCAACCCCGAAAGAAGGGAGACCACATGTCCACACCGCTCAACAACGGAACCTGGATTCTCGTCGCCGATGGCGAGAAGGCGCTCTTTCTGCGCAACATCACCGATGCAGAGAACCCCCATCTCGAGGTCGTCCGCAAGGATGTGCAAGACAACCCGCCCACCCGCGAACAGGGCACCGACAGCCCCGGCCGGATGCCCGATGCGGGCAGCGCCGGGCAGCGCTCCGCGATGGAGGAAACCGACTGGCACCGCCTCGCCAAGGACCGGTTTGCCGCCGATCTGGCCGAGCTGCTCTATACCCTCTCGCACAAGGGCGCGTTCGACCGGCTGGTCATCGTGGCGCCGGGCCGCGTGCTGGGCGCGCTGCGCGACAAGATGCACGGCGAAGTCTCTGCCAAGGTGGTGGCGGAGCTTGACAAGGACCTGACCAACCATCCGCTCGACAAGCTGGAGAAAATCCTGGCCGAAAGCCTCTGACCCGCTTGCGCCCGCCCGCCTTTGCGGGCACTCAGTCCGGGTAACCGGGAGGCGGGCGGATGACAGAGGCCGCACGCGGCGTCGCCGCCCTGGTGCTGTGCTGCACCATCTGGGGGCTCTCCGCGCTCTACTACAAGCTGCTTGACCATGTGCCGCCGATGGAGCTTCTGGCCCACCGGACGCTCTGGTCGCTTGTGTTCTTCGGCGCGGTGCTGGCCCTCCAGGGCCGGCTGGGCCAGCTGCGCCGCGCGGTCTCTGAACGGGCCACCGCCGTCCGGGTGCTGCTGGCGGGGCTGGCCATCGCCACCAACTGGTTCTTCTTCATCTTCTCGATCCAGATCGGCCGCGCGACCGAGGCGAGCCTGGGCTATTACATCTTCCCGCTGGTGGCGGTCCTGCTGGGCTGGCTGGTCCTGTCCGAGCGGCTGACCCGCGCGCAATGGCTGGCGGTCGGGCTGGCGGCCGTCGCGGTGGCGGTGCTGACGATCGGGCAGGGCGTGGCGCCCTGGATCTCGCTGGCGCTGGCGGGCAGTTTCGGGGCCTACGGGCTGATCAAGAAGCGGCTGGACATGGGGCCGGTGCTGTCGGTCGCGGGCGAGGTGCTGCTGCTGGCGCCCATCGCGCTGGCGATCCTGTGGCTGGCGCATCGCGAGGGCGGCGTGTTCGGCACCTCGCCGTCGGACAGCCTGCTGCTGATGCTGGCGGGCCCGCTGACGGGCACGCCGCTGATCCTGTTCGCCTATGCCGCGCGCCGGATCGCGCTGGCGACGGTGGGGCTGGTGCAATACCTCAACCCCACGCTGCAATTCCTGGTGGCGGTGCTGATCTTCGCCGAGCCCTTCGGGCTGTGGCACGCCATCGCCTTCCCGCTGATCTGGACGGCGTTGGCGATCTACTCGCTCTCGACGCTGCGTCGCGAAAGGGCCTCGCGCAGGGCGCCGGTCAGCTCTTCGGCGGAGGCCACGCTGGTGACGAACCCGCGCAACGACTGATCGGCGAAGCCCTGGGCGATCACGTGATCCACCAGCGCCAACAGCGGATCCCAGTAGCCCTCCACGTTCAGCAGGTAGATCGGCTTGTCGTGCAGGCCCAGCTGGCGCCATGTGAGCACCTCGAAGAACTCGTCGAGGGACCCGGCGCCGCCGGGCAACACCGCGACCGCGTCGCAATTCATGAACATGACCTTCTTGCGCTCGTGCATGTTCTCGGTGACGATATGGCGGCTCGGGTCGATCCGTCCGGCCTCGCGCGCGACCAGGTGCACCGGGATCACCCCCAGCGTCGCACCGCCCGCGTCCTGGGCGGCGCGGGCAACGGTGCCCATCAGCCCCACATCCCCCGCGCCATAGACGAGGCGCCAGCCATTGCCGGCCAGTGCGCGGCCGAGTTTCGTGGCTTCTTCGGCGAAGGAAGCTGTGGCGCCGCTGCGTGAACCGCAGTAGACGCAGACGGAGTGTCTGGACATGGGAAGCCTTTTGTCGCAAGTGGTTTTGACCCGTGATAGCCTTGTTGCTACGATCGCTCAACCGTCGGCGCCACGGGATCAGGCAGAAGGAGTGACATGAGCCGAACGTCCGGCCTGGGGGGGGCGACATCCCTTGCGATACTCGGCATGGCCGGGGCTGCGGCTGTCGCGCTCGGCCTCTACGCGGCCGGGCTGATCGGCCCGCAGCCGGCCGAGCCGCCCGCGGGCGATCCGTTGCCGCAAGTCGCGGACCAGCCGGAGCAGGAGGCGGGGCAGGGCGCGCCCGATGGATCGGCCGCGCCGGCGCCCGGACCCGAGGTCGCCGCGCCCGCCCCGGACGCCGCAGACCCTGCGCCGGCAGCCGAACCCGCCCCGACGCCGGAGGCCGCCACCGAGCCCGCGGCGCCTGCGCCCCCCTCCTTCGACGTGTTCCGGCTGGAGCCCGACGGCACCGCGCAGGTGGCCGGCCGCAGCGCGCCGCGTGCCCGGGTGGCGATCCTGCTCGACGGTGCCGAGATCGCCGAGGCAGATGCCGAAGCGGATGGCAGTTTCTTCACCTACGTCTCGCTGGGCACCAGCGACAGCCCGCGCGTGCTCAGCCTGTCGATGGATGTGGGCGGGCGCATCATTGCGTCCGAGGAACGGGTGATCGTGGCGCCCGCACCCGCGCCTGCAGCCGAAGCGCTCGCCTCGGTCCAGCCCGATCCGTCTCGATCCGCGCAGCCCGATGGTGCGGCCGCCGAGGGGGCCGGGGCCGGTCAGGCCGCTCCCGCAGCGGCCGATCCCCCCGCCGCGGAGGAACCGGCGCTTGCGGCGCCGGTGGTCGAGGGCCGGGCTCCCGCGGAACCGGCGCTTGCCGCGCCCGAGGCCGGGGAGGGCCCGGACCTTCCCGCCGCGCGCGCCGGCCAGGCGGGCCCGGCAGGCCAGGCCCCCGGCCGGGCCGCGCAGCCGCAGGCGGATGCGCCGGCCACGCCTGCGGCCCGTCCCGCTCCGGATGCCGCCGCGCCCGCGACCCTGGCGGGCGAGAGCGCAGACAGCGCCCCCGGCGCTCCGACGGAGGAGCGCCCGGTGACCCGCGCGGCGCCGGGCGAGGCGCCGGCCGCAGCCGGTATCGGCCCGGCCCCGAAAGAGCCCGAGGGGCCGGCCACGCCCGCGACGACCCCGCGCAACGAGCCCGCCGCCCCGCGTATCGAAACAGCCCAGTCCGCGCAGCCCACCCCGCCGGCGGAGGTGTCGTCGCCCGGCGCGGCCTCCATGCCCGCGGTGATCCTCGCCGGGCGCGAGGGTATCCGCGTGTTGCAATCGCCCGAGACCGGAGGGCTCAGACCCGAAGCGATGTCCAACGTCGCGCTCGACTCGATCACCTATTCGAACGACGGCGCGGTCGAGCTGTCCGGGCGGGGCAGCAGTGGCGGCTTTGTGCGCGTCTACCTGGACAATCGCCCCCTGACGACCGCCCCCATCGCGCCTGACGGCCGCTGGGCGATGACGCTGCCCGATGTGCTGCCCGGCGTCTACACCCTGCGGGTGGACGAGTTGGACACCGGCGGCGCCGTCACCTCGCGCGTGGAGACGCCGTTCCAGCGTGCCGCGCCCGAGATCCTCGCATCGGTCGCCGCCGCATCGGGCCCGGACGGGGAAACCCTGCCGCCGGTCCGTGCGATCACCGTGCAGCCGGGCAACACGCTCTGGGCGCTGTCTAGGGAATTCTATGGCGAGGGCATCCTTTATGTCCGGGTGTTCGAGGCCAACCGCGACCGGATCCGCGATCCCGACCTGATCTATCCAGGCCAGGTCTTCGCGATCCCCGAGGGCGAGCGCTCGGGCGAAAGCCCGGGCTAGAGCCGGTCGCGCGGGGCCTTCCCGGCGAAGAACGCGTCCAGGTTGTCGAGCGCGCGAAAGCCCATCGCGTCGCGCGTGGTGACCGTGGCGCTGCCGATATGGGGCAGCATGAAGATGTTCTCATGCGCCGCGAAGGCAGGATTGCCGCCCGGTTCGGTCCGGAAGCAATCGAGCCCCGCGGCCGCCAGGTGCCCGCTCTCGATGGCGTCCAGCAGGGCGGTCTCGTCCACCAGCGCGCCGCGCGCCGTGTTCACCAGCACCGCGCCGCGGGGCAGGCGCGCCAGCCGCGCGGCATTCATCAGTCCCGTCGTGTCGGGCGTGGCGGGGCAATGCAGCGACACGAAATCCGACACCGCCAGCATGCTGTCCAGATCCTCGTGGAAAACGGCCCCGGCCTCGTCCTCGGGCGAAAGGCGGCTGCGGTTGTGGTAATGGATCGCCATCTCGAAGCCGCGCGCCTTGCGGGCGAAGGCCCGGCCCACGCGGCCCATCCCGACGATCCCCAGCCGCGCGCCCGTGACCTGCTTGCCCACCATGAAGGCGGGCGACCAGCTATCCCAGCGGCCCCGCCGCACCAGCGTGTCCCCCTCCACCGCGCGGCGCGCGGCGCCCAGCATAAGCAGCATGGCGATCTCGGCGGTGGCGTCCGACAGGACGTCGGGCGTGTTGGTCACCACGATGCCGCGCCCGGCCAGCGCCGCCAGGTCGCAATGATCCACGCCGACCGAATGGTTGGCCACGATCCGTAGCCGGGGATCGAGACGGGCCACCACGTCGGCGGTGAAATGCTCGGAATGGCAGGGGATCATCCCGTCCACCCGCGCCGACATCTCCACGATCCGATCGGCGGTGCCGGACGTGTCGTCGGGATTGTCGATCACCTGGTAGTCGCGCCGGGCGCGCGCCATCGTGGCGTCCGACAGCCGCCGCGGAATCCAGATCACCGGCTTATCCGACAAGGCTCACCCTTTCGGCTTGCCGCTGGAGGTGATGAAATCATACGCCACCAGCACGATCGTCAGGCCGATCACGGCCATCAGGTCGGGCGAGGGCACTTCGAAAGCGAGGATTCCCAGGAACGCCGCGAAGACGGCGAAGGCGATCAGGGCGAGCAGGCGGTTCATGGTCCGGTCCCTTTCTGTCGGCTCACTGGTCCAGCCGGGTCATCAGCCAGGTGGCGTTGCGCAGCAGGCGCGCGTCGTCGCCGCGGGCGGCGACAAGCTGCACGCCCATGGGCAGCCCTTCCTGCGAGGTCAGAACCGGCACGGTGACGGCGGGCGTGCCGCAATAGGTCCAGAGCCCGTTGAACAGGCTGCTGCCGGTCGAGCCCAGCCCCCTCGGCGCCGGGCCCATCGCGGCAGGGCACAGGATCGCGTCGCAGCGCTCGAAGATCTCCGTCAGGCCCGCATTCAGCACGTCGCGCCAGTCCAGCGCGGCGAGGTAGTCGCGCGCCAGCACCTTGTTCCCGGCCTCCAGCGCCTCGCGTGTCTCGGGGCCCAGCCGGTCCATGCCGTCGCGGCCATAGGTGTAGTAGCAGCGCGCCATCTCGGCCAGGTTGATCCGCTCGCGCAGCGCGGCGGCCTGCTGGAAGGGCGCGGGCAGATCCACCCGGAACACCTGTTCGCCCAGCTCGTCGGCCAACTCGTCGAAGGCGGCGTGAAGCTGCGGGTCGGCGTCTTCCCAGCCGGGCGGGTGCACCAGCGCGAAGACCGGCTTGAGGGGAGGGGCGCTGCGCGCCGCATCGAACAGCCGGGGCGCCGGTTCGGGCGAGGTGGCCTTGTCGGCCGGGTCATGGCCCCAGATCGCCTCGGCCAGCAGCCCCGCGCAGGCGGGGGTGCGCCCGAAGGTGCCCAGCGTATCGAGCGAGGGCGATTGTTGCAGCACGCCGCGCCGGGGCAGGGCACCGAAGCTCGGCTTGTAGCCGGTCACACCGCAATAGGAGGCGGGCCGGATCACCGAACCACCGGTCTGGGTGCCGATCGCCAGCGGCACATGGCCATCCGCCACCGCCGCGGCCGAACCGGAGGAGGATCCGCCCGGGGTATGTTCGGGGTTGTGCGGGTTGCGCGTCTTGCCCGGGTGCAGGAAGGCCAGCTCGGTCGTCACGGTCTTGCCCATGATGATCGCGCCGGCCTGCTTCAGCCGCTCCACCACGAAAGCGTCGAACAGGGGACGGCGCCCCTCGTCCAGGACGCAGCCGTTCTCGGTGGGGATCCGGGCGGTGTCGATCACGTCCTTCAAACCCACCGGCACCCCGTGCAGCGGGCCTGTGGGCCGGCCGGCCTTGCGGCTCTGGTCAAGGGCCCGGGCCTGTGCGCGCACGAAATCCGGGTCCAGGTAGGTCCAGGCCTGCACCTCCGGTTCGCGCGCGGCGATCCGGTCGAGACAGGCCTCGGCCAGTTCCTCGGCCCCCAGCGCGCCGGTGGCCAGCCGTTCGCGCAGGGTGGCGACATCGGCCGCCAGCAACGCGTCGGTACGGGCCGCGGGCTTCCTGCTTGGCTTACCCATAGAACAGCTCCGGCAGGTAGAACACGATCTGCGGATAGATATACATCAGCACCATCGACAGGATCACGCATAGCAGGAACGGCATCACCCCGGCGAAGATGTGGGTCAGCTTGACCTCCGGTGGCGCGATGCCCTTGAGGTAATAGGCCGACATCGCCATCGGTGGCGTCAGGAAGCTCGTCTGGAGGTTCAGCGCGACCAGAATGCCGAAGAACAGCGGATCGATCCCGAAGAAGGGCAGAAGCGGCAGGAAGATCGGCACGAAGATGATGATGATCTCGGACCATTCCAGCGGCCAGCCCAGCAGGAAGATGATCAGCTGGGCCAGGATCAGGAACTGCCAGGGTTCGAGGCTGAGCGACCGGACGAACTCCGAGATCACGTGTTCGCCGCCGAGATAGGAGAACACCGCCGAAAAGGTGTAGGAGCCGACGAAGAGCCAGCACACCATCGCCGTGGTCCGCACCGTCAGGTAGACGCTTTCGCGCATCCGCTGCCATGTCATCGCCCGGTAGAGGAAAGCCAGCAGGATGCCGCCCAGCGCGCCGATCGAGGCCGCCTCGGTCGGGGTGGCGAGGCCGAAGAGGATCGAGCCCAGAACCGCGAATATCAGGAAGGCCAGCGGCAGGAACGAGGTCAGGATCATCCCGGCCAGCTTGGCGAAGGGCACCTTCGGGATCTCGTCCTCGCGGGGGCGCGGCGCGATCGAGGGTTGCAGGATCGAGCGGCCGATGACGTAGACGAGGTAAAGCCCGACCAGGGTCAGCCCGGGCAGCAGCGCCGCCGCGTAGAGCCGCACGATCGACACGCTCGACGCCGCCGCATAGACGATCAGCATGATCGAGGGCGGGATCAGGATGCCCAGCGTGCCGCCGGCGCAGATGATGCCGGAGGCGAAGGAGGGGTTGTAGCGCGCGCGCAGCATCGCCGGCAGTGCAAGCAGGCCCATCAGCGTCACCACTGCGCCCACGATCCCCGTGGCCGTGGCGAAGAGCGCGCAGGTGATCAGCGCCGCCACCCCCATGGAGCCCGGCATCCTGCGCGCAGCGATGTTCAGGGTCGAAAACAGCCGGTCCACGATATTGGCGCGCTCGACGATGTAGCCCATGAACAGGAACAGGGGCACTGCCGTCAGAACCTCGTTCGACATCACCGTGAATGTCTGGTTCACGAAAAGGTCGAATATTCGGTTGTTGAAGAACCCCTCTATGTAGGTCGAGGTCTGGTCCCACCAGGTTGCCGTCTCGTCGAGGCGATTATGGTCGCGCCACATCCGCCGGGTGTCGAAATAGGCGAAATAGCCAAAGCCGATTCCCATCGCCATCAGCGTGAAGGCGATCGGGAAGCCCAGGAAGACGAAGAGAATGAACAGCCCCAGCATGAACAGGGCGATCTGGGGATCGGTCATGGATGTGCGTCCTTTTCGGCCTCGGCGGCCTTCGCCATCAGAAGGTCTTCGGTCTCGAACACGTCCTCGTCCGCGGCCAGCCACTCGTTTGTCCGCATCGCCAGCACGCAGCGCATCACCTGCGCGATACCCTGGACGAACAGCAGGATGCCCGCCACCACGATCACCGTCTTGAACTGGTAGATCGGAACGCCGGCCGGGCTGTTGACCGACACCTCGCCGTATTGCCAGGACCGCGCGGCGTATTTCCAGCCGGCCAGCACCAACGCCAGCACGCCGGGGAAGAAGAACAGGATGTAGAGAACCAGATCCACCTTGGCCTGGGTGCGCGGCTGCCACATGCGGTAGAGAAAATCACCGCGCACATGGCCGCCCCGCGACAGGGTGTAAGCGCCGCCCATCATGAACAGCGTGCCGTACATGATGAACGACACGTCCAGCGCCCAGGCGGTCGGGTTGTTGAACAGGTACCGCACGATCACTTCATAGCCCGTGCCCACCGCCATCAGGACGATGAGCCAGGCGAAGGCCTTGCCGAACCAAGCGGACAGGGAATCCGCGAAACGGATGTATTGAATCAAGACGTCCCCCTTTCCCGTTCAAGATCGGCCCCGGCGGGCACGCCGCCGGGGCCGTCGCAGGTCGTGTCGGGCCGTGGCGGTCAGGCCACGGCCGCGCATCGTGTCATCAGAGGCTGAGACGGCCCGGGAAGTAGTGATCGAACGCCAGCGCGTAGTCGGGGGCGTTCATGATCTCGTAGTAGGTGACCTGTTCCACCCAGGCGCGCTGGCTGTCGAGGCACTTCTTCATGAACGGGTCTTCCTCGAGCTGCGGGATCAGCTTGTCCCACGCCTCGATCTGCGCCGAGAGGATGTCCTGCGAGGTCCGGCGCACGGTCACGCCGCCCTCTTCCTGCAGCCACTTCAGGTCGGCCGAGTAGCGCCGCATCGCCTTCGCGGTATTGGCGGTGGAGGCGGCTTCGACGGCGTGGATCAGGATCGCGCGCAGGTCGTCGGGCAGGTCTTCCATGGTCAGCTTGTTGAACAGGAATTCGAAGCTTTCCGAGGCCTGGTGATAGGACGACAGATAGTAGTTCTTGGCCACGTCATGCGCACCGAAATTCCGGTCCGAGGACGGGTTGTTGAACTCGAACGCATCGATCACGCCGCGCTCCATCGCGGGCACGATCTCGCCGCCGGGCAGCTGCGCCACGGACATGCCCATGGATTGCAGAAGGTCGGCCGCGAGGCCGACGGTGCGGTACTTGAAGCCCTGCAGCTCGGCGGCGGTGTTCACCTCGTCCTTGAACCAGCCGAAGGGCTGCGCGAACATCGGGAAGCCCATGTAGCCGTCGACATCGAGGCCCATGATGTCCTGGGTCAGCTCGTCATAGAGCTCCTTGCCGCCGCCCTCGTAGAACCATGCCAGCATGGTGGTGGCGGAGCCGCCGAACACCGGGCCGGTGCCGAACAGCGAGGCGGCCTTGTTCTTGCCGTACCAGTAGACGGGAACCGAATGCGCCGCGTCCAGAACGCCGTCGTTCACAGCGTCAAGCACCTGGAACGCACCGACCACGGCACCGGCGGGCAGCACGTCGACCTTCAGGCGGCCGCCCGACATCGCTTCGACCCGGTCGGCGTAATCCTGCGCCATTTCCTGCCAGATGTCGCCGGAGGGCCAGGATGTCTGCATCTTGATGACCATCGGCGCCTGCGCCAGAACGGCCGGGGCAGCCAGAACACCGGCGGAGGCACCGCCGACGAGTGCGGTCTTCTTAAGGAACGATCGGCGATCGAGCTTCTTCGTGTCAGTCATGTTTTCCTCCCTAAGCGCCCGCTCCGAAATCCCTGACGCGCAGATGCGGAACAATATCCGCCACCGCGACCATCCGGGCGCCAGCCGAACATAGCATCCCCTCAGATTGCAGCAAGCCATGCTGCGCGGTTTTTTTGAAAAAACCTTTCGTTTCACGAAAAGCGCATAAGATCATACGGTTGGAGCGCCAAATTCGCGGCGGCCCAACGTCGTGCGGGGAGGTCGGCGCCGTTCAGCCGCCGTCTTGGGGCGCTTCGATCCGGGCGCGGGCCTCGTCGCTCTCGAAGCTGGCCCAGGAACGCTCCGTGCCGGTCTCGGGCAGGGTCTCGGGGGCCTGGTGCCGGTGGATATGCGCCTTTGCAATGAAATGCGCGGTCACCGGCGCGGTAATGAACAGGAAGATGGTGATCAGCAATTCGTGGAACGACACGCGCCCTTCGAGCAAGAGCGCCGCCAGCATCGAGGCGATCAGCACACCGCCCACGCCCAAAGTGGTGGCCTTGGTCGGCGCGTGCAGCCGCGCCATGGGATCGGTCAGCTTGATCAGCCCGAAAGAGCCCACCAGCCCGAAGATCCCGCTGATGACCAGGAAGGCCGAGATCACGATGTCCGCGATGGAAACAGCGTCCATGATTCCCTCACTCGATCACGTCGCCGCGCAGGATGAAGCGCGCATAGGCCACGGTGGAGACAAAGCCGGTCATCGCGATCAGCATCGAGGCCTCGAAATAGACCTCGGAGCCTTCCAGGATGCCGTAGAGACCCAGCAGCGCGATGGCGTTGATCACCATCGTGTCCAGCGCCAGCACCCTGTCGGTGACACCGGGAGCACGGATGATCCGGTAAAGGTTGAACACCAGGGCAAGGCCGAAACAGCCGAAGGCGAAGGTCAGCGCGTATCCGATCATTCGAAGATCTCCTTCAGGCGGCGTTCGTAGCGGCGCTTGATGTCGTCGCGCACCGCGTCCGTGTCGCCGGCGTCGAGGCAATGCACCAGCAGGCTGCGCCCGTCGGCGGACAGGTCGGCCGAGACGGTGCCCGGGGTCATCGTGATGGTGCCCGCCAGCACGGTGATCGCCTCGGGGCTTGTCAGCTCCAGCGGGATCGTCACCCAACGCGACCGGATGGAGCGATTCGACTTGAAGATGATCGTGTAGGCCACCACCACATTGGCCACCACGATGTCCCACAGCACCACCAGCACGAATTCCACGATCATCGGCAGGTTGCGCAGGCGCGGCCGGTTGGGCCAGTAGGCCGCCGTCAGCACCGGGATCACCAGGCCGAGGATCAGCCCCAGCACGATCGTGCCGAGGGTCACGGTGTTCTGAAGCATCTGCCAGACGACGACCAGCAGCAGCGTCAGCCAGGGATGGGGCAGAAGCCGGCTCAGCATCATGTGTCTCCCTCGGATGCGCGGCGCATCACCGTCTCGATATAGGCGTCCGGGGCGAAGAGCTGCGCGGCGGTGTCCTCCATGTAGGAGGTGACGGGCCCGGCCAGAACCGTCAGCCCCACGATCAGCGCCAGCAGCCCGATGCAGGCCGCGGCGGGCAGGGCGGTGGGCACCGTGTCCGGGGCAGGGGCAGGGGGCGCGGCCTCGTCTTCATCGGTGTCGTCTTCCGGCCCGGGCGCGGCGGCGGCGGGGGCGGTTTTCCAGAACACCAGGCTTCCGGCCTGCGCCAGGCCCAGAATCGCCACCAGCGAACCCGCGAGGATCGCCGCCCAGATCAGCGTCGCCTGCGGCGAGGGCCAGGCTGCGTCCAGGATCAGCAGCTTGCCCACGAAGCCCGAGAGCGGCGGCATCCCCGCCGTGGCGATCGCCGCCCCGAAATAGAGCGACGCCACGAGGCCGCGTTGCGCCATGGCGGGCGCGGGGGTCAAGGCGTCGCCCGCCCGGCCCCGTCGCTCGCGCACCATGTCCACCACCAGGAACAACAGCGCTGCGGCCAGCGTCGAGTGGACGGTATAGTAGAGCGCGGCAATCGTCGCCTCGGGCGTGAACAGCGCCAGCGCCACCAGCAACGTGCCCATGGACCCGATCGCCGAGAAGGCCGCTAGCCGGCCCAGCCCGCTCGCGCCCAGCACGCCGATCATGCCCACCACCAGCGTCACCAACGCCGCGCCCAGCAGCCAGGGCCCGGCGATGCCCGCCGTGGCCTCCAGCTCGGGCGGAAAGATCAGCGTGTAGACCCGCAGGATGGCATAGGCGCCCACCTTGGTCATCACCGCGAACAGCGCGGCCACCGGGGCGGGGGCCTGGGCATAGGTCTCGGGCAACCAGAAATGCAGCGGCAAGAGCGCGGCCTTCACCGCGAAGACAAGCAGCAGCAGGATCGCGCCCACCCGCAGCAGCGCGGTATCCCCGGCGGGCATGTCGGCCACGCGCAGCGCCATGTCCGCCATGTTCAGCGTGCCCGTCACGCCATAGAGCGTGCCCAGGGCGAACAGGAACAGCGTGGAGCCCAGCAGGTTGTAGACCACGTATTGCACGCCCGCCCGCATCCGCCGCGCGCCGCCGCCATGGATCATCAGCCCGTAGGAGGCGATCAGCAGCACCTCGAAGAAGACGAACAGGTTGAACAGGTCGCCCGTCAGGAAGGCGCCGCAGATCCCCATCAGCTGGAACTGGTAGAGCGCGTGGAAATGCCAGCCGCGCCGGTCCCAGCCGGCGCCGATCGCATAGATCAGCACCGCCAGCGCCAGAACCGCGGTCAGCAGCACCATCAGCGCCGACAGCCGGTCCAGCACCAGCACGATGCCGAAAGGCGCGGGCCAGTTGCCCAGCTCGTAGACCTCGACCGCGCCGGTGGCGGCATAGGCGGTCAGCGCCAGCGCCACGCCGGTCAGGCCGAGCGTTCCGGCAACCGAGATCACCCGCGCCAGGGCGATCTGGTGGCGCGCCGCGATCACGATGAAGGCCGCGACCAGCGCCGGGCCAAGGATGGGAACGATGATCCAGTGGGTCATTTCCCGGCGCCCTCGTCAGCCATGTCGATCCGGTCCGTGCGCGAGGTCAGGTAGGCCCCGAGCGCCATCAGCACCACCACCGCGGTCATCCCGAAGGAGATCACGATCGCCGTCAGCACCAGCGCCTGCGGCAGCGGGTCCGTGTAGGACCCCGCGCCGGACTTGTCGAGCAGCACCGGCGGCAGGTTGACCACCAGCCGCCCCGAGGTGAACAGGAACAGGTTCACCGCGTAGGACAGCAGCGCGATGCCGAGAATGACCGGAAAGCTGCGCTGCCGCAGCACCAGGTAGATCCCGGCACCGGTCAGCACGCCGATGGCACTGGCCACGAGTAGTTCCATCTCAGCCCTCCGTCCGGCTGGTCGGCGCGGCGTCGCGCGCGGGGTTCACATCCATCGGGTTGATGTTGACGGTCTCGCCGCCGCGGCGGGCCATGCTCGACAGGCTGGCCAGCGCCAGCATCACCGCGCCCACCACCGTCAGGAACACGCCCACGTCGAAGGCCATGGCGGTGGCCAGCTCGAACTCGTTCATCGGCGGGATGCGGAAATAGCCGAAATCGCTGGTCAGGAAGGGCCGGCCTGCGAACCAGGCGCCGATGCCCGTGGCGCTGGCGATCAGCACGCCCAGCGCGATCACCGTGTGATAGGGCAGCCGCTGGCGCTTCTCCGCCCAGGCAAACCCGGAGGCCATGTATTGCATCAGCAGCGCGATCGCCACGACGAGCCCCGCGATGAAGCCGCCGCCCGGCTCGTTATGACCGCGCAGGAAGATGTAGAAGCCCACCAGCAGCGCCATGGGCATCATCACCCGCGTGGCCACCACCATCATCAGCGGGTGCCGGTCGCCCGCGTTGCTGCGCGGCTCGGACCAGGTCTCCAGGAAGCGGCCGCCCGGCCCGCTCAGCACCGCCTGAGCCAGCGCGAAGATCACCAGCGCCGCGATCCCCAACACGATGATCTCGCCATAGGTGTCGAAGCCGCGGAAATCCACCAGGATCACGTTGACCACGTTGGTGCCGCCGCCGCCCTTGTAGGAGTTCTCCAGATGGAAGGCCGAGATGCTCTCCTGCGCGAAGTCGCGCATCAGCATGGCATAGGTCAGCCCGGTCACGGCCAGCCCGCCCGCCACCGCGATCGCGCCATCTCGCAGCCGCCGGCCGCCGCCGCTCTCGATCGGGGTCTGGCGCGGCAGGAAATTGAGCGCCAGCAGCAGCAGGATGATGGTCACCACCTCGACGGAAAGCTGGGTCATCGCGAGGTCGGGCGCCGAGAAATAGGCGAAGCCGACCGAGACCACCAGCCCGATCACCCCCATCAGCACCAGCGCCAGCAGCCGGTTGCGATGATAGGCCACCATGCACAGCGTGCAGCCCACCAGCAGCACCCAGCCGATGGCGGGGACGGCTGTGATCTCCATCATCTCGCGGGTCTCGGGGCCGAGCGCGCCGCTGCTCCAGGCCGCGCCCCCCGCCACGATCACGGTGATCGCGAAGAAGGCGGCGAAGCGCGTGAGCGCGCCGTCATGCAGCCCATCGGTCACCGCGCGCGATGCGGAGGTCGCCGCGCGGGTCAGCGCGTCGAAAATGGTCTTGGCCTTGGGGCGGGGGGCCGCGTCCCAGCCGCGCGCCAGCGGGCGATGCAGCCAGAGCAGCAGCGCGCCGCCGATCACCGCGGCGATGGACATGAACAGCGCCGGCGTCACCCCGTGCCAGAGCTTGAGATAGAAATCCGGCGCTTCGCCCGTCACCGCCAGCACAGTGGCCCAGACCAGCGGTTCCGCAAGGAAGGGGGCGAGGCCCAGCAGGATCACGATGCCGGCCAGCAGCGCGGGGCCCGCCCACATGCCGAAGCCGGGATCGTGCGGCGTGGCCGGGTAGTCGTGCCGTCTGGGGCCGAGGAAGACATGCGCGATGTAGCGGAACGAATAGGCCACCGAGAACAGCGCGCCCAGCGTCGCCAGCGCCGACAGCAGCCAGGGCGAGCCCGCCCAGGACGTATGCGAGACCTCCTCCAGCATCATCTCCTTGGAGATGAAGCCGTTGAGCGGCGGAATCCCCGCCATGCTCAGCGCCGTGACGGTGGCGATGACGAAGGTGATCGGCATCAGGTGGCGCAGCCCGCCCAGGCGCTTGATGTCGCGGGTATGGGCCTCGTGATCGACGATGCCCGCCGTCATGAAGAGCGCCGCCTTGAAGCTGGCATGGTTGATGATGTGGAACACCGCCACGATCGCGGCGGCCCTGGTGCCCAACCCCAGCATCAGCGTGATCAGGCCCAGGTGACTGACCGTCGAGAAGGCCAGCAGCGCCTTCAGGTCGTCCTTGAACAGCGCGATCACCGCGCCCAGCACCATCGTGATCAGCCCTGTGGTGGCGACGATGTAGAACCATTCGGGCGTGCCGGCCAGCACCGGCCACATGCGCGCCATCAGGAACAGCCCCGCCTTCACCATGGTGGCCGAATGCAGGTAGGCCGAGACGGGCGTGGGCGCGGCCATCGCGTGCGGCAGCCAGAAATGGAACGGGAACTGCGCCGACTTGGTGAAGCAGCCCGCAAGGATCAGCAGCAGCGCCGGCAGGTAATAGGGGCTGGCCTGGATCGCCTCCTTCTGGGTCAGGATCACGCTCAGGTCGTAGCTGCCCGCGATATTGCCCAGGATCAGCATGCCGGCGATCATCGCCAGCCCGCCCATGCCGGTGACCGTCAGCGCCATGCGCGCGCCCTGCCGGCCCTCGGGCAGGTGCTTCCAGTACCCGATCAGCAGGAAGGAGGACAGCGAGGTCAGCTCCCAGAACACCAGCAGAAGCAGGATGTTGTCCGACAGCACGATGCCCACCATCGCGCCCTGGAACAGCAGCAGGTAGGTATAGAACTGGCCCATCGGGTCTTCGCGCGACAGGTAGAACCGCGCGTAGAGGATGATCAGCAGGCCGATTCCCAGGATGAGCCCCGCGAACAGCAGGCCCAGACCGTCCAGCATGAAATTGGCGTTCATGCCGAGCGACGGCAGCCATTCCAGCCGGAACTGGATCACCTCACCGGCCAGCACCGCGGGCGCACAGAGCAGCAGCATCAGCAGCGCAAGCCCCGTGGGCAGCGCCGCCGTCCAGGCGCAGACGGTGCGGCCAGACTGGATCGTGAGACCCGGCAGAAGCGCGCCAAGGAACGGCATCGCCACGATGAGCGGCAGAAAACTGCTGAGTGTCTCCATTGTTGTCCCTGTCCCGTCCCGCCCCGTTCGCCGGGCCCGTTGCACCCAGCTATAATTCGGACCCGTGCGACATGCAAAACACCTCGTGCCCGGGCCGGACAGGCCCGGACCCCGTCGGATCCGTTGCCCCTAAAAGAGGCGCTGTTTCCCGGAGTTCAAGACCCATTATGACGGTTTTCGTCGGAAAACCGGTCGCATCCATCGCAAGCGGCACCCGCCAAGGGGTGTTTTCTATGCCGGTGCGCGACATCGTAGTGGATTTGCAAAATAATATACAATACGCTCGATTCCATGCTGCACGACGCCGAGAGCCCCACGCCCTTCGACCTGCTGCGCCGCGACATCGTCAACGGTGTCTTCGCGCCGGGAGATCCGTTGCGGCTGTCGGCCCTGTCGGACCGCTACAAGGTCTCGGCCACGCCGCTGCGCGAGGCGCTCTCGCGGCTGGAGGAGAAGCGCCTGGTGGTGGCCAGCCGCAACCGCGGCTGGCGTGTCGCGCCGGTCTCGCTCGACCAGCTGGAGGATATCGCCGCGGCCCGACTCGCGCTGGAACGCGCGCTGCTGCAGGACAGCATGGGGCAGGGCGGGCTGGACTGGGAAAGCGCGATCGTCGCCGCCCATCACCGCCTGGTGCAGACCCCGCCGCCCGACGGGCAGCGCCTGTCGCGCGCCCGCGCGGCCTGGGGCGCGGCGCATGACGCCTTTCACCTCGCGCTCCTGTCGGCCGCGCGCTCCGAACGGCTGCGCGGCTTCTGGCGCGAGACGATCGAGCAGTTGCAACGCTACCATGACGCGCTGCTCTACCACCCCGGAACGCTGGGCGCCGCCTTCGAGGTGCCCGCGGCCGAGGCCATGCCGCTCCTGCTGGAGAAGGTGCATTCGGCCCATCATCACACGCTTCTGAAAGAGGCGGTTCTGTCGCGCGACATGCCGGAGGCGCTGCGCCTGCTGGACGAGCATGTCGCCCACACGCTGGAGGTTTACCGTTCGATCGCCGGCGACATCCAAGGAACGGACCACCCCAACAGAGAGGAAATCCCCCAATGAAACGCAGGATCCTGACCGCGCTGGCCACCGTGGCCGTTCTGGCCGGCGCCCCGGCGCTGGCCGAAACGCTGACCGTCGGCGCCTATCCGTCCAACCCGCCCTGGGAGTTCAAGAACGAGCAGAGCGAGTTCGAGGGCTTCGAGGTCGACCTGGTGAAAGAGATCGCCGAACGCCTCGGCGTGGAGCTTGAGATCCAGGACATGGGTTTCCAGGCGCTGTTCGCGGCCACCAGCTCGGGCCGGATCGACCTGGCGATCTCCACCATCACGATCACCAATGACCGGCTGCAGAACCAGGCCTTCACCCAGGGCTATTACGACAGCGACCTGGGCCTGGTCACGGGCACCGAAGGCGTGGACACGCTCGAGGACCTGGCGGGCCAGCCCGTCGGCGCCCTTGCGGCCTCCACCGGCGAGAAGTGGATCGGCGAGAACGGCGAGAAATTCGGCTTCGGCGAGTACAAGAGCTACACCACCCAGCAATCGCTCCTGCTCGACGTGGCCAATGGCCGGGTCGCCGCCGGGATCGGCGACATCCTCGGCTTCGAGTTCGCCGCCCAGCAGATGCCACAACTGCGCGTCGCGCAGCGCATCGTCACCGGCGAGACCTTCGGGATGATGCTGCCCAAGAACTCGCCTTGGCTGGAGCGCGTGAACGGCGCCATCACCGAGATCAAGGAAGACGGCACCATGGCCGAGATCTACCGCAAGTGGCTTGAGGCGGAGCCCTCCGAAGGCACCTCCACCCTCACCGTGCTGCCGATCCCGCAGGCCGAGTGAACCGCACCCGGCCCAGGCATGCGCGGGCGGCGGGCCTTGGCCTGCCGCCCTTTTTCCGACCGCTGACAGGATGATCCCCCGATGACCTTCGCCGAGACCTTCCTCAATTGGGACGTCTTCATGCGCATCTACCCGATGCTGATGAAAGGGGTGTGGAACACCATCGCCCTTGCCGTGTCGATCCTGGTGCTGGGTGCCATCGCCGGGGTGGCGATCTGCCTCGTCCGGCTCTATGCGCCGCGCCCGTTCCGCTGGATCGCCATCGCCTATATCGACATCTTCCGTGCCATCCCGATCCTGGTGCTGCTGGTGTTGGTCTATTTCGCGCTGCCCTTCATCGGCATCCGCCTGTCCAGCTTCGCCGCCGCGGTGCTGGCGCTGAGCCTGGTGTTCTCGTCCTTCACCGCGGAGGTGTTCCGCGCGGGTATCCAGGCGATCCCCAAGGGCCAGCTCGAGGCCGCCGAGTCGCTGGGGCTGCCCTTCCGCGTGACGATCTGGAAGGTGATCCTGCCGCAGGCGATGCGTATCGCGATCCCGCCGCATACCTCGAACTCCGTGGCGATCGCCAAGGACACCTCGCTGGCCTCGGTCGTGGCCATGCCCGACCTGCTGAAACAGGCCACCGACGCGCAGGCGCTCACGGCGAACCCGACACCGCTGATCGCGGCGGCGCTGATGTATCTGATCGTGCTGTTGCCCGCGGTGCGGCTGGTCAGCTACCTGGAGCGGCGCTTCTCGCAGGCGTGAGGATCTCCTCCAGCGCGGCGTCCAGCCGCGCAACGCCCGCTGCCGTTGTCACCACCCCGGGGGAAAAGCGCAGAACGGCGGAGCGGTTGTCGCATATGACCCCTACGTCCCGCAACGCTCCCACGGTGGCAACGGGGTCGAAACGCTCCGCCAGGCGGGCCATCACGGAGCCGCCCCGGCGCGCCTCCTCGCGCGGCGAGGCCAGCGCAAGCCCGTGCCGGTCCATCACCGCGATCAGCTCCCGGCACAAGTCCCGCGTATGGGCCAGCAGCGCCGCCCGGTCCTGCCCGGCATGCCAGCGCAGCGCCGGCAGGCTGGCCAGCGCACCCATCATCGCGGGCGTGCCGTGATCGAAGCGCCGCGCATCGGCGGCGTAGGAGAAGGCATTGATATCCCAGTTGAAAGGGTCGGGCTGGCTGAACCAGCCGCGCAGCTCCGGCGCCGCCTCCCCGGTGATCCGGGGCGCCACGTAGAGCATCCCGGCGCCGGGCGTGCCGCAGACCCATTTGAGCGAGGTGGACACGGCGAAATCCGCGCCTGTCTCGCGCGCGGAGAAGGGCAAAAGCCCCGCCGCCTGGGTGATGTCCACGCCCATCAGGCTGCCCATCGCGCGGCCATGCGCCATCAGCCGCTCCAGGTCGCAGGCATGCGAGGAGGTGGAGGTGACCTGTGTCAGCAAGGCCAGCCCCACGCTTTCATCCCACATGTCAAGCACTTGCTCGTCCGAGACCCAGCTTTCGCCCGGCCGCAGCGGCACCGTGCGCAGGGTGAAGCCCAGCCGCGGCGCCAGCCCGGTCAGCAGGAAATGCAGCGAGGGAAAGCAATCCGCCGCAACCAGCAGGGTGCGCCCGCGCAGGTGACGTTCGGGCAGGGCGGTGATGACCGCATGCAGCCCCGCGGTGACATTCTCCACCGCTGTCACCTGCGCCGGGTCGGCGTCGATCAGCCCGGCCCAGAGCGCAACATATTCCGCGCGCCCTTCCAGCATCCGGGCCCACTGGTCGTTGTCGCAGGCCGCCCAGAGCTGCGCGAAACCTGCCATTGCCTCGGCCAGTTCCTGTTCCTTTCCAGGGTATTGGCCGATGGAGTGATAGTAGAGATAGCTGTCGCAGGTCACAGGCTCACCGTCGCATCACCCGGCAGGGTGACTTCCAGAAGTTCGATATCGAGGGACGGCTCGGCATAGCGGGTCCGGTAGCCCGGCGGGATCACGAAGGCGTCGCCCGCGGTCAGGTCGAACGGGTCGCGTCCCTCGCCCTCCAGCCGCATCCTTCCCTCCAGCACGAATGAGAAATGGATGTCCGCATCATGGGCCGCCCAGGCCGGATCACCTTCGCCGCGCCTGATAATCTGAACGCCTGCAACGTTTTTCGTATTTTCGGCGATCGTGGTGTCGCGCGCGACGAAACCCGGAAGTCGATGCGGTTGCCAGGTGGCGCCCTTCGCCTGGTTGAACACGAAGCGCTGGCCCTGCCATTCCCGCTCGGGGCGCAGATGCGGTGTGGGCAGTTCCATGTCGTGATCGATTTCGGTGACATGTTCCGCCGGCACTCCGATCTCGATGACCTCAATGTTGTCAGAGGCATAGAGCACGCGGTGACGGATTTCCGGTGGCTGGATGAAGCAATCCCCCGCAGTCAGCCGGATCGGCGGGCCCTGGTCCTCATAGACCACGTCCACCCAGCCGCGATAGCAGAAGATGAGCTGAAATCCGACCTTGTGATAATGCACCATGTCCGGCACCGGCCCGCCATCCGGGATGCGGATATGGCTGGCGATGATCGACCCGCCCAGCCGGTCCGGGATCAGGTCGCGATACTGCATGCCCGCGCGCCCCACGATCCAGGGCGCCTGGTCGGCCAGCCTCCGTACGACGAAACTGTGCCGCGTGGACGGCAGCACCAGCGGCGGGTTGCGCTCCTCGATCTCGATCCGCGTGCCGTTGGGCGCAGTCAGCCGCCGCGCGCCTTCGGCGAAACCTGCCGGGTCGTCGGTGCGGATGCGGATCGTGCCGGGGCCTTCGGGTGCGTCCTTCTCGATGCGCAGGCGCAAGCCATGCCCGGAAAACACCGCGATTTCAGGGTTGTCCGCGGGGTAGATCATGTCCAGTCGCATCCCTAGAATCTTCGTGTAGAACGGGATGTCGTCGCGCAACTCCTGCGTGGGCAGCCGGATCTCGGCCAGGGTTTCGGACATGTGTGCGCCTCCCGATTTCATGCGAACAGCCAAATCGTATACGATCCTTGAGTTTCTGCGCAATCCTGATATGCCCTTTTCAAAAGGGAGGATTGCGGGATGGGCGACAGGATCGCGGTGGTCACGGGCGCGGCGGGCGGCATGGGCCGCGCCATCACGGCGCGGCTTCTGGGCGACGGGTTGCGCGTTGCCGCGCTGGATATCGACGCGGCCGGCCTTGCCCAGATGTCGGCCGAACACGGGGCAGCCCTCGCGCCTTTCACCGTGGACCTGACGGACCCGGCGGCCATCGGGCGGGCCTTCGAGCGGATCGAGGCCGACCTGGGCGGGGTGGACGCGCTGGTGAACAACGCCGGCACCTGCTTCATGTCCGGATTTCCCGACATCCCGGCGGACGAGTTGGACCGGCAGATGGCGCTGAACTTCTCCTCGGCCTTTCATTGCTGCCAACAGGCGGTGCGTCGGATGCTGACGCGCGACGGGGTCAAGAAGATCGTCAACATCTCCTCGAACGGGGCCTACAATTTCGACGTGTTCGACCCCCCGCATTACCGCGCCTCCAAGGCGGCGATGGACACGCTGACCAAGGACCTGGCGCGCCGCTACGCGCGCGAGCGGATCGCGGTGAACTCCATCGCGCCCGCGATGACGGAAACGCCCCTTTTCAACGTGGTAACGGAGGAAGTTCTGGCAAAGGCCATCGCCCAGATGCCGCATGGCAGGGCCATGCAGCCGGGCGAAGTCGCGGCCTGGGTCGGGTTTCTCGTTTCGCCCGCCGGAGATGTCTCCAGCGGCAATGTGATCATCCTCAACCAGGGCCGCGACGTGCGTTAACCATAATGCTCGGGCGCTTTCCTCAAGGCCGGCCATTGGCGCGGCCAATGACCGTAGATCACGAAGGCGCCGCGCGCGTCGGCGAGGTCGAGGATCCGCCGGGCGGAGGCCAGCGCCGTTTCGGCCTCCGCCGTGCCCTCGAACCGTTCCGCAAGCTCCTCGGGCCGCGAGATCGCGTCCGAAGTCAGCAGGACGGCCCCTGTGTCCGGCAAGTCCAGCATCATCGCCAATTGCCCCGGCGCATGGCCCGGGGCCATCAGCACCTCGAAACCGGGGCCGATCAGAGTGTCTTGCTCCAGCGTGATGTAGTCCCGCTCGGGCCAGTCCAGCGGCTGCACCGCTCCCCAGTAGAGCGGGCGCGGCAACTCGCGTTCGGCGCGCGCCAGCAACAGGGGCGCCTGTCGGAACTCCTCCAGCCCGCCGATATGGTCGATATGCGTGTGCGTGAGAATGAAAAGGTCGATATCCTCAGGTCTTACCCCGGCTTTTTCAAGTTGCGCTCCAGGCAGGTTCTCCGGCCCACAATGCAGCACCTCGCCGAATTCGTGCAGCCGGTCTTCTTCGCTGGCCCGGGCGATGTCGGTCGCGTATTTCGCCGGAAACCCCGAATCGATCAACACGTTCTCGCCGATGTCGGTCTGCACCAGGTAGCCCGAGATCCCGATCACGCGGCCATTGGAATGAACCCGGAACAGCCCGAAATCCAGCACCACGAGGCGCTCCGGCCGGCCTTTCAGCATCGTCTCCATGGTCCGTTCCTCCTTTGTCCGCGAAAGGCACACTGCCCATGAAAGTCAGGATTCACAAGCTTTTCGAGTATCTTCTTGAGACAACCGAGGCGGCGCCCGAATGTATACTGGGCTTCTCGCTGTCGCGTTCGCCGCTCCTTGGCGGCTTCCTCGATGCACTCGATCCGGATCTGCCGCTGGACTGGAACAATCGCGATTTCCGCGGCCTGCCCGAGTTGCGCGCCCATGTGCTGCGCGACACCGGGCTTGCGGGCGCCTGCACGCTCGAAGACGTGCTGATCACCGCCGGCGCGGCCGAGGCCAATTACCTGGCCTTCATGCAGTTGGTCCAGCCCGGCGACGAGGTGGTGATCGAGACGCCGGGCTGGCCGCAGGCGGGGGTGCTCGCCCGCGCGGTGGGGGCGCAGATCACGCCTGTGCAGCGGCGCGACGAGGACGGCTGGGCGCTGGACATCGAGGCGCTGCGCGCTGCCGTGACGCCCCGCACGCGCTTGATCTTTCTCAGCAATCCCAACAACCCCACGGGGCAGATGCTGTCCGCCGACGCGCTGCGCGAGATCGTCGCCATCGCCGAGGCCGTGGGCGCCTGGCTGATCGTGGACGAGGTCTATGCCGGGCTCGAATGGGAGGGGCCGCGCAGCCCCTCGGTGGCGGGGCTCTATGCGCGCGGCATCACCACCGGCAGCGTGTCCAAGGCGCTGGGGCTTCAGGGGCTGCGCACCGGCTGGCTGATCTGCCGCGATCCGGGCCTGGTGATGGATGCGGTGATCCTGCGCGAGAATTCCAGCGAGATCATGAACATCATGGGCGAGGTGATCGCCGAGATCGCGCTTCGCCCGGAAAGGCTCGGCCCTGCCATGCAGGCTGCCCGCGCCGAGGGCCGGGCGAATCTCGACCGGCTCGATCGCTTCATCGCCGGGACGCCGGGCCTGTCCTGGCACCGCCCGCGCGCGGGGCTGATCGGGCTTGCGCGGCTGGAAACCGGCGAGGACAGCGACGCCTTCGCCCGCCGCCTGCTGGCCGATCCCTACCGCACCTTCCTGCTGCCCGGCTCGGCCTATGACCAGCCGCATCACATCCGCCTGGGCGTGGGCGGCGGCGAGGAGGTGCGCCTCGGCGAGGGGCTTTCCCGGCTCGCGCGCGCGCTGGAACAAGGTGCCTGAACCCCGCCTTCGCGGGAAGACTGTCCCGGAAAGGGGCCGCCGGCCTGCGCCGGCGGGCTCAGCGCAGGAGCGAGGGTAGCCAGGTGGCGATGGCCGGCTGCCAGACGATGGCGGCCAGCACCACCAGCTTGATCGCGATGTAGGGCATGATCGAGGCATAGATCGTGCCCATCCCGATCCCCGCCGGCGCCACACCCCGCATCACGAACAGCAGGAGCCCGAAAGGCGGGGTCAGCAGCCCGATCTCCATGGTCAGCAGGTAGACCACCCCGAGCAGGAGCGGGTCGATCCCGGCGGCCTGCGACAGCGGCACGAAGATCGGCACCGTCACCATCAGCATGCTGACCTGGTCGATGAAGCAGCCCAGCAGCAGCAGCAATGCGATCATGCCCAGCAGAACCTGGAGCGACGTGAGCTCGTAGCCGCTGATCACCTGGATCAACCCGCCGGTGGCGCCAGAAAAGCTCAGCACCTGCGCGAAGGTCTGCGAGACGGCGATGATGAACAGGATCATCACCGACAGTTTCACCGTCTCCATCACCGCCTTGACCATGCGTTCCACCGTCAGCGCGCGATAGCCCGCGCCCACCAGCACGGCGGCGACACAACCAAGCGCGGCGCTTTCGGTCGGCGTGGCGAGGCCCAGCAGCAGGCTGCCGATCACCACGGCGAACAGCACCGACAGCGGCGCGACATAGACCAGGAAAGGCCGCCAGCGCTCGGCCAGGCTCATGTCCGGCATGTCGTCGGCCGGCGCGAGCGAAGGGTTCATCAGCGCGCGCATCACGATCCAGCCGACGAAAGCCACCGACAGGATCAGCGCGGGCAGCACGCCCGCCACCAGCAGTCCGGCGATGGAAATGCCCGTGAGGCTGCCCACCAGCACCGCCAGCGCCGAGGGCGGGATCAGCATCGCGATGGCGCCCGAGGCCATGATCGGCCCCATGGCCATGGAGGGGGCATAGCCCTTCCTGATCATGTTGGGCAGCAGGGTCGAGCCCAGCATCGCCGTGTTGGCGATGGTCGAGCCGGACAGCGCCGCGAAGATCGTCCCGCCGAACACGGTGACCACCGACAGCCGACCCGGGATGCGCGTGACCACCCGTTCCACCGCGTCGATCGCCTTGTGCGCCACGCCGGTCTGGAACAGGATTTCGCCCATCAGGATGAACAGCGGGATCGGCGCGAGCTGGAAATTCGTCAACCCGTCGGCGGCGTTGCGGGCAAGCTGCATCACGCCGCGCTCACCGCCCAGCACCTCCCAGGCGCCCAGCAGGGTGACGGCGAGGAAGGCGAAGGCCACGGGCAGGCCGATCAGCAGCAACACGCCGAGGCCGCCCATCATCAGGGCCAGGAAAAGGGGCCATTCCATCGTTCAGAGCCCCGCCATGTCGTGCGACAGTTGCGGGCGGGCCGCCTGGCGCAGGAATTCGATGCAGATCATCACGAAGCCGACGGGCGCGGCCGACAGCGCCCACCACTCGGGCACCACGAAGGTCGTGCGGATCATCGAGCCGCGCGCGGCCGACGCCAGAGCCGCCTCGACCGCATACCACAGGAACACCGCCGAGACGACGAAACCCACCAGGGCCACGGCGCGGGCCAGCGGCCGGGCCACCGCGGGGCTCAGCGAGGCGGTCAGCAGGTCCACGGTGACATGAGCGTGTTTCCACAACACCCATGGCGCCGCCAGGAAGGTGGCGGCCAGCAGCCCGTACTCCACCGCGTCCAGCAGGCCGCGGATCGAACCGGCCCCGCTGTTGCGCATCACCACGTTGACGCAAATCGACAGCGCGATCAGCACGAAGATCGTCCCCGCGAGGCCGGCGCAGAATTTCAGGACCGCGTCGAAGGCGGCGTCGAAGGAGGGCATGGTTCAATCCCGGGACAGGGGCCGGGGCGGCGCTTGGCTGCCCCGGCGGTTGGGAGGGTCACTCGACCAGGCAGGCTTTCAGCTCTGCGGCCTTCGTGGCGTCGATGGCCTCGATCGCAGCCCAGCCCGCGCTCTGCGCGGTGGCCAGCCAGCTTTCGGAGGTTTCGCCCTCGAACTGGATCACCTCGATCCCGGCTTCCGCCTGGCGCGCGGCCTCGGACTCGTTGATGGCGATGTTTTCGGCGTTCTTCGCCTCGGTCCAGAGCGCGGCCTCTTCCAGAACGGCCTTCGCCTCGTCGGACAGCTCGTTCCAGCGGTCGAGATTGACGAGGAAGTTCACGTCCACCTGGTAGAAGCCCGGATCGACCCGGTACTTGGTCTGCTCGTCCCAGCCCAGGTCCATCACGCCCTGGATCGGCCAGCCGTAGCCATCGATGCTGCCGCGTTCCAGCGCGGTGTAGACCTCGCCCGGCGCGGTCTGCACCGCCGTGGCGCCCAGGGTCTCGAACATGGCGCGGTAGACCGGCGTGGTCCGCAGCGTCAGGCCCGACAGGTCGGTGCCCTCGATCGGCTTGGTCAGGTAGAGGTGGAACTGGATGTTGTCGCCGGTGCGGGCGAGGAATTTCACGTTCATCTGGTCCTGGTGCAGCTCGTCGACCAGGTCGAAGCAGCCGTTGGCGCGTTGATCCTGCACGGTGTTGGTGGCCAGGTGCAGCGCGTCGCCCAGGGGCAGCAGGTTGGTGTAGAAGGCGGTGGTGTTGTTGGCGATGTCCACCACGCCGGCCGACACGGCATTGCCCAGCTCGAAGGTGGGCACGGCCTCGGGCCCCCCCACGTAGTTGATCTGGACGATGCCCTTGCCGGTCTCGTTCACGCGTTCGACGAAGGCCTCGAACGGGCGCGAGAAGGTCGTGCCGCCGGCGAAGGCGGTGACGCCGCGCAGGGTGACCTCCTCGGCGAGGGCCGGGGCTGCGACGGCCGCGACGAGCGCGGCGGTGGCGAGATGTTTCATGACTTTCTCCCTGGATGAACGCTAGCCCTTTCGCGGGATTCGCGGATTTGTTTTACACTTGAAATACAAGCACACGACGCGTTGGAGAACAAGCCTCGGGGCATCGGGTCAGGCGTCCTTGAGCCAATGGGCGTCGAGTTCTGGCAGCGGAATCGCGGCCTTCAGCTCGGCGGTATAGGGGTGTTCGGGCGCCTCGAAGACACGGGCCGTCTCGCCCTGTTCGACGATCTCGCCCGCGCGCATCACGACGACCTTGCGGCAGAGCCGCCGGATCACCGAAAGGTCGTGGCTGATGAAGGCCATGGTCAGGTTCATGTCGGCCACCAGCTCCTCCAGCAAGGCGATGATCTGCGCCTGGGTGGAGACGTCGAGGCCCGACACGATCTCGTCGGCCAGGATGAAACGCGGCGAAAGCGCGATGGCCCGAGCGATGCCCACACGCTGGCGCTGCCCGCCCGAAAGCTGATGCGGATAGCGATCGGCGAAGGCGCGGCCCAGATGCACCCGGTCCAGCACCTCCAGCGCGCGGGCGTCGGCGTTCTCCACCCCGTTGACTTGCATCGGCCCGGCCAGGATCCGGCGGATCCGGTGGCGCGGATTGAGCGAGGACATGGGATCCTGGAAGATCATCTGCAGATCGCGCCTGAGCGGCTTGAGCCCGGCCTCGTCGAGATGGGTGATGTCGGTGCCGGCGAAGCGGATGGTCCCGCCCGTGGGTTCCAGGAGCCGGATCAGGCAGCGGCCCAGCGTGGACTTGCCCGAGCCGCTTTCGCCCACGATGCCCGTGACCTTGCCCGCCGGCAGGTCCAGCTCCAGCCCCTTGAGAATGTGGACCCGGGGCGCCGGCCCGAACAGCGGCTTGTCGTTGAGATCGGGCAGCGACAGGTGCAGCCCGCGCACCTCGATCAGCGGATCAGCCATGGCGGGCCTCCTGCGCGGCGTCGTCGGCCTCGATCTCGCGGCGCAGCCCGTCGAGCACCGCCTGCGGCACCGGCAGCAGCGATTCCCCGGGGCGGTCGTAGCGCGGCGTGGCGGCGATCAGCGCATGGGCGTAGGGATGCGGCGCCTGTCCCGAGAAAAAGTCGGCCACCCGCCCCTGCGCCACCACCTTGCCCTGGAACAGCACCGAGACCGACTGGCAGATCTTGGCCACCACGCCCATGTCATGCGTCACGAACAGCAGCGCGGTGCCGTGGCGGGCCTGCATCTCGGCGATCAGCTTGAGGATCTGGCGCTGCACGGTGACATCCAGCGCCGTTGTGCATTCGTCCGCGATGATCAGTTCGGGCTCGGCGGCGAAGGCGGCGGCGATCAGGATGCGCTGGCGCATCCCGCCCGACAGCTCGTGCGGATAGGCGCGCATCACGCGCTCGGGGTCGCGGATGGCGACCTCGTCCAGCAAGTCCCGGGCGCGGGCCTCGGCGCGGGCGCGCTCCCATCCCAGGATATGGATCAGCCGGTCGGTGATCTGCCCGCCGATGCGGCGGCAGGGGTTCAGCGCGGTCAGCGGGTCCTGCGGGATGATGGCGCAGCGCTCGGCCACCATCTTGCGTCGCCCGCCGGGCGAGAGCGCATCCAGATCGGTGCCATGCAGCCGGATATGCCCGCCCGTCTGCTTGACGGCAGGCGGCAGCAGCCCGGCGATGGCCTTGCCGATCATGCTCTTGCCGGCGCCGCTTTCGCCCACCAGCCCGTGCACCTCGCCCGCCGGGACATTCAGCGACACCTCGCGCAGCAGGCGCGGGCCGGTGCGCCCGATCCGGGCCGTCAGGCGGTCGATCTCCAGCAGGTCGGTCATCGCAGCACCGGATCGAGGCGGTCCTTCAGCCCCTCGCCGAACTGGCTGAAGCTGAGGACGGTGAGGAACAGCGCGATCATCGGGAAGACCAGCACCCAGGGCGCGAAATGGATCTGGGTGCGCCCCTCGGCGATCATGCCGCCCCAGGTGGGATCGTCCGAGGCGATGGAGAGATTCACGAAACTCAGGATCGCCTCGACGATCACGGCGATGCCCATCTCCAGGCTCAGCAGCACGCCGATGGTGGGCAGGACATTGGGCAGCACCTCGCGCGCGAGGATGCCCAGCCGCGAGCGGCCCACCACCAGCGCGCTGTCCACGTAATCCATCCGCGACTGCGCCAGCGTCTCGGCGCGGACCACGCGGGCGAAGCGGGTCCAGTCGATGACGGCGATGGCGATGATGACCGAATGCAGCCCGGTGCCCAGCACCGCCACCAGCAGGATGGCGAAAAGGACGGGCGGAAAGCTCATCCAGATGTCGATGACCCGGCCGATTACCCGGTCGGTCCAGCCCCCCATGTATCCCGCGAGCAAGCCCAGCGTGGAGCCGATCAGACAGGCCGCACCGCCCGCCAGCACCGCCACGATCAGCGCGATCTGCGCGCCGTGGATCATCCGGCTGAGCACGTCGCGGCCCAGGCTGTCGGTGCCGAGGTAATAGCCGGGCTCCGCCCCATCGACCCAGGCGGGGGGCAGGCGTTCCTGGAACAGGTCCTGCGCCAGCGGGTCATGCGGTGCGATCAGCGGCGCGAAGAGCGCGGCCAGCACCACGATGGCCAGCCAGCCGCCCGAGAGCCACAGCCGCCAGTTGATGCGCCGCCCCTCAGCCATGCCGCAGCCTCGGGTTCAGCGCGGCATAGGCCAGGTCCACCGCGAGGTTGATGACGATGAACAGCACCGAGAAGATCAGCACGATTCCCTGGATCAGCGGCAGGTCGCGGTTGATGACCGCGTCGATGGCCAGGTTGCCCAGCCCCTCGTAGGAAAACAGTTTCTCGACGATCACCGTGCCGCCGATCAGGAAGGTGAACTGCACGCCCACCAGCGTCAGCGTGGGCAGCATCGCGTTGCGCAGCGCCTCGCGCCAGATCACCGCGAATTCGGAAAAGCCCTTGGCCCGCGACAGCATCACGTAATCCAGCCCCATCACCTCCTTGAGGGATTGTTTCAGCACCTGCGCGATCACCGCCGACAGCGGCAGCGCCAGCGCCAGCGCGGGCAGGGTCATGTGGGTGACGAGGTTGCCGAAGACCGCGAAATCCAGCCGCAGGATCGACTCGAAGAGCAGGAAATTCGTGAGGTAATCGGGGTTGAGGGCCGGCGCGATCCGCCCCGAGACCGGAAAGAGCGGGATCGCCACGCCGAGCACGAGAATGAATATCAGCCCCCACAGGAAATCCGGGATCGACAGCGTCATGCCGTTCCACAGGTCCACCGCCGCCTCGGTGCGGGTGGCGCGGCGGCGGGTGCCGATGATGGCGAGCGCCATGCCCATCACGGTGGCGATCACCAGCGCGGCGAAGGCCAGCTCCAGTGTGGCGGGCAGCCGGCTCAGCACGATCCCCATCACGTCCTGGCGCAGCGAGATCGAGGTGCCGAAATCGCCCTGGACGACGCCTGCGAGCCAGATCAGGAACTGTTCCACGACGGACTTGTCCAGCCCATAAAGCGCGCGCAGCCGTTCGATATCGGCATCCGTCGCGCCCGGTGGCAGCATCATGGCGATGGGATCGCCCGGCGCCACGCGGATCACCACGAAGACCACGACGGCCACGCCGAAAAGCGTGACGATCATGCTCGCCAGCCGGATGGAGAGTGCGCGCAGGGTCATGTTTGTCCGGGAGGAAGGGCAGGGTGGGGCCGGCCGCCGCGGCCGGCCCCGTTGCGCCGTGTCAGGCGCGCTTCACGCGATGCGGGTGCAGGGCGCCCGAGACATGCGGCTCGACCACGAGGCCCGCGGCATGGACGATGGGCTGCACATACTGGATGAGCGGGATCACGAGCCCGTCCTCGGCGATCTTGCGATCCACCGCCTTGAAGCCCTCGATCCGCTTTTCCTCGTCGGCCTCGCCCCAGAGCGGGCCGATCATGTCGATCATCTCCTGCCCGTCCCAGACCGAATGCGGCGAGGGGCCGAACATGGCGAAGCCCGTGGAGGTTGCCGGATCGCCCACCGAGTTGCCCCAGTTGTAGAAGGCGGCCGGGGCGAGCTGGTCGGCGGCGCGCAGCTCGAAATGCTTGGCGATCTCGTAGACCTCGATCTCGGCCTCGATGCCCACCCGGCGCCACAGGCCCACGATGGCCTGGATCATCTCGTAATCCTTGGGCTTGAAGCCGCGGGTGGTCTGGATCGTGAAGCGCACCGGGGTGTCCGGGCCGAAGCCCGATTCCGCCAGCAGCGCCTTGGCCTTCTCCGGGTCGTAACCCACCTTGATGGTGGGATCGTAGGCCGTGTATTCCGGGGTCTGCAGCGTGTCGATCGGCACGCCGTAGCCCGACAGCAGCCGGTCCACGATAAGCTGCTTGTCGATGGCGTGGTGCATCGCGAGGCGCACGTTGCGATCGAGCATCGGCTCCACGTCGTTGATGAAGATCATCGCGATGTCCGACACCGGCGTCGTGGTGCCGGCAAGCTCGTCCTTTGCCTTCAGCCGGTCGAATTCCTCGTAGGGGATTTCCAGCGTGATGTGGCTGGCACCGGATTCCACTTCCGCCACGCGCGAGGTGGCGTCGGTCACGAATTTCAGGGTGACGGTCTCGAAGTCCGGCGCGCCGCCCCAGTAATCGGGGTTGGCCTTCAGCCGCAGGAAGGCGTTGCGCTCGAACCGCTCGACCATGTAGGGGCCGGTGCCGATCGGCGCGGCCTCGAATCCGTCGGCGCCCACCTTCTCGTAATAGGCCTTGGGCAGGATGTAGCCGGTAAGGAAGCCCATCCACTTGATCAGGGTCGGATCGTATTGCGCCGCGTCCGCGGTGACCACGTTGCCGTCGATCTGGAAGTTGGACAGCGCGCCCCAGACGAACTGGATCGGGTTGCCGGTGTCCGGGTTGCCCGCGCGCTGCAGCGACCAGACCACGTCCTCGGGGGTGAAATCCGACCCGTCATGCCATTTGACGCCCTCGCGCACGGTGAGGCGGATGCCGGTATTGTCCTCGTTCCAGCCCCAGTCGGTGAGCAGGCCGGGAGTGAAGGAAAGGTCCGGTTTCTGGTTGATGTACTGGTCGAAGACCGACTGGTAGATGCCCTGGATCGTGGGGTTCACCGCCGAGGGGCCCACCGTCGGGTCCCAGCTGGGCAGGTTCACGTTGTAGGCGATGACCAGTTCGTCATCCTGCGCGAAGGCCCCGCGCGGCAGGCCCGTGAGCCCCAGCCCGAGACCCGCGGCGCCGTAGCCCAGGAGAGTGCGTCTGGAAAGTGTCATTGGTGCGTTACCTCCGGTGGTGTTCCGCGCTCCGTCTGCCGGGAGCGCCTGCTGGATCGTGCTGCGGGGCGGTGGACCGCCCTTCTTATGCGTTGTAGCGGATGTTTGCTTTAAGCTTGAAACTTGTCAATGCATATATCTGTTCGTCAGCGTCCCGCCAGCCTTTCGGCCAGCATGGTGCCCGATCCCGCGCCGGTTCCGGCGCCCGGCCAGGTCGCCGCTCCGATATGGTACAGCCCCTGCAGGGGGGTGGACCAGTCCGAGCGCCCGGCCACCGGGCGGAACAGGAAGTTCTGGGCCGGGTGGTGGCTGCCGCAGACCTGGTCGCCGCCGACGAGGTTGGGATTGTCCGCCTCCAGGTCGCGCGGCGAGACGACGGCCTGGCCCAGGATCCTGCCGCGCAGGCCAGGGGCGTACCGCTCCAGCATGTCCAGCACGCGCTCGGCCATCGGGCCCTTGGCGTCTTCCCAGTCGCGCGCCTCGATCCGGCCCGCCGCGTCGCCGCGAATCGTTCCGGGCACCATGCGCACCTGTACCCAGAGCGTGTGCTTGCCCTCGGGGGCGCGGCTGGGATCCACCGTGCCGGGTTGGCCCACCACCAGCACCGGCTCGCGTGGCAGCAGGCCGTTCACGGCCTCGGCATAGGTCTGCGCCATCTGGAAAAGCGACGGCGCCAGATGGACATAGGCGAAGCGCTTCAACTCGGCCCCCGCGGCCCAGTCGGGCAGCCCGTCCAGCGCCAGGTGCAGCATCATCGTGCCGGGCGCATGGCGGTAACGCTCCAGCGCAGACCCGTAGGCGGATTCCGCCCGCTGGCCCATCAACCGCCGCAACGCGCCCGGCGCCAGGTTCGCGATCACCGCCTTGTCGGCCGCCGCCTCGCGCCCGTCGGACAGTCGCACGCCCTTGGCGCGGCCGTTGCGGGCCACGATCTCGGTGACCTCGGCGCCGGTGACGATCTCGCCGCCATGGGCCTCGATCATGCCGGCAAGCGCCCGGATCATCGTGTCGGCGCCGCCCTTGCCGATCACCATGCCGAAACTCTGGTTGGCCATGGCCTCGAGATAGGGAAACAGCGCGCCGCCGCCCTGGTCCGGCGGGAAATCCAGATGCATCCCCCAGGCGGCGAGCATGGCCTGAACCCGCTCGCTCTCGAAATTCTCCTCCAGGAAGGCGCGGGGTGACATGAACAGCAGCCGCGCCAGCCGCATCAGGAAGGCCGAATCACGGGCGCGCCAGATGCGGAAGGCGGTCTTGCCCAGGCTGAGCGGCGTCATCGGGTTGCCGAGGACCGAGAAGACATGCGGCGCATCCTGGGCGAATTCGGTCACCATCTCTTGCCAGCGGGTGGCGTCGGCGGTGCTCTGGCCGGCGATCCGCGCGGCGGTGATGGCCGGATCGGTCGAAACGCCCAGCCAGCGGCCATCCGGAAAGGCGGTGGCGAAACAGTCGCTTACCGGAACGAATTCCAGCCCGTGACGGGCCAGTTCTGCGCCGTGTTTCGCATGGAACCCGCTGCCTGCGAACAGCGACAGGTTCAGCGCGCCCATGTCGTGGCGAAAGCCCGGCAAGGTGGCTTCCCGCGTCTTGACCGCGCCGCCCGGCATGTCCGCCCGCTCGAAGACCTTCACCTTCCAGCCCTTCACGGCCAGCGTGGCGGCGGCGGCCAGACCGTTGTGCCCGGCCCCGATGATGATCGCGTCCGTCATGCTTCCCCTCGCTCCCTGTTTCACAAGATATTTGCATACGCATATTTTCTTGTCTACGCTCCGCCCGGAATTCACCAACCAGGGAGAGTGAGACATGTCGGCAGCCGACACGGTGAAGGATCTTGGGGCGAAGCTCCTGACGGGCGAGGTGGAGGTGGTGGACCTCTCGGGCACGCTTGGGCCGGACACGCCCATCCTGCAACTGCCACCCGATTTCGCCAAGAATACGCCCAAGGTCGAGATCCACAAGATCAGCGAATACGACGAGGACGGCCCGTTCTTCGCGTGGAACTGGATGGTCCTGGGGGAGCATTCGGGCACCCATTTCGACGCCCCGCATCACTGGATCACCGGCAAGGATTATTCCGACGGCTATACCGACACGCTGAAGATCCAGCGCGTCGTCGCGCCGGTCAACGTGATCGACTGCTCGAAGGAATCCGCCGAGAACCCCGATTTCCTGCTGACGCCCGAGCATGTGCAGGCCTGGGAGAAGGAGCATGGCGAGATCGGCGCCGGCGAATGGGTCGTGATGCGCACCGACTGGGACAAGCGCGCCCATGACGAGGCGCTGTTCCTGAACGCCGACGAGGCGGGTCCGCACAGCCCCGGGCCGACCCCGGAATGCGTGGAATACCTGCTGTCCAAGAAGATCGTCGGCTGGGGCACCCAGTGCATCGGCACCGATGCGGGCCAGGCCGGCGGGATGGAGCCGCCGTTCCCGGCGCACAACTTCCTGCACCGGGACAACTGCTTCGGCCTGGCGAGCCTCGCCAACCTGGACCAGCTTCCCGCCAAGGGGGCGGTGATGATCGCGGCGCCGCTCAAGATCAAGAACGGCACCGGCAGCCCGATCCGGGCGCTGGCGCTGAAGCCCGCGTAAGTCATGGCGCAGCCTGACGTCGTCATCGTCGGCAGCGGCATCAACGCGCTTGTCTGCGCGGCCCTTCTGGGCAAGCGGGGCAAGCGCGTGCTGGTGCTGGAACGCGAGGCCGAGATCGGGGGCTGCATCCGCTCGGGCGAGGTGACGGCGCCGGGATTCCTGCATGACCTGATGGCCACCACCTTCGTGCTGTTCACGGTGGGGCCGGCCCATGCGGAGCTGGGCGCCGACCTGGCCCGGCACGGGGTGGAGTTCACTGATCCGAAGCATCCCACCGCGGTGCTGCGGCCCGATGGCTCGGCCGCCGTGCTGAGCCGCGACCGCGCCGCCAACCTTGCCATGCTGGAGGCGCTGGCCGAGGGCGACGGCGCGGGTTTCGCCGCGGGCGTGGGCGAGATCGAGGCCAATGCCGTGCTGATCTTCGCGCTGCTGGGTCAGGGCCTGTGGACCCGCAAGACCGCGCTGATGATGGCCGGGGAAGCCTGGCGGCGCGGCCCGCGCGAGCTGGCGGCGTTCTTCGGCGAGGGGCTTTCGCCCGCCCGCGCCTGGCTGGAAAGCGCTTTCGAGTCAGAGACATCAAGGGCGCTCTTCGCGCCCTGGGTGTTGCATACGGGGCTTGGCCCCGAATCCACCTATTCCGGCATGATGGCGAAGGTGATCGCCTTCAGCCTGGAGGTGGCGGGCGCGCCCATCGTCAAGGGCGGTGCGGTGAAGTTCCTTCAGGGGATGCGCGCGATCATCGAGGAACGCGGCGGCGAGATCCGGACCGGGGCCGATGTGGCGCGGGTGCTCAGCGCGGGCGGCAAGGCCACCGGGGTGGAACTGGCCGGGGGCGAACGTATCTCTGCCGCGCATGTGGTGGCCTCCGTCGCGCCCGACCAGCTCTACGGGCGACTGCTGGACCAAGCGTCGGAGCGCACGCGAAAGGCGGTCTCCAGCTATCGATACGGAAAGGGAAATTTTCAGCTTCACTACGCGCTCGAGGCGGCGCCGGCATGGAAGGCCGACGGGCTGAACAAGGTGGCGCTGATCCATCTGAGCGACGGGCTGGACGCGGTGTCCAAGGCCGCGAACGAGGCCGAACGCGGCATGTTGCCCGACGTTCCCACGATCTGCGTGGGCCAGCCCACCGCGCTCGATCCGTCGCGCGCGCCAGAGGGCAAGGCGATCCTGTGGCTGCAGATGCCCGAGGCGCCCCGCCATGTGAAGGGTGACGCGGCGGGCAAGATCGACGTGCCGGGGGACGGGCACTGGACCGAGGCGCTGCGCGAGGCCTATGCGGACCGGATCGAGGCGATTCTTTCCAATCATATCGAGGGCTTCCGCGAGACTGTTCTCGCACGCCGCGCCTTCAGCCCTGCGGACCTGGAGGCGATGAACATGAACCTCGTGGGGGGCGATCCCTATGGCGGGTTCTGCGGGGTGGACCAGTTCTTCGTCTGGCGCCCCTTCAAGCACAGCGTCAACCACGCCACCGAGGTCAAGAACCTCTGGCATATCGGCGCCTCCACCCATCCGGGGCCGGGGCTGGGAGGCGGGTCCGGCTATCTCGTGGCGCAGGGGATCCGCTGATGGCCGATGGCGAGATGCAGGACGAGCCCGCCGCGGCCGCGCCCGCCTCCCGGGTCGAGCGGACCCTGGGCGAGATCGGCCTGTTCCACTTCGCGCCCTACCTGATGAACCGCATCATGGGCCGCTACAATGCCGAGCTTCAATCGGCGTTGCGCGACCATGACCTGACCACCGCCAAGATGCGCACGCTGGCGGTGCTGGCCGTGGTGCCCGGTCTGACGATCAACGAGCTGTCGGTCTACGCGGTGACCGAGCAGTCCACCATGAGCCGCACGCTGGAGGCGCTGGAACAGTCGGGCCTGGTGCGCCGCGAGGGCCGGGCGAGCGACGGGCGGGTGCGCGAGATCTACCTGACCGAGGCCGGCCGGGCGGAGTTCGATCGCGCCTGGCCGATCCTCTATGACAGCTATCGCTCGATGTTCGAGGGGATCGACGAGGCCGAGCGGCAGGCCTTTACGGCGACGTTGCAGAAAGTGCTCAACAACGTCCGCCGGCACGAGATCTGACTGGATGCATTTTCAGGCAGTTCAACGGAAAATCTCTTCATTTCTCCAAAAGCCGACGGAAGAGCCTTCTCAAACAATATGCAAATGGATATAAAAATGTCAAAGCCAGACAGGGAGGCGTGAATGGCGGAACGATCCTTCAAGAAGGAGGTCGAGCAGCTGCGCATCGGCGCGGGCCAGACCTTCCGGGGCGAGGGCATCCTCGCGATCACCAAGGCGTTGCTGGAAAACGGCGTGGGATATGTGGGCGGCTACCAGGGGGCGCCGATCAGCCACCTGATGGACGTGCTGGCCGATGCCGAGGACCTGATGGCCGAGCTGGGCATCCGCTTCGAGGCCAATGCCAATGAGGCCGCCGCGGCGGCGATGCTGGCGGCCTCGGTGCATTACCCGATTCGCGGCGCGGTGACCTTCAAGGCGCCGGTGGGCACCAACGTGGCCTCGGACGCGCTGGCGAACCTGGCCTCGGGCGGCGTGACCGGCGGCGCGCTCATCATCGTGGGCGAGGATTACGGCGAGGGCTCCTCGATCATGCAGGAGCGCAGCCATCCCTTCGCCATGAAATCGCAGATCTGGCTGCTCGATCCGCGCCCCAACCTGCCCTCTATCACGCAGGCCGTGCGGCACGGGTTCGAGTTGTCGGAGGCGTCGAACACGCCGGTGATGCTGCAGGTGCGGATCCGGGCCTGCCATGTGCATGGCGCATTCGAGGCACGCGACAACGTGCCCCCGCCGCTGACGGTGCGCGAGGCGGTGGCCAACCCGCGCCGCGAGACCGACCGGATCGTGCTGCCGCCCTATTCCTTCATCCACGAGAAGGAGAAGGTGGAAAAGCGCCTGCCGGCCGCGCTGGACTATATCCGGGCCAACGGTCTCAACGAGATCTTCGGCCCGCGTGACGGCCGCGTCGGCATCGCCTTGCAGGGCGGGATGTACAACGGCGTGATCCGCGCGCTGCAACGGCTGGGCCTGGCCGATGTGCATGGCGACAGCGACGTTCCGCTTTACGTGATGAATGTGGGCTATCCCATCGTCGAGGACGAGTTCCTGGAGTTCTGCGAGGGCAAGGACACGGTCCTCGTGGTGGAGGAGGGCCAGCCCGATTTCATCGAGCAATCCCTGCGCGCGGCGCTGCACAAGGCCGGCCGCTCCACCCGGCTGATGGGCAAGGGGCCGTTCCCGATGGCGGGCGAATATACCGGCCGGGTGATGCTGGACGGGGTCGAAGCCTTCCTGCGCGAGACCGCGCCGGAACTGCTGCCCGCTCAAAGTCGCGCCCCCAACCGCCCCGACGAGGGCGACGAGATGCCGGATCTGTCGAAGGTCGTGCCGATCCGTCCGCCCGGCTTCTGCACCGGCTGCCCGGAACGGCCGATCTTCGCCGCGATGAAGCTGGTGGAGCAGGAGAAGGGCAAGCACCACATCTCGGCCGATATCGGCTGTCACCTGTTCTCGATCAACGCGCCCTTCGAGATCGGCGGCACGACGATGGGCTACGGGCTGGGCCCTGCCTCCAACGGCGCCTTCGACGGCGGCGGCGACAAGCGGCCGATCAGCATCGTGGGCGATGGCGGGTTCTGGCACAACGGCCTCACCTCGGGCATCGGCAACATGGTGTTCAACAAGTCCGACGGCGTGACCATCGTGGTGGACAACTACTATTCCGCAGCCACCGGCGGGCAGGACATCCTGTCGAGCCGCGCCGACAACCCCACCAAGAACACCCAGCACCCGATCACCAAGGCGGTCGAGGGCATGGGGGTGAAATGGGTCCGGCAGGTGGATCGCACCTACGACGTGAACAAGATGCGCGACACGCTCAGGGAGGCGCTGGAAACCGACACCGAGGGCCCCAAGGTGATCGTGGCCTCCTCGGAATGCATGCTGAACCGGCAGCGCCGTGAAAAGCCGCTGCGCGCCAAGGCCATCAAGGAGGGCCGGCGCGTCGAGCGGCCGAAATTCGGCGTGGACGAGGATGTCTGCACCGGCGATCACGCCTGCATGCGGCTGTCGGGCTGCCCGTCGCTGACGCTCAGGATGCCCGATGATCCGCTGCGCGACGATCCGATCGCCCATATCGACCAGTCCTGCGTGGGCTGCGGCAATTGCGGCGAGGTGGCGGATGCGGCGGTGCTGTGCCCGTCCTTCTACGAGGCCCGGATCGTGCACAACCCGCAGCCGCTGGAGCGCTGGCTGACGCGGCAGCGCAAGAGGGCGATCGGCTGGCTGCAGGCCCGCCGCGCCGCGAAACGCCTGGTCTGGGAGGAGACGGCATGAACAAGGAATTCGTGCTGCCCGAGGCGCGCCAGCCGGACGCGCGGCTGGACCGGATCGTGAAACTGGCCGTGCTCGCGGTGGGCGGGCAGGGCGGCGGCGTGCTGAACGGCTGGATCGTCGATCTGGCCGAGCGCAACGGCTATGTCGCCCAGGCCACCTCGGTCGCGGGCGTGGCGCAGCGCACCGGCTCCACGATCTACTATGTGGAGATGATGCCCGATGACGGCCGCCAGCCGGTCTTTGCGCTGGCGCCTGCCGAGGGCGATGTGGACATCCTGATCGCCGCCGAGATGATGGAGGCGGGCCGGGCCATCCTGCGCGGCTTCGTCACCCCGGACCGGACTCTGCTGATCGCGTCCGCGCACCGGGCGCTGGCCACGTCCGAGAAGATCGTGCCAGGCGACGGGATTGCCGACGCGACGCAGGTGCGCAAGGCGGCGCAGAAAGCGGCGAAGGATTTCATCGCCTTCGACATGGAGGCGCTGGCGCTGGAGGCGGGGTCGGTGATCTCGGCCACGCTGTTCGGGGCGCTGGCGGGCTCGGGCGCGCTGCCCTTCCCGGTGGAAAGCTACCGCGAGACGATCCGGGCCTCGGGCCGGGGCGTCGAGGCCAGCCTGCGCGCGTTCGACCTGGGCCGCGAGGGTGCCGAGGCCCGCAGGCAGGACAGCGCGCCGGCTGCGGCCGCCCCCAAGGACGCGCCGCGCCTTCAGGGGCCGGCCGCGCTGGTGGAGGAATGGCGCACGCTGGAAGCCCGTGCAGGGGCGCTGCCCGGGCCCGCGCAGGCGCTGGCGCGGGCAGGGTTGCGCAAGGTGGTGGACTACCAGGATACCGCCTACGGGTGCGCCTACATGGACCGGCTGGAGGAACTTGCCGCGCTTGACGCGCGCGCAGGCGGGGCCGAGCAGGGCCATGCCTTCCTCGCCAATGCCGCGAAATACCTCGCCAACGCCATGTGTTATGACGACATCATCCGCGTGGCTGACCTCAAGACGCGCGGGGCGCGCTTTGCCCGGATCGACGAGGAGATGCGCGCGGGAGAGGAAACCCCGGTCCAGGTGACGGAATACGTGCATCCGGGGGCCGCGGAATTCGTGAGCCTGATGCCCGCGCGGCTGGGCCGCCATGTCGAGGCGCGCCCGGGGCTGTGGAAGCTGATCGACCGGCTGGTGAACCGGGGCCGGCGGATCCGCTCGGACAGGGTGCTGGGCTTCGCGCTGTTCTACGTGATGGGCGGGCTTCGGCGCTGGCGGCGGTTGCTGCGGCGCCACGAGACCGAGACGGCGCATATGGACTCATGGCTGGAGGCGGCGACCGCGCGGCTTCCGCGCGACTACGCGCTGGCCGTGGAGACGCTGAAGGTGCGGCGCCTGGTGAAGGGCTATTCCGACACCCATGCCCGCGGCCTGTCGAAATTCGACAAGGTGATGAGCGGGCTGGCCCTGGTGGAGGGCCGCGAGGACGCGGCCGAGTGGGGCGGCCGGCTGATCCAGGCGGCGCTGGCGGACCCGGAAGGCAAGCAACTGGCCGACGCGCTGGAGACGGTGCGCAGCTTCACCACCTCGGGCCGCGCCTGAGGCGGGGGGACGGGCCGTCGACGGCCCGTCCGGCGCCGCGCAGCGTCAATCGTTGCCGCGCCGCTCGCGCCACAGCCCGAGCTTTTCCTGGACCGGGCGGTCCGAGAAGGAGAACAGCACCGCCTCGCCCTCGGGCTCGTGTATCACGGGCACCCAGGAGGGTACGACGAAGAGGTCCCTCTGCCCCCAGTCGATCACCGTGTCGCCCACGATGGAGCGGCCTTTGCCCTCGACGCAGGTGAACACGGTGGCGTCGGTGGCGCGGTAGGCCGTGGTGGCGCCGCCGGGCAGCAGCTGGATGAAGGTGCCGATCGTGGGCATCGCCCAGCCGCCGTCGAGCGGGTTGGTGTAGCGCAGCTTCCAGCCGTGGCAGGGATCGCAGGGCGCGGTGCGCTTCATCGTCTCCAGCGTGCCGCGCGCCTCCTCGTAGGGGTAGTTGAAGATCGGCGAGACGATCCCGGCGCGGGGCGCGTCCACCGGCATCAGGTTGTGGCCGTATTCGGCATAGCTCTGGCCGGTCTCGCGGGTGATCTCCTGGCAATCCTCGCCCAGCCCCTCGGCGAAGGAGGCGTCGAGGAACTGCACCAGCGGGATGTCCAGCCCGTCGAGCCAGAACATCGGCTCTTCGGTCTCGTTGCCGTGATCGTGCCAGGCCATCTGCGGGGTGATCACGAAATCGCCCGGCCGCATCACGGTCTTCTCGCCGCTCACCGCCGTGTAGGCGCCCGAGCCCTCAAGCACGAAGCGCAGCGCGGACTGGGTGTGGCGATGGGCCGGGGCCACCTCTCCGGGCAGCACCAGCTGCACGCCGGCATAGAGCGAGGTGGTGGTTTTCGACTGGCCGCGCATCCCCGGGTTCTCGAGGATGAGCACCCGGCGCTCGGCCTCCTTGGCGGTGATCAGGGCGCCGGCCTCCATCATCGCCTCGCGGATATCGGCGAAGCGCCAGCCCACCGGCTGGCAGGCGGATTTCGGCTCGGGCGTGATGAGGCCGCTCATCACCGTCCAGAGCGCGGTCATGTTCCGCTTGTCGATCCTGTCGTAGAACGCGCGGCGCTCGGGGGTTTCGACGGGGGGCTGTTCCATCAGGCGGCTCCTTGCTTGGGGGCGGGCGCGCGCAGCGCCTGCCGGTCGATCTTGCCGGTGCCGGTCTTGGGCAGCTCGGCGGTGAATTCCACGATACGCGGATACTTGTAGGGCTGCAGGCGGGACTTGACGTAATCCTGCAACGTCCGAGCGGAGGGCCGCGCCCCGTCGACGGGGCGCACCACCGCGCGCAGGGTCATCCGGCGGTCTTCCAGCTCGTGGGCGAGCACGGCGCATTCATGCACCTCGGGGTGCTCGTTCAGGCAGCGCTCCACCTCCAGTGGCCAGACCCATTGGCCCGAGACCTTGATCAGGTCGTCCGCGCGGCCCTGGAAATAGTAGTATCCGTCGCGTTCCACGAAGCGGTCGCCGGTGTTGATCCAGTCGCCGCGCATGGTTTCTGCGGTCTTGTCGGGACGGTTCCAGTAGCAGGGCGCCGAGGAATGGCCGCGCACCTCCATCACGCCTTCCTCGCCGGGGCTGGCCTCGCGGCCCTCGGGCGTGACCAGCCGCACCTCGTAGCCCGGCACCCGCGCGCCGGCCGCGCCCGGCCGGTGATCGTCGAGCGCGTTCGACAGGTAGACATGCAGCAGCTCGGTGGAGCCCAGCCCCTCGGTGGGGCCATGGCCGGTCAGATCCTTCCAGGCGGCATAGATGTCGGCCGAGAGCACCTCGGCCGCCGACATGGACTGGCGCAGGCTCGACAGGTCGCGCGATCCGACGCCCTCGGCCCGGGCGAGCGCGGTGTAGAGCGTGGGCAGGCCGAACAGCACCGTGGGCCGGTAGCGGTCCACCATGTCCAGCACCGCCTGCGGGTCGGGCCGGCCCGGCATCAGCACCGTGGTCGCGCCCACCGAGAAGGGGAAGGTGACCGAGTTGCCGAACCCGTAGGCGAAGAACATCTTGGGCACCGAGAAGCACAGGTCGTCCGGGCGCAGCCGCAGCACATGCGCGCCGAAGCTGGCCTGGGTGTAGGCCATGTCGTGATGCAGGTGCACGATCCCCTTGGGCCGGCCGGTGCTGCCCGAGGAATACATCCAGAAGGCCATGTCGTCGGGGCCGGTATCGGCGCAGGGCAGGGTGGTGGGCTGGCCGTCGAGGAAGGACGCGGCGCCGTCCGCGCCCGCGCCGCCCACGATCACCAGCCGGTCCAGCGTGGTGCCGGCGCGCACCTCGTCGCTCACCAGCCCTTGCAGCGACGCCTCGCACAGCGCCACGCGGGCGCCGGTGTCCTTGAGGAAGTAGTTCAGCAGGTCGGGCGTGGTCTGGGTGTTGAGCAGCACCGGCACGAAGCCAGCCCGCACCGCCCCGAAGAAGGCGGCCGGGTAGGCCGGCGTGTCGTCCAGCAGGAAGGGAATGCGGGCGCCGCGCCGCAGCCCAAGCCCGGCGAACGCATTGCCCCATCGCGCGGCCTCGGCCACCAGGTCGCGGTAGGTCATGTCGCCGCCCGGTCCGGTGAGCGCCAGCTTGTCGGGGTTGCGTTCGAGATTGTCCCACAGGATTGATGCGCAATTGGGATGCGCCGCGCGGTCGAAACCGATCTCTGCCGCGCCGGGCGTGTCGTCGGGCACCGGATCGGTGATCGTGTCGGGATGGGTGGCTTTCCACGTCTCGTAGCGGCCCATGAAGTCCGGCGCCATGGCGCGCAGCTTGTCCATGTTCACGCGGCCCGAGCGGGTGATGTAGCCGAAGGCGAAATCGAGCGGCGCGCGCTCCATCTGCCGGTCGAAGCTTTCATACCACTGGGCCGAGGTATTGGCGGCGTCCACGATCTTCCTGGCGATGGGCATCCGCTCGGCCTGCCAGGTTTCCAGCGCGACCGGAAGGTCGGCGGGGCTGCGCTCGATCGCGCCCACCAGCGCGATCGCGTCCTCCAGCGCCAGCCTTGTGCCCGAGCCGATCGAGAAATGCGCCGTATGCGCCGCGTCGCCCAGGATCACCCGGTTGCCCGAGGCCCAGCGGCTGCACCACAGGCGGGGGAACTGCCGCCACATGGAGCGGTTGATCAGCAGCGGCGCGCCCTCCAGCACCTCGGCGAAGATGTCCTGGCAGGCGGCGGCGCCTTGCTCCTCGGTCATCTGCCCGAAGCCATGGGCCTCGAACACCTCGGCGGTGCATTCCACGATGAAGGTGCTCATGCCCGGCGCGTAGCGGTAGTGATGGGCGTTCAGCGCGCCCTTGTCCGTGCGCACGAAGCTCTGGGTCAGCGTGTCGAAGGGGCGCGGCGTGCCGAACCAGGCGAAGCGGTTGTCGAAATGCTCCAGCGTGGGGGCGAAGGCCGCGGGATCGGCCTGCCGGACCAGCGACCCCAGCCCGTCGGCGCCCACCACCAGGTCGGCCTCCAGCGAGTCCAGGTCCGTGATCTCGGTGTCGAACCGGATCTCCACGCCCTCGGCCTCGGCGCGTTCGGTCAAAAGCTCGATCAGCTCGAGCCGCCCGATGGCGGAGAAGCCCACGCCGTCCAGCACCACCTGGCCGTCGGGGTGGTTCAGCGTCATGTTGCGCCAGCGTTCCATCCGGGGCGCGATCAGGTCGCAGGTCTCGGGGTCGTCGGCGCGCAGGAATTCCAGCGCCTGGTCCGAGAACACCACGCCGAAGCCGAAGGTCGCGCCGCGCGGATTGCGTTCGGTCACGCGCACCGCCACGTCGCCGAGCCGGCGTCGGGCCAGGATCGCGGTATAGAGCCCCGCCGGGCCCCCGCCCAGAATCTCGATGCGCGAAATCGACATGACCCCTCCCCGATGCTGTCGACAAGTCTCGGCGCGCAGGATAGGCTTCATTCCATATAATGCAATAAGTTTCGGAGGGCGGAAAAAATGGCGGATCATCGGCTCACGGTTCCGGTGAGTTTCGGGCATTGCGACCCGGCGGGGATCGTCTTCTATCCGAATTTCTACCGCTGGTTCGACCGCTGCTTTCACGATTTCCTGCATGTGCGTGGCGGGGGGCATGCGCGGCTCTGCAGCGCGCTGGAAAGCGCCGGGATCGGCCTGATGGAGAGCGACGCGCGGTTTCATGCGCCGGTGCGCGAGAACGAGGTGCTGGAGCTGGAAATGACCGTGGCGGAATGGCGCTCGCGCAGCCTGCTGCTGGTCTACGAGGGACGGGTGGGGGCGCGGCTCTGCGTCACCGGGCATGAGCGGCGGGGCGTTTTCGTGATGCGCGAGGGGCGCATGGGCGCGGGCGAGGTGGCGCCGCTGCGCGCCGCGCTCGGTCTGGGCGATGACGGCTGAGCGGGGCGGGGGCGTCCAGTCACTGGACGCGGCGTTGCGCCTGTTGCTGGCGCTGCGCGACCGGGCGGGGCCGGTGGCGCTGTCCGAGATCGCGCGGGACTGCGACATGCCCCTGTCCAAGGCGCATCGCTACCTCGCCTCGTTCCTGAACGCGGGGCTGGTCGTGCAGGCGGGCCGGTCGGGCAAGTACGATCTGGGCCCCGGAGCGATCGAACTCGGGCTCGCGGCGCTGGGGCGGCTCGATTTCGTCAACCGCACCGCCGATGCAATGCCGGATCTCTGCGCCGCCACGGGCATGACCGTCCTGCTGTCGGTCTGGGGCAGCCAGGGGGCGACCGTGGTGCGCTGGGAACGCGCGGCCGCGCCGCTGGTCACCTCGATGGGGCTGGGCACCGCGTTGCCCCTGCTGAATTCCGCCTCGGGCCGGGTGTTCCTTGGCTGGGCGCCACCCGCGATGATCGCCGCGCAGCTGCGGGCGGAGCTTGCGCGCGCCGAGGTGACGCCCCGGCTCGCGCCGGACCTGCCGCCCGGCCCCGAGGGCCCGGCCCGGCTGGCAGCCGGGATCCGCGCGCGCGGCTTCGCCACGGTGGATGGCAAGTTCATTCCCGGGCTCGTGGCCGCCGGTGCCCCCATTCTCGACTGGCAGGGCCAGGCGCAGGCCGCGGTGACGCTGATCGGCACCGATCCGCGCAGCATCCGCGCCGATGCGCCGCAGGTCGCCGCGCTGAAAAGGTTTTGCGCGCAACATTCGATCCGGGGCGATGAAAGGGGCTGACGTGGCGAAAAGCCTGCGCTACCAATTGCCTTGACGATGCCGTGGCGGCCCCGCCGCGGACCAATCCGGGAGGACCAGCACCATGCACATGTCGGACAGCCGCGACATCAAGGCCGACCGCGCCACCGTCTGGGCGGCGCTTCTGTCACCGGAGGTTCTGAAGGAATGCGTGCCGGGCTGCCAGGAGCTGACGGGCTCTCCGGACGAGGGGTTCGAGGCCACGGTGGTGCAGAAGGTCGGCCCGGTGAAGGCCACCTTCAAGGGCGTCGTGACCCTGTCCGAGATGGACGAGCCCAATCGGCTGCGCCTGTCGGGCGAGGGCAAGGGCGGGGCCGCGGGCTTTGCCAAGGGCGCCGCCGACGTGACGCTGGAAGAGATCGAGGGCGGCACGCGGCTGAGCTATGACGTCGAGGCGAAGGTGGGCGGCAAGCTTGCGCAGCTGGGCTCGCGCGTGATCGACGGATTCGCCAAGAAGATGGCCGACCAGTTCTTCACCCGCTTCCAGGAAGCGGTGGAAGGCCCGGCGGACGAGGAAGCGGCGCCCGAGGCCGAGGAAACGGGCGGCAAGAAAGGTTGGTTCAAGAGACTCGTCAAGGGCTGAGCACCGGACTAGTCTTTCCAGAAACGAGGGAGGAATTGATGACCAAGGTTTCCATGACGGTGAACGGCAAGCCCGCATCGGGCGAGGTCGAGGGCCGCACGCTGCTGGTGAGTTTCCTGCGCGATGCGCTGGGGCTGACCGGCACCCATGTGGGCTGCGACACGTCCCAGTGCGGCGCCTGCGTGGTGCATGTGGACGGCAAGGCGGTGAAATCCTGCACCATGTTCGCCGCCGAGGCCGAGGGCGCCGAGGTGAAGACCATCGAGGGCATGGCCAATGCCGATGGCTCGTTGGGCGTGATCCAGCAGGCGTTCCAGGACCATCACGGGCTTCAGTGCGGATTCTGCACGCCGGGCATGGTGATGTCCGCCGCGGCGCTGCTGGCGGAGAATCCCAAGCCCTCCGAGCACGAGATCCGCGATTACCTTGAAGGCAATATCTGCCGCTGCACCGGGTATCACAACATCGTCAAGTCGATCCTTGCGGCTTCGGGGCAGGATGTGGGCGCGATCGCGGCGGAATGACGGGACAAGGGGCGGGGAGACCCCCGCCCTACGCCAGGTGGGGCGACACCCATCGACTCCAGGGAGGATTGAGTGACATGCCGAAGGATCATGGCATCGGCGCAAGCCCGAAGCGGCGCGAGGACCTGCGCTTTCTGACGGGCCAGGGCCAGTATACCGACGACATCAACATCCACGGGCAGGCCTACGCCCATTTCCTGCGCTCCGACGTGGCGCACGGGAAGATCACCAGTATCGACACCTCCGAGGCCGAGAAGATGCCGGGCGTGCTGCGCATCTTCACCGGCAAGGATTTCGAGGCCGCGGGCAGCCTGCCCTGCGGCTGGCAGGTGACCGACCGGTTCGGCAACCCGATGAAGGAGCCGCGCCACCCGGTGCTGGCCGAGGGCAAGGTGCGCCATGTGGGCGACCCGATCGCCGCGGTCGTGGCCGAGACGCTGGAACAGGCCCGCGATGCGGCCGAGGCGATCGTGGTGGATATCGAGGAACTGCCGGCCGTCGTCGACATGAAGAAGGCGCTTGAGGATGGCAGCGCGCTGGTCCATGACGATCTGGGCGACAACCTCTGCTACGACTGGGGCTTCGTCGAGGAGAACAAGGACGCGGTGGACGAGGCGATCCGCAACGCCGCCCATGTCACCACGGTGGAGTTGATCAACAACCGCCTGATCCCCAACGCGATGGAGCCGCGGGTCGCCGTGGGCCAGTGGACCCGTCACAACGACGAGTACACGCTCTACACCACCTCGCAGAACCCGCATGTGATCCGGCTGCTGATGGGGGCCTTCGTGCTGTCCATCCCCGAGCACAAGCTGCGGGTGATCGCGCCCGACGTGGGCGGCGGATTCGGTTCCAAGATCTACCATTATGCCGAGGAGGCCTTCGTCACCTATGCCTCCAAGGAAGTGGGCCGCCCGGTGAAGTGGACGGCCTCGCGCAGCGAAGCCTTCATGACGGACGCCCATGCGCGCGACCACGTCACCCGGATCGAACTGGCGCTGGACGCGGACAACAATTTCACCGCCGTGCGCACCTCGACCTATGCCAACATGGGCGCCTATCTCTCGACCTTCGCGCCGTCGATCCCGACCTGGCTGCACGGCACGCTGATGGCGGGCAACTACAAGACGCCGCTGGTCTACGTGAACGTGAAGGCGGTGTTCACCAACACCGTGCCGGTGGACGCCTATCGCGGGGCGGGCCGGCCCGAGGCCACCTACCAGCTGGAGCGCGTGATCGACAAGGCGGCGCGCGAGCTGGGCGTGGACCCGATCGCGCTGCGCCGGCAGAACTTCATCACCGAGTTCCCCTACCAGACCCCGGTCGCGGTGGAATACGACTCGGGCGATTTCCATCGGCTGATGGACAAGCTGGAATCCAGCGCCGATTTCGGGGGCTTCGACGCCCGCCGCAAGGACAGCGAGGCGAAGGGCAAGCTGCGGGGCCTCGGCATCAACTGCTTCATCGAGGCCTGCGGCATCGCGCCGTCGAACCTGGTGGGCCAGTTGGGCGCGCGCGCGGGCCTTTACGAATCCGCCACCGTTCGGGTGAACGCCACCGGGGGCATCACGGTGATGACGGGCTCGCACAGCCACGGCCAGGGCCACGAGACCGTGTTCCCGCAGGTCATCGCCGAGATGATCGGCATCGACGAGAGCATGGTCGAGATCCAGCATGGCGACACCGCCAGCACGCCGATGGGCATGGGCACCTATGGCTCGCGCTCGATCGCGGTGGGCGGCAGCGCGATGTATCGCGCCGCCGAGAAGATCATCGCCAAGACCAAGAAGATCGCCGCGCACCTGCTGGAAGCCTCCGAGGCCGATATCGAGCTGAAGGACGGCAAGTTCACCGTGGCGGGCACCGACAAGTCGGTCAACTGGGGCGACGTGACGCTCGCGGCCTATGTGCCGCACAACTACCCACTAGAGAACCTGGAGCCGGGGTTGGAGGAAACCGCCTTCTACGACCCCAACAACTTCACCTATCCCGCCGGCGCCTATGCCTGCGAGGTGGAGGTGGATCCCGAGACCGGGCGCGTCACCATCGAGCGCTTCACCACCGCCGACGATTTCGGCAACGTGGTCAACCCGATGATCGTGGACGGCCAGGTGCATGGCGGGCTGGCCCAAGGGATCGGCCAGGCGCTGCTGGAGAATGCCGCCTATGACGAGAACGGCCAGCTGCTGAGCGCGTCCTACATGGATTACGCCATGCCGCGCGCGGACGACGTGCCGTTCTTCACGGTGGATCATTCCAACGGCACCCCCTGCACCCACAACCCGCTGGGAGTGAAGGGGTGCGGCGAGGCCGGGGCGATCGGCTCCACGCCCACGGTCATCAACGCGGTGATCGACGCGCTGCAATCGGGTGGCCACAAGGTGGATCACGTGGACATGCCGGTGACCCCCTCGCGGGTCTGGGCGGCGATCCAGGCGGCGCGCGGCTGAGGCCGGGACCGGGCGGCGGCGCCCCGGGGTGCCGCCGCGACATGCGTATTTGGGAACAATGAAGGGCAGGGCCGCGCGCCCGCCTTCGCCGGAGAGAAGAAGATGTACAATTTCGACTTCGTGAAACCCTCCTCGCTGGCCGATGCGGTGGCCGCGCTGAAACAGGACGAGGCCCAGCCGCTGGGCGGCGGGCAGACGCTGATCCCGACGCTGAAGCAGCGTCTTGCCAGCCCCTCGACGCTGGTCAGCCTGACCGGCATCGACGAGATCAAGGGGATCTGCAAGGACGATGCGGGCCGGGTCTGCATCGGGGCGGGCACGACCCATGCGGAGGTGGCCGCCGGCGTGGCGGGCGATTATCCCGGGCTTGCGGCGCTGGCGGCCAATATCGGCGATCCGGCGGTGCGCAACCGGGGCACCATCGGTGGCAGCCTGGCCAACAACGATCCATCGGCCTGCTACCCGGCCGCGGCGCTGGGATCAGGCGCGACCATCGTGACCAATGCGCGCGAGATCGCGGCGGACGACTATTTCCAGGGCATGTTCGACACCGCTCTGGAAGAGGGCGAGATCATCACCGAGGTGCGCTTCCCGGTGCCGGAGACGGCCAATTACCAGAAGTTCGAGCAGCCCGCCTCGCGCTTCGCGCTGGTGGGGGTGTTCGTGGCGAAATACGCCGACGGGGTGCGCGTGGCGGTGACCGGCGCTTCCGAGGAGGGGGTGTTCCGCTGGACCGAGGCCGAAGAGGCGCTGTCGGCGAATTTCTCGCCCGACGCGCTGGCGGGGCTGAGCGTTCCGGCCGACGGCATGATCGGCGACCTGCACGGCACGCCCGAGTATCGCGCGCACCTGGTGGGCGTGATGACGAAGCGCGCGGTGGCTGCCGCGGGCTGAGGCGGACCGACATGCGGCGACCAGGGCCGGCCTGGTGCCGGCCCTTTGCGTTCGGGCTGTTGCGGGGCCGTCCGTCCCGCGAGCGTCAGTCCTCGCTGTCGAATCCGCCCACGGGCTTGCCTGCGCGCGTGTCATAGGCGCCCATGCCCGGCATCCCGGCCCAGGCGGCGAAGCGGGGCGAAGGAGTGAGCTCTCCCGCGCGCATCATCCCGTGCCAGGTGGTGCAGGCCTCGAGGAAGCAGTTCACGCCCGCGGGCCAGATCAGGTAGGACAGCGCCTCGGCCATCCGCTCCTCCCCGATGCCCAGCGCGTAGGCGCGGCGCAGGTGGTGGGCGGTGCCGCCCGCGCTGCCGCGCGCGGCCTGCACCGCCAGCATGGCCAGTTCCGCCGTGGCCTCGGGCAGGGCCGCGCCGCGCAGCCGCGCCAGGCCCTCGGCATAGGCGGCGGCGGCGTCGAGCCCGGGCATGCGATCGGCCCAATGGGCCTGGGCGAAGGCCAGCGCGTCATGGCCGGCGGCGAAACCGGCCATGGCGACGAGCGTCCGGGCGGCCTCGGGGCTGCCGCCGGCCCTTGCGAAAAGCTCCAGGTGGTGGGTGCCCACCTCCTCGCGCACCGCCACGAGGATGCCGAGCCAGACGGTTTCCTTTTCCAGCGGCGAGAGGTGCCGCTCGGTCAGGGTGAGCGCCTGGTACATCCGCAGGTAGGCCTCGTGCAGATCCGGGGCGAAGGCCGCGAGCGCGCCGTGATGGGGCAGCAGGAAGCCGCGCGCCTGCGCCAGGTCCTCCAGCCGGGCGCGCAGCGCCTCGGGCGAGGGCAGGGGGGGCGGGCTCATGCGCCGTGGCCCTCTTGGCCCGGCATCTCGGCCCAGGCGCGGAACGGGGCGGAGGCGGGCAAGGCGCCTTCGCGGATCATCTCGCGCCAGACCTGCGCGGCGGTGACGAAATAGGGCACGCTGCCCGGGAACATGGTGAGCGAGATGGCCTCGGCCAGTTCCATCTCGGGCACGTTCGCGCCATAGGCATCGGCAAGCTGCCAGCGCAGCCCCTCCCAGGCGCCGTTGCAGGTCTGCATGGCGCAGGCGGCGAGATGGGCAAGCCGCGGCTCTGCGCCCTGGGCCGCGCGTGCCAGCGCCGCGCGCCAGTCCGCGCGCAGGTCGAGCCCCGGCAGGTGGTCGCGCCAATGGGCCTGGGTGAAGCGATAGGCGCGAAAGCCGCAGACCGCCGCCGCCAGCGCGAGGATGGCCGAAAGCTCGGCCTGCGTGCCGCCGGCCTTGTGGAATTTCTCGATATGGTGGGTGGCGATGTCCTCCTCTGTGGCGATCAGGATCGCCAGCCAGACGAATTCGCGGTCGTGATGCGACAGCACCCGGTCGTCCAGCGCAAGCGCGGTATAGGCGGCGTCATAGGCGGCCAGCAGGTTCGGCGCCGACAGCGCCATGAGTCCGTGATGGGGCAGCAGGTAGCCGCGCTTGGCGCGCAGCGTCTCCAGTCGTCGGGACAGGTCGTCGCTCATGCGGCCTCCTCCTCGGGCTTGGTCCCGGCGATGAAACCCGCGGCGCGGGCGCCGATCATCATCGAGGGAGCATGGGTATTGCAACCGGGCATCGCGGGCATGGCCGAGGCGTCGGCCACGCGCAGCCCGTCGATCCCGTGCACCCGCAACTCGTGATCCAGCACCGCCATCGGGTCGGTGCCCATGCGGCATGTGCCCACCGGGTGGAACACGGTGTCGGCGGTGCGGCGGATCCAGGCGTCCAGCTCGGCGTCGGACCGCCACTCGGGGCCGGGGGCGCATTCGGCGCCGCGAAACCGGTCGAAGGCGGGCTGGGCGAAGATCTCGCGTATCAGCCGCACGCCCTGCCGGAGAACGGCGATGTCGCGCGGGGCGGAAAGGTAGTTGCCCCGGATCATCGGGGCATCGAACGGATCGGCCGAACGCAGCGCGATCTCGCCCCGGCTGTCGGGGCGCAGCTGGTAGAGATTGGCGAAGAAGCCATGCCCGCGATCGGCCGGGCCCTTGCGGAAGGGCAGGCGCACCGCGGCGGTGGAGCGGCCGGGCAGGAAATGCGACTGGATGTCGGGCATGTCGAGCGCCGGGTCGCTGCGCAGGAAGGCGCCCACCTCCAGCGGAAAGCGCGCGGCGGGCCCGGTGCCGGTGGCCAGAGCCTGCAGCAGCGCGGCGCCGGCGCGGTCCGCACGCAGGAGGTCGTGCAGGGTGACGGGCTCGGTGCAGTCGTGCTCCACCCGCACCAGCAGGTGATCCTGAAGGTTCTGGCCCACGCCGGGCAGATCGGCCACCACGTCGATTCCGTGGGCGGCAAGCGCTGCGGCCGGGCCGATCCCCGACAGCATCAGAAGTTGCGGGCTGTTCACCGTGCCGCCCGACAGCACCACCTCCTGCGCGGCGCGGCAGATCACCCGCTCGCGGCCCCGGGCCACCTCGACGCCCACCGCACGGCCGCGCTCCACCAGAACGCGCGTTGCATGGGCGCCGGTGAGGATGCGCAGGTTGGGCCGGTCCCTGACGGGACCGAGACAGGCGCTGGCGGCGCTGACCCGCCGACCGCCCGCGATGGTGAAGTCATACTGGCCCACGCCCTCGGGCGCGGGGCCGTTGAAATCGTCGCTCAGCGGGTGGCCGGCCTGCTGGCCCGCCTGCAGGAAGGCCTGCGACAGCGGGTTCAGCCCGGAGAGCCGGGTGACGGGTTGCGGGCCATCGCCGCCATGCGCGGCGCTTTCGCCCTGCCAGTGGCGCTCGATGGCGCGATAGGCGGGCAGCACCTGGTCCCAGGACCATCCGGGCAGGCCACGCTGTGCCCAACCGTCGTAATCCTCGGCCACGCCGCGGGTCCAGACCATGCCGTTGATCGCCGAGGAACCGCCCAGCACCTTGCCGCGCGGCCAGAACAGGCGGCGGTTCTCCAGCCCCGGTTCGGGCTCGGAATGGTAGAACCAGTTGGCATGGCGGCCGCGCAGCAGGATCCCCGTCATCAGCGGCACCCGCAGAAGCGGGTTCCAGTCGCGCCCGCCCGCCTCGATCAGCAGCACCCGGCAGGCCGGGTTCCGGGCCAGCATCCCCGCTACCACGGACCCGGCGGATCCCGCGCCCACCACGATCACATCCGCGCCGATCCCGGCCATGTCAGAGCACCCTCGCCGCGGCATGCGCATCATGCATCGCCTCCAGCAGGGTGCGCGGGGCAAGCGCGTCGCCGATGCACTGCACGGGCAGGCCCGCCGCCTCCAGCGCATCCTGAAAGGTGGAATTGCCGGTGCCGCGCCCGGAATGCAGAATATGGGTGAAAGTCCCCAGGCGGATCGTTTCGCCGGTATTCTTGTTGCGGCAGGTGAGCGTGCCCTTGTCGGCCGAGAGCGGGACCAAGCCGGGGCGCAGCGCCACGTGCAGCTCCGAAAGACGCTCCTGCGTGGTCATCCGGCTGTAGATCGTCACGTCCCAGAGCGGCGTGTCGGGCCGGCCGATCACCTCCACCCGCGCGCCGGCGCGCGCCAAGGTCTCGGCCGCCGAGGCGGTGGCCCAGCCGCCCGCATCGTCGAGGATCGCCACCGCCGCCCCTGTCCAGCCGGCGCGGTCCATCGCCAGCGCCTGCGGCACGCCGATCGCCTGCACGCCCGCCAGCGGCGCAGGCGCGGGCAGGGCGCCGGTGGCCAGGATCACCGCGTCGGGCGCCGCCTTGACCACGGTCTCCGTGGTGGCCTCGATGCCCAGCCGGATCTCGGCCCCGGCGGCGCGCAGCTGCGCCTCCTGCCAGTCGCGCATCCGGTGCAGGTCTGCGCGGCCATGGCCGGTGCCCGCGACATCCAGAATCCCGCCCAGCCTGTCGGATCTTTCCCACAGGCTGACATGGTGGCCCGCAAGCGCCGCCACGCGGGCGGCCTCCATTCCCGCCGGGCCGCCGCCCAGCACCAGCACCCGGCGCGGCGTGGCAGCGGGGGGCGGGGTTTCGGACCAATGCGCTTCCTTGCCGACGCGCGGGTTCATCATGCAGGAGATCGGGCGATGCAGCGCCACCTGGCCGATGCAGAAATTGTTCGCCACGCAGGGCCGCACCTCGGCCTCGCGCCCGGCGAGGCTTTTCTCGATCAGGAAGGGATCGGCCATGTGGGCGCGGTTCATGCCCACCATGTCGATCCGGCCGCGCGCCAGCGTCCGCTCGGCCTGGGCAAGGCTGCCGTAGCGGTTCGCGGTCAGGAGCGGCAGGTCGCCGATCACCTCGCGCAGGGCCTCGGTGGCGTCGCGCCAGGGATGGGCGGGGGCGTGCATGTCGGCCACATGGTGGCCGATGCTGGGCCATTGATAGGCCGCGACCGAGGCGTTGACGAAGGCCACCCCAGGCACCGCCACGGCACGGCGGGCGACCTCGCGCTGCGAGTCGAGGCCCAGCCCGTCGGGCATCAGGTCTTCGACCGACATCCGCACGCCCACCGGCACGCGCCCGGCCACGGCCTGGGTGACCGCCCCCAGCACCTCCAGCGGGTAGCGCAGGCGGTTCTCGAAGCTGCCGCCCCAGTCGTCGCCCCGCACATTCGCCGCCGGTGACAGGAACTGGTGCAGGAGATGGCCATGGCCCAGATGCACCTCCAGCCCCTCGAACCCGGCCTCCAGCGCCAGCTCCGCCGTCTCCACATAGGCCGCGCGCACCGCGTCCATCTCGGCGCGGGTCATGGCGTGAGGCATCTCGCCGCCGGCGACCCAGGGCACGGCGGAAGGGCCCCAGGCGGGCAGTCGGTCCACCGCGTTCTCGCCATGCCGGCCGGCATGGGTGATCTGCACGAAGATCCGCGCCCCCTCGGCCCGGACCGCCTCGACGATGGCGCGCAGCCCCGCAAGCGCCTGTCGGTCGCCACCCGACAGCCCGCCGGAGCGGCCCAGCGAGGTGCGGTGCACGCGCAGCGGTTCGACAAAGATCAGACCCGCGCCGCCGCGCGCCCGTTCCGCCAGGTAGGCGGCGTGTTCCGGCGTGGGCAGGAAATCCCTCGCGAAATTCGTGGTGTGCGCGGGCAGGAAGACGCGGTTGCGGATCTCCACCCCGCCGATGGAGACGGGGCGCATGGCGTTCGGGTAGCGGGGTGCGGGCATGGGATCAGACCGTCGCACCGGGCAGTTCGACCCGTTCGCCGGTGGCGCGGTTCACCAGCGCCAGTTCCACGAACACCTTGCCGGTGCCGCCGTGGTCGATGCCGGTGTCGAAACAGTCGAAATGCCGGAAATTGCGGCTGATCGGATGCAGCCCCTCCGAGGCCCGGTCCGCCGCCATCAAGAGTGCCGGCTGCAGCCGCGCGATGACGCCGAGGCACAGGTTGGCGCTGGACCGCTCCGGGTCCATCCGGCCCTTGAGGTCGAAGACGAAGGTCTGGCCTTCCTTGATGTGGTTCGCGCAGAAGAACGCCTTGGTCACGGTGGCGACGATCTCGCAATTCTCGGGATCGGGAAAATTGGGCGCGTCGGTCATGCCTGCTCCTCCGGCTTGGCGAGCATCCGCTCGGTGACGGGCTCGTGCGTGTCCACCCGGCGCATGTGAACCTGGCAGCGCGCCTTGGAGGCGCCTTCGTCGGGGCCGGTCATCGGGCATTCGTGGTAGCGCCAGACGCAGGTCAGCGGGTTCAGCCCCTCGGCGGCGCGGTCGAAGGTCATGTAGAAGATCGACAGCACCGGCGACATCAGGTGCACGCAGAGCGGCGCATCCGAGAGCGCCGGTTTCAACTTGTGGCGCATGTCGAAAACGATCTGCTGGCCCTCCTTCACGCCGCAATGGCAGCCGCCGGGCGCGGAGGTGACGGTGACGACGATCTCGTAATCGTCGAGCCAGGTATGCCCCAGGTGGCGGCGCGCCGAGAACAGGTTCTTGGCCTCGGGCGAAAGGCGGGCGAGGTCGTCCTCCGTCAGGCCCAGGGCGCGGCCCAGCGCCTCCTTCATCTCGTCCAGATTGTCGTCTTCCTGCACGTAATACGGGTCGATCATGGCGCCCTCCCGGGTCAGATGGCCGTCACGCCGCCATCGACGACGAGCACATGGCCGGTGATGAAGGCCGCGGCGGGCGCGGCGAGGAACAGGGCGGCGCGGGCCACCTCGTCGGCGGTGCCGAACCGCTTGAGCGGGACCGCCTCGCGCAGCGCCTGCGCGCGCGGGGCATCGGCGCGGGCCACGGCGGTCATGGGGGTTTCGACAGGGCCGGGAGCCACGGCGTTCACTCGCCCGCCGAACGCCGCGAACTCGATCGCCAGCGTCCGGGTCAGCCCCATCACACCGCCCTTCGAGGCGGCGTAGGCGGTGGCGCGCGGGTGACCCACAAGGCCGATCTGGCTGGCGAAGAAGGTCAGGCTGCCATGGCCCCGGGCACGAAAGCCGGGCTCCACTGCGCGGGCCAGGTGGTAGGGCCCGTCCAGATTGATCGCCAGCACCCGGCGCCAATCCTCCTCGGTGGTCTCGGCGAGGCCGCGATGGTCGAACACCCCGGCGGTGAGGATGGCGGCGTCCAGCCCCCCCAGCGCCTCGGACGCCGCCGCGACCGCCTGCCGGACCGCTGCCCCATCGGTCACGTCGCAGGCGGTGGCAAAGGCCGCGTCCCCCGGCGCGGCCTCGTGGCCCAGCACCGTGGCGGCGACCCGCGCGCCATGGTCCAGGGCAAGCCGGGCCGCCGCCTGCCCGATGCCCGATCCCGCGCCCAGCACCATCAGGCGCAGGCCGGCAAGATCGACGAGGGGGGCGGCGGCCCGTGTCATGCGGCCTTGCGCGCGATGATCAGCGTCCAGGGGAAGCGCCAGGCGGCCATGGAAGGATCGAGCGCGCCGGGAAATTCCTCGAACGGCACGATCTCGACATCGTCGAAGCCCGCGTCACGATGCGCCGCGGTCAGGTCCATCTCGTTGAGCGGCGGCATGAAGGGCTCGTTGTTGCGCCGCGAATGACCGTAATGCACGAAGGTGCGGAACGGATCCTCGCGGGCCAGGAAATCCAGGTGCACCGACACCCCGCCGGGCGCCAGCAGGCGATAGGATTCCCTGAACACCTGCCGGATATGGCTTGGCGGCATCTCGTGCAGCATCATGGTGCTGGTGACGATGTCGGCGCTTTCGGCCTCCAGCCCGGTATCTGCCGCATCGGCCTGCCGGAAGGTCACGTTGCGCGCCTGCTTTTCCACCGCGCGACGCGCGGCCAGCCGCAGGCACGGCTCCGACAGCTCCACCCCCACCACCGCCATCTCGGGATGGTCGGCGTAGAAGGGCTGGGTGCTGCCGCCGAAACCGCAGCCCATGTCCACCACGCGCTTGGCCCGGCCACCCGCGCGGGCCAGCGCCTCGGCGGTCAGGCGGTGATGCAGGCTTTCGGATTTCTTGAGCAGGGGCGCGGTGGATTTCGCACCGCGTTCATAGACGTAGCCCGCGATCTCGTCGCTCCAGACCCCGCCGGGATGCTGGTGGATGTCGATGGAGGTGTAATATTCCGGCTGCTCGAACTTCGGATCGAGATGCAGGATGTCGGGGGCGGGTTGGCGCAGCTCTTCGGCGATCTCGTCGCGGTATTGCGCGTAATGCACCGCGAGGCCGCGCTGGCCGGAATATTTCATCCGCTGGAGGTGCCGCTCGTACCAGCCGAAGAACTGGTAGGTGGTGTCGGATTTCATCATCGCCTCGACGGAGTCGGCATCGGCGGGCGCGGGGCCCTCGGCGGTGGCGGCGTCGTAGCTGCGGCGCAGCTCGGGGAACATCTGGCGCGTCCAGAACAGCTTGCAGTCCAGCACGAAGGCCTGGAAGGCGTCGAATTGCCGGTCCGGCGGAATGCGGTCGAGCATCGGGTCTCTCCTCCTTGGGTCGCGGCCCCCCGGGCGAGGGGCCGCGCGTGTCGGTGTCAGTTCCGGTCGAACTTGGACACGCCCTCTTCGGGCGCCCCCAGCGAGACTTCGCGTCCCAGCGTGCAGCGCATGAGCTCCGCGCTCAGCGCCTGGCGTGCCGCCGTCAGCTTTTCCGCCTGGTCCGGCGTGGGCGTGAAGCGGTCGAGCTCCTCGGCCGTGGGGCCGCCCCTGGCCTCCAGCAGCATCTCGAGGCAGGCCAGCCGGTCGCGGGTGACATGCAGCTCTGCCGCGAGCGTCATCACCATGGCCAACAGCCGGTCGAGGGCCGGATCCTCGAAGAAGGTCTGCTCTGGCTTGAGCGGCAGTCCGGTGGGATGTTCGGTCAGTGCCATGGGATCAGGCGCCGGCCGCCTGGATCGTGGCCCAGGAGCCGTCGCCGAAGATCTCGTTGGCCAGCTTCTCGTTGAGCGGGGCCAGCTGATCAACGAGGCCTGAGCCGTCGATGTTGATGATCGCGTCATCGCCGTTCGCGGCGGCCCAGGCGGCCAGGTCCACGTCCTTCAGATCGACGCCGGTCTTGAAATAGGCGTCTTCCTCCAGCTCGTTGAAGCTGTCCTGGAGGATCTGCTGGTGCTCTTCGGACAGGCTGTTCCAGGACGCCAGCGAGATCACCTGCTTGTCGAGCGCCAGGCCGAAATCCTGCACCACGACATGCTTGCAGACCTCGTAGAACTTGAACTGAACGCCGGGGTTGAGCGCGGTCAGAACACCGTCCACGATGCCGTTCTGGAGCGACAGGTAGACCTCGTTGAACGGGATGGGCGTGGGCACCGCGCCGAAGAACTTCAGCCCCTCGATGCAGCCGCGGATCTGCGGTGCGCGGATCTTGCGGCCCTTCAGGTCGGCCAGAGACTCGATCGGCTCCTTGAGCATCAGGTTGTAGGAACCGAGCCGCCCAACGCCCAGCAGGCGGGCATTGTAGCGATCTTCCAGCGCCTTGGAGGCGGTCGCGCCCACCTCGCTGTCGATCACCGCCTTGGCGTGCTCGCCATTCCGGAAGAAATAGGGGCTGTAGAACACGTCGAACTGGTCGGTGCCGGTATAGGCGCCGTTGTAGATGTCGAGCGCGCCCAGCGCCATCGACTCGAGCAGCTTCTGCTCGCCGCCCAGGGTGCCCGCGAAGATCTCGAAGGACAGCTCGCCGCCGGTCCGCTCCGACAGCAGGTCCGAGAGATCGGCGTTGAACGTGTTGGACAGGGTCTGCGGCCCGCCGGCATTGCCGTAGCGCAGGATCGTCGCGGCGCGGCCTTTCATCGGCAGCGCCAAAGATCCGGCCAGCGCGGCGCCCCCGGCCAGTGCGGCACGGCGTGTGAAGCCTTGGGTCATGGTCTTTCCTCCTGTTGGTAGTTCGGTTCGGTTTGGTTGGCTCATCGCAAGAGCAGTTCCGGAAGGAACAGGGTGATCGCCGGCACGTAGGTCAGCACCAGGAGCGCCGCCCAGAGCACCAGGTAGAAGGGCAGCCCGCCGCGGAACACGTCGAGCATTCCGATGCCCGAGATGCGCGCCATGACGAAAAGGTTGAGGCCAATGGGCGGTGTGATCATTCCCAGCACCAGGTTCAGCACCATCACCACGCCCAGATGGATCGGATCGACGCCGAGCCCGGTCATCAGAGGGAACAGGATGGGCGACAGGATCAGCATCAGCGGCAGCGGATCGAGGAAGGTGCCCAGCAGCAGCAGCCCGATATTGATGATGAGAAACAGCAGATAGGGGTTCTGGCTTATGCCCAGCAGCGCCTCCTGCACCATCCGGCCCAGCCCCGCCATCACCGCGATCGAGCCGAAGACCTGCGCGAAGGCCACGGTCATCATGATGACGGCCGTCGTCATCGCGGCGGCGATCGAGGCCTCGACGAAATCGCGGAATTTCAGGTCGCCATAGACGAACACGCCCAGCACGACGGTGTAGAGCACCACGATGGCGGCGGATTCGGTGGGCGTGGCCACCCCGAAAACCTTGGTCAACACGATGATGACCGGGGCGCCCAGCGGCAGGATGCCCGCGCGCACCGCCCGCCAGCGCTCTGCGGCGGCGGCCTTGGGCTCCACCGGCAGGTCATAGCGCCGGGCGAGATAGCCGCTCATTCCCAGCAATCCGAAATACATCAGGAAACCGGGCAGGATACCCGCCACGAACAGCTCGCCCACCGAGATGTTGGCGATCGAGGCGAGCAGGATGAACATGATCGAGGGCGGAATGATCGGCGCCATCGCCGCCGAGGCCGAGATCACGCCCGCCGCAAAGCGCGCGCTGTAGCCGCGCCGCTTCATCTCGGGGATCAGGATCGAGCCGGTGGCGGCCGCGTCGGCCACGGCAGAGCCCGAGATGCCGGCCATGAACAGGTTGCCGGTGATGCCCACATTGGCAAGGCCCCCGGGCCGGTGCGCCACCAGGCTGGCGGCGAAGTCGATCAGCCGCCGGGTGACGCCCGCCTTCGTCATCAACTCGCCCGCCAGCACGAACATCGGGATCGCCAGCAGCGCATAGCTGTCCACGCCCGCCGTGAGGCTCTGGACGAAGAGGACAGGGTTGATCGGGCGCGCGTCGAACTGGCTCAGCCCGATGAAGGCCAGCGCGGCGATGCCGATCGCATAGGCGATGTCCATGCCCAGCAGCACGAAGATGAACAGCAGGATGATCGCGATGGTCAGCAGCATCTTCTGTGGTCCCGCCCGTTGCTGAAGCCTGGCCGTGTCATTCCTCGCCCAGCGCCACCGGGTCATCCACCCGTCCTGTCAGCAGCCGGTAGATGCGAAAGGCCTCGTTCACCAGCAGCAGGCAGGTGCCCACCGGCAGCGCCCAGTATTTCCAGCCCTCCGATAGGCCGGTCGCCAGCGAGGTGCTGCCGGAGGTCAGCCGGATGATCGGTTGCGAATACCAAAGGATGAGCAGGAGCATGACCACGATCATGAGATGCATCACCAGTTCGATCAGCCGGCGCGGGCCGTTCGGCACCATCTCGATCAGCACGGTCATGCGGATGTTGGTCCCCGCCAGATAGGCGAAGCCGGCTCCGAAGAAGATCGCCCAGATGAACAGCATCTTGGGCAGTTCCTCGCCCCACATGGGCGGCGCGCCGAAGAAGTAGCGCATCCCGACCGAATAGAGGACGAGGCAGGTGAACAGGGCCAGGCCCGCGCCGCAGATCAGCGCGCCCGCCTTCCTGAAGGCCAGAATCGCCCCTGTGATACCCATGTCTCCGGTCGCCTCCCCGTGGGGTGTTTCCGCGCGGACCATGCCGGGCCGTGATGCGCGGTCTGCCGCTTTTGCAGTCAGAAGCATGTCTGCATTATCGTTGACTTACTGTCTTATGGATGGAACAGCTTGTCTAGAAAAAAACGAACGCCATTCACTCGCGACCTGGGCAGAGGGGACGGCGATCTGGGAGGGTTGCCATGCTTGAAACCTGCGACATCCTGATCATCGGGGCGGGCACCGCCGGCATGCCCTGCGCGATCGAGGCGGTGGCCGCCGGCGCGCGGGTGCTGGTGGTGGACCAGGCCGAGACCGTCGGTGGCACGCTGCATGTGAGCCTCGGCCAGATGAGCGGCGCGGGCAGCGCGCTGCAACGGGCTCACGGGATCGAGGACAGCGCCGAGGCGCATCTGGCCGATATCGTGCGGATCAATCGCGGCACCGGGCGGGCCGACCTGCTGGAACGCAGCGTCGCGGGGCAGGGTGGCACGATCGACTGGCTGATGGAGAACGGCTTCGAGATGGACCCGTCCTGCCCGGCGATCCTGCACCTGCACGAGGCCTATTTGACCGCGCGCACCTATTGGGGCGTCGAGGGCGGCGTGTCGGTGCTCAAGGCGGTGCAGCCGCTGTTCGACGCCGCGATGGCGCAGGAGAATGCCGAGTTGCGCCTCTCGACGCGGGTCGGGCGCCTGCTGACCGATGAGGCGGGCGCGGTGACCGGCGCCGTTCTGGAGGATGTATCCACCGGTGCGCACAGCGAGGTGACGGCCCGCGCGGTGGTGCTGGCGACGGGCGGCTACGGCGGCAATCCCCGCCTTTTCGCACGATTCACCGGGGGCCGGCCGCTCTATACCGCCGCGATGCCCACCTCCACCGGGGCGGGCCTGGAAATGGCGGAGGCCGTGGGCGCGCGGATCGTGGGCGAGGACAAGTTCCTGCCGACCTGTGCCGGGATCGTTTCCGAACCGGGCGGCAACCGGATCGTCTGGCGGCAGATTCCGAGCCTGACGCCGCAGCTCCGTCAGCCTTGGGAGCTGCACCTGACCCGTGGCGGGGCGCGCTTCGTGCGCGAGGATCATCCCAGCGTGGATGCGCGTGAACATGCGCTCGACACCCAGCCGGACCTGTCGTTCTGGTGCGTCTTCGACGATGCCATCTGGCAGGAGGCGCCGCCGCTGCTTCCCGGCTGGACCGGGGCCGAACTGGAAGCCGCCTGGGCGGGCGGGCATCCCTCGTTCCGGCGCGCGGAGGGGCTGGAGGCGCTGGCCGGCGCCACCGGCATGGCGCCGGCCGCGCTGCGCGCCGCGCTGGCGGGCTATAACGTCGCCTGCTTGGGCAAGGCGCCCGACCCGATGGGCCGCGCGCATTGTCCGCGGCCGATCGAGGGGCCGGGGTTCCGCGCGATCCTGATGCACGGGATGGTGCTCAAGACGCCTGCGGGGTTGGACGTGGACGCCGGGTTGCGGGTGCGCCGGGCCGATGGCGGGCCGATCCCCGGGCTTTACGCGGTGGGCGAGGCGATCGGCGGCGCAACGCTGTCGGGCAAGGGGTTCGTCAGCGGGATGAGCGTGACGCCGTCCCTGACGCTGGGCCGTGACCTGGGCCGCCGGTTGGGCGAAACGCTGCGCGCGGGGGCACCAGCATGAGCGCCCCGCAGATCCGCCGCGGCTTTGCCGACCTTCCCCACGGCCAGGTGCATTACCGCCGCGTCGGCGAGGGCGGGCGGCCGCTGGTGATGATCCACCCGTCCCCCGGATCGTCGAAGCAGCTCGAAGGGCTGATGACCGAACTCGCCGCCCGGGGGCGGACGGTGATCGCGCCCGACACGGCGGGCAACGGCGATTCCCCGCCTTTGCCGCTGCCCACCCCCGAGATCCCCGACCTGGCCGAGGCGGCCTTTGCGGCGGTGGATGGCTTGGCGCCGGGCGGATTCGACCTCTACGGAAGCCATACCGGCGCGTCCATCGCCATGGAGATCGCGCTCGCCCATCCGGACCGGGTGGGCCGTCTGGTGATCGACGGGATGGGCCTTTACGAGGCGGGGCTGCAATCGGAAATCCTCGAGCGCTACGCGCGCGAGATCGCCCCCGATGCCGAGGCCACCCACCTGATGAAGGTCTGGCATTTCTGCCGCGACCAGTTCCTGTTCTGGCCCTACTACAACCGCACCGCCGGAGGCCGGCTGCCCGACGGGCTGCCGGACCCGGACAGCCTGCACGATTTCGTGGTGGAAGTGCTTAAGGGGATGCGCAGCTATCACCTGTCCTACCGGGCCGCGTTCCGCCACCCCAAGCGCTCGCGCCTGCCCCTGCTGGCGGTGCCCACGCTGGTGGTCTGCTCGCCGTCGGACATGCTCTATGAATTCTTTCCGCAAGTGGCCGACCTTGTGCCCGGTGCGCGCCGGGCCGAGCTGCTGGCCTGGTCCGATCCGGCGCATCACGCCCATGCGGCAGAGGTGATCGGCGCGTTCCTGTCCGAGGAGGAGACCCCATGACCGAACGTCCCGCACCGCTTCTGGAACACTGCCCGCTGGTGATCTTCATCGCCTACACGGTGCCGCCGGAGGCCGAGGAGAACGGCTATTCCGACTGGTTGCGCCGGGTCGATTGCCCGTTCTTCAACGACATTCCCGGCACGCTGCATTACGCCAACTGGCGGCTGACCGGCGCGCCCGAGGGCACGCCGCTGGCCTGGGACTACTACGATTTCCAGGGGCTGGAGCGCGAGGAGGACCTTCAAAGGGTCTGGTTCAACCCGGATCTGGATCATTTCCGGTCCGAGTGGTTGCGGCTCTGGGGCTACGGGCGCGGCGAGCCGCCGCCCGTGCTGCGCCATTCCTACGTGATGCGGCCGGTCGTGGCGCCGAAACCGGGCCGGGCCAAGCCCTTCCTGGGGATCGCCGCGGGGCAGGGGCCGGTGCCGGCTGACCTGGAGGCGGATGCGGTCTTCCGGGTGGAGGGAGTGTTGCGGAAGCATTTCGCGGGCAGCGGTGAGCGGCCGGCCGACTGGCACCGCCCCGCCGCCGAAGGCAACCCGCTGGGGCTGGACTGGATGTCGCTGCATTACGCCGACAGCGAGGCGGAGATCCGCGCGCCCCGGCATCCGACGGCCACGCTGCGCCTGGCGTCGCGCCTGATCGCTGCGCCGGAGGCGTGAACGCCTGCAAGGGGGGCGCGACGCGCGCGCCGGTTCGGGCTTGTCGCCACGAGCGCCTGGCCAGTCAGGCCGGAACGTGCGCCTGCGGCCAGAGGAACCCGCCCGCCCCGAGGATCGTCGCGCGCTCGTCGGCACCAAGCTCCGTGGCGCGCAGCGCCGCCATGCGGGGTGCGGCGTCGAAGATCGGCATGTCGGTGCCCAGCGCCAGGGTGTGCGCGCCGAAGGTCCGCGCCGCGATCTCGATTGCCCGCGGCCCCATCGAGGCGCAGTCGAACAGCAGCCGGCCCGCGCGGAAATCGGGCGCGGGCGCGTCCAGCCCGCGGCCCGTCACCACCTCTTCGATCCGTTCGATCACCATGGCCAGCACGCCGCCCAGATTCGCGACCTGCACCGTCAGGCCCGGCAAACCGTCCAGCAGCGGCGAATAAAGCAGCGTGATCGCCGCCTCGGTGATCTCGGTCTGGATGTCGACTTGGCGGCGCGCGAAGGCGAGATCGGGATAGGGCGTCTCTGGCGGTGGCGCATCGCCGGGCCAGCGGCCCGGATGCACGAAGACATGCCCGCCGCCATGGGCTTCCAGCGCCTCCAGAAGGGGCAGGCCGCGGTGCCGCGCATCGGCCTCCGAGCGGAACGCCGAGGCGGCAATTATGGCGCCCGAGGCGCCCAGGGCGCGCGCCCGCGCAAGCTCTCCGAGCGCCGCGTCCATGTCCGCAAGCGGCAGGGCGGCGAGCCAGGCGAAGCGGTCGGGATGGGCCGCCGCCGCTGCCGCCGCGCCGTCGTTGAAGGCTCGACAGAGCGGCGCGGCCTCCGCCAGGGGCAGGCTGTCCACCCCGAACAGGCCCGGCAGCGAGAGAAGCTGCCGCCGGATACCTGCCGCGTCGAGCGCCGACAGGCGCTGCGCGAGGTCGTGGAACCCGGCACCGAAAGGCACCGATCCTACCGGCATCTCGAGCCGCCAATGACCGCCGCGCGGCACGATCCGTGGCGGGGTATCGCGCAGCTTGAGCGCCGCCACCAGCGCGGGGGGCAGAATATGGGCGTGCAGGTCGTTGACCACCCGACCCGCCCCGTTCAGCGTTCGAACTGGCGCGCGGCGGTCTCGCCGGTGCCGGCCTTCAGACCCTCCGTGCGCAAGGCCGCGCGCTTGGCGCCGCCCACGCTCTCGGCGCCTTCGACGCCGAAAGGCCGGTCGCCCTTGAGCGTCACCCGTTCCATCCGGCGGCGCTGCGGCCAGTAGTCATGCACCGCGTAATGCTGGGTGGCGCGGTTGTCCCAGAAGGCCATCTGGCCCGGTTCCCAGCGGATCCGCAGCTGGTAGTCCGGGATCTTCGCCTGGTCGTAGAGGAAATCGAGCAACGCGTCGCTTTCGGGCTGGCTCATGCCCTTGATCCGCAGGGTGAATTGCGGGTTCACGTTGAGGATCCGGCGGCCCGAGACGGGATGCACCCGCACCACCGGGTGCGTCGGATTGGGAAACTTGTCCTCCATCTCGCGCAGCTTGGCGCGCTTGGCCGGGTCGTCGCCGAACAGGGTGCGGAAGGGTTTGAAATCATGGATCGCCTCCAGCCCGTCGATATGGCGCTGCATCCGGTCCGACAGCCCCTCGTAGGCGCAGGTCATCGAGGCGAAGAGCGTATCGCCGCCGATCTCGGGCGTGATCCGGCACAGCAGCATCGTGCCCAGCGGCGGCGTGTCGCGGAAGGTTTCGTCCGAATGCCACTGGTCGGTCAGCGAGGGCGGGTTGTCCTTGTGGTTGTCCAGCACGATCACCTCGGGCTTGTCGCCCATGTTGGGCGAGAACGGGTGGATCGTGAGCTCGCCGAAATTGCGGGCGAAGGCAATCTGCTGGTCCACGTCGATGTCCTGGAGGCCGCGGAACAGAAGCACTTCGTGGTCGATCAGCGCGGTTTCGATCGCGGCCACCTCGTCGGCGGTCTGCGGGCGGGACAGGTCGACACCGATGAGCTCGGCGCCGATATTGGGGTTGATGCGCTGCACGCGCAGGCGGCTTTCGAAGCTGGTCTTGACGGTCACGGTCTCTCTCCCTGTTCGGTCTTGCAGGCGCAGGCGCGCCTGCGCCTTATTCCGGCCGCTCGGCGAGCATGGCGCCGTTGGCCTTCAACCGGCGCAACATCGTCATCAGCATGTCCTTCTCGACCGGGCTGAACCCTTCCAGAAGAAGGTTGTAGATCCTGAGAATGTCGGGGCGTGCGGCAAGGAAGCGGGCCTGTCCCGCCCGTGTCATCCGCACCAGCACGGCGCGCGCGTCCACGATATCCGACATCCGCTCCACCAGCCCGTCGCTCTCCATCGCGCTCAGCAGCCGCCCCAGATTGGAGCGGTCGAACACCGTCAGGTCGGCGATCTGGCCGATGGTCAGCGCCTCGCCCGAGGACATGGCGGCCAGCACGCGCCAGCTCTGATTCGTCAGCCCATGCCGGCGCAACACCCGGGCAAAGGCCGTCTGCGCATGTTTCTGGACGAAAACGAGGTAATGCAGCGGGTAATCCCGGATCCGGAATTCCTGATGATCCGCCTCGGCCGCAAGAGTATCTGCCAAAACCATGTAAATACCTGTATCATGCCGGCAATGCGCGCGGCAAGACCCGTCCCGGATCAAGACCCGTCCCGGATCAAGACCCGTCCCGGGGGATCAAGACGGAAAAGGCGCCGCGGCCATATGGCACTCGGCGCCTTTCAGGGGAGTCTCGGGGCCTTGGCGCGCGCTACAGCAGCAGCCGCCAGATCAGATAGTTCGGCACCAGCATCACGAAGGCGATGCAGAGCAGCTTGGAATAATGCACCGCCTTGCCCAGCATGCCCTCGCCATGCGTCGCCGGCTCCATCGTGCTGACGGCCGCCATCACCGCATGGCCCATGGCCTCGCTCTTGCGCTTCTTGGCCTCGATCGAGCGCATGGCGCGCGCGAACACCTCTTGCTGACGCAGCGCCTCTTGCGCGTTTCGGTTGTCCCGGGGCATTTCACCGTCCATCGTGCCGTCTCCTTCCCACCTCATCCGTTGCCAAACTAGACCTGTGGCCGCCGGCGTCCACCCGCAAAGCTGTCAACCCGGCCATGCAGAATGAGCGGGCTGGAATTTGCTCTGGATGAAGGCAATTGCCCCGAAAACCCGGCAGACCATCGGCGCGCCGGGCCCTGCGGTTCGGTCAGCCGGTGCGATCCGGCCCCCTGACCACGCCCTTGTCGAAAAGCTGCGCGATCTCGGTCGCGTCGAGGCGGGCGACCTCTGCAAGGATCTCTTCGGTATGGGCCCCCAGAACCGGGGCCGGGGCAGGGCGCGCGCGCCCGGCAGCGGAGAATGTGAAGGGGCTGCCGGGCACGAGATACGCGCCGATCCCCGGCTGATGCAGCATCGAGAACATGGGATTGTCCGTGGACAGGTCCGGATCCTCGGCGATGGCAGTGGCGAAATCGCGAAACACCGACCAGGTGACACCCGCGGCATCGAAGTCCGAGGCGAATTCCTCCACCCGCCTTGCGGCGAACCAGGGCGCGAGCAACGCGGTGATCTCGGTGCGGGCGCGCCAGCGGTTGCCCTCGTCGTTCAGGTCGAGCCCCAGGCGTGCGGCGAGCGTCGCCATGGCATCGGCTGTGCCGGTAATCTTGAGCAGGCCGCGCCACTGCCTTTGCGTCAGTCCGATCACCATCACCCGCCGCCCGCAGGCGCAGGTGAAATCCTGCCCGTAGGCGCCGTAAAGGCTGTTGCCGGATTTCGCCCGGTTCACACCGTTGACCTGCACCTCGCCGATGATGCCGAGATTGCCCAGCATCGCCGCCGCCACGTCCTTGAGCGAGATTTCCACCTGGCTGCCCTGCCCGGTGCGCAGGCGCCGGCGTTCGGCGGCCAGCAGGCCCGACACCGCCATCTGCCCCGCGATGCAATCCCAAGCGGGCAGGACATGGGCCACCGGCTCGGTCGAGCCCTCGGGGCCGGTGGCGTCGGGAAAGCCGATCGCCGGGTTCACGGTGTAATCCACCGCCGGGCGGCCGTGCCTGTCGCCCATCAGGGTCAGCATCACCAGATCGGCGCGGTGCCGGCTGAGGGTTTCGTAATCCATCCAGCCGCGCACCCGCAGGTTGGTCAGGAACAGGCCCGCATCCTCGCCGGGGGCGGTGATGATCCGGGTGATCAGCTCGCGCCCCTCGGGGCTTTTCATGTCCACCGCGATGGAGCGCTTGCCCTTGTTGAGCCCGGCCCAGAACAGGCTTTGCCCGGTCTGGGTCACCGGCCAGCGGCTGGCGTCCAGCCCGCCCTCCAGCCGGTCGAAGCGGATCACGTCGGCGCCCATCTGCGCCAGCGTCATGCCCGCCAGCGGCACCGCCACGAAGGCCGAGCCCTCGACCACGCGCAGTCCGTTCAGGATACCCATCTCACTCCTCCCATTCCGCCGAGGCCTGCATGCATCGATGGCCCTCCTCGGCCGCGGTGCAGAGCTGAAGCCCCGGCATGTCGCCCTCTTCCCAGGCGCAGAGGCGGATCTCGCCGCCGGCGAACATCGGGTGCACGCCGCGGAAGGAGAAGCGGTCGGGCGCGCGGCCCTTCGCCTGCGTGGCCAGCGCCATCAGGCACAGCGCCTGCATCGGCCCATGCACCACGAGGCCCGGGTATTTCTCGACCTCGCGGGTATAGGGCAGATCGTAATGAATGCGGTGGGCGTTGAAGGTGGCGGCCGAGAAGCGGAACAGCCGCGTCTCGGGCATCGGCAGGCGCATCTCCTGCGTCACGGTTTCCGGCGCGGGGGTCTTCTTCGGTGGCTGGAAGCTGTCGGGCATGGGCATGTAGACGATGTCCTGCACCTCCTCGATCGCGAGGCCCTGCGGCCCGTCCAGCCTGTGCTCGACGGTGACGAAGATCATGCCGCCCCTGTCGTTCTCGACCTTGCGGATCTTCGCGATGCGCGAGGTCCGCCGGACCCGGTCGCCCACATGCACAGGGGCATGGAAGGTCAGCTGGCCGCCGGCCCACATCCGCCGTTCCAGCGTGATCGGGGGCAGAAAGCCGCCGCGGCGGGGGTGGCCGTCGGTGTCGAGCCGCGCCATGGGCGCGTCGGGGTGGAACATGATCCAGTGCCAAAGCGGCGGCAGCAGCGCGCCTTGGCGCGCCTCGGGCAGGCCCGGCAGGTCCGACAGGGTGGCCGCCAGCATGGAGACGGAAACGGCGCTGGCCTCTTCCGTGTCCTGCCGTGTTCTGCCGATCCATTCGTCCAAGCCCGTCTCGTCCATGCCACGTCCTCCCGCTCGCGTCGGGACTGCATAGCGGAGCGGTTCGCGTTCGCCTACGAATACTTTTGTGCACCGAGTCCGGTCGCCCGAACCTGGGCAGGAGGCAGGATGAAAGCCGGCGCACAAGTGCTTGTTGAAAAAAAGAAAGGGGCGCAAGGCGCCCCTGTCTTCATGCCATCTGATGCGGGTCCTGCTGGGGGTCAGCGGCCCCAGCTGCGGACCGGGCCGCAATCCAGATGCACGAAATTGGACCCGCTGTAGCTGCCGACGCCACCGGCGCGGCAAGCCTGCGCGGCCCGCGCGATCTGCGAGACCGAGCGCGAGTTGAGCCGAAGGTCGGCGGCCTCTCCGCGAAGGTGGCGCGAGTTCTTGGCCACCCCGCTGGAGCGCGAGCGCAACATCGCGTTGGTCTGCGGGCTGCGATAGCCCGAGATCAGCAGATAGGGTTCCGAGGTGTCCATCATGTTGTGGACGGCGGTCATGACGTCGATCGTGCGCAGGTCGATCTGCTTCACCTCGTTGTTCCGCCAGTCGCGCATGAAGTGGTTCACCTCCTCCACCGCGTCCCGGATGTAGTTGCCGTCGACCCAGTAGATCATGTCGAGCTTCTCGCCGGTGCGGCCCGAATACATGCGGATGCGCCGGATATCTCCTCCGCCCCGAAGGAAACCTGCTGCCTTGGAGTAGGTAGGCGCGGCCGCCACCGCCGTGGCCGCGAAAGCCGCAAGTAGAGTGCGGCGCGACATACTGCCAGAAGCGAATCCTGTCATTCTCTGTCCCGTCTTACCTGTGTGTCGCGTCGTTGCGCGACCCTGCCAAATTCATCCCCAGATGCGATTTTTATGACACAGGGGGCGGCCTGTTACCAAGCCATGATTCCGGTTAATCAAAGGTAACGCGCGATTTCGGCGAAAACTTGCTTAGACCGGGGTCTTGCCGGGAACTTTCGTGGCGGTCTTGCGGGCGTGCAGCAAATGGGCCAAGGCGGGGATATGACTTATTTGTCAGTGGACAAGCGGAACTCTTTCGCGCCCAATGGCCTGAACTCCATCGCGGGCGCCCGCCCCATGCGATTTTGCCAGTCCGGAGGTTGTGAATGAAGACCGGCCTACTTGCTTTCCCGCGTCGCGCGCTCTTCGCGCCGCTTGCTCTGTCGCTGGTGATGCTCGCCGCGCCGCCCGAGGCCCGGGCCGAGGGGACGGCGTTCCGCCAGGCCGTGGCGGAAGGGGCTGCGCGGATGGATGCGCTTGCCGGGCATTACCGCGACACGCTCTACGCGCCGGTCTGGACGGGCACGGAGGATCTGCACGCGGCGCGCCGCGCGGCGTTGATCGAGGCGCTGGACCGGGCAGGGGATCATGGGCTGCCGGTCGGGGAGTATGACCTGGCCGGGTTGCGCGCACAGATGGCCGCGGCCCGCACGCCCAAGGAACTGGGCGCGGTCGAGGTGGCGCTGAGCCGCGCCTTCCTGGCCTATGCGCGTGATCTGGATACCGGCGTTCTGGTGCCCGCCCGCGCCGATGGCGACATCAAGCGCGAGGTGCCGCGGCGTGACCTTGCGGATTACCTGGACGAGCTGGTCCGCTCGGATGATCCGCGCAGCGTCCTGCGCGGGCTGGTCCCGCGGTCGCCGGAATACGCGCGGCTGATGAAGGCCAAGCTGATGCTGGAGCGGGTCGTCGCTTCCGGCGGCTGGGGGTCGACCGTGCCGTCCGGCAAGCTGGAGCCGGGCCAGTCCGGCCCTGCCGTGGTCGCGCTGCGCGACCGGCTGGTGGCGCGGGGCTACATGCGCCGAAGCGCCGTGGCCAGCTATGACGCGACGCTTCAGAAGGCGGTGCAGGCGTTCCAGGCCGATCATGGTCTGGAAACCGACGGCGTGGCCGGGCCCAGCACCATCGCGGCGCTGAACGTCTCGGCGGAGGAGCGGCTGAAATCGGTGATCGTGGCAATGGAGCGCGAGCGGTGGCTGCCCGAGGAACGCGGCGAACGGCACATTCTGGTCAACCTGACGGATTTCAGCTCGCGCATCCTCGATCATGGCAAGGAGACCTTCCGCACCCGTTCCGTGATCGGGCACACGGATACAGATCGCCGGACGCCGGAATTCTCGGACGTGATGGATCATATCGTGATCAATCCCAGCTGGAACGTGCCGCGCTCGATCACCGTCAAGGAATACCTCCCCAACATGCAGCGCAATCGGAACGCGCATTCCTACCTGCGGGTGATCGACAGCCGGGGGCGCGTGGTCAACCGCTCGGCGGTGAATTTCGGGGCCTACAGCGCGCGCAGCTTTCCGTTCCGGCTGCAGCAGCCGCCCTCGACGCGCAACGCGCTGGGGCTGGTGAAGTTCATGTTCCCCAACAAGTACAACATCTACCTGCACGACACGCCGCAAAAGCACCTCTTCGCCCGTGAAAAGCGGGCCTACAGCCACGGCTGCATCCGCCTGGCAGAGCCGTTCGAGTTCGCCTACGCGCTGCTGGCCAAGCAGGAAAGCGACCCCAAGGGCACCTTCCACCGCATCCTCGACAGCGCGCGCGAGACGCGGGTCAACCTGGAGCAGCCGGTGCCGGTGCACCTGATCTACCGGACCGCGTTCACCACCGCCAAGGGCCAGGTGGAATACCGCAACGACGTCTACGGGCGCGACGCGCGGATCTGGACCGCGCTGGAAGCCGAGGGGGTGGCGCTGCCCGCGCCGAGGGGCTAGATCGTAGCCTCCCCGGGTCTGGAGGTTCCATGGCGCAGCCGCACAGCATTGCCGAGATCGCCCGCGCCCTCGGTGCCGAGGCGCATGGCGACCTGTCCATCAAGGTGACAGGCGCGGCGGAACCCGCCAGCGCAAGCGCTCAGGATCTGGCCCTTGCGATGGACCCGAAATATGCCGAAGGGCTTGCCCGCGGCCAGGCGCGCGCAGCGATGCTGTGGCAGGGCGCGGACTGGCGCGCGCTGGGGCTCTCGGCCGCGATCACGGCGCCGCGCCCGCGCTTCGCCATGGCGGCGCTGACGGCCATGTTGGACCCGGGGCAGGGCTACGCGCCCGGCCTGCACCCTTCGGCGGTGATCGATCCGGCGGCGGTCCTGGAGGAGGGTGTCTGTGTCGCGCCTCTGGCGGTGATCGGGCCGGGCGCGCGGATCGGGGCGGGCTCGGTGATCGGGCCGCACTGCTTCGTGGGCGCCGATGCCGTGATCGGGCCGGGGGCGCTCCTGCGCGAGGGGGTGCGGATCGGGGCGCGGGTGCGGATCGGGGCGCGATTCATCGCCCAGCCGGGCGCGGTGGTGGGCGGTGACGGGTTCTCCTTCGTCACGCCTGACGTCTCGGCGGTGGAACAGGTCCGCGAGACGCTGGGCGAGACCGGTGGCGCGACGGGACAAAGCTGGGCGCGGATCCATTCGCTGGGGGGCGTGACGATCGGCGACGACGTGGAACTGGGCGCCAACACCTGCATCGACCGTGGCACCATCCGCGACACGGTGGTGGGCGACGGCTGCAAGTTCGACAATCTCGTGCAGATCGGGCACAACGTGGTGATTGGCCGGGATTGCCTGATCTGCGCCCAGGTGGGCGTGGCGGGTTCCACCCGGATCGGAAACCACGTGGTGCTGGGCGGGCAGTCCGGCGTGTCGGACAACCTGTTCATCGGCGACGGCGCGGTGACAGGAGGCGGCACCAAGGTGCTGGCCAACGTGCCGGCGGGCCGGGTGATGCTGGGCTATCCCGCCACCAGGATGGATGCCCAGCTGGAGACCTACAAGGCGCTGCGGCGCCTGCCGCGCCTGCTCCGCGACGTCGCGGCGTTGAAGAAAGCTGTTTCCAAGCCGGACGCGAGCGACTAAATCGGGCGCGGATCAAGCGGAAGGGACCAGGCGGGCATGACGGATGTCAGCGACAGGGTGATCGGGATCATCGCCGAACAGGCCGTGCTCGAGCCTTCGGACGTCACCATGGACAGCACGCTTGAGGATCTGGGCATCGACAGCCTGGGCCTCGTGGAAAGCATCTTCGCCATCGAGGAGGCGTTCGACATCTCCATCCCCTTCAATGCCAACGAGCCGGATCAGAGCGAGTTCGACATTTCCTCGGTCGCCACGATCATCGCGGGCATCGAGAAGCTGGTGGAAGAGAAAGCGTCGTGACCGGACAATGGCTCCGCGCAGGGAAGCGCGCATGAAGCGGGTGGTCATCACCGGCGCGGGCACCATCAACCCGCTCGGGCATGACGTGCCGCTTACGCTGGAGGCGATGCGCGAGGGCCGCTGCGGGATCGGCCCCCTGGAATTCCGCGATGTGGAGCGCCTTTCGATCCGGATCGGCGGGCAGGTGCGGGACTACGTGCCGGACACCGTCTTCAACCGGCAGCAACTGGCGCTTTATGACCGCTTCACCCAGTTCACCCTGATCGCCGCGCGCGAGGCGATTGCGCAGGCCGGGCTGGAGTTCACCGGACAGCTGGCCGACCAGTCGGGGGTGGTGCTGGGCAACTCGGGCGGCGGGCTGAACACCCAGGACGAGAATTACCGCGCGGTCTACGAGGAGGGCAAGAACCGGGTCCATCCCTTCGTCGTGCCCAAGCTGATGAACAACGCCGCCGCCGGCCATGTGAGCATGGAATTCAACTTGCGCGGGCCATCCTTCACGGTGGCCACCGCCTGTGCCAGTTCCAACCACGCCATGGGCCTGGCCTTCCAGATGGTGCGCTCGGGCACCTGCCCGGTGATGATCACGGGCGGGTCGGAATCCATGCTGTGCTTCGGCGGGGTCAAGGCCTGGGAAGGGCTGCGGGTGATGTCCAAGGACGCCTGCAGGCCCTTCAGCGCCAACCGCAACGGAATGGTGCAGGGCGAGGGGGCTGGGGTCTTCGTGTTCGAGGATTTCGAACACGCGCGGGCGCGCGGCGCCGAGATGCTGGCCGAGGTGGTGGGCTTCGCCATGACATCGGATGCGGCCGATATCGTCATGCCGTCCAAGCAGGGCGCCGCGCGCGCCATGGCGGGCGCGCTGCGCGATGCGGGGCTCGCGCCTCCGGAAGTGGGCTACATCAACGCCCATGGCACCGGCACGGCCGCCAACGACAAGACGGAATGCGCCGCCGTGGCCGACGTGTTCGGCCACCATGCGGACCGGCTGATGATCTCCTCCACCAAGTCGATGCATGGCCACCTGATCGGCGGCACGGGTGCGGTCGAGCTGCTGGCCTGCATCATGGCGTTGCGCGACGGGGTGATCGCCCCCACCGTCGGCTACGAGGAGCCGGATCCGGAATGCGCGCTCGACGTGGTGCCCAACGAGGCCCGCGAGGCGCAGGTGGAGGTGGCGCTGTCGAACGCCTTCGCCTTCGGCGGGCTGAACGCGGTGCTGGCGCTGAGGAGGGTCTGACGCTGCCGCTCCGGTATCGCCGGGCGGGGCGCGCCTGCGGCCTGCACGGCTCCCGGCCCCGCGTGGGGATGGGGGGCGCTGCCCCAACGGGCCTGCGGCCCGCCCCCCCCCCGGAAGGGTCCGGGCCGGAAGAAGGCGGCGCCGCCGGGCGGGTGGCGCGAGCGCTCAGCGTCCGCGCCAGATCCAGCCGCCGCCCAGCACCCGGGTGCCGGCGGGATCGTAGAAGACGCAGGCCTGGCCGGGGCTGACGCCTTCCTCCGGGGCGAGCAGTTCCACCTCGGCCTCGGTCCCGGAGAGCGGGCGCAGGATCGCCTCGCGCGGGGGGCGCGTGGAGCGCACCTTGACCGCGAGCGGCCATTCGGCGCGCGAGGCGAGCGGTGCGTCGCCCAGCCAGTTGATCTCGCGCAGCGGCACCGTGCGGGTGGAGAGCATCTCCTTCGGGCCCACGATCACCCGGCGCGCGTCGACATCGAGCCTGACCACGTAGAGCGGCTCGTCCAGTCCGCCGATGCCGAGGCCGCGGCGCTGGCCGATCGTGTAGTGGATGACCCCGCGGTGCTGCCCGAGGACGCGGCCGTCCGCATGGACGATCTCGCCCGGATCGGCGGCGCCCGGGCGCAGCTTCTCGATCACCGCGGCGTAGTCGCCGTCCGGGACGAAGCAGATGTCCTGGCTGTCGGGCTTGTCGGCCACCGGCAGCCCGTAGCGCGCGGCGAGCGCCCGGGTCTCGGACTTGGAGGCGAGGTGCCCCAGCGGGAAACGCAGGTAGTCGAGTTGCTCCGGCGTGGTGGAGAACAGGAAATAGGACTGGTCGCGCGCCGCGTCGGCGGCGCGGTGCAGTTCCGCGCCCGCGGGGCCCATCCGGCGCTGGATGTAATGGCCCGTGGCCATGCAGTCGGCGTCGAGGTCCTTTGCGGTCTCCAGCAGGTCCTTGAACTTGACCCGCTCGTTGCAGCGGATGCAGGGCACCGGCGTGGCGCCGGCGAGGTAGCTGTCGGCGAATTCGTCGATCACCGCCTCGCGGAAGGTGTTCTCGTAATCCAGGACGTAATGGGGAAAGCCCATCTCCTCCGCCACGCGGCGGGCGTCGTGGATGTCGCGGCCCGCGCAGCACGCGCCCTTCTTCGCCAGGGCCGCGCCGTGGTCGTAGAGCTGAAGCGTGACGCCCACCACGTCATAGCCCTGCTCGGCCAGCATGGCGGCGACCACGGAACTGTCCACGCCGCCCGACATCGCCACCACCACGCGGGTGTCGGCGGGGGGGCGGGCGAAGCCGAGGCTGTTGAGATCGTCGCGCGTGTCCAGGGCCATGGGGCCTCCTTTCCGGGTCTGCGAAATATAGGAAAATCCTAAACACACTCAAGGCCGCGCTTCACCGCCCGTTAAGCGCGTTCCGGCCAGTCTGCGCTGCGCCAACAAGAGGGCTTCGCCATGTATCTCAGGAAGGTGAACGGGCCGCGGGCCGTGACGCTGCCGGACGGGTCGGTGATGACCCGTGCGGACCTGCCGCCGCGCGACACGCGGCGCTGGGTCGCCTCGCGCAAGGCGGCCGTGGTGCGGGCGGTGCGCCATGGGCTGCTGTCGCGCGACGAGGCCGTGCGACGCTACGAATTGAGCGAGGAGGAACTGGAGGAATGGCTGCGCGCGGTGTCGGAACATGGCGAGCAGGCACTCAAGGTCACGGCGCGAAAGAAATACAAACAACTTTAAGTTGCAAATTCTCTTCCTGAGTTTATGGTAACCGGGAGTTAACCTTTTCTGTTCACGGTTGGTTCAGCCGAGACAGCAAGCGGAGAGGGCCGATGCGAGTTCTGCTGGTCGAAGATGACCCTACAACCTCCAAGAGCATCGAGCTGATGCTGACCCATGCCAATCTCAATGTCTATGCCACGGACCTTGGGGAGGAGGGCATCGATCTGGCCAAGCTCTACGACTATGACCTGATCCTGCTGGACCTGCACCTGCCGGACATGACCGGGCACGAGGTGCTGCGCCAGTTGCGCCTCGCGCGGGTGGAGACGCCGATCCTGATCCTGTCGGGCTCGGACGATACCGAGAGCAAGATCAAGGGTTTCGGCTTCGGCGCGGACGATTACCTCACGAAACCCTTTCACCGAGACGAACTCATCGCGCGGATCCATGCCATCATCCGGCGCTCGAAGGGGCATTCGCAATCGATCATCCGAACCGGCAAGATCGAGGTGAACCTTGACGCCAAGACCGTGGAGGTCGCGGGCAAGCCGGTGCATCTCACAGGCAAGGAATACCAGATGCTGGAGCTTCTCAGCCTGCGCAAGGGCACCACGCTGACCAAGGAGATGTTCCTCAACCATCTCTACGGCGGCATGGACGAGCCCGAACTCAAGATCATCGATGTCTTCATCTGCAAGCTGCGCAAGAAGCTTACCGAGGCGACGGGGGACCGCAACCATATCGAGACCGTCTGGGGCCGCGGCTATGTCCTGCGCGACCCGGAGCCCGACGGGCTGGACGGAAACCCGCTGGCCGCGAGCGCCTGAACCCGCCAGGCCTTGGTGCTTGCCACTGGACCCGAGGCCGTCGCGCCCCTATCACTCTGACCCGAGTGCAATGGGGAGGCGGCGGTGAGCGAAGGGCGCGAACGCGATGTGGCGGACTTGGACGAGCCTTCGGCACGCAAGGAACTGGCCCGTCTCGCGGAGGAGATCGCGCGGGCGGACCGGGCCTATCATACGCTCGACGCGCCGGAGATCAGCGATGCCGACTATGACCGGCTCAAGCGCCGCAACGCCGAGATCGAGGCGCGGTTCCCGGGGCTGAAGCGTGATGACAGCCCCTCGGACCGGGTGGGGGCGGAGCCGGCCGAGGGCTTTGCCAAGGTCCGTCACGCGCAGCGGATGATGTCGCTCTCGAACGCGTTCGAGGACGAGGAGGTGGCGGAGTTCGAGGCCCGCATCCGCCGGTATCTCGGCTTGTCGCAGACCGATCCGCTGGCCTGCACTGCCGAGCCCAAGATCGACGGGCTGAGCCTGTCGCTGCGCTACGAGGGCGGGCGGCTGGTGCAGGCTGCCACGCGCGGCGATGGCGAGATCGGCGAGAACGTCACCGCCAACGCGCGCACCATCGACGATATCCCGGACAGCCTGGAGGGCGCGCCGGAGGTGCTGGAGGTGCGCGGCGAGGTCTACATGAGCCACGCCGATTTCGAGGCGCTGAACGCGAAGCAGGCACGGCAGGGGCAGAAGACCTTCGCCAATCCGCGCAACGCCGCGGCGGGGTCGCTGCGCCAGCTCGATCCGGGCGTGACCAGGGCACGGCCGCTGCGGTTCTTCGCCTATGGCTGGGGCGAAACCGCCGCGCCGCTGGCCGACACGCAGATGGGCGCGATTCGCCGGCTGGCGGAGCTTGGCTTCGCCACCAACCCGCTGACCGCGCTATGCGACGGGCTGGAGGACCTGCTGGCCCATTACGCCGCGATCGAGGCACAGCGCGCCACGCTGGGCTACGACATCGACGGGGTGGTCTACAAGGTGAACGACCTGGCGCTCCAGGCGCGGCTGGGGTTCCGCTCGACCACGCCGCGCTGGGCCATCGCGCACAAGTTCCCCGCCGAACTGGCCTGGACCCGGCTTGAGGCGATCGACATCCAGGTGGGCCGGACCGGCGCGCTCAGCCCGGTGGCGCGGCTCACCCCGGTCACGGTGGGCGGCGTCGTGGTATCGAACGCGACGCTGCACAACGAGGATTACATCGCCGGGCGCGACGCGAAGGGCAACGAGATCCGCGGCGGCAAGGATATCCGGGTGGGCGACTGGGTGCAGGTCTACCGGGCGGGCGACGTGATCCCGAAAGTCGCCGATGTGGACCTTTCGAGGAGGCCTGCCGATGCGGTGCCCTTCGACTTCCCCACCACCTGCCCGGAATGCGGCTCCGACGCGATCCGCGAGGAGGGCGACGCGGTGCGCCGCTGCACCGGCGGGCTGATCTGCCCGGCGCAGGCCATCGAGAAGCTCAAGCACTTCGTCTCGCGCGCCGCCTTCGACATCGAGGGGCTGGGCGCGAAACAGGTGGAGCAGTTCTACCGCGACGGCTGGATCGCGGAGCCGGCCGACATCTTCACCCTCAAGGCCCGTTACGGGCCGGGTTGCCTGACCCAGCTGAAGAACCGCGAGGGCTGGGGCGAGAAGAGCGCGGAGAACCTGTTCGACGCCATCGACGAGCGCCGCACCATCCCGCTTGGCCGGATGATCTTTGCCCTCGGCATCCGCCATGTGGGCGAGGCGGCCTCCAACCTGCTGGCGCGCAGCCATGGCAGCTGGGCGGAGTTTCTCCAGGCCATGCAGGAGGCCGCGCCGCAGGAAGGCCCGGCCTGGGAGGGGCTCTTGTCCATCGACGGGGTGGGCGAGGTCATGGCGCGCTCGCTTGTGACCAGTTTCAACCAGGAGGCCGAGCGCGCCTCGATCGACCGGCTGGCGGCCCATCTGCGGATCGAGGACGCCGCGCGTCCGCGCACCGAGGGCAGCCCGGTGGCGGGCAAGACCGTGGTCTTCACCGGAACGCTGGAAAAGATGACCCGGGCCGAGGCCAAGGCGCGGGCGGAGGCGCTGGGGGCGAAGGTCGCGGGGTCGGTCTCGGCCAGGACGGACCTGCTGGTGGCGGGGCCCGGGGCCGGCTCCAAGGCGAAGAAGGCGACCGAGCTGGGCATCGAGACGATCGACGAGGATGGCTGGCTGAAATTGATCGGCGCGGCATGAGCGGGCGGCCGGAGCCGCTCTTCCCGCTCTTCGCGGGGCTGGAGACGCTGGAAGGCGTGGGCCCCAAGACGGCGGCGGCGCTGGCGCAGATCCACGTGGAACGGCCGCGGGACCTGCTGTTCACGCTGCCCTATTCGGTGATCGACCGGCGCCGGCGCGACACGATCCGCGGCGCCGAGTTGCCTGCCACGCTGACGGTGGAGGTGACGGTGGGCCGCCACATGCCCCCGCGCCGGAAGGGCGGCGCCTACCGGATCGAGGTGGAGGACGGCGCCACCGCCTTCCAGCTGGTGTTCTTCCATGCACGGCCGGACTACCTCGCGCGGGTGCTGCCCACCGGCGCGCGGCGGCTGGTCTCGGGCAAGGTGGAGCTGTTCGACGGGCTGGCGCAGATGGTCCACCCGGACCACATGTTGCCGCCCGAGGAGGCGGGCGAGATGCCGGAGTTCGAGCCGGTCTACCCGCTGACCGCAGGTGTCTCACAGAAGGTGATGGCGAAGGCCGCGCAGGCCGCACTTGCGCGCGCTCCCGATCTGCCGGAATGGATCGACCCGGTGCAGAAGGCGCGCGCCGGCTGGCCGGACTGGCACGCGGCGGTCGTTGCGGCCCATGCGCCGCGGGGGGCCGAGACGCTGGCCGCCACCGATCCGGCGCGCGAGCGGCTGGCCTATGACGAGTTCATGGCGCATCAGTTGACGCTGGCATTGGCCCGGGCACGTCTGCGCCGCGGCAAGGGGCGCGAGACGCATGGCACCGGCGTGTTGCAGGCGAAGGTGCTGGGCGCGCTGCCCTACAGGCCAACCGCCGCCCAGACCCGCGCGGTGGAGGAGATCGCCGCCGACATGCGCGCGCCGTCCCGGATGAACCGTCTGCTGCAGGGCGATGTCGGCGCCGGAAAGACCCTGGTGGCGTTCCTTGCGCTTCTGATCGCGGTGGAGGCGGGCGGGCAGGGGGT
>Ga0008833_1000183_pt1 | contig 86669 bp, 85 predicted proteins | sample HotLakConsoUCCLE_FD_62216 | JGI IMG/M metagenome (GOLD analysis project Ga0008833, IMG submission 62216) | Hypersaline microbial mat communities from Hot Lake, Washington, USA - Hot Lake Consortium UCC-LE | ecosystem: Environmental > Aquatic > Non-marine Saline and Alkaline > Hypersaline >... | reverse complement strand
GCGGCGGGTGGATGGTGCGTGGCTGCTGGAACGGCGGCCCGACAGCGGTCTCTTGGGCGGGATGCTGGGCTGGCCCGGCTCGGACTGGACCGAGGACAGCCCGCAGGAGGCCCCGCCGATCCGCGCGGAGTGGCGCGACCCGGGCGCGGAGGCACGCCACACCTTCACCCATTTCCACCTGCGGCTCGCCCTGCGCGTGGCGCTCGTGCCGATGGATCGGGCGCCCGATCGCGGCGCCTTCGTCCTGCCCGAGGCGTTCCGGCCCTCCGATCTGCCCACGGTGATGCGCAAGGCCTTCGACCTGGCGCGCCCGGCCTGACCCGCCCCGTTTTCGCCACGATCTTTCCCCGCTGCCGCCCCGGGGCCGGGTTACGAGAAACGCAAAAGGGCAATCCGGGTGGAGAGGGATCATGGCTGGCCAGGCGGAATTCCAGGAACGTATCGAGCGGATCAGGGCCACGCGCGGCGAATACAAGCCAGCATATGATCCGGCCGACTACCTGGCGAAACCGGCGCGCAAGGCCAAGAAGGATGGCGGCAAGCCCGGCGGGCTGAGCCGTCTGAACAAGATGATGGCGCTGCTTCTGCTGCTGGGCGGCGCGGCCTGGGGGGGCTTCACGATGCTGCCGCAGGCGCAGCCCCGTATCGCCGCGCTGATCGGGCACGAGCAGGGCGCGGCCGATGGCGGCCCGGAGGCCGTCGCTTCGGCCACGGAAACGCCCGCCCGCCCGGCTGCAAGTCGCGGTGAGGATCCGGGCAGCGGATTCAGGGTGCTGACCAGCCGCACCGGGCTGGCCGACTAGTTCCGCGGCAAAGCGGATATGTGACATTCGGGCCGGTGACAGGGCCGGCCCCCCGGCGGTATAGACATCCCATGGACCCGCTTCGCACCATACCGGCCGACAAGGTGGCGCACTGGCAGAGCGCGGCACCCTTCTGGCTGTCGGTAGGGCTGATCCCGCTGGCCTGGCTCGGTGCGCTCGCGGGCGGCTGGACGGTGCTTCTGCTGCCGCTCGCCACCTGGTGGCTGTTCTCGGCGCTCGACGCGGCGATGGGCCTGAATGTCGAGAACGCCGATACCGACACCCCCGAGAGCAGGCTGGGCTGGTATCGGGCGGTGGTGATGCTGTGGGCACCGCTGCAGTTTCTCACCCTGTTCGGGCTGATCTGGTACGTGCCCCGCGCCGAACATCTGTCGACGCTGGAGGCGCTGGTGCTGTTCTTCGGCATGGGCATCATCACCGGCACGGTGGGGATCAACTACAGCCACGAGCTGATGCACCAGCGCAACCGGCTGGAGCGCTGGCTGGGCGACATCCTGCTGGGGATGGTGCTCTACTCGCATTTCCGCTCCGAGCACCTGCTGGTGCATCACCGCTATGTCGGCACCCCGCGCGACCCGGTGACGGCCCGTTACAACGAGGGGTTCCACCGCTTCTTTCCCCGGGTGCTGCGCGAATGCCTTGTGTCCTCCTTCCAGGCGGAGGCCGCGATGCAGGCCCGCAAGGGCAGGCCGTGGTACGCCACGGGCAATCCGTTCTGGCGCTACTGGGCCTTGCAGGGCGCGATGCTGGCGCTGGCGCTGGGCCTGTCGGGCTGGGCCGGGCTGGGGCTGTTCCTGTTGCAGGCGGCGGTGGCGATCTGGCAATTGGAGCTGGCCAATTACGTCGAGCATTACGGCCTGACCCGCAAGCACCTGGGCGATGGCAGGTACGAGCATGTCCAGCCGCGCCACAGCTGGAACGCGGCGCACAAGGCCTCGAACTGGCTGCTCATCAACCTGCAACGGCATTCGGACCATCACTACAAGCCCGACCGGCGCTTTCCCCTGCTGCAGAACTACACCGAGGACGAGGCGCCGCAACTGCCCTACGGCTACCCGGTGATGACGGTGGTGGCGCAGATTCCGCCGCTCTGGCGGCGGATGATGAACCCGCGCGTACGCGCCTGGCGCCGCCGCTTCTACCCCGAGATCGAGGACTGGAAGCCCTACAACAAGGCGCAGACCCCGCTGCCCCGCTAGGCCCGCCCCGTCAGGACAGGCGCAACGCCCGCTCCCCGATCGGCAGATGGTGATCCCGGTGGTGATCCTGCCTCGGCGTCTCGTTGGTGAGGTGGGTGCGGCCCCGGGCAAGGAACACATGCCAGTGCACCGCGATGGGGCGCGGCTGCGCGAAGGCGCGACCGGTCAGCACCGCGATGCGACAGCGCCGGCCCCGTCCGCACCACGGCCTTGGCAACCGGCCGGCCGTCATGGGCATTGGTCTCGGCAGGACGAGCCCGAATGGCGTTCGGCTTTTCGGCCACCCCTGGCAAGAAATTCGGGCATTCCTCCCTCTGACATCAAGAAATGCCTTGTGACGCTTCCAAAACCTGAACGGGCCGCCCTATCGGATCACCAGACGCGGCGCCGGGCCGATCGGGATCGGGCCCAGGCTGACCACACGGTCGCGGAAGCTCAGCGGCAGGTCCAGCGTCTCGCGGTTGCCGGACAGGCGCGCCAGCAACGACAGCCCCTCCTCCAGCGTGTCCGCAAGGCCGGGCGGCAGCATGCCGCCGTCGCGGCCCAGCCGCAGGATCTCGCGCCAGTTCTGCGCGCGCAGGTCCAGCCGGCCCTCGGGCCAGCCCTCCGCATCCACCTCCAACCGACCCGCCGCCGCCAGTTCCAGCCGGCCCCAGCGCAGCTCGGCCGTGGTGATCTCCACCTTCCGGGGCTGCGGGCGGGTGCCCTCGATGGCGGCCATGTTCCACGACCGGTCGAACCCCACTTTCAGATCGGCGCGCAGGGCCTCCAGCGTCTCGGGCAGGCCGCGCGCCAGGGGCGCGGGCGGGGCCACGCCCTCGGCGGTGAAGGCGAAGCGATAGGTCGCCTCCGCCGTCGCCTCGCGTTGCACCGCCGCCGACAGTTGCGCGACGGCCCAGGCGCCGCCCTCGGCCGGCGTCAGGTTCAGGGTCTCGGCGGCGAGGTTCGCGCGCTCCAGCGCCAGCGGCTCGTCGGGGCGCAGGATCAGGCTGGCGCGCAGGTCCTGCCCCGAAACGCCCAGCTTGCCGCGCGGCGTGGCCAGCAGGAATTCCTCGGGCCAGACCGCGATCAGGTGGCGGGGGCGGTAGCTCAGCCGCATCAGCTGGAAGACCGGCGCCTCCCAGGCCAGCCCGGTGGCCGGATCGGCCAGCGACAGCCCGGTCAGCCGCACATCGAAGCGATTGGGAAAACCCTGCACCGACAGCGTGTCATACTCTGCCACCCAGCCGTCGGCGCGGCGCTCGGCAAACCAGTCCTCATGGGCGGCGCGCAGGCTTTGCGAGCCCCAGACCCACCAGCCCGCCCAGCCCGAGGCGGCCAGCAGGATCACCAGCAACAGGCGTTTCACGCGCATCCCCTTTGCAACCGACGCAAGGATCGTGTTTAACCGCGCGCCGAGGAAAGGACCAGTCGCATGTGGGTGTTCGGCTACGGCTCGCTTCTGTGGAATCCGGGGTTCGAGGTGGCCGAGCGCCGCCTCGCGGTGCTGCCCGGCTGGCACCGCAGCTTCTGCATGCGCTCGATCCACCATCGCGGCACCGAGGCCGCGCCGGGGCTGGTGCTGGCGCTGGATGCGTCCGAGGGCGCGATGTGCAACGGCGTGGCGCTGGCCCCGCGCCCGGGCACCGAGGCCGAGACGCTCGCCTATCTGCGTGAGCGCGAGCTGATCTCCTCGGCCTATGTCGAACGGCTGGTCCATGTCGATCTGGAGGATGGCCGACGCGTGGAGGCCGTCACCTACGTGATCGACCCGCAACATGTGCAATACTGCGGCGGGCTGCCGATGGAAGAGCAGGCCGCGATCATCGCGCGGGCGATCGGCGGGCGCGGTCCGAACGACGAATACCTGCACAATACGGCAGCACATCTGGCCGGCCTGGGCATCCGCGACGCAGACCTGGAATGGCTGTCCGAAAGGGTGCGCGCCCTGACGGGATAGTGCCTTGGCTTGCCCCGGCCAAACCCTTACGGTGCGTGTGGATAAGTTGAATGGGATCCCCCCGGATGTATCAGCCGGATCTAGAGGCCGCGCCGCAATTCTCGCAACCCGTCCGCCAGATCCTGCTGATGCTGATCGCACTGGGACTGACGGGGTTCGGCGCGTTCGTCGCACTGCCGCGCGTCCTGCCGGTGTTCCAGGCCAACCCCTACCTCAACGGGTTCATCCTGTTCGTCTTCGTGATCGGGGTTCTGGCCTGTTTCTGGCAGGTGGCGCAGCTGATCGCCTCGGTGCGCTGGATCGAGGCCTTCGCCTCGGGCGAGGGCGGCGAGACGGTGCAGGCGCCGCTGCTGCTGGCGCCGCTGGCGACGCTGCTGCGCGCGCGCGGGCACCGGATGCAGATCTCGGCCACCTCCACCCGGTCGATCCTCGACTCGGTGGCCACCCGTATCGACGAGGCGCGCGAGATCACGCGCTACATCGTCAACATGCTGATCTTCCTGGGACTTCTGGGCACGTTCTACGGGCTGGCCACCACGGTTCCGGCGGTGGTGGACACGATCCGCAGCCTGGCGCCGCAGGATGGCGATGACAGCGTCGAAGTGTTCAGCCGCCTGATGAGCGGGCTGGAGGGCCAGCTGGGCGGCATGGGCATCGCCTTCGCCTCGTCGCTTCTTGGCCTTGCGGGCTCGCTGGTTGTCGGCCTGCTGGAGCTGTTCGCCGGGCACGGGCAGAACCGGTTCTACCGCGAACTGGAGGAATGGCTCTCCTCGATCACGCGGCTCGGCTTTTCCCATGACGGCGACGGCGGTGTGGACCAGAACGCCGTGGTGGCGGTGATCGACCACATGGCCGAGCAGATGGAACAGCTTCAGCAGATGTTCGCCCAGTCCGACGAAAGCCGCGCCATGGTGGACGACAAGCTGGGCCAGCTTGCGGATTCGCTGGAGCGGATGACCGAACGGATCGAGGCCACCGCGCCTTCTTCCAATGCGCTGATGCGCGTGGCGGAGGGGCAGGAACGTCTGGCCGCGATCCTCGAGTCACAGGAACGCCACGAGGGGCTGGACGCCGAAAGCCGGATGCGCCTGCGCTCGATCGACGTGCAGATGCTGCGGATGCTGGAAGAGATGTCCGCCGGCCGGCAGGAAAGCATGGCCGAGCTGCGCACCGACCTTGCCGCGCTGACCCGCGCGGTCGGCCAGCTTGGCACGAGGATGCGTTCGGCCCAGCCGGTGGCCAGCACCCGCCTCCGCCCGCCGCAGCGCGAGGGCCGGGACGGGGAGGGCTAGGGCATGGCGCTGTCCCGCCGCACCGGGCAACGCTTCCAGGCCTCGATCTGGCCGGGCTTCGTGGACGCGATGACCGGCCTGCTGCTGGTGCTGATCTTCGTGCTCAGCATCTTCATGCTGGTGCAGTTCGTCCTCAAGGAGACGATCACCGGCCAGCGGACCGAGCTGGACACGCTGTCGGGCGAGATCGGCACCCTCGCGCGCGCCTTGGGAATGGAACAGCGCCGCAACGCCGACCTGGAGGACAGGGTGGGCGAATTGTCCGCGACCCTGTCGGACACCGAGGACGAGCTCGGCCGCCAGGCCGCGCTGATCGCCGCGCTGCAGACCGAACGCGCCGAACAGGACGCGGCGCTGGCGCAAGCGCGAGGGCGCATCGCATCGTTCGAGGAACAGGTGGCCGGGCTGCTGGCGCAGCGCGAAGACAACGAGGCGCGCATCGCCATGCTGGAGGACAGCCGCGACAGCCTGCAATCCGAACGCGACGCGCTCGACACCGCGCTGGCCACCGCCCGCACCGAGATCGACGCCCAGGCAGAGGCCGCGCGGCTGGCCGCGGCAAGGCGCGAGGCGCTGGAGGCGCTGGTGGCCGACCTGCGCACCGAGACGGAAGAGGGCGAGGCCGCGCGCGGCGCGCTTTCGGCGCAGGTCGAGGACCTGGAGCAAGCCCTCTCGGAGGAAGAGGCCGCGCGCCTGGTTGAAGCCGCCGCCGCCGAGGCGCTGCGCGCGCGGCTGGAAAACTCCGAGGCCGAACTCACCGCGATGACGCTGGCACTGGAGGAACAGCGCGCCGAGGCCGAGCGCACGCTCACCCTGCTCGCCGCGGCCGAGGCCGCCAGCGAGGATCTGAACGCGAAACTGGCCGCGGCGCTGCTCGCGCAGGAAGGGCTGGAAGCCGATCTCGCCACCGCGCGGGAGCGCGCCACCGAGGCCGAAGGCGCCGCGCAGGAGCGCGCCGGAGAGATCGCCGCGATGGAGGAACGGCTGGCGCTGGCGCTCGTGGAAACCGACTCGCAGGCCGAGCGACTGGACGATCTGGAGACCCGGCTGGCCGCGGCGCTCGCGGCGGGCGAGACCGCGCGGGCCAACGCTGCCGACCTGCGCGACGAGCTGGCCACCGCGCGGCAGGCCGCCGAGGCGCGGGGCGAGCGGCTGACCGAGATGGAGGCCGCGCTCGCGACCGCGCTGCTCGAGGCAGAGGCCCGCGCCCAGGACGCGCAGGCAGCGCAGACCCAGGCGCAGGCCGCCGAAGCCGAGGCAGGCTCGCTGCAGGAGCGTCTGGCGCGCGCGTTGGAACGGATCGCCGCGGGCGAGGCCAGCGAAGAGACACTGCGCGCCAGCCTCATCGAGGCCGAGCAGGCCACCGAACAGGCCATCGCGCGCGCCGAGGCCGCGGAGACCCGGTCCCAGGCCGCCGAAACCCGCCTGCGGACCGAACTCGCCGCCGCCGCGGACAGCGCCTCCGAGACCGAGACACGCCTGCGCGACAGTCTCGCCGCCGCCGAAGGCGACGCCGCCGAGGCCCGCGCCGCCCTCGCCGACGCGCGCGACGAGGTGGCCGCCCTCCGGGAGCAGGTCGCGGAACGCACCGCGCTCGAACGGCAGCTTGCGGCCGCCCTCGCGGCCCGGCTGGATGCCGAGGCCGAAACCGACGACCTGGGCACGCGCCTTGCCGCCGCGATCGCGGCACGGCAGGAGATGGAAACCGATGCCGCGCGCACCCGCGAGCGACTGGCCGCCGCCCTGGCGGCCCGCGAGCAGGTCGAGGCCGAGACGGTGGCGCTCCGCTCCGATCTCGCCGCCACCCGGGAGGAGCTGGAGGCGGCTCTCGCGCGCGCGCTGGCCGCGCGCGACGACGCCGAGGAGATGCTGTCGGAGAACGTGCGCCAGCAGATGCTGCTGAACCAGGCCAACGACACGTTGGAAAGGCAACGCGCACGCGCCACCGAGGCCGAGCGCGAAACCTCCCTGCTCAACCGGCAGGTCGCACAGCTGAGCCAGCAGTTGCGCCGGCTCCAGGCCCTGATCGACGCCTCGCTGACCGAGGACGAGGTGCAGCAGGTGCGGATCGAGACGCTGGGCCAGAACCTGAACGCGGCGCTGGCCCGCGCCGCCGCCGCCGAACGTCGCGCCCGGCTTCTGGAAGAGGAACGCGCCCGGCGCCTGGAGGCGGAGAACGAGAACCTGGAGAAATACCGCTCGGATTTCTTCGGCCAGCTCCGCGATCTGATGGGCGCGCAGGAGGGCGTGCGGATCGAGGGTGACCGCTTCGTCTTTTCCTCCGAAGTGCTGTTCCCCCCTGGCGAGGCCGAGATCTCCGCCGCGGGTCGGACCGAGGTGGCCAAGGTGGCGAGCATCCTGAGGGGCGTGATGGACCAGATCCCGGACAGCCTGAACTGGGTGATCCGCGTGGACGGACATACCGACGACGTGCCGGTGCGCGAGAATGCCGCCTTCGAGGACAACTGGGAACTCAGCCAGGCCCGGGCCCTGTCCGTGGTGCGCTACATGATCGACGCCTACGGCATCCCGCCCGACCGGCTTGCGGCCAACGGCTTCGGAGAATTCCAGCCGGTGAGCCCCGGGCAGACAGCCGAAGCCCGTGCCCAGAACCGCCGTATCGAGCTGAAGCTGACCGAGAGATAGGCGCCTCGCCCCGGCGTTCCGCCCGGCCCGGCCGTCTCGGCATGCGTATTTGGAGAACAATGAAGAGCAGGGCGCGCCCCTTTCATTGTTCACCAAATACGCCCGCCGGAGGCATGACCGGCCGGCCACCCGCGGCCCGGTCAGATCATCCGGATCACGTCCTTGTCGATGGCCAGCATGTAGCCGCGGCGGGCGATGTTCTTGACCAGCAGCGCGGTCACCAGCTGGTTGCCCAACCCGTCGCGCAGGCGCTTGATGCGGGTGGCGCCGGCGGCCTCGTCGCAATCGGCGGCGGGGCGGCCCGAGATCATCGCCTCGATCTCGGCGCCCGACAGCACCTCGTCGTCGAGCCGCGCCTCCGCCAGCACGCTCAGCGTCTCCATCGCGGCGGCGGTAAGGCGGAATTCGAGACTGTTGAGGTAGACGGTGTTTTCCTCGCGGCTGATCAGCAACTCGTTCACCTGGATGCCCGCCCGCTCGATCTGGGCCATGCGGCGGTTGAGCGCCACCAGCATCACCAGGAAGACAAGCGCGGCGATCAGCATGGCGGTGGCGAAGACGAGCAGCACGAAGATCACCACCCGGTAGCCCTGCAGCGTATCCGCGAAGGCGGTGCCGGACTGGGCGAGGATCTCCAGCAGCTTGATCTCGGCCTGGCTGGTCAGGTCGTCGTTCTCGACGAAGATCCGCTCGACCTTGGTGTTGAAGGCGTTGGCGTCGGGCAGGGTCAGGAACAGCAGCGCCGCCGCCCCCAGCAGCAGCAGCACGATCGCCGCAAGCCCCAGGGATACCAGCCGTGTGCCCGACCGGCGCAGATCAGAAGCGGAGGTAGAACGCGCCGGCACTGGCCTTCCTTTCCTCCAGCCCCTCCGCCTCGAAGACCGAGACCACGTTGAGCAGGGTCCAGCCCTGTGCGGCGAGGCGGGGCCCGAGTTCGTCGGCCGCGGCACCGCGGGCGCACGCGCCGCCGATCTCGGCCACGCCGTAGTGCAGTTGCAGCGCGCCGTTCTCGCGCTTGGCCTTGTAATCGGCATAGCAAGCCGCGTGGGCCGCCGGGGCGGCGAGCGCGAGGGCCAGCGAGGCCGCGAGGATCAGGGGCATGCGTGTCATGGCCGGAACCCTGCGCCGAGCCTGCCTGTTTTGCAATATCGCGGGCGCCGGCGGGGCTGTTATCCGATAGCATGGCGCCGATATTGCCTGTCGCGCCGGGGTTGGCCGAGCCTGTGCCTGCATCGCCGCACCGTTGTCCGGGGCGGTTCCCAGCACAGCAAAGGAGACCCCTCATGCCTCGCAGAATCCTCGCCTCCCTGATGGCCGGCGCCCTTGCCCTGGCCGGGCTTGCCGGCGGCCCCGCGCAGGCCGGCGACGAGCGCGACATCGCCCGCATCCTTGCCGGCACCGCGGCGCTGGTCATCATCGGCAAGGCGATCCAGGACAGCCGCAGGGACGATGACAGGCGCGTTGTCGTGATCGACCGGACCCATCCGAGGCTGGAGCAGCCGCCCCGCCACGAATACCGCGAATGGAACCAGCGGCGCCAGTGGCACAACGGCCATCACCGGGACCATCGGCCGGAATGGAAGCGCCACGAGGCCCGCGCCCTGCCCGGCGAATGCCTGCGCATCATCCAGACCCGGCATGGCCAGGAGCGCATCTTCTCGCGGCATTGCCTGCATCGTGAATACCGGAGTGTGAACCGCCTGCCCGAGCAATGCCACGTGCGGTTCCGCACGGATCGTGGCCCGCGTGAGGGCTATGCCGCGCGCTGCCTGCGCCAGAGCGGTTACCGGCTAGCCGGGCGCTGATCCCGGTCGAGCAGCGCCGCGGCTCCCTCCCCGGGGCTGCGGCGGGTGGGGGCGTCCGAGGCAGGGCGCCCCCGTCATCTTGCGTTGCGCCCTGCGCTGGGCCAGAAGCGGGGCATGGACCGCCCCGACCTTTTGCTCGAATCCGCCGCGCGCCTGCGCGGCTGCCTGCGCATCGCGGGGCTGGACGAGGTCGGGCGCGGCCCGCTGGCGGGCCCCGTCACCGCCGCCGTCGTGGTGCTGGACCCGGCCCGCATCCCCGAGGGCATCGACGATTCCAAGCGCCTCAAGCCGGCGCGGCGAGTGGCGCTGGCCGCGGAGATCGCGGCGGTGGCCGAGGTGGGCCTCGCCCATGCCAGCGTCGAGGAGATCGACCGGCTGAACATCCTGCGCGCCAGCCATCTCGCCATGTGCCGGGCGGTGGCGCAGCTTTCCGCCCCCCCGGATCACGTGCTGGTCGATGGCAACATGATCCCCGCGGGCCTCGCCCATCCCTGCGAAAGCGTGGTGGGCGGCGATGCGCGGTCGCTCTCGATCGCGGCAGCGTCGATCGTGGCCAAGGTGGCGCGCGACGCGCTGATGCTGGAGCTTGCGCAACAGTTTCCGGGCTATGGCTGGGAAACCAACATGGGGTATGGATCGAAAAGCCACATGGCGGCGCTTCAAGATCTGGGGGTCACCCCTCACCATAGACGATCCTTCCGGCCGGTCCACAATATCTTGTATCAAGCGAAATCCATAACCCCCTGATTCAAAAAAGAAATTGACGCCGAATCGGGTTTGACTCATCCTCGTGCCCAGAACACCAGCGCGCCCAAGCGCCGGGGACAGAGGCAGAGAACAAGATGACCCAAAAGACGGGCGCCGCGGCGCTCCCGCTCAACACGATTCTGGATGGCGATTGCATCGAGCAGATGAACACGCTGCCGGAGGCCTGCGTGGACCTGATCTTTGCCGATCCACCCTATAACCTGCAACTGCGCGGCGATCTGCACCGGCCCGACAACAGCCTCGTGGACGCGGTGGACGACGAGTGGGACCGCTTCGACAGTTTCGCCGCCTATGACCGGTTCACCGCCGATTGGCTGGCCGCAGCGCGCCGCGTGTTGAAACCCGACGGGGCGATCTGGGTGATCGGCAGCTATCACAACATCTTCCGCGTCGGCGCAACCATGCAGGACGCGGGCTTCTGGATCCTGAACGACGTGGTCTGGCGCAAGTCCAACCCGATGCCGAATTTCCGCGGCAAGCGGCTGACCAACGCGCATGAGACGATGATCTGGGCGACGCGCTCGGAAGGCGCGAAATACACCTTCAACTACGAGGCGCTGAAGGCACTGAACGAGGGCGTGCAGATGCGCTCGGACTGGGTGCTGCCGATCTGTTCGGGGCATGAGCGGCTGAAGGACGACAAGGGCGACAAGGCGCATCCGACGCAGAAACCCGAGGCGCTGCTGCACCGCGTGCTGGTGGGCTCCACCAATCCCGGCGATGTGGTGCTGGACCCGTTCTTCGGCTCAGGCACCACCGGCGCGGTGGCGCGGATGCTGGGGCGCGATTTCATCGGGATCGAGCGCGACGCGGGCTATCGCCGGATCGCGGCGAAGCGGCTGGAAGGGGTCAGGCCCTACGACCGCTCGGCGCTTGCCGTCAGCACGTCGAAGCGGGCAGAGCCGCGCGTGCCCTTCGGGCAACTGGTGGAACGCGGGATGCTGCGGCCCGGCGAGATGCTGATCAACCCGCGCGGCCAGATGGCGAAGGTGCGCGCCGACGGCACGCTGATCGCCGACCAGGTCAAGGGCTCGATCCACCAGGTCGGCGCCGAGCTGGAGGGCGCGCCCTCCTGCAACGGCTGGACCTACTGGCATTTCCGGCGCGACGGCAAGACGGTGCCGATTGACGTTCTGCGCCAGCAGATCCGCGCCGAGATGGCCGAACGCCCGAACTGAACGCGACTTCCAGTCACCGCCGGCGCCCGCAAGCCTGATGCGGGCGCCCCACCTTGGTCCCGCCCATGCCGGCGGGGCCGTTTTTCATGCGCCGGCCCTGCGAAATCCGCGAAACCGCCATTTTGGGGTCAAGGTGGCATGGGATCGCTCGCGCATGGAGACCGACCCTGCCAAACGGGTTACGGCACTGCTGCGCGGCCTCTCGAACGGCGATGTGGAGATGGTGCGCAGCAACTGGCGCGCGCTGCGCGCTGCCGGGCCATCCGCCGTGCACGCCGTGCGGGCGAAACTCCACAGCCCCGCCTGGGGATCCGCGCCGAAGGGGCCGGGCGCCAGCTACCTGAGCATGCTGCTGGTTCTGCTGGACGAGTTGGACCGGCAGGCCTTTGCGGAAGAGATCGAGCGGCTGGGCGCCGCGCAGCTGCATCCCGCCCATCGCCAGACGGTCGCGCTCATCGGCCGGCGGCGCGAGGACCGCCCCGTAGCCCGGATCGAAGGCGTTCCCGTGCATGTCGCGCCTGAGATCGCGGACAGGCGTTTCGTGGCGCGCTGTCTGGCCCGCTGGGCGCGAACGCCTGGGGTGGAGCTTGCCGAGGTAACGTGGATCGACGTGATCGCCCGAACACCGGGGATGGAGTATCTGGGCCGCTATTCGCTTTTCTTCTCGGGGATCATCCTGACCTGGCCGCGCGACCGGACCTTCGGACCGAAACGCTGGTTCTGGCGGCTGACCGTCGAGCACAGCTTCTACCATGAGCTGGGCCACCATGCGCTGGGTCATCTTGAAGGCGGCAGCATCCTCGAACAGGAGCAGGAGGCCGACCACCACGCCAAGGCCCTGATGCGGCGGGCGCATCCGATCCTGACGACCGTGGCGCGGGCGCTGCTGATCCCGCTCCGCCCGCTGGTCCGGCCGCTTGGCGCCGAGACGGAGCCCGCCCGCCCCGAGACTGTCGCGCGCTGAATTTGGCGGCACGACCGGGCGCACTACCTCTGTTCCATGTGACAGGGGAGAGACGGCATGAGCCATGTTCTGGTGATCGGGGCGAGCCGGGGGATCGGGCTGGAGGTGGTCCGCCAGGCGCTGGCGCGGGGCCACAAGGTGCGGGCGCTCGCGCGCAGCGCCGAGAGTATCGAGCTCGTCGATCCGGCGCTGGAACGCTGGCCCGCCGATGCCACCGATCCGGCGGCACTCGCCCCCGCGCTGGAGGGTGTGGACGCGGTGATCATGGCGCTCGGCGTGCCCAGGAGCCTCGATTTCATCGTCAAGCCGGTAACGCTGTTTTCCAGCGCGACCGAGGCGCTGGTGCCGTTGATGCAGGCACAGGGGCCGCGAAGGCTGCTGGCCGTCACCGGCATCGGCGCGGGCGACAGCCGCGCGGCGCTGAGCGCGCTCGAGCGTATCCCCTTCCGCGCGATCATGGGCCGGGCCTATGACGACAAGACCCGGCAGGAAGAGATCATCCGGGACTCGGGGCTGGACTGGACCATCGCGCGCCCGGGTATCCTGACCTACAACAAGGGCACAGGCCGCTACCGCGCGCTGGGGACGGGGGAATGGCGCAACGGCATCATCCCGCGGGCGGACGTGGCGGCCTTCCTGCTGGATGCGCTGGAGGCGCGCAGCCATCTGGGCGAGGCGCCCGTGCTGGTGCGCTAATCCGCGCCCTGGCGTGCCGCCACCAGCCCGGCCAACAGGCAGTCTTCCAGCCCACCGCGCAGCAGCGGAACCGCTTGCGCGGCCAGCGCGGCGGCCAGCAGCGGGGCCGGGCCGTCCTCGCCCAGCAGGACCACCTGTTGCCCCAGCCACCAGGGCCGCGCGGCCGCCAGTTCCATCCCGGCCAGCGTGCCGGCCATGCCGGCCGCGGCCCCGGCCGGCTCCATGGCGCCCAGGCTGACCGCGTCGCGGAACCGCGACAGCATCGCCGCCCCGTTGGCCGGGCGCGCCATGGCATCCTCCATTGCGGGCACGAAGGGCTCGGCCTGCGGGTCCGCGGTCTCCGCTCCCAGCACTGACGCCAGTTCGCCCAGAACCGAGGTCTGAAAGCTGACGATCTCGCCCGCGCTGACATGGGCCCAGACCGTGCGTCGCCCGGCGATGCAAACGATCCCGTCGAAGCCGGGACGCCGCACCAGCAAGCCCGCAATGGCCGTTTCCTCGGCGCGCAGGGCTGCAAGGGGGCTGGCCTGCCGCACGCCCCGCACCGCGTTCAGGCGCAGCCCGTCAAGCGCCACCGGCTCGGCACCCGGCGGGGCGCAGGGCGCCAGCTTCCAGCCCTGTCCGGCCTCGCCGCAGGCCACCACCGGCACCACGGGCGCATCGCCCAGCAGCGCGCGCAGGCCCTGCCCCAGGTCCGGGGTTGCGGGGCCGTCCAGCCGGCCCAGCGCGGTCGCTTCCGCGCGCATCGGCCAGGCCAGAAGCCGCCCGGGCAGCAGGGCGGCGGCGATCCATTCGGTTTGGGGGTGCAGGTCGAGCATGGCCGTGCCTGACCATGACGCGCGCCCCGGTGTCAAGCGCACCCGCCTCGGCGGTGGACAGAGCCGGGCCGATGGCGCAGAGTTTCGCTCATGTCCGCGCGGGAAAACACCGCGACAAGCGCAGGGAGAGAACCGGGATGACACAAGGTATCATGAAACCGGCCATTGCAAGCGCCGTGGCGCTGGCCGCGGGGCTGGGCGCCGCGCAGGCGCAGCAGACCGACATCACCGTGGGGATGCAGCTGGAGCCGCCGCACCTGGACCCGACCAGCGCCGCGGCGGGGGCCATCGACAACGTGGTGTATTCCAACATCTTCGAGGGGCTGACCCGCTTCACCGAGACCGGCGCCGTCGTGCCGGGGCTGGCGAAAAGCTGGGATATCTCCGAGGACGGGCTGACCTATACCTTCACGCTGCATGACGGCGTGAGCTTCCATGACGGCACCGCGATGGATGCCGAGGACGTGAAGTTCAGCCTGGACCGCGCCCGCGCCGAGGACAGCACCAACGCGCAGAAGGCGCTCTTCGGCTCGATCGACACGGTCGAGGTGGTGGACCCGCTGACCGTGCGGGTCACGCTCAAGCAGCCGGACGGGATGTTCCTGTTCAACATGGCCTGGGGCGACGCGGTGATCGTGGCGCCCGAGTCCATCGAGAGCATCAAGTCCGACCCGGTGGGCACCGGCGCCTTCCGCTTCAAGGACTGGGTGCAGGGCGACCGGATCGAGATCGAGCGCAATCCCGACTACTGGGGCGAACCGGCCAGGCTGGAGCGCGCCACCTTCAAGTTCATCTCGGATCCGACGGCGGCCTTCGCGGCGATGATGGCAGAGGATATCGACGCCTTCCAGGCTTTCCCCGCGCCCGAGAACCTGCCCCAGTTCGAGGCCGATCCGCGCTTCAAGGTGCTGATCGGCTCGACCGAGGGCGAGACGATCCTGTCCACCAACAACAAGCAGCCCCCGTTCGACGATGTGCGGGTGCGCAAGGCGCTGGCCCACGCGATCGACCGGCAGGCGGTCATCGACGGCGCGATGTTCGGCTACGGCACACCGATCGGCTCGCATTTCGCGCCGCATCACCCGGCCTATGTGGACCTGACCGGAAATTCCGCCCACGACCCGGATCTGGCCCGGAAATTGCTGGCCGAGGCGGGCTACCCGGACGGTTTCACAACCACGCTGAAACTGCCGCCGCCCTCCTACGCGCGGCGCGGCGGCGAGATCATCGCCGCACAGCTGCGCGCGGTGGGCATCCAGACCGAGATCACCAACCTCGAATGGGCGCAATGGCTGGAGCAGGTGTTCCGCGGCAAGGATTTCGGCCTGACCATCGTCAGCCATACCGAGCCGATGGATATCGGCATCTATGCCCGCCCGGACTATTACTTCCAGTATGACAACCCGGAGTTCCAGGCGCTGCTGGAAGAGCTGAACGCCACCACCGACCCGGACACGCGGACGGAGATGCTCCAGCGCGCCCAGACGATCATCTCCGAGGATTACGTCAACGGCTACCTGTTCCAGCTGGCGGCGACCTCCGTGGCACGGACAGAGATCGAGGGCCTCTGGACCAACGCGCCGACCCAGGCGGTCGACCTGACAGCGGTATATTGGCAACAGTGATGCCCCGCGTCCCGGGCGCGTCGGACACGACCCGCCCGGGCCAAGCCTGAGCCATCCGGAGCGCGGCAAAACCTGCGCCCGACGTCGCGCCATCCTGCGCCTCGTCCCGCTCCTTCTGCCGATCATTCTCGCGGTGCTGCGCCCGGCCCGGGCGCAGCAGGCCGACCGGACGGGCAAGTGGCAACCCACCTCTGGTGACGGGCAGGCCCCGATCGCCGTGAGCCGGCAGGGCAACATCGTGGAGGGCACCTACACGCCCCGGGGACGGCCGGATCGAGGGCACCCGCTCTGGCGGCACGCGCACCGGGCGCTGGATCGCGCCGGCGGCCAGCGGCGAGGTGATCTGCGTGCTGGCCCCCGACGGGCGGAGCTTTCCCGGCCGCTACGAGAACGGCGCCTGCCGAACGGGCGCGCGGCTGGCGACATCGCCATGGCGCCACCGTCCGACGGAAACCGCCGCAAGCGCTGGCTCTTTGCCGCCGAAACGCCGAGGGCCCTGCCCGCGCTCCCCCCGCGACGCAGGATCTGCCATATGCCGAGCGGCTGGGGCCGACCGACCCGTTCAGCCTGAATGTCCGGGTCCGGCAGGCGCTGGCCGGGGTGGACACTCGGCTGACGGCCCGCTGGCTCCGGTTCGAGAACCGGCACCGGCCGGGCCTGTCGTCGTCGCGGAGGCGCCGGGCCTGCCCTGCGAGGGCGTGATCGCCGGGCCGGGCGCGAGACGGGCGCCGACGTGCCTTGTGCCGCGACCCCGCCGTCAAACCGCCCGTTCAGGAAAGGCGACCTGATCGAGCTGTGCGGCGCCATGGCCTCGGTGGAGACGGTCGGGCTGCGTTCCACCCGGTTGCGATCGCGAACACCTGGGGTCGGCGGCGCGACCGGGGCGTGGCGCTGCCAAATGGGCTGATCGACGAGACCCCGCGCGAGACGCTGCACCGCTTCGCCCGCAAGCTGCTCGAGCATTGCGACGCGCGGCCCGAGGCCGCCGAAAAGGTCCATCTCGGTCTCAAGGGCTTCAGCCCCTCCTCGCTCGACATCGGGCTCCGGGGGCATTTCCCGGTCACGGATGACACGGGCTTGGCAGAGGCGCAGCACCGGCTGACCGGCGGCATCGTCGACGCTGCGGCGGAAACGGGCCTGTCCTTCGCCTTCCCCGCCCGCACCGTTCACGTCGTGGGCCGCGCCGATACCCCGCCGGGTTCGTTCCGCTGGACCGTCCCGCCCGCCCGGAATAACGTCGCGCCATGTTTCGCTACACCCTCAAGCGCGCTCTTTCGCTGGTCGTCAGCCTCGCCATCGCCTCGCTCGTGATCTTTCTCGTGATCGAGGTGGCGCCGGGCGATCCGGCCAGCTTCATGCTGGGCATCAACGCCCAGCCCGACACGGTGGCCGCGCTGCGGGCCGAGCTGGGTCTCGACGTGCCCAAGTGGCAGCGATATCTCGATTGGGTGGGCGGCATGCTGGTGGGCGATTTCGGCACGTCCTACACCTACCGCGCGCCCGTGTCGGAAATGATCGCCGACCGCATGCAGGTATCGCTGCCGCTGGCGCTCTATGCGCTGACGCTGTCCACCGCGATCGCGTTGCCCGCGGGCATCTACGCCGCCTCGCGCCGCGGCGGGCCGGGCGACCTGGCGGTGATGGGGGCCACGCAGCTTGGAGTGGCGGTGCCGAATTTCTGGTTCGCCATGCTGCTGGTGCTGCTTTTCGCCATCAAGCTGCGCTGGTTCGGGGCAGGCGGCTTTCCCGGATGGGAGGCCGGTTTCGCGGCCGGCATGAAGGCGCTGACCCTGCCGGCAGTGGCGCTGGCGCTGCCGCAGGCGGCGATCCTGGCGCGGGTCATGCGCTCGTCGCTGATCGAGATCCTGGGCGAGGATTTCATGCGCACCGCCCGCGCCAAGGGGCTGAGCCGCCGGCAGGCGCTGTGGCGACACGGGGTGCGCAACGCGCTGATCCCGGTGCTGACCATCCTGGGCCTGCAATTCGCCTTCCTGCTGGCCGGCGCGATCATCATCGAGCAGGTGTTCTACCTGCCGGGGCTGGGGCGGCTGATCTTCCAGGCGATCTCGGCGCGCGACCTGATCGTGGTGGAATCTGTGGTCATGCTGCTGGTCTTCGCGGTGATCGTGGTGAATTTCCTGGTCGACCTGGCCTATGCCGCAGTCGATCCGCGCCTGCGGAGCCGCACATGACCCCCCGCGCCCCCCTGCCCCGGAGCCTGCTGCTGGGCGCGGCGCTCAGCCTGCTCTTCGTGGCGGGCGCGCTGGTGTCGTTCCTGTGGACGCCGCATGACGTGACGGTGATGAACATTCCCGCCAAGCTGCAACTGCCCTCGGGCGCGCATTGGCTGGGCACCGACCATTTCGGGCGCGACATCTTCTCGATGATCATGGTGGGGGCGCGCACCTCCATCGCGGTGGCGCTGCTGGCGGTGGGCATCGGCATGGCGCTGGGCGTGCCGCTGGGGCTGGCCGCCGCCGCCCGCAAGGGCGGCTGGCTGGACGAGATCATCATGCGCGGCAACGACCTGATCTTCGCCTTTCCCAGCCTGGTGATCGCCATCCTCATCACCGCCGTGTTCGGTGCCTCGGCGGTCAATGCCATCGTCGCCATCGGCATTTTCAACATCCCCGTCTTCGCCCGCCTGACCCGCGGCGCCGCGCTGAGCCTGTGGGAACGGGAGTTCATCCTCGCCGCCCGGGTCGCGGGCAAGTCCGCAACCCGCATCAGCGCCGAGCACATCCTGCCCAACGTGGCCAACCTGTTGATCGTGCAGGGCACCATCCAGTTCTCGCTCGGCATCCTGGCCGAGGCGGGGCTCAGCTACGTGGGCCTCGGCGCTCAGCCGCCCACACCCTCCTGGGGCAGGATGCTGGCCGATGCGCAGACCATGGTCAGCTTCGCGCCGCACCTGGCGCTGATCCCCGGCCTCGCCATCGTGCTGACGGTGCTGGGGCTGAACCTGATGGGCGACGGCCTGCGCGACCTGCTGGACCCGCGCAGCCGGATGGACCGGACATGACCCTGCTCTCGGTGGAAAGCCTGTCGGTGGACATCGGCCCGGTGCCGATCCTGCGCGACGTGTCCTTTACCATCGCGCCGGGCGAGATCGTCGCCGTGACCGGAGAAAGCGGCTCGGGCAAGTCGATGACGGCGCTAGCGGTGATGCAGCTTCTGCCGCGCGGCGCGCGGGCGCGCGGCGCGGTGCGGCTGGGCGGCACCGACCTGCTGGCCACGCCCGAGCCGCGTCTGTGCGGCATCCGGGGCCGCGAGGTGGGCATGGTGTTCCAGGAGCCGATGACCGCACTCAACCCGGTGCGCCCCATCGGCGAACAGGTGGCCGAGACGATCCTGGTGCACGAGGACGTGCCCCGCGCCCAGGCGATGGCGCGCGCCGCGCAGGTGCTGGAGCGGGTGGGCCTGCCGCCCGATCGCTTCCCGCTGTCGCGCTACCCGCACGAGCTGTCGGGCGGCCAGCGCCAGCGCGTGGTGATCGCCATGGCCATCGCGCTGCGACCGCAACTGCTGATCGCGGACGAACCCACGACCGCGCTGGACGTGACCACCCAGGCCCAGATCCTCGCCCTGCTGAAGGAGCTGGTGCAGGATTTCGGCATGGGGCTCCTGATGATCACCCATGACCTCGCCGTCGTGGCCGACATGGCCGACCGCATCGTGGTGATGCGCAACGGCGAGGTTGTCGAACAGGGCGAGACGCGCGCGCTGTTCCGCGAGATGCGCCACCCCTATACCCGTATGCTGTTCGAGGCCTCCGACCACCGCGTCGCGATGCCCCCGCCGCCCGATACCCCCGCCCCGCTCTTGCAGGTCCGCGGCGTCAGCCGCGACTATGCCCTGCCGCGCACCCGGCTGTTCGGCCCGCGCCGGCAGTTCCGCGCGGTGCGCGATGTCAGCTTCACGCTGGAGGCGGGCGAGCGGCTGGGGCTGGTGGGCGAATCCGGCTGCGGCAAGTCCACCCTCACCCGCGCGATCCTGGGGCTCGAACAGGTGCAGGAGGGCGAGATCCTCCTTGGCGGGCGGCCGGTGTTTTCCGGCCACCGCCCCGACCTGGAGGTGCGCCGCCGCATCCAGGTCGTGTTCCAGGACCCCTATGGCAGCTTCAACCCCCGCCACCGGGTGGAGCGGCTTGTCACCGAACCCTTCCATCTGCTGAGCTCGCCGCCCCGCGGCGAGGCGCGCCACCGCGCCGTGGCCGAGGCGCTGGAGGCGGTCGGGCTCGCGGCGTCGGATGCGAGCAAGTATATCCACGAGTTTTCCGGCGGGCAGCGCCAGCGCATCGCGATCGCCCGCGCGCTCATCATCCGGCCCGAGCTGATCGTGTTCGACGAGGCGGTCTCGGCGCTGGATGTCTCGGTGCGCGCGCAGATCCTCGACCTGATCGCGCGGCTTTCGGCCGAATACGCGCTGGCCTATCTCTTCATCAGCCACGACCTGTCGGTGGTGCGCCGTGTCACCGACCGGGTGCTGGTGATGCAGTCCGGCCGCATCGTCGAGGAAGGCCCGACCGAACAGGTCTTCGCCACCCCGCAACATCCCTACACGCAAAGCCTGATCGCGGCGGCCCCGGTGCTGCCCGCCCTCGGCCCCCAGGAGGACACCGCCCATGCCCGCCCCTGAACTCTGGTTCGACCCGTCGCGCTGCCTGATCGGCGGCGCCTGGGTCCCGCCCGCCTCGGGCGAGACGCTGCCGCTTTTCGATCCGTCCGACGGCATGCCGCTGGCCGAAATCGCCCGGGGCGGCGCCGCGGATGTGGAGGCCGCCGTCGCCGCCGCCCGGGCCGCGCTGGAGGGCGACTGGGGCCGGGCCGATGCGGCCGAACGCGGGCGCGTCCTGGCGCGGCTGGGCCGGCTGGTGGAGGAGCATGCCGAGACGCTGGCGCGGCTGGAATCCCGCGACGTGGGCAAGCCGCTGAAACAGGCCCGCGCCGACGCGCTGGCGCTGGCGCGCTATTGCGAGTTCTACGCCGGCGCGGCCGACAAGCTGCACGGGCAGACCATCCCCTATCTCGAGGGCTACACCGTCTACACCATGCGCGAGCCGCACGGCGTGACGGCGCATATCGTGCCGTGGAACTACCCGATGCAGATCATCGGCCGCTCGGTCGGCGCGGCGCTGGCCACCGGCAATGCCTGCGTGCTGAAACCCGCCGAAGAGGCCTGCCTGACCGCGCTGGCCTTCGCCGATCTCGCGCGGCAGGCAGGATTGCCCGAAGGCGCGCTGAACGTGGTGCCGGGGCTGGGGGCGGAGGCCGGGGCGGCGCTGGCCGCGCATCCCGGCGTGAACCACATCAGCTTCACCGGCTCGGTCGCCACCGGCAGCCTGATCCAGGCCGCGGCGGCGCGCAACGTGGTGCCGGTGACGCTGGAACTGGGCGGCAAGTCGCCGCAGATCGTCTTCGACGACGCAGATCCCGAGGCCGCGCTGCCCTTCCTCGTCAACGCGGGTATCCAGAACGCGGGCCAGACCTGCTCGGCCGCCTCGCGCATCCTCGTGCAGCGCGGGCTCTATGACCGGATCCGCGAGGACATGGCCGCGCGCTACCGCACCCTGCGCGCCGCCCCCGCGCTGGAGGACATGGAACTGGGCCCGCTGATCTCGGCCCGGCAGAAGGGCATCGTCAAGGGGTATCTCGCCAGGGGCGCGGACCTGCCGGTGGCCGCCACCGGCCAGGTGCCGGGCAACGCGCCCGCGGGCGGGCATTACGTGGCCCCCACCCTCTTCGCAGAGGTGCCGCCCGCCCATCCGCTGGCGCAGGAAGAGGTGTTCGGCCCGGTCCAGGCGCTGATCCCCTTCGAGGACGAGGCCGAGGCGCTCGCCATCGCGAACGGCACCGGATACGGGCTGGTCGCCGGGATCTGGACCCGCGACGGCGCGCGCCAGATGCGGCTGGCCCGAAAGCTGCGCGCCGGGCAGGTCTTCATCAACAATTACGGCGCCGGCGGCGGGGTGGAACTGCCCTTCGGCGGCACCGGCAAATCCGGCCACGGCCGCGAGAAGGGGTTCGAGGCGCTCTACGGCTTCACCGCGCTCAAGACGGTGGCGGCGCTGCACGGCTAGCCCCGGAAATCAGCCCGCGGCTTCTCCGAAGGGCCGGAGGAGAGCCGGGTCTCAGCTCACGCTCCTTGCGAAACGGAGCCCTGTCTACTCGCCCGTGACGGTCACGCGCAGGTTGTCGAGTTTGCCTTCGAAATCCCAACCGGACCCCATCACGGTCAGACCGACCAGTCTTGCGGCGTCGGGGACCGTGTCCTGCAACACATGCCGCACCGTCGTCATCTCGCCCTGGGGAACGGAGACAGGCCGCCCGTAAAACACCTCGCCTTTGCGGTTGGTGCGATCATTGCGGCGCGCAGCCGACCCGTAGTTGACGCCGTAGAGAACATGATGCCTGATCCCGGCCCGGTCTTCGACGAGCAGACAGACGGTTATCGGGTGTTCATAACAGCGGTCCCCGCATCCATGCCGCACGGTGCGCACGATCGGTGCGGCATCAAACGACACGACGACGGGTCCCGCAATCTCCTGATCCAGCTCTCTTTCGATCTTGATCGCCGAGCCGGACCCTCCCGCGCCCTTCCGGACGACGTGAAACATGCCGTCCAAGGCAAGCCGCCCTTTCGTACCCGACGTCGCCAGTCGCGGCTGCCAGGTCAGGCCGCTGTTTCCCGAGAAATCCTCGTCGACGATGCGCGCTTCGTTTGCATCGACCTTGGCCGGCCGGGTGTCCACAGTCTGTTGTCTTCTTGTCGCGTCGGTCGCATGCCCGCTGAGTGTTCCCAGTGTGCGCCCCACCTCGCGTGGAACACACGCCTTGTCCCGCGCCCTGTGGCCGCTGAGCAGGTATCTGTAGAGCTTGCCCTTGAGTGCGGCGATGGTTTTGCGCCCAATGACATCGAAAGGCGTTTGACACTTGTCGTCCAGAGCGCTCGGTGATCCGCCGTATGCCTCCAGATTTGCTGCGAGACGAAGCAGTCCGTCCTCCCGCAGCCCGATTCTGCCTCTGACCCGGCCAATGAAATGCATTGGCGTGCCGCCAGAATTCGTCCTCGCATTCGCATCGGCGCCCGCATCCAAGAGAACCTCCGCTATAGATATTTCTCCCCGCCCGACAGCAGCGTGCAATGCGGTCTGGCCGGATCCGTTCGCAGCCGCAACATCGGCGCCGGCCTCGATCAATGCTTTCACAACTTCGGGATTTTTCGAATTGACCGCCAGCTTGAGGAAGGTGGTGATTCCGCGGGGCAGTTCTGCTCCTTCCAGCGACCCGTTCGGATCCATGCCTGCCTCCGTCAGTGCTCTGACAGCATCGGGGCTTCGGGCGGAGATTGCCCGTACGAGCAGCGTTGGCGGCAAGGCTGTTTCGATCGCTGCCCGGTGCAGCGGGGCAAGCACGCGGATGGCATCACCGCTTCCTTGCCGGGCGGCGACCGACAGCGGCGTGGGCAAGTATCCTTCTGCGGGCGGGTAGGTGGCCCCCTGTGATGCAAGCGCCTCGATTGCGTCAGGCTGGTTGAAATGGGCCGCGATGTGCAACGCCCGACGCCCCGATTTCGACCTGGCCTCCAGTTCGATCCCGAGATCCAGCAGCGATTGAACCAATTCCGATCGGCCGGTCGCCGCGACATAGTGCAGGGGCGTAAACCCATCGGGGTCGCGCGTCTCGTCGGTCCACTCACCTGCGCATCGGGCGATATCGGCAGCCGTTGCCCGAGCCCACATCTCCGTGTGCTCACGCAGTTCCTTTTCGCCAAGCGGCATGAGAAGGCGCAACCGCTTATCTGGGCTATACCATTCCCGGCAGAGGTTTGGGTTGCCCCCGCTGCTTGCGGGGAGGGCCTGCGCGGATGGTGCCTCCGGCGCGGCCTGACGCGCCGCGACAACCCAGTGAATGGCCCGCCTCGGCAGGCTCTGGCCGTCGCCGGCGCGGCTGTTTGTCCAGATTTCGCTGCGCTTGCGCGCGGTCTCCGCAAACGCCCCGAAGGCCGGAACGCGGATCTCTGCGTCCTCCATCATGTTGCTGACGGACAGAACGCCTCCCCCGACGGCGAGCGGAACCGTTCCGATGGTGAGCGAGGCCGTCGTTGTGCCGAGAGCCTGCGCCGACCGGTCCCACTGCGCGCTCCAGCTTGGATCCATCTGCGCGGCAATCACAAGTTCGGCGAGCGGCAAGAGCAGCGAGTCGATGGCCACCGCGGAACGATAGGCCTTGGCCACGTCGGAGAGCACCAAGGGCCGCTCCGCCGACAGGCCGCGGCGCTGCTGCACCCTGTCCCGCGCCCATGCGGCCTGCCAGGCCAATTGGTCGGCCCTGTCCTTGAGGTTGGTTAGGGCGAATTGGTGAATGAAAACGTTCGGGGCTTGGACATACAGGTAGAAAGCTTCGCCCGCCACATAGGACGGCATGTTGCGCAACACGTTCGGGGCGCCCGAAAGCAGCGCCACTCCGATCCCGGCACCGCGCACCAACAGAGCCTGGGCGACACCTCCATACTGGATCATGCGCGAGCCGCGGAGCAGCCGACGACCTTGCCGGGCATAGGTGTCCAGCTGGTCCACGAACATGGGGTCCGTGCCCATGTAGCCGCTGCTTTGTGCTCGCTCGAAACCAGCGGCAAAGCGGCGCGCGGTGTCGCGGCCGGGATCGACCAGCGCCCCGTTTGTGTCATGGAACGTGTAAAGATCGACCCAGCGGTTCTGCGGCACCCTGAGAAGCGCGCGATTGTTCACTCGAAGGGTGGTTCCAGCCTCGTCCGTCAGCCAGATACCGCCATCAAGATGCGCGTCGACATCAAGCGGAGTGCCCGCGGCGATCTCAAAGGCGTCTGCCGGGATGGGCTCGGCGGTGGACTTGTTCGCACCGAGACCAATAGCCAGGCCGGCGAGGATCCAAAGGCAGGTGTACCGCGTATCCCCGATCACTCTCGTCCCGCCTCTCTTCTTCTGCAGCGCATCAAGCACCGAACGACGCAGCAGGCGGAAAAAGGTTACCCATATCGTCATTGCCTGACCTCGCTAGATACACCGCAGCATTTGAAGAGCCGAAATGGCGGCCCTGCGCGCCGCCATTTCAGCCTGCACCACGCCGGCAGCCCGAATGCGCCGCACGAAGGTCTGTTTGCTTCCTCCCATCCAGAACCACCCACGGCAAAGATAGACACGGTGCTGGACGTCAGGTCGCGCGGCTCGCGGCGACGACTGCGGCGGAGCAGGTGCCGGCGCCGGAGCTGCAGCGGCTGGCGCCCTGGAATCGAGAAGGCCGGAAAAGACGAAGACCGGTTGGCCGTCGTCAGGTGCTGCGACCCTGATCCAAAGGTCACCATCGTCATCGCGCGCGTTGCCCAGAACACGCAGCCGGGAACCCCGCTGGCCGACACTGTGGACCTCGAAGGTGGTGCCCGGCCCGGTGCGCAAGTTGGAGGTCTTCTGCAGGAAGCGGTATTCAGCCAATTCCGGCTCTGCGGGCGGCGACGCGGCAAGCAGGCCCGAGAAGACGAAGCCGGTCAATCGACCGTCGGCAAGGGCGACCTTGATCCACAGGTCGCCATCCGCATCGCGCCGTTCCCCCAGTGTCCGAACGGCGTCACCGCGGTCCGCAACGCCAAGCACATCCGAAGAGGTGCCCGGCCCGGCCCGCACATTGCTGTTGCGCGTCAAGTAGCGCGTGACGGCGTCGTCGTTGCCGTCTGCTTCCGGTGCGGGCGTGCTGTTCGGGTCGGAGGGCGGGGCGTCCGACAGAAAGCGGGCCGAAACGAACCCCTCGACACCCGCCTCGTCGCGGACCCGATGCCAAGGCGTCTCTCCGATGCGCGTCGCGGCGCCCAGGACCTCGACCGCCTGACCCCGATCCAACACCCGCAAGGGATCGAACCCGGTGCCCGGCCCGACCCTCAGGTTCAGGCCGGTTGTCGTGAAATATCTTCCCGCCGGAAGCGGATCGGGTGCGGACAGGCGCATGGACATGTCTTCCGGAAAGCAGATCTCGCCGTTGCCGTTTTCCGAAACCAGACATCTTTCGTCTCGCCAGATGAACCTTTGTCCGGAACCGTCGAGATATGCCCCGTTCAGAAACTGGATCACAAAGGGTGGGTGTTGATCCCAGATTGCGGACAGGGAAACCAGCGCCCGGATATCCCCCGACGGCGCGACACCCAGCCTGTTGTGCAATGTGCAGGCGTTGTCCCAGGTGACCTCCGGCAAAGCCACCCGACAGCGCCCTTCGACCATCTCGGAGGTAAAGAAGCGGAAATCCTCGCCCGAGACATAGCCCTCGATGCCGGCCGCGCTGGTCAGCCGCACCCAGAGTTCGCCGCGCTCCGTGTCGCCGTATCGTTCAACCTCGACCAGATCCAAGGACTCGACGGTCGCGACGGTGGCATGCCGCCGGTCGGGGCCGCTGTACACCGGCACACCGGCAAAGAGCACGCCGGCCTCCGCCATCCTTGCGCGTTCCGACACGATCGTCTCTGCGGGGACGGCGGGCTCCTGCTCAAGGGCGGATTGCAGTGCCAGCTGGACAGCACTCTGCCGGGACGGGTCAGGAGCCGTCGCCCCGTCGGCATCCCTCGGGGGCGTCGTGCCTTGCCTGCGCGGCCCGGTTGCCGCGGCGCGGGCGGGTGGGGGCCTCACCAGCCTGTCGCCCTCCCCGGCTTGGGCGGCGCCCGGCGCGTCCGGCGCAGTGCGTGGCCCATCGAGGCTGGCGAAGGACATCGGTTCGGGCGGTGGCGGGGCCTCGCCCGGTGTCGCCGTCTGCACGAACCCCTTTGCTGGCGCAAGCACCAGATCCGGTGTCGTGCGCTCGAGCGATCGCAAAGCGAAGCCCCGGTCCCTGCGCTCGACCCGATAGGCCTCGCCGGTTTGCGGCACCCTCAGAACGTCACCGTGCCAATCGAGGGACAGTCGCCGGATCGGTCCGTCGTTCACCTGCCGGAGAAGCTTTGTCTTGAGAAAGCGCAGCCGGATGGATCCGACGTTTTCCAGTTGCGCCTCCCACTCGCCGTCACGCAGCCACTCTGAGTTGACGGGCCCATTATCCTGTTCCAACTCGGGCCCCGTTTCGGCCTTTCGCGCGGTTGTCTCAGACGCCGACGGGGCGATCGTGCTGGAGAATACGTCCTCCAGAACCGTCGCCTCTCCCGCTTCCAACCCAAGAACCTCCTGCCACAGCGGGGATGCGGCGGTTGTCCCCGGCAAGAGCACGGACATGAGGATGCCACATGCGACGCGCCCCGATACCCAATCCATTCATTCCCCGATTCTTTGCATCAAGAACTCGCCCTCGGACCCAAACCTCAGCGCCAGGGTTCCATGCACGCCATGGGCCATGCCCAACAGACTATCCACCCGATCCCCGGGCGCGGCTTCAGCCACGACAACCGCTTTTGAAACGCCATCAATAACCCTGTAGGCCCGCGAAGCGGACGCGGCGACAAACCGGTTTGCGGTGGGATCAAAGGCAAGCGCCCAGCCACCCACGGCATCGCTGTCGACCGACCACAAGGGCTGGAGCCGACCGTTCTGGTCGATGGACATGCCCGCGAGACCATCCCTGGTCAGCTGGAACATCCGACGTGGATTATCCGCAAAGGCAATCCTTCCGGCGTTGCCGGACCCGATCGGCTGCACGGAGCCGTTGGTCAGATCCAAAAAGTACAGTCCACGATCCCGGCGGGACTCCAGCACCGCGCTCTGGCCGTCTCGGGCCACGTGCAGTTTCATCCGTCCGCAGGTTCGACAATGGAATTCGGTCGTCCAAATCTCTTCGCGCCTACCGAGGTCGATTGCTCTCAGCTCGATGCGGCCCAAATCGCTGCCGACGCCGACCAACGCGTCGAGCCGTTCCGAAATCACGACGTCAGTCACCAGCGCATCCGCAAAAAGTCTGTAATTTCCAATCAACTGCCCCGTGCTTGCCCGAATGAACCGCGCGCCACTCTGATAGGGCTGAACGATCAGGTCACGATCGGTCGAAAAATCGAAGCTGTCGCTCCCGGTGAGTTCTTCGCTGACAACCATGGCTTCGGTTGGGTTTTCCTCCGCGTCGCCGGGGTGGCGCATATCAAGCAGGGGCGTCAGCGTAAGGCTGTCGTACGCCGTAAGGCGGCGCGCGTCGTCCGTGAGAACCCAAACCTGCGACGCATCGGAAGAAAACCGGACGCGGTAGACGGCGTGACCCGTTTCCGTCGTTCTGGCCAGGGTTTCGACCTCCGGCACGGCGCAGCCTTCCGCAGAAAGCTGTTCCAGCGTCGCGAGGGTCTTCCGGCGTGTCGGTCGGTCCGGGTCCGGGAGTTCCACATACATGCGCTTTGCCTGCGCGTGATCTTCCTCGACGCGCAATTGGAACCCGGGCGGCAGAAGGACCGGCGCAATGTCACCATCTGGACCCGTCGGATCAAAGACCAGGTCAATGCCGTCGTCTCCTTCCATGGCCGCCAGACCGGGCAGCCCTTTCAGCACCGTCCAGCGACCGCAAAGGTTTGGTGGCATCGGGTTCGCGCTGACCTCCATGCGCCATTTCTCCAGACCAGTGGTATTGCGCCAAGCGTTCGAGAAGAAACGCGTGTAGAGCGCCTCGCCGGTGGTGGAAAACCCTTGGACATTCTGATAGCGCACCTCACCATCGAGACGCAGAAGATAGAATTCTTCGGCAAGCGGGCTGAACACGCGACCGTTGCTATCCACGCCATAGCCTTTGGACGCGTTCAGGAAGGGAGGACGATACGCATCCGCCTGTCCGTGTGCCCGTGCCAGAAAGCGCTTTGTCGGCTCTCCATCCCCCGAGAACGTCATCGCTCCCCCTGAAATCGGATTGGCCAGGCCGAACGACTGACCGTCGGAATATAGCCAGATCAGTTGCGCCTCATGGCCAACCACCATGCCGGCGAAACCCGGGCTGCCCGTCGGCGCGGCCATAACGGGTGCGGATGGGTCGGTGGCGTTTTCGATCATCCAGCGGCCTGATCCTTTTTCAGCAAACCGATGAAAGTGCCCGGCCGAGCTGACCGGAAAACGATCCGGAGCGACCACCTGCCCTGTCGCGAGCGAGAGAAAAATCGCCGCTTCCTCTTTGCCTGGACAGCTTTTTCGCATCTGGAGCGGTGACACGGTCAACGGCCCCAAGACAGCATCCTTGCCCTCGCCAAAAATCGTGGCGAAGCGCGCCCTGTAATTCAAAGATGCGTTGCAGCCTTCAGGTATCCGCGACAGGTCGATCTCAAGCGGCTCGCCCTGCATGTCCGGCATCCAGAACTGCCAAACCCCCTCGTTCTTGCGGTTGACGGCGACCACCCGATCATTCCAGTAAATGTGCGATGTCGAGTCCACCCTTAATCTTGTTTCGAGCGTTTCGGCATCGAGGACCAGGTTTTGCCGATAGCCGTCAAAATTCAGTTGTATTGCATGCGCGGATGGCAGTGTATTAAGCCAGATGCCGCTCGATGCGCTGACCTCACCCAAATCGAAGCTCAACTGGCGGATTTTTTCAAACGTCTCGCCCGATATCACGTCAAGCTGCGCCTCAAGGCGATCTTGGCGCTTTTCGTCGAGCGTCAAACGCAAGAACGCGCCTTGCTCGGCAGAATAGACCACGTCGCCGCTATGGAGCATCTGGCCATTGTTTCCGGTGAAGCGCTCCCAGGAGACATCTTCGAACAGGTGTAGAAACCTCCCATCCGTGCCAAACACGCCCAGACCCGCACGGGTAGCATCCGGCGCCTCGTCTTCATCGGAGTGGCGTCTGTACTCGACCAGTACAAACCGTCCGTCCCGCGTTTCCATGGCGTTGGCTGCCACCAGCCCCCTGGGCTCGGGCAGCACGAAGCGTGCCTCGAAGTGTGGAACAATCGACTGAAACAAGAACTGCCCCGCGGTGCGCGCCGCAACCGGTCTCGCGGCTGCCTCTGCGGCCCGCCGGTCAGCCTCTTCCGCACGTGCAGCGGCGGCTGCGCGACGCGCCTGCGCTTCGGCCTCGCGCTTTCTGGCTTGCTCGGCAGCCCGCGCCGCATCCTGGGCGCGACTTGGCAGATCGGACAAGCGCATATCGCGCACGCTGGCCATGGGACGCATGGCCAGGGGAAACCGTGGTGCGCCCTGCGCGATACAGAGCGCCAAATCCGCCATGACGGTCTGTCGGGCTTCGAGCAGCACATCCGCAAGACCGCCCGACGCGGCAAACCCCCAAGCCACGCCCGCGGGGCGCTTGCCGAGCACGTCCAGGGCGGGCAACAGCACGTATTCGACCAGTACAGATCTTTGCGCGGCCGCAACCAGGTGCGACGGCTGTAACGCGGTGTCCGGTGTTCGGCCCGCCGCCTGATCCAGCGATGCGGCGATGAAATCGCGTTGCGCGCGCACCACCGGCGTCAGCAAAGCCACGAGTTGCGCGGCCAGCACGGTCTCCTCGGGACCTTCAAGCGCCAGGCGCGACACAAGCCCTTCCGACCGGTTGATCGCAAACTGCCGTTGGAACCCCGACGGCGTCAGCTGCAGCGGCCAGTCAACTCGATCGGGCGCAGCCTGAACCGACGCCGCCAGCACACGGTCCAGCCGATCCCGCGTGTCGGGGGTCACGCGCATCTGCGGCAATGCGTGGGCCAGATAAGCCACCCACGCCAATGTGCGCAGGTCCTCGTCCATGGCCAGCTCCTGCACCTTGCCGTCGGACGTGATGATTGTCAGGGCCCCGAAGGCGCGGTCCTGATCGTCGAACGCCGGGGTGTAGCGCAGGTTCAGCGGCGTTCCGCGTACTGAAATCCAGTTGGCCGACGGAGCATCCTGTTCGATCCCGAAGCGATCAAACGGATCCCCGTTCAGATACAGCGGATAGTCCGGCGTGAATGTGGTGCTCTCCGGTTCAGGGCATAGAAATTGGTTCGGATCGACCGCCTCGGTGGGCTGCGGCGCGGTCGCCACCAAGGGCGCAAGGCGCTTTTCCGCACCGCTTGGCACAAGATGCCCGAAGGAGGCTTCGCGGGCCTTGGCCGCCTCCTGAAAGTCGAGAAAGGGCGGGACAGTTTCGGTCAGCGTGCCGATGATATCATTGCTGCGCAACAGCGCCCTGACTTGCCGAACGGTCAGTGCCTTGGGGTCCGCGATCGACGCCGCGGTATCCACGCCCACGCCCAGAAGCCGTCCAATCTGCGCGCCGGCAGAGGTGTTGTCCTGCAAGGCCATCATCATTCGTGCCGCCGGAAACGCCAACACGTGCAGATTCATGCCGCGATGCAGCGCCTCCTTGATGCTCTCATGGCTCAAAGGCGACCGGGCCGAACCGCCAACGCCCCTCAGCCGAAGATCAATGAACCCGGCCTGCGCGCGCGCGGCTGCGGCCTGTTCAAGGATTGTGCCCGCACCGAATTCCCACGCGGCGCGGCGTGGCGTGGCGATCAACGTGTCGAGGGCTGCGTCCACCACCACATCGTCCAGCGCTTTGGCCGCAGCCGCGCCGCCGCTGAAAAACGCGACAGTGCCAATGACGCCCGCCTGAATGGCGCCTTCCTGCAAGGTCGTCGCAACCTGGATCATCGCGCCCTGCGCCTCGATCTCATCGAGCGCGGACGCAATCACCTCAACCCCTTCGAGATCACCTTGAATGTTGCCCATGTGGGGCCCGGAGGTCACGGCACGCCATGCCCATATCACCTCGCGGAGCGTGGCCTCATCCAAGTCCGCCAGTTCAAGATCGGCATCCAGTACGAAATGCACGATGTCGGGATTACCCGTTGGACCGATCATTTCCTTGGCGAAAACCGCGAAGGGAACTCCGTCGTGGCTTATCCAGACCGTTTCAGGTGCCAGATCGCGATACGCCCACGCTTCGTCGGTCGCACGCCATTTGGACAGATCTGCATATCTGATCCACTGATCCGCATGTGCTGCGCTGACCAGATGCAACCCGAGCGCCGCCCATGCCATCAAACCCAACGACAAAGCTCGAAAAACCGCGCGACCGTTTCCAAATATAGTCATGTCGAAAGTTCCCGGCCCGGATAATCCGCAATTCATCAGAGGGTAGTTAGGGTGGTGCAAGTCATTGAGCCAACCGGCCTTGCTGCATGGATCGAACGTTTGCCAGAGTTTGCCCTCACCCGGATATTTGGTCAAGCGACGGCCTCGAACCTGGCGCGCCAAGTCCTGTCATGACTTTGAGAATGAAGCCGGCGCAGATTGCCGCTCTGCGCTGATTGGAAAAGTTGCACGCTTTCGGCTTCAGCCGATCACGGTCTTCCAGATGGCCATCTGGCCACATTCCTCAAGCAATCTTCTGATTTCGCCGTTCCGAGCTTGATATTTCAAATATGGATCACTCGGTTGCCGGTTGCCAAGGGCGTGTTTCATGGATCACCCGGAAGGCGCGGGCTTGCAGCGGGCAGATCGGGTCGATTGCGACCGCCGCGTCAGGGTGGAATTTCGGGATGCGCAGATCAGTTCGAGCGGCGGCCTGCTGGTTGCTCGCGAGTGAAATGATGCTCTGGGGCTTTCCAAGCTGGTGTCGGTCGCGCTGCGGGACAACCGACGGGGCAAGAATATCCTGCGCGGCCTGGTGCGGGCATTTCGACTGCACCTGGCACCATTCCAACTTCCCGTTCACCCTGCTGGAACGCTGCGCCCTGCGCAATGGCAGCGACCAAGGCGCCAATGGTTGGCGGGATGTCCGCGATCCTGTCTTCGCCCGATACGCTTGACCGACCGACCCGATCAGGCGATCTTGCGAACAGACGGCAGCCTATTTGGGCAATGTCGGCTAACGGTTACTGATACGGAAAGTAAGTGTAGATGGTGCGTTCGAGAAAAACATTCTTGCGAGCCTTTGATCACAAGATGTCATTGCTCGCTTTCATTCTGCTCATTGCCACCCCAGCCGCTGCGCAGGACCTTTCATCTCCATCGCCTGGTGAGCCGATGCCTGCGGCAAAGTTCATCTCCAAGCTGAATTATCCATTTGAAGAGAGCGTGCTTGCAGCATGTGAGGATTTGGAAGGAATGTCCTGCCTTCTACGTGCAGCTTCAGACGCTCTTTCGGTGCAGGATGAAAGTTGGGGCAAGCAGAATGCACTGATGGATGTCATCCGGATGCAATCACTCGTGGGAGATCTGGACGGCGCCCGCGCAACATTCAGCTTCTCACGAGATTCCGAGCGCACCATCCAGGAAAACGAACGGCTCAAAAGCGCCGGATTCATTGCCGCGGCGCTCGCGGTTCAAGATGGGTATGTCTCTGAACGTGTCAAAAGCTTCATGAAACGGGAAATTCCCTTCCGAGATCAAAATGACCACTCTCTCCCCATTGGAGACATAACTGCTCCTTTCGAAGCGTATCGCTATTTGGCATATCGCCTGGCAGGATCGGGGCATGTCGACGCCGCAAGAGCATTGGCGGATCAATATAACTGGCTGGATACTGATGACTACGTCGTAGGGTTGGTTGAAGCTGGGTCCTACGCTGCCGCCGAAAAAATCCTATCGGCGTCGGATATAAGTCTTGCGTTGGCGGTGAGGATTGCCGAAGCCTCTGGTGACAAGTCTTTTGCAGCGGAGATCGTCAGCCGGGCGGCTTCGGATTCCGAAGAACATGAATTCTGTCGAGCACACTCCAAGCTCGTCAGAATTGGGATGAAAGAATTTCGTGACTATTCAGATTTTGGCAAAAGATGCGGAGAAGAGGCTGTCTTCAACCTGGCGAATTGGTATGACACCGATCCCAATGGCGCTTTGGACTTCATGGATGAATTCAGAGACCACTTGCCTAGCATGGCGCCTCGGATCGAGAAAGGGGCGATAGAAACTGGACATGTCAAGGCGCTGAGGGAGATCCAGGAACATCTTGCTATCGGCTTTGTGTTGCCGACGCATGAAGCCATGGCAATCTACCTGGAGGATCGTGTCCTTTCGGAACGTTTGCTGCGCTTTATGTCGGACCGGTTTGAGGAGCCCGGGTTTGTATTGCAAGCGCTAAGCGGGCTTGCCTTTCGGGAGGCCGATATTCGGTAAGCGTTTGCTTGTTGACTTGTCCGTCCACCGCCGCAGAGTTTTCCGGGACCCCGCCAAAGGCTTGTTGAGCGCCTGGGCTACCGCCCCGGCTTTGCCAATTTCCGGGCAGGCGTGGGCCGGATGAGGTATCTGGAACGGATTTTCGGACCATTTCGGCGATTGCCCGGCTGGAACGACCGGCATCGGCATTTGCAGGCGGACTCCGCTTCATGCCATCAGCCGTCGTCGCACGAGGAACAGGTTGCCAAGGCCGGACAGCGTGAAAAGTTGTCCCCTGTTCCCGGCGAGGCCACGGTAGCGGGTCTCGGGATCGCGCCGACTACCTCCAGAACGCAGGCTTCGCTTGCCTGCAGGTCCGAAACGCTCCGGGCGCGCCGGCGCGGTCACACGGGCGGCAGCCGCCCCTCCCGGGCCTAGGCCAGCGCGTCCTCCAGCCGGTCGTCGCCCCAGAACAGTTCGAACCCCACGGTGAAGCTCGGCACGCCGAACAGTTCCGCCGCCTCTGCCGCATCGGTCTCCGCCGCCAGCGCCTGCGCGATCTCGGGCGCCTCGGCCCGCGCCATCACCGCCGCCGCATCGAGGCCCAGCGCCTCCAGCGCGGCGGGCAGCGCGGGCGCCTCGCCCGGCGGCTTGCCCTGCTCGAACCACAGCCGGTAGGCGCCCCGGACATATTCCTGCCCCCAGCCCTCGCGCAGGCCCAGCAGCGCCACGCGGTTGGCGCGCGCCAGCTCGGCGATCGGGTAGGGCGCGGGCAGCCGCGGCGCCAGGCCCCGCGCCACGGCACGCCGGCCGATATCGCGCCACATGTAGGCCATCTTGGCGGGCTTGTCGGCGAACGGGATGTTCTTCTGGCGAGTCAGCAGCGCCCGCACGTCGAAAACCCGCCAGCGCAGCGGCACCCCGGCAGCGCCCGCCACCTCCTCGACCCGCATCACCGTCAGGTAGCGCTAGGTGCTTCCGATCGAGACCCAGAAATCCAGCGCCTGCATCCTGCCTCCCTTGCGTCTGCCCCGGTTTCGGGCAGTCTACCGCAAACAGGAGGAAAATGCATGAGACTTGCAGGCAAGACGGCCATCGTCACCGGCGGCGCCTCGGGCTTCGGCGCCGGAATTGTCCGCGCCTTCGCGGCCGAGGGCGCCCGGGTGATGATCGCGGACCTGAACGGCGACGGCGCCACCGCGCTGGCCGAAGAGCTGGGCGAGGCCGCGCTCGCCCACCAGGTGGACGTGGCCGACGGCGCCGCGGTGGACGCCATGGCCGAGGCCGCGCTGGCGGCCTTCGGGCAGGTGGACATCCTGGTCAACAACGCGGGCGTCACCCACATGCCCGCACCGATGGAAACCGTCTCGGAACAGGATTTCGACCGGGTCTTCGCGGTCAATTGCAAGCAGGTCTACCTGACCGCCTGTGCGCTGGTTCCGCAGATGAAGGCGCGGCGCAGTGGCGCGATCCTCAACATGGCCTCCACCGCGGGCGTCTCGCCGCGCCCCAATCTCAACTGGTACAACGCCTCCAAGGGCTGGATGAATACCGCCACCCGCACCATGGCGGTGGAACTCGCCCCGTCCGGCATCCGGGTGAACGCGCTCAACCCGGTGGCGGGCGAGACGCCACTTCTGAAAAGCTTCCTGGGCGAGGACACGCCCGAGATGCGCGCGAAATTCCTGTCCACCATCCCGCTTGGCCGCTTCTCGACGCCCGAGGACATGGGCAATGCCGCGCTCTATCTCTGCTCGGACGAGGCAAGCATGGTCACGGGCGTCTGCATGGAGGTGGATGGCGGGCGATGCATCTGAGCTTTTTCTGGCCCCAAATATCCCCGTCGGAGCCACCGGCGCCGCGCAGCGGCGCCCGCGAAAAGGCGTGCGGGCGCAGCCCGCTCCGCAAGCGCGCATGATGCGGCCCGGTCCCCGCAACCTGATCACCGACGTGGCCGGCCTCGCGGTGGGCAACGCCCATGACGCGCGGCTGAAATCCGGCGTCACGGTGCTCACGGCGGATGCGCCCTTCACCGCCTCGGTGCATGTGATGGGCGGCGCGCCCGGCACCCGCGAGACCGACCTGCTGGCGCCCGATCGCAGCGTCGAGGCGGTGGACGCGCTGGTGCTGTCGGGCGGCTCGGCCTTCGGCCTCGATGCGGTCTCCGGCGTGATGGCGGGGCTGCGCGCCGCGGGCCGCGGCTTTGCCATCGGACCCGCGCGGGTGCCCATCGTGCCCGGAGCGATCCTGTTCGACCTGCTCAATGGCGGCGAAAAGGACTGGCAGGCCAATCCCTACCCCGCGCTGGGCCGCGCCGCGCTGGACGCCGCCGGCGCCGAGTTCGCCCTGGGCAGCGCGGGCGCCGGGGCAGGCGCGCTCACCGCGATGCTCAAGGGCGGGCTGGGCTCGGCCTCGCTGGTGCTGGGCTCGGGCGTCACCGTGGGCGCGCTGGTGGCGGCCAACCCGGTGGGCAGCGTCACCACCCCGGGCGAGCGGCATTTCTGGGCCGCGCCCTTCGAGATCGGCGGCGAATTCGGCGGGCTGGGCCCGGACCCGGCAAGCGGGCTGGGCCTGCGCCTCGAAAGCCGGAAATTCTCGGCCTTCGCGGCGCAGGCCAATACCACCATCGCCATCGTCGCCACCGATGCGGCGCTGAGCAAGGCGCAGGCGCACCGCGTGGCGGTGGCCGCCCATGACGGGATCGCCCGCGCCACCGTGCCCGCGCATACCCCGCATGACGGCGACCTGGTCTTCTCGGTCGCCACCGGGGCGCGGCCGCTCGACGCGCCCGACCGGGAGTTGCTGGACATCGGCCATGCCGCCTCGGTCTGCCTCGCGCGGGGCATCGCGCGGGGCGTGTATCTGGCCCGGCCCGCGCCGGGCGATCTGCTGCCCTGCTGGGCCGACGCGCAGGAGGGCGACTGATGCCCGATCTCGTCCTGCCGGAGGTGACGCTGCATTTCGAGGACGAGGGCGCCGGCCCGCCGCTGCTGATGCTCGCGGGCCTGATGAGCGACAGCGCAAGCTGGGTGCCGCTGGTCGCGCCGCTGGCACCGCATGCGCGGCTGATCCGGCTCGACAACCGCACCACCGGGCGCACGCGGCCGCGGGAGGCGCCGGTCTCGGTCGAGGCGATGGCGGGCGACGCGCTGGCGCTGCTCGACGCGCTGGGGATCGAGCGGGCGCGGGTGCTGGGCCATTCGATGGGCGGGATGGTGGCGATGCAGCTTGCCGCGCAGGCCCCCGACCGGGTGGAGGAGCTGGCGCTGCTGGCCAGCGCACCGTTGCGCTCGGCCCGCAACCTGCACCTGTTCCGCAGCCTGCTTGCGCTGCGCGCCGAGGGCGTGCCGCCCGACCTGTGGCTGCGCGCGTTGTTTCCCTGGCTCTTCCACCCCGCCGCCTTCGAGACGCCCGAGGCGATCGAGGCCGCGATCCGGGCGGGGCTCGACTACCCTCATGCCCAGCCGCCCGGGGCCATGGCCCGGCAGGTCGAGGCGCTGGCGCGCTTCGATCCGGACGCGCTGGCCGGCAGGGTTGCGGCCCCGGTGCTGGCACTTCTGGCGCGGGACGACCTGCTGATCCCGGAGGCGCAGGCGCGCGCCGCGCTGGCCCCGCTGCGCCGGCTGCGGATCGAGACGATCCCGCGGGCGGGCCACTCGGTGCATTGGGACCGGCCCGAAGCGGTGGCGGCGCTGCTGCTGCGCTGGCTGCGACGCCCTGCGCCCCCGTCCGGGCCGTAGCCCGGAATGGAAACAGCGGCGCGAAAGCAAGCCTCTGCCGCCCGAACGGGCAGCGCGCTCGACCAGCCGTTGCCACGCGACGGGAAGCGGAATTTTCGAAAATTCCGCGGCGCGTCCTACCGGCGCTTGCGCCAGTGCGTCGGCACGATCACCAGCGCGCCGACCGAGCTGAGGATGGCATCCACCCCCGGCGCACCGATCCGGATGCCGAACATGATCCGGACGAAATAGAACAGGAAGGCCCCGCCGATGCAGATGATGATGCTCTGCAGGATGCCGTTGCGGGTGAACCCCGTCTTTTCCGACAGGTAGCCCACGATGCCGGCGATCACCACCGTGCCGATCAGGGTTGGAAACATCTCACTCTCCCAGAACCGTGCCGGCCGGCACCGGCCGGCCGCGCAGGAACTCGCCGGCCTCTTGCGGCGCCCGGCCCGCCCGCTGCAGCCGCAAAAGGCGCACCGCGCCCTCGCCGCAGGCCACGCACAGGCCTGCATCCAGCACCTCGCCGGACCGACCTTCGCCCTCGGCCAGCCGCGAGTCCAGCAGCTTCACCCGTTCGCCGCCGATCATCGTCCAGGCTCCGGGAAAGGGCGACAGGCCGCGAATGCGCCGGTCGACCTCCCGGGCGGGCGCGGCCCAGTCCACCGCTGCCTCGGCCTTGTCGATCTTGGCGGCGTAGGTCACGCCCGCCTCGGGCTGGGGTTCCGGCACCAGATGCTCCAGCCGCCCCAGCGCCCCGACGATCAGCCGCGCGCCCAGCGCCGACAGCCGGTCGTGCAGGCTGGCTGCGGTGTCTCCGGGGCCGATGGGCGTGGCCTCCCGCAAGAGCACGGGCCCGGTGTCCAGACCGGCCTCCATGCGCATGATGCAGACGCCGGTCTCGGCATCTCCGGCCATGATCGCGCGCTGGATCGGCGCCGCGCCCCGCCAGCGCGGCAAGAGCGAGGCGTGGATGTTGAGGCAGCCCAGGCGCGGCGCGTCGAGCACCGCCTGCGGCAGGATCAGCCCGTAGGCCACCACCACCGCCGCATCGGCCGCGAGCGCGCCGAATGCCGCGCGCTCGGCCTCGGATTTCAGGCTTTCGGGATGGCGGACCGGCAGGTTCAGCGCCTCGGCGCGGGCCTGGACCGGGCCGGGACGGGGCTTCTTGCCCCGGCCCGCGGGGCGGGGCGGCTGGCAGTAGACGGCCGCGATCTCGTGCCCCGCGGACACCAGCGCGTCGAGCACCGGCACCGAGAAATCGGGCGTTCCCATGAAGACCAGCCGCATCTCGCCTCTCCCTCTTCCGGGGGCGGTGGGTTCAAACCCACCCTACAAGGAAGCCCGCCGGCGCCCGTAGGGTGGGTGACAACCCACCTACCCCGCCCCGGCCAGTTTCCTTGCGCGGCGCAACAGCATGTCGCGCTTCACCTTGCCCAGCCGGTCGAAATACATCCGCCCCTCCAGGTGATCCAGCTGGTGCTGCGCGCTGGTGGCCCAGAGCCCCACGAAATCGCGCTCCACGCTCCGGCCCTCGGCATCGAGATAGCGCAGCGTCACCGCGCGGGGCCGTTTCACCACCGCCGAAACGCCGGGCAGGTTGGGGCTGGCCTCCTCGTGCCCGCGCAGCTCCACCGAGGCATGAAGGAGCTCCGGGTTGGCCATAAGCACCGGCTGGCCGCGCGCCGTCGAGGCATCCACCACCGCCAGCCGCAGCCCAAGGCCGATCTGCGGCGCGGCAAGGCCCACGCCGGGCATCGCCTCCATCGTGTCCACCATGTCGGCCCAGATCGCACGGATCTCGTCGGTGATCTCCGCCACCGGGGCGGCGGGGGTGCGCAGGCGCCGGTCGGGCCAAGGCAGGCAGCGGCGGACGGTCATCCCGCCGCTCCCCGCATGGCATAGGCGCCCTCCGCCGCGGCACGCGCCGCGGGGGCGATCCGGTCCAGCGTCACGATCCCGTCCAGGTGATCCATCTCGTGCTGGGCGCAGGCGGCCTCCAGCCCGTCGAAGGCGCGCTCGTGCATGGCGCCGGCCAGATCGCGCCAGCGCAGGCGGATACGGGCGGGACGCGTCACCTCGACCATAATGCCAGGGATCGAGAGGCAACCCTCCTCGCGCGTCGCGGTCTCTTCCGAGAGCCAGATGATCTCCGGATCGAGGCAGGCCAGCGGCGTCATCTCGCCCGATTTCCAGCCGCAATCCATCACGAAGAGGCGCAGCATCTCTCCCAGCTGGGGTGCGGCCAGCCCGATGCCCGGCGCGGCATACATCGTCTCGAACATGTCGGTGACCAGCGCCTCGACCGCTCGGTCCGCAACCGGGGCGGCGGGTTGCGCCAGTCGCGCGTCGGGCCAGGCGAGAATCGCGCGGACGCTCACGCGCGGGCCTTCTCGCGCTTGAGCTTGACCATCCGCCGCGTGATCATCTGCCGCTTCATCGGGCCGAGATAGTCGATGAACAGCTTGCCGTTCAGGTGGTCGATCTCGTGCTGGACACAGGTCGCCCACAGCCCGTCGAACTCTTCCTCGCGCGGGTTGCCGTGGCGGTCCAGCCAGGCGACCTTGACCGCCTCGGGCCGGGTGACCTCGGCATATTGCTCGGGGATCGAGAGGCAGCCTTCCTCGTAGGTGTTCACCTCCGAGGAGGCGGCGACGATCTCGGGGTTGAACATGACCAGCGGGCGGGGGGCGGCGCCCTCCTCCTTGACGCAGTCGAGCACGATCAGCCGCTCCAGCACGCCCACCTGCGGCGCGGCCAGCCCGATACCCGGCGCGTCATACATGGTTTCCAGCATGTCGTCGGCCAGGCGGCGCCGTTCGTCGGACAAATCGTCGACGGGCGCGCAGACCTTCTTGAGCCGGGGGTCGGGGTGGATGAGGATCGGGCGTTTCATGGCGCTGATTTAGGCGCATCCCGCGGGTTTCGCAACGTGTTGGCGCGCAGGAGCCCGATTGGTAGGCTGGCCGCGACACCGGAGGAACGCGATGCCCGTCCGCCTTGCCGCCCTGGTCCTGTGGATGCTGGCCATGACGACCCAAGACACCGCCGCCGATCCGCCCTCGGGCGACCCCCGCGCCGCGGCCCTGCTGGCGCCGCTGGCCGAGGCGCGGCTGGCGCCCGGTGCGGCGCTGGCCTGGCGCGAGGGCGCGCAGACCGGGCATGCCGTGACCGGGCTGCGCGCCGCCGGACGGACCGCAGCCATCGGCCGGGACGACCTGTGGCATATCGGCTCCAACACCAAGTCGATGACCGCAACGCTGGTGGCCCGGCTGGCCGCGCGCGGCGTGCTTGGCTGGGAGGATACGGTGGACGGGGTGCTGGGCGACACGATGGCGGTCCATCCGGGACACGCGGAGACCACCTATGCGGAGTTGCTGGACCACCGCGCCGGGCTGCCGGCCAATCCGGGGCTGCTGACGCGGTGGCGGATGCAGGGCACCGACGCCACCCGCGACGCGGTGGCGGACCGGCGCGCCATCGCCGCGCGGCTGCTGGCCCGCGCCCCGCGGGAGAAGGGCAGCTATCGCTATTCGAACGCGGGCTACATCCTCGCCGGCGCGATGCTGGAGGCGCAGACCGGCCGCGACTGGCGCGACCTGATGCGCGAGGAGGTGTTCGCACCGCTCGGAATGGACAGCGCCGGGTTCGGCCCGCCGGGCACGTCCGGCGACACGCCCGACCAGCCGCGCGGGCACCGCGACGGCTGGCTGGGCCTGGGCCTGGGCGGGCCACGCCCCGTTGCGCCCGGCCCCGCGGCGGACAACATCCCCGCCCTGGGGCCCGCCGGGCGCGTGCACCTTTCCGCCGAGGACCTGCTGGCCTATCTCGCCGTGCATCTGCGCGAGGATCCCGGATTTCTTCCGCCCGGCCAATGGGCCCGGCTGCACCGGCCCGCACCGGGACAGGACTATGTCTCGGGCTGGCAGGTGCAGGAGGATGGCCGGCTGGTGCATAACGGCTCGAACACGATGTGGTTCGCCTACATGGAGATCGACCCGCAATCCGGCCGCGCGCTGGCGATTCTGGCCAATGCCGCCCCGATCAGGGAGATCGCCCCGATGATGCGCCGCATTGCAGAGACCTTCCGGAGCCGGTAGGTCTGTTCCGTTTGCAACGGAAAGAACGAGGCGCGCGCGTGAATTTCGACGAGATCATCGACCGCCGTGGCACCCATTCGGTGAAATGGGACGGCATGGAGGCGCTCTATGGCGTCTCGCCGCGGGACGGGCTGGCCATGTGGGTGGCGGACATGGATTTCCGCCCGCCCGCATGCGTGACGCAGGCGCTGCGCGACATGGCGGACCACGGGATCTACGGCTATTTCGGCGATGACCGGGCCTACCTGGAAGCGATCCGCTGGTGGCAGGAGACGCGCCACGGCTGGAAGATCGAGCCCGACTGGGTGTTCACGACGCACGGGCTGGTGAACGGCACCGCGCTCTGCGTCGATACCTGGACCGCGCCGGGGGATGCGGTGGTGCTGTTCACCCCGGTCTACCACGCCTTCGCCAAGGTGATCCGCGCCGCGGGCCGCGAGGTCCGGGAATGTGAGATGCCGCTGCAGGACGGCCGCTACGTGATGGATTTCGACACCTGGGACGCGCAGATGACCGGTGCCGAGAAGATGCTGATCCTGTGCTCGCCGCACAATCCGGGCGGGCGCGTCTGGACCCGCGAGGAATTGCAGGGTGTGGCCGAGTTCGTCCGGCGGCACGACCTGATCCTGGTCTCGGACGAGATCCACAACGACCTGGTCTATCCCGGCGCGCCGCGCCACATCCCGATGGCCACGGTGGATGACGGCATTCTCGACCGGCTGGTGATGATGGTCGCCACCACCAAGACCTTCAACATCGCCGGCGCCCATATCGGCAACGTCATCATCCCGGACCCGGCGCTGCGGCGGGCGTTCGGGGCGCGGATGGCCGGGCTGGGGCTCAGCCCCAACAGCTTCGGGCTGCACATGGCCACGGCCGCGCTGTCGCCCGACGGGGCCGTATGGGTGGACGCGCTGATGGGCTACCTGGAGGGCAACCGGCAGGTGTTCGACGCGGGAGTCAACGCGATCCCCGGGCTGCGCTCCATGCCGCTGGAGGCGACATATCTGAGCTGGGTGGATTTTTCCGGCACCGGCATGGCGCGGCAGGAATTCACCCGCCGGGTGGAGCAGGACGCCCGCATCGCCGCCAATCACGGCCCGACCTTCGGCAAGGGCGGCGACAGCTGGCTGCGGTTCAACCTGGCCACGCCGCGCGCGCGGGTGGAGGAGGCTGTGCGACGGCTTCAGGCGGCGTTCGCAGACCTGCAATAGCGGGACGCGCGGCCCGGCCCCTTGCGCGGCCTCGTCGCGCAGGCGGGCACGGCCCGCGCGGGCCGGGCGCGCCTACGCTCCCGGCAGCAGCGCGATGGGCGCCTCCTCGTCGCGCACGAAATCCAGCGGCGCGCGATCCGCGGGAGCGGTGTTGCGTTTGAACTCGAACCGCAACTCGCCGCCCTGTTCCTCACTTGCCACGATAAGGCACCGCCCCATGTGCCGCGCGCCATCGTAAAGGTCGACCAGCCCGCGCAACGCGGGCACTTCGCCCGCCTCGACCGAGAAGCCGTCACGCCAGATCCGGAGAACCTGATAGCTCTGGCCTCCGACGTCCAGCCGCAGCCTCGAGCGTCGCTTGAGCGCGGCCTGGCGGGCGCGATCCAGATCGGCCTGCACCTCGGGCGGCAGATGGGTTTCCATGGCGTGTCCTTCGCGTCGCTCGAAAGAACAAGATCGTGCGCCGGAGCATGAAATCAAGCAAGTCTTTCGGTGCGTTGCAAAATCTTCATCTCCGAACCCATATGTTGTGGGCTGGCACGGGCCGCGCACTACCGCCCTTGTGCGCTCATGCAGGCCAGATGCGCGGCCGCCACGGTTTGCACGCGTGGCCCGGGCGCTTAACTCCTGAGCGGCACAGAAGGAGAATCACGATGGGCATGCTGGTGAACGGCGAATGGTCGCAGAAATGGTACGACACCGCCGAGACGGGCGGGACGTTCGTGCGCTCCACCGCGGCGTTCCGCAACTGGATCACCGCCGACGGCGCGGCAGGCCCTTCGGGCGAGGGCGGGTTTGCCGCCGAGAGCGGGCGCTACCACCTCTATGTCAGCCATGCCTGCCCCTGGGCGCATCGAACGCTGATCTTCCGGGCCCTGAAGGGGCTGAAGGAGCATATCGGCGTCTCGGTCGTGCACCCGGACATGCTGTCGGACGGCTGGAGCTTCGACACGGACTTTCCCGGCGCCACCGGCGACACGCTCTACGGGCTTCCCTTCGCGCGCGACATCTACCTGAAGGCGGACCCGCGGATCTCGGGCCGCGTCACGGTGCCGATCCTGTGGGACCGGCAGCGCGAGACGATCGTGTCCAACGAATCCTCCGAGATCATCCGCATGTTCAACTCCGCCTTCGACGGGATCACCGGCAATGACGCCGATTTCTGGCCCGAGGATCTGCGCGCGGCGATCGAGCCGGTGAACGCCCGGATCTACGACACGCTGAACAACGGCGTCTACAAGTCCGGCTTCGCCACCACGCAGGCCGCCTATGACGAGGCCGTGGTGCCCCTGTTCGAGACGCTGGACTGGCTGGAGCATCGGCTGGGCGCCAACCGCTACCTGATGGGCGACCGGATCACCGAGGCGGACTGGCGGCTGTTCACGACGCTGCTGCGCTTCGACAAGGTCTATCACGGGCACTTCAAGTGCAACCGGCGCCGGATCGTGGATTACCCCGATCTCTGGGCCTATACGCGCGAGCTGTATCAGTGGCCGGCCGTGGCGGAGACGGTGCATTTCGACCATATCGTGCGGCATTACCACTACAGCCACGACACCATAAACCCGTATCGGATCTTCCCGATCGGCCCCGATATCGACTTCGACGCGCCGCATGGGCGCGGCTGACCGGCGAATGGCTCAGCGCGCGGTGGCGTAATGCTCCACCATCGCGGCGATGTCCTCGGGCGGGGTCGCGCTCTGGACATAGGCGCAGGCGTTCGGACAGATCGAAAAGATCGACCCGTCCGAAAAGAAGGTGGTGTTGGTGACGAAGATGATCCGCGCCTGCGGACGCCGGTAGCTGGCGAAATCGGCCACCGCGAAGGCGCTGCCCTCGCCCAGCACGAGGTCCAGCACGATCACGTCGCACTCGTTCTCGCGCAGCCACTCCACTGCCGCCTCCTGCGTCGTGGCCAGTTGCACATCGGCGCCCATCCGCGCCACGTGGCGCAGCCAGAGCGTTCCCAGGGCCGTGTCGGTTTCGACAATGAGAACGCGCATCGGGGCTCCCGGAAAGAGGTGGCGGAGACCCATGAGTCATAACGGTCTTCGGCGCCGATATCGACAACAAAGCGCGCAGCCGCTCAGGCTGGACGCGCGACCGGCAATGACCCGCCGACCGTCCGGGGGCTTGTGCCCCGGTGCGGGCCTGCTAGCCTCCACCCGACAGGCAGCCAGGGGGTGGATGATGCGGTTTCTTTCGGGTCTTGCGGCGGTTCTCATCGCGGGCGGCGCGGCGGCACAGGCGCCATGCGGCAGCGATTTCGGGCGTTTCGTGGACGGGTTGGAGGAAGAGGCGGTGGCGCGCGGCATGGCGCCGGACACAGTGGCGAGCTTCTTCGAGGGGGTGCGGCGCGACGAGTCGGTGATCCGCGCCGACCGGCGGCAGGGCGTGTTCCAGCTGCCGTTTCTCGACTTCTCCCGCCGGCTCATCAGCCAGGCCCGGATCGACAACGGGCGCCGCAACGCGGAACGACACGCGGCCGTGTTCGACCGGATCGAGCGGGATTTCGGCGTATCCCGCGGAATCCTGCTGTCCTTCTGGGCGTTCGAGACGGATTACGGCGCGGTGCAGGGCGATTTCAACACCCGCAACGCCCTGGTCACCCTCGCCCATGATTGCCGCCGGCCCGAATTGTTCCGCCCGCAGGTCTTCGCCGCGATCGAGCTGTTCGCTCAGGGCGATTTCGACCCGCAGCGCACCACGGGCGCCTGGGCGGGCGAGATCGGGATGGTGCAGATGCTGCCGCGCGACATCCTGGAAAACGGGGTGGATGGCGATGGCGACGGGCATGTGCGGCTGAAGACCTCGGCGCCGGATGCGCTGATGTCGGGGGGCAAGATGCTGCAGAGCCTCGGCTGGCGGGCGAACGAGCCGTGGTTGCAGGAAATCACCCTGCCCGACGGGTTCGACTGGTCCGCCGCCGGGCTCGAGACCACCCGCAGCGTGGCCGAGTGGCAGTCGGCGGGCGTCCGGGCGCGCGACGGCAGCCTGGGGTCTGCGGAGTTGCCCGCCTCGGTGATCCTGCCGCAAGGCCGCAAGGGGCCCAAATTCCTCGCCTATCCGAATTTCCGGGTGCTGTTCGAATGGAACCGGAGCTTCGTCTACGTCGCCACCGCCGCCTATTTCGCCACACGGCTGGAAGGCGCGCCGATCTACGACCCGGGCGAACCCGAGCCGGGCCTTTCGGCTGAGCAGATGAAGGAATTGCAGCGCCGGCTTTCGGCGCGCGGCCATGACGTGGGCGCGGTGGACGGCATCCTGGGCGCGAACACGCGGGCCGCGGTGCGTGACATCCAGCAAGAGCTGGGAATGCCCGCCGATGCCTGGCCCACGCCCGCGCTGCTGGACCGGCTGTAGCTAGTCGCGCATCGATCCGGCCCAGCTGTCGATCTGCTCGCGGGCCTGTTCCTTGGTCAGCCCGTAACGCTCTTGCAGCAGACCCTCGAATTTCTCGCGGCTGCCGGCAGCCTTGTCCAGCTCGTCATCGGTCAGCTCGCCCCAGCGCGACTGGATTTCGCCCTTGAGTTGCTTCCACTTGCCCTGAATCTGGTCCCAGTTCATCCTGTGTCTCCTTTCGCGGTGTTCGACTGTTCCGACACAACGCCAACGCCCGCGCTCGGTTCCGTCACGCCCGGGCCAAAGGCTGTGCCGGTTGCGGGCGGGATGACGGGAAAGCGGATGCGCAGGCGGTAGCGCCCATCGTCTGTGGGGCCGGTCTCGATCTCTGCCTCCAGCTGGCGGGCGAAAGCCCGGATCAACTGTGTGCCGAGGCCCGAAGGCGCGCCGCTTCCCAGCTCAGGCCCGGGTGACAGCGGATTGGTCAACTCGAACGTGGCCACACCGTCCGCACCTTGCTCGAACACCACATGCAGCACCGGCCGCGCCCGGTCATGCCCGACGCCGACATTCTTGAGCGCGTTGGTCAGCGCCTCCGAGGCCAACAGGGCCAGGGGCACGGCCTGGTCGGGCACCAGGTCCACCGGCTGCAGGGTCTTTTCCAGCGCCACGTCCGGCGTGTCCGCCCCCGCGATCACCAGCATCTGCGAGATCAGGTCATCCAGCAGCTTGCCCGCGTCCAGCCGGCCCAGGTTCTCGGCCTCGTAGAGCTTCCGGTGGACGGTGGCGAGGCCCAGGATCCGCTCCTGCAGGCGGCCCAGGATCGCGCGCGTCTCGCCATCGCGGGCCTCGCGCATCTGCATGCTCATGATCGACGAGATGAGCTGCAGGTTGTTCTTCACCCGATGATGCACCTCGCGCATCAACACCTGTTTCTGGAACAGCGCGTCCTCCAGCCGGGCCTCGTCATGCAGGATCGAGCGCGCCATGGTCAGGAAGGTCTGCTCCATCCGGACGATCTCGCCCGGCATGTCCCCGGTCAGCGGCTCCTGCGGGAGGGTGCGGTCGGCGGCGAAGCGGCGCATCTGGCGGCCCAGCCTGCGGATGTGGCGCACCACCAGCCGGTGCATGGCCAGCACCGCGGTGCCCAGGCTGGCGAGCCACATAATGAGCGGGAACAGCCAGGCGGGCACGGAGGGCCCCAGCGCGGTCGCCGCGGTGCCGCTGGCGGGCCAGACCCCGATCGCCCGCACCGCGCCGGGCACCACGGTGGCCACCGCATAGACCCGCGCCGCGCCCAGGGTATCCACGTCCTCGAACACCAGCGGCTGACCGGGCGCAAGCGCGGCCAGCGAGCGGTTTTGCGGCAGCGTCGCAAGCGCGGCCGTCATGTCACCCTCGGCAGTCAGAACCTCGCCGTCGAGATTGAAGGTCAGCAGCCCCTCGGGCCTGCCGGGCCCGGCATCCTGCTCGGCCAGCGCAAGCCGGCTTCTCGGCAGCGAGACCGAGACATAGCCCAGGAACCGGTCCTGACGCAGCAGCGGTTGCTGCACCAGCAGCACAGGTTGCCCGCTCGCCAGCGCCTCGGGCGCGGCACGCACGAGGTCGCGGGGCTCGGCCATGCGCGCGTCGAAACCCTCGCCGTCCGAGAGGTCGAGCACACCGCCCGCCGAGGAGCATCGCACGAGGCCATCGGGGGGAATCAGACCGATGAACGAATAGCCCGCTCCGCCGTCCCCGCCTTCCAGGTATTCGCGCAACGCCGCCTGGCAGGTGGCCGGATCGCCCCCGGTCAGCAGGATCAGCGTGGCCAGCGCGTCGGCGGCGCCGAAGGCGCGCTGGATCGCTTCTCCCTCGACCTTCGCGGCCTGCTCGGTCAGCGCGACCAGGCGCAGTTCCGCGTTGCGTCGCGTCTCGTCGGTCAGCCGGCGCGTCTGGTCCAGCGCGATCAGGCCAAGAGGAAGCATGGCGAGTGTCATGAGCAGGGCCGCGCGCAGCCCCAACCCGTGATACCAGCGGGGGGTGTCCTGCATCAGACGGGCGAGGAGCCGTTGGCCGAGACCACCGCCATGGTGGCACTGTCGGTCATCTCAAGCCCCTCATCGGCACCCAGATCCAGCAATTCGGCCAGCCGTGCACGCCCGCGATTGGCCCGGCTTTTCACCGTGCCGACCGCGACGCCGCACATGTTCGCCGCCTCCTCGTAGGAAAAGCCCTGCGCGCCCACCAGGATGAGCGCCTCGCGCTGTTCTGTCGGAAGCTGTTCGAAGGCCGCGCGAAAATCGGCCATCTGCAATCGACCGTCATGGCTGGGCTTTTCGGCCAGCTGCTCGGTGAAGACGCCATCGGCATCCTCCACCTCGCGCTTCACCTTGCGGCGGTTCGAGTAGAAGGTGTTTCGCAGGATCGTGAACAGCCAGGCCCGCATGTTCGTGCCGGGCCGGAACTTGTCCATGTTGGTCCACGCCTTCAGCAGCGCGTCCTGCACCATGTCGTCCGCGGTGGCCGGATTTCGCGTCAGGCTGAGCGCGAAAGCGCGCAGCGCGGGCAGATGCTCCACCAGTTCTTCGCGGGGATCGGGCGTGCTCACTTGCTGCCTTTCCCTTCTTCCGGGTCGTTCTCGGATGCCGGGCGCTCCTGCGCCCGCAGCTGCTCCAGAAGCGTCACGAAGCGATCCGGAAGCGCCTCGGAGGCCATTTCATCGTAGATGCGGCGGAGATTGGCATCGATCAGCGCATCCCGATCGGCGTTGGACTTTCGTTGCGCCATCAGGTTCATTCCAGGTCCGTTCCAATTGTCCGGGCAAGCGTGCCACAAGGCGGTCGGCGCGTCATCGCCGCCGCTGCGCCACCCCGGTCATTTTGCTCGTGGCTGGAACCGAACGCCGCTTTCGCGCGTTGGGTTCCAGTAACCGGAAAAGAAATCGGGATGATCGCATGACGGAACAGCACGAACAGGGCGGGCACATGCAGGCCGGCCGGGCCGATCTCATCGGCGCGGAACTGCCTTACTTGCGGCGCTACGCGCGCGCGCTGACCGGTAGCCAGACCAGCGGCGACCGCTACGCCGCCGCGACGCTGGAGGCCCTTCTCGTGGATCCGGGCCTGTTTGACGAAAGCCTCTCGCCCAAGGCGGCGCTGTTCCGGGCGTTCCACTCGATCTGGCACAGCGCCGGAGCGCCGATGGCCGACGCGGAAACAGGGCTGGCGGCCCACGCCCAGACGCATCTCGCGGCGCTTACCGAAAACACCCGCGAGGCGCTGCTTCTGTCCACGCTGGAGGAGTTCCCGATTGCCGAGGTGGCGCAGATCATGCAGCTGGAAGACCAGGAGGCCGCCGATCTCGTGCGCATCGCCCACGAGGAAATGGCCCAGAGCATCTCGGGAAAGGTGCTGGTGATCGAGGACGAGGCGATTATCGCCATGGATCTGGAGGCGCAGCTATCCGATCTCGGCCACCGGGTGACGGGCGTGGCGCGCACCCGCGACGAGGCGGTGCAACTGGCGCAATCCGAACCGCCGGACCTGATCCTGGCCGATATCCAGCTGGCGGACATGTCCTCCGGCATCGACGCGGTCAACGACATCCTCGCGAAACTCGGGCCCCGGCCGGTGATCTTCGTCACTGCCTTTCCCGAACGGCTGCTGACCGGGGAGCGCCCGGAGCCGGCCTTCCTGATCTCCAAGCCCTATTCCGAGGCGCAACTGCGCTCCTGCGTGAGCCAGGCCATGTTCTTCGCGTCGACGGAGGACCTCAAGGTCTGAGCGGCGCCCGGCGGGGAACCATCCCGGTCGGACGGCGTTGATCCTCCAGATGTGACAACAGCGAAAGGTGACGGAATGGCCAATCAGCAGCGCAGCGCCAACGGGCATGACACGGCGGAACTGTCCGCCCAGATCGAGACATTGAAGAAGGATGTGGGCGCGCTGACCCAGACGCTGGGCGATCTGGCGCGGGAGCGGCGCGACGACCTGTCCGAAGAGGCCCGCGAGCGGATCGACAAGGTCCGCCGCGAGGCAGAGGCGCGGGCACACCAAGCCGGTGTTCGCGCCGCCAAACTGGGCGAGGACGCGCAGGACATGGTGGCCCGCCAGCCGGGCACCGCGCTGGCCATCGCCGCCGGGGTCGGCTTTCTGGTGGGGTTTCTGGGCGCGCGGCGGTAAGATGCTGCGCGTGATCGAGCGCGAAGCGGCCCGCGCGGCGCGACGCACCGCGCTGGGCGCGGGCGCGCTGATCGCGCTTCTGTCCGGGGCGGGTTTTCTGACGCTGGCTGCCTGGCTGGGGCTGGTCCCCATCGTCGGGCCGCTGCAGGCGGCCCTTGTGATCGGGCTGGCGCATGCCGGCATCGGCCTGGTGCTGGCGGCCCTCGCCGCACCGGGCCGGAGCGCCCCGACGCACGAGGCCCGGCAGCCCGCCGGCGAGATTCCCCCGCTGGCGGACGCGTTTATCAGCGGGCTCGAGACCGGCCGCCGCGCACGCTCGGCGCCGCGCCGCTGACTCAACCCGCCCGTCTGCTGATTCAGCCCGTCCGTCTATCGGCGCGTGGCCCCGCCAGCAGCCAGATGATGAAGCCCAGCAACGGCAACAGCAGGACCAGAAGCACCCAGCCCACCTTGGCCCCGGTGCCCGCGCGCGATCCCACGATCGACACGATCGCCCAGACATCGAGCACGAGCACGATCAGCCCGCCGATTCCCGTGACGTCCAACATTGCTCACCTCCGCTTTTCCCGGCGCCCAGACTGCCACAGCAGGGCGCCGGCGAAAACCGGCCCTCCCCCGGAAAGGAAAGAGATGACCCACCGCCTGACCCTGCGACGAATCGAGCCCGTCACCCACGACGTGAACCGCCTCGTTTTCGACCGGCCGGACGGCTACGACTTCACCCCGGGCCAAGCCACGCTGATGCGGCTGGACCGCGACGGCTGGCGCGACGAGGAACGGCCCTTCACCTTCACCAGCCTGCCCGGCGAGGACAGGCTGGAATTCATCATCAAGTCCTATCCCTCGCATGACGGCGTCACGGCGCGGATCGGCGCGCTGGAACCGGGCGACCAGGTGCTCATCGGCGAGCCCTGGGGCGCGATCGAGGACCGTGGCCCGGGCTGCTTCATCGCCGGCGGCGCCGGGATCACCCCCTTCATCGCGATCCTGCGCGCCCGCGCCGCGCGCGAGGGCGATCTCGGCGGTTCGATGCTGATCTTCGCCAACAAGGCAGAGCGCGACATCATCCTGCGGCAGGAATGGCTGAGCCTGCCCGGCCTGAACACGATCCTGACCGTCACCGACGAAGCCACCGACGCCCTGCCCAACCGGCGGGTCGACGGCGATTTCCTCGACGAGGTGGTGGCTGACTGGACGCAGCCCTTCTACGTCTGCGGGCCTCCGCCGATGGTCGAGGACCTCACGCGCACGCTGGAGGCCCGGGGCGTCACGGGCCGGCAGCTCGTCACCGAGGAGGCGTGAACCCGCCGGGCACGTTGCCGGAACGCGCAGTCGACCCTATCTCGACGAAAGGCCGGCGCATCCCGCGCAGCCACATGGGAATTGCCGCGGCCATGACCGGCCAGACCTCCGAGAAGGATGCCCCCTGCGACCCGACCTCCATCGGCGAGGTGCTGGACAGGCTCGACGCGCTGACCAGCCGAAGCGACGTGACCTTGCGCGACGTTCTGGAAAACTTCGGGCGGGCCTCCTTCGTCCCGGCGCTGGTGATACCTGCGTTGCTGGTGGTCTCGCCGCTGTCGGGCATTCCGTTCTTCTCGTCGGTCTGCGGGCTCACGATCGTCTTCGTCACCGCCCAGATGCTCGCCCGGCGCGAGCATATCTGGCTGCCCGACCTGCTCCTGTCGCGCAGCGTCAGCGGCCCGCGCCTGCACGGGGGGTTGCGCCGCATCCATCGGCTGGGCCGCTGGATAGACCGAAACAGCGCCGAGCGGCTCAGCTTCCTGATGCTGCCGCCGATGGTGGGGCTGTTCTACCTGCTCTGCCTGCTGGCCGGCGGCATGATGCCCTTCCTCGAACTGGTGCCCTTCTCGTCCTCGATCCTGGGCTTCTCGGTGCTGCTGATGGCCGCGGGCTTTCTCACCCGCGACGGCATCTTCGCGCTGGCGGGCGCGGTGGTGTTCCTCGTCGCGCCCACGATCCCGCTGGCGATCCTGTCCGGGCTCTAGGCCCGGTCAGATCCACTTGGCCAGCGGCGGCAGGCTCATCAGCACCGCGTTGGCGTCATGCCCGGTGGCCAGACCGAACTTGGTGCCCCGGTCGTAGACCAGGTTGTATTCCGCGTAGAGCCCGCGATGGACAAGCTGGGCCTCCTTGTCGGCCTCGCTCCACGGAGTCTCGCGGCGGCGCTCGACGAGCGGCACATAGGCCGGCAGGAAGGCCCGCCCGATATCCTGCGTCAGCGCGAAATCCGCCTCCCAGTCGCCGGTATTGCGGTCGTCCATGAAGATGCCGCCCACGCCGCGCGCCCGGTGCCGGTGCGGGATGTAGAAATACTCGTCCGCCCAGGCCTTGAGTGCCGGGTAGAGATCGGCGCCATGCGGATCAAGGTGCGCCTTCTGCGTGGTATGGAAATGCGCGGTGTCATCGTCGTATTCGATGCAGGGGTTCAGGTCGGACCCGCCGCCGAACCACCACGCGCCCGGCGTCCAGAACATCCGCGTGTTCATGTGCACCGCCGGCACATGCGGGTTCTGCATATGCGCCACGAGGCTGATGCCGGAGGCCCAGAACCGCGGGTCGCTGTCCATGCCGGGCACGCCGCGCGCCGCCATCGCCTTCTGCGCGGCCTCGCCCAGGGTGCCGTAGACGGTGGAGACATTCACCCCCACCTTCTCGAAGACGCGCCCGCCGCGCATCACGCTCATCAGCCCGCCACCCGCGTCCGAGCCGTCGTCGGAGGCCCGCCGCGTCTCGGTCACCTCGAAACGCCCCGGCGCGTTGTCCGACATCGGGCCCTCCGCCTGCGCGTCCTCCAGCCGCTCGAAGGCGGCGACGATCTCGTCGCGCAACTGGCGGAACCAGGCGCTGGCGCGGCTCTTCTCTTGCTCCATCAGGTCGGTCATCGCGGGTCGTCCTCCGTATCCGCGCAAAGTGGTAGCCGCATTCGGCCCGCTTGACCAGAAGCCGCGATTGCCCCGCGCCGCGCCAGCCGCTAGGCTGCGCCCATGACACGCCCGCTCCTCCTTCTGCTCGCCCTTGCGACGCTGACGGCCTGTTCCGCGCGCGACCTCTGCGTCTCGCGGGCCACGCAGGATCTGCGTGTCATGGAGGGCCTGATCGCCGAGACCCGCGCCACCATCGCACGCGGCTACGCCATCGAGGAGCGCACGGTGCCGGCCGAGGAATTCCGCATCTGCACCGATTCAGAGGGCGACGAGCGCCCCTGCTGGGTCACCGTGCCACGGCTGGAAAGCAAGCCGGTCGCGGTGGACCTGGAGGCCGAGCGGCGCAAGCTCGCCTCCATGCGGGCCAAGCGCGACGCGCTCGCCCGCGAGGCCGAGGCCGCGGTGCAGGCCTGCCGCGCCGCCTATCCCGAGGGCTGATCTCGCCCCTTCTTCCCGGGCCGATACGCCACCGCGGCCGCGGGCCGCCGTCAAACGGCGTTGCGCGCAGCGCGCTCGCTTGTGGCCGACAGGCCCTCAATGCGCCGGGGCGGCCACCGGATCGAGCAGGGTGCGCCCGCCATCCACCGTCATGATCTGCCCGGTGACGAAGCCCGCTCCCTCGGAGGCCAGGAACTGCACCGCCTCGGCCAGTTCGCCCGGCGCGGCGATGCGCGCCAGAGGGGTATGGTCCTCGATATCCTCGCGGTATTCCGCATTCTCCTGCAACGCGCCCTGAAGGCTCGCGGACATGACCGAGCCGAAGGCCACCGCGTTCACCCGGATCCGGTGCGGGGCCAACGCCACCGCCAGCGAGCGGGTCATCTGGTCCAGCGCCGCGGAGGAGACCGAGTAGCCCAGCAAGTCGGGATGGGTCCGCCGCGCGGCGATGGAGGACAGGTTGACGATGGCGCCCACCTGGCCCTCGGATTGTCCCTCGGCCTGCTTGATCATCCGCCGCGCGATGCATTGGCTGAGGCGCAGCGAGATCATCAGGTTCTGCTCCAGCAACTGCTCGACCGAATCGTCCTCCGGATCCAGCGGGTCCGACCGCAGCAGCTGGCGGCAGCCGTTCACCAGGATATCCACCCGGTCGAAACTGTCGATGGTGGCCGACAGCAGGTTGGCCACGGTCAGGCGCTCGCGCAGGTCCCCGGCGAAATACCGGATATTGCCGTCCTCGGCCGCGTCACCCAACTCATGCGCCAGCCGCGCCTCGTCCATGTCCGCGAACATCACGTTGGCGCCCCGGTCGGCGAAATGCCGGCCGATGGCCAGCCCGATCCCGTTGGCCGCACCGGTGACGATGGCGGTCTTGCCTTCGATGGAAAAGGACATCTGTGGTCTCCTGGGATGGGGTCAGCGGGGGGCGCGGCTGCGGGCGCGCGCTTCCAGCAGCTTGAACCGGGCATCGCCGCCGATCTCACGGGTGCCGGTGAAGTGGCGGTCAAGCTCCGCCTCGTAGGGTAAATGGCGGTTGGCGACAAGCCAGAGCGTGCCGCCCGGGCGCAGCACCGCGGCCGCCTGCGCGATGAAGGCGCGGCCCAGCGCGGGGTCGGCCGCCCGGCCGGAATGGAACGGCGGGTTCATCACCACCGCGTCCAGCGGCGCCTCGGGGCGCCAGCGCGTGGCGTCGGCCCAATGGAACCGGGCGCGCGGGTCGGTCACGTTCTCGCAGGCGCATTCCAGCGCGATCCGGTCGGCCTCGACCAACTCCAGCCGCACCAGTTTCGGGCAGCGCGCCAGCAGTCGCGCCGCAAGATAGCCCCAGCCCGCGCCCATGTCGGCCACGTTGCCTGCAAGGCCCGCCGGCACCGCCTCGGCCAGAAGGCGCGAGCCCGGGTCGATCCCGTCGGCCGAGAACACACCCGGCGCGGTGACGAAACCCTCCGCGATTCGCAGCCGTTCCGGGGCGCGCCAGCCGGCCAACGCCGCATCGGCGGCGAACCAGTAGATCTTGCCATGGGCCTTGGAAATCGGCCCCTCCACCGGCACCCGCCCGCGCAGGTCGCGCAGGATCGAATCGGCGCCGTCGGTCTTCTGCCCGTCCACCACCACCGGCCCGCCGGGCGTCACCGCCGCCTCGGCCCGGGCGAGCAGGTCGCGCGCCTGCGCCTTGGCGCGCGGCAGGAACACCACCGCGGCGGCGGCCGTCCCCTCCAGCACGGGCGCGCACTCGTAACCGGCGGCGGCGAAGGCGTCGTGATCGGGTTTCAGCGGAGTGACGACGCGCACCCGCGCGCGCGGCAGGGCCGACAGGTCCGTTCCGGCGCGCGGCATCAGCACGGCGATGGGGCCATCGGGGGGAAGAACCAGCCCTCCGCCCTCAAGCGCCAGGCTCAATCGCGGAAGGGACATGGAGTCCGCCTATTCCTTTTCCATCGTGCATTGCAGCGGATGCTGGTGACGGCGGGCGAAATCCATCACCTGCGCCACCTTGGTCTCGGCGATCTCGTGGCTGAACACACCCACGACGGCGACACCCTTCTTGTGCACGGTCAGCATGATCTCGAAAGCCTGCGCATGGGTCATTCCGAAGAACCGCTCCAGCACATGCACGACGAATTCCATCGGCGTGTAGTCGTCATTCAGCAGCAGCACCTTGTAGAGCGGCGGCCGCTTGGTGCGCGGCTTGGACTCCACCACGACGTTGGAATCCGTGCCGCCCCCCTCGGGGCGGTCGGACATGCGCCACGCGGACATCGCTGTCCGATGCATCGGGAAATGTTGGTTCAGGCTCATCAGCCCGCATATATAACTTGTCATGCCCGTGAGAAAAGAGGGGCTGGACACGCATGGCACAAAAGCTCGTCACCATCGGCTTCGATGCCGATGACACGCTGTGGCACAACGAGCGGATGTTCCGCCTGACGCAGGCGCGTTTCGCCGAGCTGCTGGCCAGCCACGCCGAGGCAGACGAGCTGCATCTGCGCCTGCTGGAAGCGGAGCGGCGCAATATCGGGCGCTACGGCTTCGGGGTGAAGGGTTTCGTGCTGTCGATGATCGAGACAGCAATCGAGGTGACAGAGCAGCGCGTGCCCGCTTCGGTGATCTCCGAGCTGATCGCGGCGGGACAGGACATGCTGGCGCACCCGATCGAACTGTTGCCCCACGCCCGCGACGCGGTGGAGGCCCTGGCGGGCGCCCATCGGCTGGTGCTCATCACCAAGGGCGATCTGCTGGACCAGGAACGCAAGCTGGCCCAGTCGGGCCTGGGCGATCTGTTCGACGCGGTCGAGATCGTCTCGGACAAGACGCCCGGGGTCTATGCCCGGTGCTTTGCCACCCATGGCGCGGGCCCCGAGTCGGCGATGATGGTCGGGAATTCGCTGCGGTCGGACGTGTTGCCGGCCATCGCGGCGGGCGGCTGGGGCGTGCATGTGCCGTATGAAGTGACCTGGGAACTGGAGCACGCCCCGGCGCCACGCGACGCGCCGCGCTTTCGCGAGTTGAGACATCTGGGCGACCTGCCCGCCGTGGTGGCGGAAATCGGCTGAACAGGGCCGCCACATTGGCGCCACAATCGCCGTTCTTGGGGCCTCTTCGCGTCAAACCGCTAGATGTGGAAAAAGCGCTGCGACGAAAAGTCGAATAATCATTAATAATGAAAGCTTTATTCGACGCTCCTCCCGTGCTAATTTATACCAAAATTACAACGTGCCAGCCGGAAAACCGGCGGCAAGAGGCAGAAAGAGGCAGAGACAGTGAAGGTTCGGCAATGGCAGCCGGCCCGTATGGGCCTGTATCTTCTCACGTTTGTCTGGTTTCTTCTCGTCGTCCCGCACAGCGTGGCGGCGGCCCCTTACGCCGCCATGGTCATGGATGCCCGGTCGGGCGAGGTCCTGCACGCCCGCAATGCCGACACGCGCCTGCACCCCGCATCGCTGACCAAGATGATGACGCTCTACATCGTGTTCGAGGCGGTGGAGAACGGCGAGATCGGGCTTGATGACTTGGTGCGCGTCTCGCGCGCCGCGGCGGCAGAACCGCCCTCCAAGCTGGGCCTGCGCCCAGGCCAGCAGATCAAGCTGCGTTACCTGATTCGTGCGGCGGCGGTGAAATCGGCCAATGACGCGGCCACCGCCCTGGCCGAGGCCATCGAGGGATCCGAGGCGGCCTTTGCCCGCCGGATGAACCGCACCGCCAAGGCGCTGGGCATGACCCGCACCACCTTCAAGAACGCCCACGGCCTGACGGAGAGCGGGCACATGTCCACGGCGCGCGACATGACGATCCTCGGGCGCCACCTGCACTACGACTATCCACAATACTACAACCTGTTCTCGCGCCGCAACGCGGATGCGGGAATCAAGACGGTGCCCAACACCAACCGGCGGCTGCTCGACGCCTATGCCGGCGCGGACGGGATCAAGACGGGCTATACCCGCGCGGCGGGCTTCAACCTGGTGGCCTCGGCCCGGCGCGGCAACGAACGGGTGATCGCCACGGTGTTCGGGGGCCGATCCTCTGCCTGGCGCAACGAGCGCGTGGCCGAACTCATGGATATCGGCTTCAGCCGCGCGCCCTCGCGCGTCGCCGTGAACATGCCCGATCGACCGACCTACCAGGGCAGTCTGGAGACCGCCGCCAAGGTCGTGCGGGTCTCGGGCGCCGTCGCGCGGTCTTTGCGGCCACAGGCGCGGCCGGGCTCGATCGGGTCCACGGTGCCGGTTGCGGTGGCCGTGGCCGAAACCGTGGCCGCGACATTCGCGGCGGCGCAGGCTCCGGCAGAGGGCGCGGCGGCCGTCCCCGCGCCCGAAGAACTCAGCCTGAAACCGGCGATGCGCCCCGAGCAGATCGTTCATGCCAGCCTGCAGGAGGACGAACCGGAGGTGCCCGAGGTGGTCACCCGGCTGTCGACCAGCGGCGAGCGGCACTGGGGCATCAACGTGGGACGCTACCCCAGCCGCTACAGCGCCGAGAAGGTGCTGCTGAAGACCGCCCTGTCCGAGATGAGCACGCTGGATGGCAGCCTGCGCAATGTGGTGCGCCGCAGCGGCGGGTTCGACGCGAATTTCATGGGCCTCACGCGCGAGGTGGCCGATCTCGCCTGCCGCAGGCTCCAGGCGCGCAACGTCACCTGCTTCATGATCGGTCCGAGTTGAGCGGACCCCTCCGACGGACAGGAGACAAGGCGCCCGGCGATGGCCGGGCGCCTTTTTCGCATGTGGGGGTTGGGGAAGACGGGGAGTGATGGCCTGGGCAAAACGAGTTGCAGCCCGATGCAACCGCCTCTGGAGCCTGCGTGAATTTGCCACGACATCAGCCGCGAACCTTGATGATGTGTTGGCCCGCGCCCGATGAAGACCGCCGTCAGAAATGGCCGATCGTCAATAATGCTTGACCGAATCAGCCCCTCAAGCAAGCGTGGTTGCTGTTTGCACACAAACAACAGGGAGCAAGCCATGGCAGATCCGAAGAGGAGTGCCGTCATTCTCGTGGATATGGCGCACGAGTTTATCGAACCGGGGAATTTCATCGCGGATGCGGGCGGCCCGGACTACCAGGCCCGCGCGAAAGCAATCATTCCCCCGATGCAAGGACTGCTGGAGGGCGCGCGGAAAGCCGGCGCGCTGGTCGTCTACTCGACGGACGCGCATACGCCGGATGACCTCGAGATGAGAAAGTGGCCGCCACACTCGATGAAGGGCACCAAGTCGGCCGAGATCGTGCCCGAACTGGCAATGCAGCCCGGCGACCTCAACATGCCGAAAACCACGTATAGTGGATTCCAGTGCTCCGATATGGAGAGCCTTCTTCGTTCCAAGGGGATCGACACGCTCTACATAACCGGCCTGCACACGGACTGTTGCTGCAGACATACATCCGGGGACGCGTTCCAGAAAGGCTTCAATCTGGTCTGGGTCACGGACTGTTTGCAGGCGTTCACCCAGGAGGGTCACGAGAGCGGCCTGGAGTATTTCAAGACCTGGTATGCGACGGACCCGGAGAACCAGTTCCTCACGGCAAGCGAGGTGGTGGCGCAATGGGACGACGCCAGCGCATCCGCTACGGCCGCTTGATGCAAGGATCTTCCGTGGCGTGAGCGCGAAGCCGGGGCGACGCGCCCCGGCTTTTTCCTTGCAGCACACGGACCGGACATCTCGTCTCATTTCCGCGGCATGGCTTCCCGCCCGCTCGCGGTGTGGTTCGGGCCCATCGCCGCGGGCTGGCCCGCCGCCCCGTTCCTCACGGGGAAATGCTCATCGGCCCTGCCGGCGCTCTGCGCGCGGCACCGCGCCGCAAGCACCGACACGCGCCCGCTCACGGCTTGGGGTGGTCGTCATACTCGTCGCTGAGGATACGCCGCGCGTCGCCCTCCGGGTCGTCATATTGCCGCGATTTCACCGAGTAGACGAACGCCGCCAGCCCGATCCCGCCCAGGATCAGCGAAATGGGGATGAGATAGGCGAGGATGTTCATGTCCGTCCCTTCAGCCGCAACGCGTTCAGCGAAACCGTGATCGACGAAATCGACATCGCCAGCGCCGCCACCAGCGGCGTGGCCAACCCGATCACCGCGATCGGCACCGCGATCACGTTGTAAAGCGTGGCCAGCTGGAAATTCTCGTTGATCCGCCTGGTGGCCGAGCCCGCCACCGCGATGGCATCGGCGATCGGCGCGAGGTTGCCGCCCAAGAGCACGATGTCGGAAGCCACCCGCGCCGCATCCAGCGCCGAGGCGGGCGAGATCGACACATGCGCCGCCGCCAGGGCCGCGGTGTCGTTCAGCCCGTCGCCCACCATCAGCACATGGGCGCCGCCTTCCGTCAGCTCCGCCACGCGCGCGGCCTTGCCTTCCGGGCGCATCTCGGCCTGCCATTCGTCGATGCCCAGCCGCCCGGCCAGCGCGCTCACCGCGCCGGGGCTGTCACCCGAAAGCAGCAGGATGCGCCGCCCGTCCGCACGCAGCGCCTCCACCGCGTCCTCGGCGCCCTCGCGCAGCCGGTCGGTGAAGGTGAAGGCGGCAGGCGTCTCGCCCTCCACCGCCAGCCAGGCGGCGGTCACGTCCAGCGCGCCGGCCCCGACCCAGGCGGCGCGACCCAGCCGCACGCGGCGTCCGTGCCACTGCCCCTCGGTGCCATGCCCCGGCACCTCGGTCAGCTCCGTGACGGTGGCGGGCTTGATCCCCGCCGCACGGGCGGCCTCGGCGACCGCACGGCTCAACGGATGGGCCGAGCCTTCGGCGAGCGCAAGCGCGATCTCCAAGTCGCGCCGGGCGTGTTCGCCCAGGTTGGTCAGCTCCGGGGTGCCGGCGGTGAGCGTGCCGGTCTTGTCGAACACCACGGTATCGACCTGCGCCAGACGCTCCAGCGCCGTGGCGTCCTTGATGAGCAGGCCCTTGCGGAACAGCCGGCCGGAGGCGGCGGTGGTCACCGCGGGCACGGCAAGGCCCAGCGCGCAGGGGCAGGTGATGATCAGCACGGCGGCGGCGATGTTCAGCGACACCCGCATGTCGCCCGACCACAGGAGCCAGCCCGCAAAGCTCAGCGCCGAGAGGATATGCACCCCCGGCGCGTAGAGCTTCGCCGCCTTGTCGGCCAGCGAGGTGTAGCGCGAGCGGCCGGATTCGGCCACGGCCACCAGCTCGGCCAGCCGGTGCAGCGAGCTGTCCTCGCCCACTGCCGTGGCGCGGATGGTCAGCGGGCCGGTCAGGTTCATCTCGCCCGCGCTCACGCCCATGCCCTCGTCCGCGTATACCGGCAGCGTCTCGCCGGTGAGCAGCGAGCGGTCCAGTTCCGACCGGCCCGCGACGATCTCGCCGTCCACCGGCATCCGGCCGCCCGGGCGCACCAGCACCAGGTCGCCCACGGCAAGCTCGGAGACAGCCACCTGTTCCTCGGCGCCATCGCGCAGCCTGGTGGCGCGGGGCACCTCCAGCGCCGTCAGTTCCTCGGCGGCGGAGCGGGCGATCGCGCGGGTGCGGTAATCCAGGTAGCGGCCCGCCAGCAGGAAGAAGGTCAGCGCCAGCGCCGCGTCGAAATAGGCGTGCTTGCCCGACAGCGAGGTCTCCCACAGCGAGGTGACCAGCGCCAGCGCGATCGCCAATGCGATCGGCACGTCCATGTTGAGCCGCCCGACCCGCAATGCCGCCCAAGCATTGACGAAAAAGGGTTTGCCCGAAAAAGCGATGGTGGGCAGGGCGATGGCGGCGGAAATCCAGTGGAACAGGTCGCGCGTGGGGCCTTCGGCCCCGGACCAGACCGCGATGGACAACAGCATCACGTTCATCGAGGCGAAGCCCGCCACCGCCAGCCGCATCAGCAGGTCGCGGCCCGCACGGTCGATCTCGGTGGCGCGCAGCGTGCCGGTATCCAGCTCGTGCGCCTCGTAGCCCAGGCCGTCCAGCACATCGATGAGCTCGTCCGCGGTGATCCCGGGGGCGGCCTCCACCGTGGCGCGCTTGAGTGTCAGGTTCACCCGGGCCGAATGGACACCGGGATGCGCGGCCAGCCCTTTCTCCACCGTGGAGATGCAGCCGGCGCAATGCATCGTGGGCAGCGACAGCGCAATCCGCGCGTCCTGTTGGGGAGCACGGGCGGCGAGGTCTTCCGCGGAAGGCGCGGCGGCACAGGCCGGACAGGCAGAGACTCGCGGCACGACGGCGCCCATCGGATCAGCCCTTCACGTAAAGTTCGATGCGTTGCTCGAACGGCGTGCCATCGAGCGATTGCGCGGTCATGCGCAGGTTCCAGTAGCCCGGCGCCAGATCGGCGACGGCGACATAGGCGCGCCCGTCGAAGGCGAAATCGGGGATGAAATCATCCTTCACGTGGGTGGCACGGCCCAGCGTGGTATCCAGGTTACCGACTTGCACGGGGCGGCCCGCCTCGTCGCGTATCGAGAGAACCACCCGCCCCTCCTCGGCGCGGGCCTCAACCTGCCAACCCAGCGCCTCTTGCGAAGCGCGCCGGGCATCGAAGCTCTGGCTGGCGATATAGGAGTTCTTCACCTCCAACCCCGGAAAGGTGGAAACCGCGTTCCAGGCCATCGCCAGGTTCACCGAGATGATGATCCCGAAGGCCCCGCCAAAGATCGCCAGCGCGTGCCAACCGGTGAATTTCCGCTCTTTGCTCATCAGTTCGCCTTCCCGTTGAAGATGGTGTCGTAATGGGCCCGCTCGCCATTTGTCAGGTCCTCGACCCAGAAGCGGAACTCGGTTCGTTCGCTGTCGGCTGGGAGCGAATCCGGCGGCGCGATGACGTAGACCCGTTGCAGAAGGGTTTCGTTCGCGGGCGCGGTGACCGACTGGTAGGGGGTGCCTTCCAGTTGCACCCGCAAGGTGGGATCGCCCGCCAGCGTGATGCGGAACAGGCGATCGTCACCATGCTTGTTCAGCAAGCGCACATCGTAGGTGTTGCGGATCGAGCCGTCGGACAAGGTCACGAAGGTCGGGTTACGCACCGGGGCCACCGTCATCTCGACTTCAGGCCGGATGAACAGCGCAAAGACCAGCCCGGCACCCACCAGCAACCACAGCACGGTATAGAGGATGGTGCGCGGGCGGAAGACGTGCTTCCAGATCGGGCGGGGCGGCTCGCCCGCCCGCTCGTTGCTTTCGTCCGACAGGGCGATGTAGTCGATCAGCCCGCGCGGCTTGCCGATCTTCTCCATCACGTCGTCGCAGGCATCGATGCACAGCGCGCAGGTGATGCATTCGAGCTGCTGCCCGTCGCGGATGTCGATCCCCACGGGGCAGACATTCACGCAGGCCATGCAGTCGATGCAATCGCCCAGCTCCTCGGTGCCCTCGGCCTTGCGATGCTTGCCGCGCGGCTCGCCCCGCCATTCGCGATAGGCCACCGTCAGCGTTTCCTCGTCCATCATGGCGGCCTGGATGCGCGGCCAGGGGCAGGCGTAAATGCAGATCTGCTCGCGCGCGAACCCGCCGAAGGCGAAGGTGGTGCCGGTCAGGATGGCGATGGTGGTATAGGCGGCCGGGTGCGCATCGAGCGTGAACAGGTCGCGCAGCAGCGTGGGCGCATCGGTGAAGTAGAAAACCCAGGCCCCGCCCGTGGCCAACGCGATCAACAGCCAGCTCGTCCATTTCGTCAGGCGCAGCCGGGCCTTGCGGAAATCCATCTTCTTCTGGCGGTGCAGGCGCAGGCGTGCGTTGCGGTCACCTTCGATCCATCGCTCCACGAGGATGAACAGGTCGGTCCACACGGTCTGCGGGCAGGCATAGCCGCACCAGACCCGGCCCAGCGCCGAGGTGAACAGGAACAGCCCCAGCCCCGCCATGATCAGCAGGCCCGCCACGAAGTAGAATTCATGCGGCCAGATCTCGATCCAGAAAAAGAAGAACCGTCGGTTCGCAAGGTCCACCAGAACCGCCTGGTCGGGCAGGTTCGGGCCCCGGTCCCACCGCAGCCACGGCGTGACGTAGTAGATCCCGAGGGTCACGATCATGATGACCCATTTGAGATTGCGGAACTTGCCCGAGACGCGGCGCGGAAAGATGGGTTCACGTGCGGCGTAGAGGCTCGGGGGGTCCTGATCGGTGGTACTCACGGAATCACTCCGGCTGAGGGTCTGCCTTGAGTCTGTTTCTTTCAGCGCGGGCCGTCGCGGGCTTTGACCTGCATCAAAACTGAATCTTGTATTCACCTATTTCGGCTGCGACGCGGCCTGACGCCGCAGCCAGGCCACGAAGGCGCGCGCCTGCGGGCGCAGCACGCCGGCGCGCGTCACAATCCAGTATGCGGTGTCCTGCGGCTCTTCGAAGAGCAGCCGGAGCCGCCCCGCCGCGATGTCGTGCCGCACCCAGTCGATCACCGTGACGGCGACGCCGTAGCCGTCGCGCACGCCGTCCAGCAGCAGGTTGCCCGGCACCTGGACAAGGCCGCGGGTGCGCCCCGCGGTGACGCCGCGCTGGCGCAGCCAGTCGCTGGCCTCGGTGGTGCCATATTCCTGCACCCAGGGCAGATCCAGCAGATCGGCCGGGTCGGCGATGGTCCGCGCGCCCACCAGCCCGGGCGCCGCAACCACCACCAGCTGCCCCGCCATCAGCCGTTCCGCCTCCAGCCCCGGCCAGTGCCCCGTGCCGTGGCGCAGCGCCACGTCGATCCCGCCCGGCTCCATCGGCACGAGGTGCGGTGTCGGGTTCAGCATCACGTCGATCTCGGGATGACGGGCGCGGAAATCCGCAAGCCGCGGCATCAGCCAGTGAGACGCGAAGCTGGGCGTGCAGGTGACTTGCAAGGGCCGGCCGGCATCGGCGCCGGTGATCTCTTCCACCGCGCGGCCGATCCCGCCGAAACCGTGGGTCGTGGCCTCGGCCAGGCGCTGGCCCTCGCGGGTGAAGGCGAGGCTGCGGCCGCCGCGCTGGAACAGGGCCACGCCCAGATGCGCCTCCAGCGCTCGAAGCTGCTGGCTGATCGCCGCATGGCTGACATTGAGCGCCGCGCCCGCCCGCGCGACGGATCCCGTCTCGGCATAGGCGGCAAAGGCGCGCAACGCGCCGAGCGGGGGCATGTTCAGCCAGTCCATATGTCACCATGGCTTACATCAGACATATTTTCCAGAGTCGCGTCGAAGCCGCTCGCCACCCATAAGAAAAGGGCCAACCCGAAAACAGGAGGTCCCAACCATGCTGAACATCTACGCCAGATCTTTCATGACCGCCACGCGGAGCCCCTGCCTCCGCCTGCGCGATGCGCCTGCCGAAACGCCGCGGCGGAGATGGGTCGCTCCGCTCCACCGGCTGCGGGAGGGCCGTTGCATCGATCCGCGAGACCTGTAGAAAAGATTGGCGCCGGCCCCCCGGGAAACGCGCGAACAGGACGGGGAACCGGCGCCTACACCCCGCGGCGATCACTCGCCGCGGGTATCTCGTTTCCGCGATTACTCTGGCATGGCTTCGCCACCGCCGAGCTGGTGGACATAGGTGGCCACCGCGCGGATCTCGAACTCCTCCAGACGTGTCGTCCAGGGCGGCATCACCCCGAAGCGGCTGTAAGTCACCGTCTCGTGCAGCGTGTCGTAATCGCCGCCATAGAGCCAGATCGCGTCGGCCAGGTTCGGCGCGCCCTGGAAGCGGTCGCCCTCACCCTCTTCGCCGTGGCAGGAGGCGCAGTTATACTCGTACACCTCGGCCCCGGCCTGTGCCGCGGCGGCATCCACCGGATCGCTGCCGGACAGCACCATGACGTGGTTCACGACCTGGTCGATCTCTTCTTCCGAGAGGATCTCGCCGAAGGCAGGCATCTCCGACCAGCGCGCCGACGGGTCATCCTCGTTGCGGATGCCATGGGCGACGGTGGAGTGGATGTCCTCGATCGTGCCGCCCCAGAGCCAGTCGTCGTCCAGCAGGTTCGGATAGCCCGCCGCCTGCACCCCGGCCGCGCCGGAGCCGTGGCACTGGGCGCACCAGGTCTTGAACACCGCGTCACCGGCCTGCACCGCATAGGTGCGCAGATCGGGTTCGTCGAGGATCGCCGGCAGTTCGACCGAGGCGAGGCGCTCGTTGAGCTCGGCATTGCGGCCCGCGAATTCCTGGATTTCCTTTTCCACCTCGGCACGGCTGGAATAGCCCAAGAGCCCCGGTGTCGCCTGCTTGATGCCCGGCCAGGCCGGATAGGCGATCGTGTAGCCGATGCCCCAGATGATCGTGGCGTAGAACACCCACAGCCACCAGCGCGGAAGCGGGTTGTTGAACTCCTCGATGCCGTCCCAGGAGTGGCCGGTGGTTTCCGGATCACCCTTGCGGGTCGTCGGTCGCTTGCTCATGTCCGCGCCTCCTTGTCTTCGGCGGGTTTGTCCTCGTGCCGGAAGGGGATGTTCTTGATGTCCTCGTGGACCTTGTTGCGGCTGGGCAGCAGCACCCAGATCACCATCCCCACGAAGAACACGAACATCGCCAGAAGTCCCCAACTGTCGGCCAGTGCTCTCAGAAAGGTATATTCTTCCATGTCGTCCTCCTCACCGGCTCGGGTCAGGCGTGAAGGTGGAGAAATCCACCAGCGTGCCGAGCATCTGAAGGTACGCGATCAGCGCGTCCGCCTCGGAAACGCCCGGCTGCCCGTCGAAGTTGCGCACCTGCGCACCCGGATACCGCTCCAGCAGCCCGTCGGTATCGCCCAGGGGATCGATCTGCGTCGTGAAATCCGCGCGGGCGTTCTCGATCATCTCGTCGGAATAGGGCACGCCGAGAAAGCGGTGGGTCTCCATCAGGTCGGCAACGTATTCGCCGTCGAGCATGGTGCGTTCCAGGTAGCCGTATTTGGGCATCACCGATTCCGGCACCACCGATTGCGGGTCGCGCAGGTGATCGACGTGCCATTCGTCCGAGTAGCGGCCGCCGACGCGGGCAAGGTCGGGCCCCGTCCGCTTGGAGCCCCACTGGAACGGATGGTCGTACATCGACTCCGCCGCCAGGCTGTAATGGCCGTAGCGTTCCACCTCGTCGCGCATCGGCCGGATCATCTGGCTGTGGCAAACATAGCAGCCTTCACGCACGTAGATGTCGCGCCCGGTCAGCTCCAGCGGGGAGTAGGGGCGCATGCCCTCCACTTCCTCGATGGTGTTCTCCAGGTAGAACAGCGGCACGATCTGCACCAGGCCACCCACGGTCACGACCAGAAAGCTGAAGATCAGCAGAAGGGTCGCATTGGTCTCGAGGATCTTGTGCTTGTCGAGAATTGCCATTGTCGATCCCTCCTTATTCGGCCGGGGTGGCATGAGCGGCCGCCGCCTTCGCCTCGATGGCGGGGCTGCGGCGGACGGTCATCCACAGGTTGTAGCACATGATGATTCCGCCGGTGAGGTAGAGCACCCCGCCCAGCCCGCGCACCACGTACATCGGGAACTTGGCGGCCACGGTGTCGGCGAAGCTGTTCACCAGGAAGCCGTTGGCATCCACTTCACGCCACATCAGGCCTTCCATGATACCGGTGACCCACATCGAGGCGGCGTAGAGCACGATGCCGATCGTGGCGAGCCAGAAGTGCCAGGACACGAGCGAGAGCGAGTAGAGCCGCTCGCGGTTCCACAGTTTCGGCACCAGGAAGTAGAGCGCGCCGAAGGTGATCATGCCGTTCCAGCCAAGGGCGCCGGAATGCACGTGGCCGATCGTCCAGTCGGTGTAGTGCGACAGCGAGTTGACCGCCTTGATGGACATCATCGGGCCTTCGAAGGTGGACATGCCGTAGAAGCCCACCGAGATCACCATCATCCGGATGATCGGGTCGGTGCGCAGCTTGTCCCAGGCGCCCGAGAGCGTCATCAGGCCGTTGATCATGCCACCCCAGGACGGCATCCACAGCACGATCGAGAACACCATGCCCAGCGTCGAGGCCCAGTCGGGCAGCGCGGTGTAGTGCAAATGGTGCGGGCCGGCCCAGATATAGATGAAGATCAGCGCCCAGAAGTGGATGATCGACAGCTTGTAGGAGAACACGGGGCGTTCGGCCTGTTTCGGGATGAAGTAATACATCATCCCCAGGAAGCCCGCGGTCAGGAAGAAGCCCACCGCGTTGTGGCCGTACCACCACTGCACCATCGCGTCCTGCACGCCCGAGAAGACCTGCACCGACTTCGAGCCCCAGATCGAGACCGGAATCGACAGGTTGTTGAACACATGCAGCATGGCCACGGTGACGATGAAGCTGAGATAGAACCAGTTCGCCACATAGATGTGGGGTTCCTTGCGCTTGATGATCGTGCCCAGGAACACGGCCAGGTAGACCAGCCAGACGATGGTCAGCCAGAGATCCACATACCATTCGGGCTCGGCATATTCCTTGGACTGGGTCGCGCCCAGAAGGTAGCCGGAGGCCGCCAGCACGATGAACAGCTGGTAGCCCCAGAACACGAACCAGCCCGCGTTGCCGCCCCACAGCCGCGCCGCGGATGTCCGCTGGACAACGTAGAACGAGGTCGCGATCAGCGCGTTGCCCCCGAAGGCGAAGATCACCGCCGAGGTATGCAGGGGGCGCAGTCGTCCGAAGTTGGCATAGCCCTGGGCCCAGTCGAAGTTGAGTCCGGGAAAGGCAAGCTGAAAGGCAATGAAGGTTCCGACGAGAAAGCCGACAACGCCCCAGAAGGCAGTGGCGATCACCCCGGCGCGCACGACACCATCCATGTAACTTTTCGACAGATCGACGGCCGGCACCGGTTCATCGGTACGCCGAAGGGTCCAGAGAAACATACCGCCTGCCACCAGCATGATGATGATGGCATGGACCATATAAGCGGCGTCGCGTGCGTAATTGGTCGCGATCATCGCGAAGAGCGTGATCAGACCAAGCACTATCAGCTTGATATAATTCGACATTGCGCGTCCCTTCGTCGAGCCCCAGTGCGATTCGAGCCGCACGCGGACGGATTCTGACTGGTCGCTTGATGCGGGTACGGCGCTGAAGATACCTTGATCTGCGTCAAAGCCCCGGCGCTTCGCGGTTGATGCGCATCAAGGCGGACCCGGAATCGTGGCCCTAGCGTTACCCCAATGAAATCGAACGGAGGGCGTTATGGCCTACAAGACAATCATGACGGTTGTGACAGACCCGAAGCCGGCGGCGTGCTCGCTGGAACAGGGGATAACCTTGGCCGAGGCGATGGACGCGCATCTGGAAGTGCTCTGCATGGGCGTCGATCGGACGCAGACCGGCTACTACTATGCCGGGGCGAATGCGATGATCCTTCAGGAGACGATCAACCGCGCCAACAACGAGGCCAAGGAAACCGCCGAGACGGTGCGCGCCCGGCTGGGCAAGACCGACATCCGCTGGAACGTGGAAACCGGCGTGGCGCAGCTTGCCGATATCGGCCGCAACGTCGCCGCGCACGGGCGTTTTACCGATCTGGTGGTGCTGCCCCGGCCTTACGGCAATGGCCGCGGCGCCGAACTCGAGCCGGTGATCGAGGGCGCGCTCTTCGACGGGCGGGTGCCGGTGATCGTGGCGGCCGAGGACCGCGCGCCGATGACGCAGCCCAACCGCGTGATGATCGGCTGGGACGAGAGCACCGAGGCGCTGAGCGCCGCGCGCGCCGCGCTTCCGCTGCTCGTGGAGGCCGCGGCCGTGCATGTCGTGGTGGTGGATCCGCCCGCCCACGGGCCGAACCGATCGGATCCGGGCGGGCTGCTGTCGCAATTTTTGGCGCGTCACGGCGTCAAGGTCGAGATCGACGTGCTGTCCAAGACCATGCCCCGTGTTTCGGACGTGCTGATGCGCCATGCCGGCGACATGGATGCCGACATGATCGTGATGGGTGCCTATGGCCACTCGCGCTTCCGCGAGGCGATCCTTGGCGGCGCCACGCGCAACATGCTGGAACACGCGACACTGCCCCTGTTCATGGCGCATTGAACACGATCGGGCCGGCGCGTCACCGCGCCGGCCCGATCGTTTCCGCAAGCCCCGCCGGGAGCGTCAGGCCAGCAGGCCGCCATCGCTGTCGTCGCCAGCCTCTTCCAGCAGGCGCGAGAAATCCGGGACGGTGACGTGGCGTTTGCCCTGAAGCACGATCACCCCGTCGCGCTTGAGCGCCGAGATCTGGCGGCTCACCGTTTCCAGCGTCAGGCCCAGGTAGTCGGCCATGGCCTCGCGCGTGAGGGGCAGGTCGAACATCAGCGGGCCCTGCTTGCCGCTGAGGTGAAGCGCCGCATCGCGCCGCGCGATGATCGCCATGAGCGAGGCGATCTTTTCGCGTGCGGTCTTGCGACCCAGCACCAGCATCCATTCCCGCGCGGCATCAAGCTCGTCCAGCGTCATCTCCAGAAGTCGCTGGGCGATATGCGGCGTGCGCTCCATCATCGATTCGAAGGGGCGCTTGCGGAAACAGCACATCACCAGGTCCGTCGTGGCGACCACGTCGTAAGCAGCGCCCTCGCGGCCCGGCCGTCCGACGAAATCGCTCGGAAGCAGAAGGCCCACCATCTGGGTGCGCCCGTCCTCCATGGTCTGGCTGAGCGTGGCGATGCCCGAGACGACGGATCCCACGAAATCCATCCTGTCACCGGACCAGATCACGGTCTGCCCGGCCTCGAAGCTGCGATAGTACTTTATTTCTTCCAGAAGGACGATCTCATCCGAGTCGCATCGCGCGCATACGGCGCGATGGCGAATCGGGCAATCCGCGCATTCCTGGGAAATCGGGCTGGCTGAATCTTTCAACATGTCTTCTTTCGCGAGTTTGATCTGCATCAAGGCTTACACCCCGGCCCCTGTCTAATTCTACTGACATGGTCACTCGAACACAACTTTCAAAGCTGGGATTGTTCGACGCGAAAGTGCCGCGCTACACCAGCTATCCCACCGCGCCGCATTTTGCCGGTGGGGTCGGGCCGTCCCGGTTCGCTGATTGGATCGGGTCAGTGCCGGAAAATGGCGAAATATCGCTCTACGTCCACGTGCCCTTCTGCCGCAGGCTCTGCTGGTTCTGCGCCTGCCGGACTCAGGGCACTCAAAGCGACAAGCCGGTGGCCGCCTATCTCGAGGTGCTCAAGACCGAATTGCAGCTGCTGGCCCGGCACCTGCCCGCGGGAGTGCGCCTGTCCAGGCTGCATTGGGGCGGCGGCACGCCCACGCTCCTGTCGCCGGGCATGATGACCGAACTCGCCGGCGCGATCGCCGAGGTCGCGGATTTCGGCGACGCCTACGAATTCTCGGTCGAGATCGACCCGAACGAGATCGACGGGCCGCGTCTCGATGCGCTGGCCGCGGCGGGCATGAACCGCGCCTCGATCGGGGTGCAGGATTTCGACCCCGACATCCAGAGCACGATCGGCCGGATCCAGGGCTTCGACATCACCCGCGACGCGGTGGACGAGATCCGCGCCCGTGGGGTGCGGAGCCTCAATGCCGACATCCTCTACGGGCTGCCGCACCAGACCCGCGCGCGGATCACCGAAAGCGTGCAGAAGCTCCTGTCGCTCTCGCCAGACCGGGTGGCGCTCTACGGCTATGCGCATGTGCCCTGGATGGCAAAGCGCCAGCAGATGATCCCGTCGGACGCGCTGCCCACGCCCGAGGAACGGCTGGACCTGTTCGACACCGCCCGGCGTCTCTTCATGTGGGACAATTACGCCGAGATCGGGATCGACCATTTCGCCACCCACGAAGACGGGCTGGCCCGCGCGCTCAAGGCGGGAACGCTGCGGCGGAACTTCCAGGGCTATACCGACGATACGTCGGAGGTGCTGATCGGGGTGGGCGCCTCCTCGATCTCGCGCTTCCCGCAGGGCTACGCGCAGAACGCGCCGGCCACTTCGGCGCATGCGGCGGCGATCCGGGAGGGGCAATTCTCCACCTCGCGCGGCCACGCCTTCAGCGACGAGGACCGCCTGCGCGGGCGGATCATCGAGGCGCTGATGTGCGATTTCCACGTCGATGCGCAGGAATTGCGCGAGGAGTACGGCGTCAGCGCCGCGCGCGTGGCCGATCTCTTCGCGCAGGCGGACAAGGCTTTCCCCGGCATGCTGGAAATCAGCGCGGGGGGCCTGTCGATCCTGCACGAGGCGCGGCCATTGACGCGGATGATCGCGCGGATCTTCGACGCCTACGAGCTCAGCAAGGCGGGGCACTCCTCGGCGATCTGACGGGCGCCTCCCGGTTCCTCGCCCTCGGGCGCGGGCGCCTCGCGAAGAGGGGGCCCGCACGGGACCGATGAGCGCCCCGGAGCCGCCAGGATGCGAATCGCCAGTTTCAACCTCCAGAACCTGCGCCTGCGGGGCGATCGGCTGGACGGCGCGCGCGACACGGACACGCCCGGCGACAGCGGCGCCCGTGCGGCCCGGCTCGACCCGGCCGACCGGCGCCTGACCGCCGCCGTTCTGCGCGACACGGGCGCCGACGTGGTCGCGCTCCAGGAAGTGTTCGACCGCGCCACGCTCGACGCGTTCCACGACCGGCTCCTGGTGCCGTCGGGAACACCGCCCTATCCGCACCGCGTCTGCCTGCCGGGCAATGACGGGCGCGGGCTCGACGTGGCGCTGATGAGCCGCCTGCCGCTGCGCGACATCCGCAGCCATGCCGCCCTCACGCCGCGCGATCTGGGCCTTGAGCCGCCGCCCGGCCAGGACCCGGACGCTCCCGTCTTCCGCCGCGACTGCCTTCAGGCCCGCACCGGCGCGCTGACGCTCTTCATCTGCCATTTCAAGGCGCCCTACCCCGATCCGGACAGCGCCGCCGCGATCCGGCGGATGGAGGCACAGGCGGTGCGCGGGATCATCACGCGCGCCTTTCCCGATCCTGCTGCCGCGCTCTGGCTGGTCCTGGGCGATCTGAACGAGCCGGTGGAGGCCGATCCGCCCGCCATCGCGCCGCTGTTGCCGCCCTTTTCGGTGGATCTGGTCGCGCGGCTGCCCGCGGATCGGCGCTGGTCCTGGTTCGAGCCGCATGGGGCCCTCTACGGCCAGCCCGACTCGCTGCTGGCCTCGCCCGCGCTGGCCGCGCGCTTTCCCGCCGCCCGGCCCGAGATCCTGCGCGAGGGGCTCGGGCTGGAGGCGCGGTGCAACAGGGGGCCGCACCTGCCGGAGGTGGGCCACCACCGGCCCCATGCCAGCGATCACGCCGCGCTCGTGGTGGAATTTCCGGGCCTCTAGCCGGCGCTAGCCCTGCGCCGCGCGGGCGGGCTGGCCGGACAGGTCGAAAGCGGCGGCCAGCAGCGCCCGGGTGTATTCGGTCTCGGGCGCAGCGAAGATCCGCTCCGCCGGGCCGTATTCCACGACGTCGCCCTGTTTCATCACCATCACCTTGTGGCTCATGGCGCGGATCACCTTGAGGTCGTGGCTGATGAACAGGTAGGCCAGCCCGTATTTCCTCTGCAAGGCGCGCAGCAGGTCCACGATCTGCACCTGCACCGTCATGTCCAGCGCCGAGGTGGGTTCGTCCAGCACCAGCAGCTTGGGCCGCAGGATCATCGCCCGCGCGATGGCGATCCGCTGGCGCTGCCCGCCCGAGAATTCATGCGGATAGCGATCCATCATGTCGGGATCCAGCCCCACCTCCGCCATCACCTCGGCCACCAGTTCCCGCTCGGAGCGGTTGTCGCGCAGACCGTGCACGCTCAGCCCCTCCGCGATGATCTGCTCGCAGGTCATCCGCGGGCTGAGGCTGCCGAACGGATCCTGGAACACGATCTGCATGTCGCGCCGCAGCCGCCGCAGCTTGCGGGTGGACCAGGCGTTCACGTCCTCGCCCTGAAAGGTGATCCCGCCCTCGGAGCCGATCAGCCGCATCATCGCCAACGCCAGCGTGGTCTTGCCCGATCCGCTTTCGCCCACGATGCCCAGCGTCTCGCCCCGACGCACGGCGATGGTGGCGTCGTTCACCGCCTTCACATGGCCGACGGTGCGTTTCAGCAGGCCCTTCTGGATCGGGAACCAGACCTTGAGATGCTCGGTGCTTGCCACCTCCTCGGCGTCTGCCGGCACCGGGCCAGGGGTGCCGGTGGGTTCGGCCTCCAGCAGCTTGCGGGTATAGGGGTGCTGCGGGTCGGCGAAGAGCGCCGCGGTCTCTCCGGTCTCGACGATCTCGCCGGCCTTCATCACGCAGACCCGGTCGGCGATGCGGCGCACGATGCCAAGGTCATGGGTGATGAACAGCAGGCCCATGTTCTCCTCGCGCTTGAGTTCGGCCAGCAATTCGAGGATCTGCGCCTGGATCGTCACGTCGAGCGCGGTCGTGGGCTCGTCGGCGATCAGCACGTCGGGCTTGTTGGCCAGCGCCATGGCGATCATCACCCGCTGCCGCTGGCCGCCAGACAGCTGGTGCGGATAGGCGCCCAGCCGGCTTTCGGGGTCGCGGATGCCCACCCGGTGCAGCAGTTCCAGGATCCGTGCGCGCGCCGCCTGGCCCACCAGCCCCTGGTGCAGCGCAAGGCTTTCGGCCAGTTGCTTTTCCAGCGTATGCAGAGGATTTAGCGAGGTCATCGGCTCCTGGAAGATGAAGCTGATATCGTTGCCGCGCACCTTGCGCAGCAGCGTGTCGTCGGCACCGATCATCTGCTGGCCGTCATAGAGCACGGAGCCCGATATCTCGGCCGACGATCCCAGAAGCGCCACGGTGGACAGCGCCGAGACCGACTTGCCGGACCCGGATTCGCCCACCAGCGCCACCGTCTCGCCGCGCCCCACGGAAAAGGACACGCCGCGCACCGCCTGCGTCAGCCGGCCGTCCTGCCGGAAACCGACCGACAGGTTTTCCACCTCCAGCACGGCGCTCATTCGAAGGTCTTTCTCGGGTCGAAGGCATCGCGCACGCCCTCGAAGATGAAGACGAGCAGCGACAGCATGATCGCGAAGGTGAAGAAGGCGGTGAAGCCCAGCCAGGGGGCCTGGAGGTTCTGCTTGGCCTGGAGCGTCAACTCGCCCAGCGACGGCGCAGACGAAGGCAGGCCGAAGCCCAGGAAATCGAGGCTGGCCAGCGTGGCGATCGTGCCCGTGACGATGAAGGGCAGCATGGTCAGGGTGGCGACCATGGCGTTGGGCAGCATGTGGCGGAACATGATCTTCCAGTTGCTCACGCCCAGCGCCTTGGCGGCGCGGACATATTCGAGATTGCGCGCGCGCAGGAATTCAGCCCGCACCACGCCTACCAGCGCCGTCCAGCCGAACAGCACCGTCAGGAACACGAGCAACCAGAAGCCTCGCCCGAGGATCGCGAAAAGGATGATGATGATGTAGAGCGCCGGCGTCGCCTGCCATATCTCGATCACCCGCTGAAAGATCAGGTCCAGCCAGCCGCCGAAGAAGCCCTGCAGCGCCCCCGCGATGATGCCGACGATGCTGGCCAGCGTGGTCACGATCAGCGTGAACAGGATCGACAGGCGGAAGCCGTGGATCACCCGGGCCAGCACGTCGCGCTTGGTGTCGTCGGTGCCCAGCCAGTTCTGCTCGTTGGGCGGCAGGGGCGCGGCGCCGGGCCGGTCCACCGGCGTGTTGAAGGAATAGGGGATGAGCGGCCAGAGCGCCCAGCCCTGTTCGATGGCGTTGCCGTCGATCACCCCATCCTGCGCATCCTCGATCAGCTCCTCGGGCGCGTCGAAACACATGTCCAGCCCGCCTGTGGCGATCAGGCACTGCACCTCGGGGTCGCGATAGACCGCCTCGGTCTGGAAATCGCCGCCGAAGGCGGTCTCCGGGTAGAAGCGGAAGATCGGCATGAAATAGTCGCCGCGATACTGCACCAGGATCGGCTTGTCATTGGCGATGAACTCCGCGAACAGACTCAGCCCGAACAGGATGCTGAAGATGATGAGCGACCAGAAGGCGCGGCCGTTGCGGCGGAAGTTCCGCCAGCGCCGCTGGTTGAGCGGCGACAGGAAAGGCTTGTTCGGGGGCGGGGGCGGCAGCGCGGCCTCCTGGCCGGGCAGGTTGCGGCCCGGAAGATTGGACGGGTCCGGCTGGGGAACATGGGCAGACATGGCTCAGCCCTCCCGCTTCTCGAAGTCGATCCTCGGATCGACCAGCACATACATCAGGTCCGACAGGATGTTCACCACCAGCCCGATCAGGCCGAAGATGAAGAGCGTGCCGAAGATCACCGGGTAATCGCGCGCCACCGTCGCCTCGAAGCCCAGCCGCCCCAGCCCGTCGAGCGAGAAGATGGTCTCGATGATGATCGAGCCGGTGAAGAACACCCCGATGAACACCGCCGGGAACCCCGCGATCACGATCAGCATCGCGTTGCGGAAGACATGGCCATAAAGCACGCGCGACTCGGGCAGGCCCTTGGCGCGGGCGGTGATGACGTATTGCTTCTTGATCTCGTCGAGAAAGGAATTCTTGGTCAGCAGGGTCAGCGTGGCGAAGGCCGAGATGGTGGAAGCCAGCACCGGCAGCGTGATGTGCCAGAAATAATCCCCGATCTTGCCCAGCAAGGACAGCTCTTCCCAGTTGTCCGAGGTCAGCCCCCGCAGCGGGAAGATCTGCCAGTAGGACCCACCGGCCAGCAGCACCAGCAGCAGGATCGCGAACAGGAAACCCGGGATCGCGTAGGCCACGATGATCATCGCCGAGGTCCAGGTGTCGAAGGTGCTGCCATCCTTCACCGCCTTGCGGATGCCCAGCGGGATTGACACCAGATAGGCGATCAACGTCGACCACAGCCCGAGGCTGATGGAGACGGGCATCTTTTCGAGGATCAGTTCGGTCACCCCGATGGAACGGAAATAGCTCTCGCCGAAATCGAGGCGCATGTAGTTCCACATCATCGTCAAGAACCGCTCCAGCGGCGGCTTGTCGAAGCCGAATTCGCGCTCCAGCTCGGCGATGAACTCGGGCGGCAGGCCGCGGGCGCCGGCATAGTCCTCGGAACCGGACTGCGCGCCGCCGCCCTCTGCGGCGCCGCCCCCGGCGATGCCCTCGAACACGTCGCCCTGGCCCTGGAGCTGGGCCAGCACCTGCTCGATCGGCCCGCCCGGCACGAACTGCACCAGCGTGAAATTGATGACCATGATCCCCACAAGCGTGGGGATGATCAGCAACAGCCGTCGGAGGATATAGGCGCCCATGTCAGCAGCGGCTCCGGGTTACAGGGCGCCCGCGTCGCGCAGCGCCTCGGCCTTTTCCGCGTCATACCACCAGATCGACAGCTCTCCCATCCCGTAGGGCGGGGGAGTATCGGTATAGGGCCGGCCGAACACGTCGAAATGCGCGATGTTGTGGACGCCCTTGTACCACTGGGGCACCCAGATATGCAGCGATCTGAGCACCCGGTCCAGCGCGCGCACGGCGGTTTCCAGCTCGTCGCGGCTTTCGGCCTTGGCGACGTGATCGATCAGCGCGTCCACCGCCGGATTCGCCAGCCCCGCGAGGTTGGCGGAGCCCGGCACGTCGGCGGTGTCGGAGCCGAAGATGCTGACAAGTTCGTTGCCCGGGGTCGAGGACATCACGTAGCGCTGCACGACCATGTCGAAATCGAAGGTCTTCTCGCGCTCCTGCAATTCCGAACTGTCCACGCGAATGGCGCGGGCATCCACCCCTATGACCCGCAGGTTCTCGATAAAGGGCAGGATGATCCGGTCGAAGCTGGGGCTGTCGTTCAGCACCTCCAGCGTCAGCGGCTGACCCTGGGCGTTGCGGCGGACGCCGTCGCTGCCGACGCTCCAGCCCGCCTCGTCCAGCAGGCGCGAGGCGGTGCGCAGGTTGCGCCGGTCGCCCACGTTGTCGGCCCGGCTTTCGGGCGGGCTGTAGGCGGTATCGGTGAAGACCGCCTCGGGGATATCCGCGCGCAGCGGCTCCAGCAGGGCCAGCTCGGCCTCCGAGGGCATGCCCTCGGCCTGCAGGAGCATGGAATTCTCCCAGAAGCTGTCGGTCCGCTCGTAGATGCCGTAGAACAGGCTTTCGTTCGACCATTCGAAGTTGAAGGCCATGCCGATCGCTTCGCGCACAAGAGGATCGGCGAATTTCTCCTTGCGGAGGTTGAACCAGAAGCCCTGGGTGCCGGTGGGCCGCCCGTCAGGCAGGTCCTCCACCACGACATGACCATCACGCACCGCGGGGAAATCGTAGGAGGTGGCCCAGAGCTTGGACTGGAATTCCTCGCGGTAGAGATAGGCGCCCGCCTTGAACGCCTCGAAGGCTGTGGTGTAGTCGGCGAAATACTCCAGCGTGATCGTGTCGAAATTGTTCTGACCCACGTTCACCGGCAGGTCCCTGGCCCAGTAATCATCGCGCCGCTGGTATTTGACGTAGCGGCCCGGCGACACGTCGAGCAACTCGTAGGCGCCCGATCCCATCGGCGCCTCCAGCGAGGATTCGGTGAAATCGCGCGTCTCGTAATACTCCTTCGACAGGATCGGCAGACCAGCGGCCGTCATCAGCAATTCGCGCAGCGGGCCCTCGGGGTCGAAGGTGAACTTGACGGCATGATCGTCCAGCGCCTCGACGGCCCGGAAATCCTTGAGTGTCACCTTGTAGGTGGGGCGGCCCTTCTCCAGCAGCGTGTCGAAGGTGAAGACCACGTCATGCGCCGTCAGCGGCGTGCCGTCGCGGAACCGCGCCTCGGGCCGCATGTGGAAGATCGCCCATTCGCGGCTTTCGGGATATTCCACCATGTGCGCCACAAGCCCATACATCGCGTCGGGCTCGTCCAGCGTGCCGGTCATCAGGCTGTCATAGAAGATCGTGGACAGCGACGCCGCGTTGCCCTTGAGGATGAAAGGCGTGAGGCTGTCGAACGATCCGAAGGCCCATGTGGACATCTCGCCGCCCTTGGGGGCGTCGGGGTTCACGTAGTCGAAATGCTCGAAATCCGCCGGGTATTTCAGCTCGCCGAAGCTGGAGACGCCATGCGCCTCGACGATCCGCGCCTCTTCTGCCGTGGCAAGCGACGCCGCAACGAGCGCAACGGCCAGCGCGAATATCGCACAGATCGACCGGACTTGCTTTCGGGCGGAAATGGTAGCTGCACGCGCAGTGGCCTGCGACGGATTCATGGGCACCCCTCCTGTTGCCGACTTCTGCCGGACATGACCTGTTCCTAGAGAAATTGGTGCCGCGAGGCTAGATTGCCAGATCCATCAGCATCAAGTTGCGATTACGTGATCGGGCGAAGCGGTCAAAAAAATGGGGCCGCCCTGCCCATGGCAGCGGCGGCCCCGCATTCTTCAGGTGGGCCGGATCAGTTTCCGACCGACTGCAGATAGGCGATCAGGTTCGCGCGGTCCTCGACGCTCGACAGGCCGGCAAAGGCCATCGACGTGCCGGGTGCGTAGCCACGCGGGTTCTCGAGGAAGCCGTTCAGGTTCTCGGGCGACCAGACATCGGCCACCTCCTCCAGCGCACCGGAGTAGCCGAAACCATCGACCGCATCCACCTCGCGCCCGACCACATCGTAAAGATGCGGACCCGTCGCGTTGGCGCCGTCCTCGAGCTTGTGGCAGGCGCGGCACTTGTTGAACACGCGCTCGCCCTTGCCCGCATCGGCACTTGCGAAAACCGTCTCGAAATCGGCCGGCGCCTCCTCTTCGGCCGCGGTGTCCTCGGGAGCCTCGTCCTCTTCGCCCGTGTCGATCACATAGGCGGCGGTCTGCTCGCCGTAATGCCCGCCGACATGGTAGAGCGACTCGGCCACCCATTTCCCCAGAAGGAAAACGAGAAGCGCGCCGCAGAAGCCGCCCAGGACCTTGGTGAAAGTCATCGTGTCAAGCATGGCTCGCGTTTCCGTTTGCTGTCCGTCGCGGGGTATCTATAGGGTTCCCCCCGACAGGCGCAAGGTATAGTAGCCGCGACCAAACGCCCGAAAGCGGGCAAAAATCGCGAGGATCACCGGATGACGCGACGTATCGCCTTCCAGGGCGAGCCAGGCGCCTATTCGCACCAGGCCTGCCACGATGCACGTCCCGAGATGGAGGCGATGCCCTGCCGCACCTTCGAGGACGTGATCGACGCCGTCCGCGAAGGCCGCGCCGACATGGCCATGCTGCCGGTGGAGAACTCCACCTATGGCCGCGTGGCCGACATCCACTCGCTGATGCCCGAATCGGGGCTGCACATCGTGGACGAGGCGTTCGTCCGGGTGCATATCAACCTGCTCGCGTTGCCCGGCACGTCGCTGGGGCAGGTGCGGCGCGCCATGAGCCACACCGTCCTTCTGGGACAGTGCAAGGAGTTCCTGCGCAGCCACGACATAGAGCGCGTCGTGGGCGCCGATACGGCCGGGTCCGCCCGCTACGTGGCCGAGGCGGGCGAGCCGTCGCTCGCCGCGCTGGCGGGCGACCTCGCCGGAGAGATCTACGGGCTGGACGTTCTGGCCCGCCACATCGAGGACCAGAGCAGCAACACCACCCGCTTTCTGCTGATGGCGCGCGAGCCGGACTATTCCCGCCGCGGCGATGACGGGATGATGACCAGCATGGTGTTCCGGCTGCGCTCGATCCCGGCGGGGCTCTACAAGGCGCTGGGCGGCTTCGCCACCAACGGCGTCAACATGACCAAGCTGGAAAGCTACATGGTGGGCGGCAATTTCCAGGTGGTGCAGTTCTACGCCGATATCGAGGGCCATCCCGAGGATCCGGGCGTCAAGCTGGCACTGGAAGAGCTGGACTATTTCACCGACGAGGTGCGCATCCTGGGCGTCTACCCGGCCGATCCGCGCCGGCACGGCGCCTGATCGGTCACTTGCGCCCGGCGGCCCGGTCCTCCAGGTCGCGGGCGTAATCCGCCACCCGCAGGCGGAACCGCTTGTTGATCCGCCGGCGCGCCAGCTTGAGCGACTGCACCAGCAACCGCGCCGCCAGGCTCTGGGGTTTCAGCTCCACCGAGACGTCCATGCGCGTCCGCTTGCGCGAGAGTTGCAAAAGCTCGATCACGGTCCGCGTCTCCATGCCCGGGGTCTTGCTGTCGAACACCATGCGCCCCGGCCGCTCGAATTCCGTCAGCACGATGCTCAGCTTGCGCCGCTTGTTGCGAAAGCTGAACCGCGCCACCCAGGTCATGCCCACGCCCGGGGCCTCCAGCGTGTCCGTGCGCGTCACCTCCGCGCCACGCCGGAGCGCGGCGCGCTCGAAGGTCTCGAACCGCGACATGCGATCGAAAAGCTGCTCGATCGGGATTTCGATATCTTCCCGCGCCGTGAATTGCATCTTGTCCTGCCGGGCGTTGCGCCTGCTCGCTCTTTTGCGATCACTTTCGCCTCAATCGAGCCGATCCGCAAGCCAGTTGCGCAACAGAAAACCCGCGATGGCCCCGTGGCGCGGCGCCCGGATCTGCGGATGGATGCCGGCGAAGGCATCCATCATCTCCTGCCGTGTCACCCACAGGGCGGTCTCGATCTCGGCCGGGTCGATGGTGATCTCTTCGTCCAGCGCCTCGCCCGCGCAGCCCAGCATCAGCGAGGCCGGGAAAGGCCAGGGCTGACTGGCCAGGTAACGCACCGCGCCCACATGGATGCCGGCCTCTTCATGCACTTCGCGGCGCACCGCGGCCTCCACCGTCTCGCCCGGCTCGACGAAACCCGCCAGCAGCGAATACATCCCCTCGGGCCAGCCATGCGAGCGGCCCAGCAACACCCGGTCGTGCCGGGTGATCAGCATGATGACCACCGGATCGGTGCGCGGGAAATGGGTGGTGCCGCAGGACGGGCATAGCCGGTGCCAGCCCGCCCGGGTCATCACGCTCTCGGCGCCGCAGCGCGCGCAGAAACGGTGTGTCCGGTGCCAGCCCAGGATCGCGCGGGCGGTGGCGGCCAGTTCTGCGTCGCGCGGCGACAGCCTGACCATGTGGGCGCGCAATTCGCAGAAGGCATGATCCGCCGGCGCCGCCGGATGCGCCTGCTCGGACGGATCGGCGAAAGCGTTCAGCGTGTCGGGCACGCCCTCGGGCGGGGTCCAGCCCGACAGGTCGAAACCGAACACGGCGCCCGCCCCCTCGCGCCCCAGCAGGATCGGGTCGGGCGCGGCGTCCGCCAGCAGCGGGTGATCCAGCGGCAGGCGCGCCAGCGCGCCCCGCTCCGCCCCGGCCAGCAGCGGCTTGCCCCGCCACAGCACCACGGCCCGGGCCCCGGGCGCGCGGCGCGCGGCCTCCAGCGCCTCCAGGTCGCCCCGCAACTCGTCCGCCCGGTCCAGCGCCGAGCCGCCGAATGTCACCGTCTCCGCGATCCGCATTCCCTGCCTCCGTCTTGCCGCGCCGAAGCCATGGCACGGAACGCGCGGGAATGGCCAGCCTCGGGGCACTCGCCACGGCGCGGCGCGCGCGCTACCAAGGGCGCGACGGAGGGCCGAAAGATGCGGAAATGGCTGCTGCGCGGCATGGTCGCGCTGGGGATCGGGACGCTGCTCTACATGGTCGCCGCGGCCTGGGCGCTGCACCGGGTGGCGGCGCAGATCCTGGAGGTGGGCGGCGTGATGGCGCTGGCCGAGGACGCCCCCCGGCCCGTCGATCCGCTGGCCATCGGCTATCGCGGCACGCCCCGGGAGGGGCTGGGCCTCGACTTCAGCGAGGTCTCGGTGATGAGCGAACTGGGCGCGCTGCCCGGCTGGTGGGTGCCCGCCGGTATCGACGCGCCGATGGCCGCGCTCTACCTGCATGGCATCGATGGCGCGCGCGAGAACGGCTATCGCTTCGTGCCGGTCCTGAACGACTCCGGTATTCCCGTCCTGCTGACCACCTATCGCGGCGATCCCGGCGCACCCGAGATCGAGGGCGGCTCCCATACCTTCGGGCTGAGCGAATGGCGCGACGTGGAGGCCGCGATGCGCTGGCTGGGCGAGCAGGGGCACGACAAGGTGCTGCTGGTGGCCGATTCCATGGGCGCGGCGCTGGCGGGGCAGTTCCTGGCCCGCTCGCCCGAGGCGGGACGGGTCGCGGGGCTGGCGTTCGATTCGCCGGCACTGGACTTCCCCGCGATCATCGAGACCCTGGGCCGCCGCATGGGAATCCCCCTGCCCGGCCCCGTCGCGCGCAGTGCCCTGCTGCTGCTGGCGCACTCCCTGCCCGAGGACCTGGCCGAGGCGCAGGTGACCGGGGTGATCGCGGGCTTCGCGGGGCCGCTCTTCCTGGCCCACGGCACGGGCGACAGGGTCGTGCCCGTGGCGCTGTCGGATACGCTGCTGGCCACCCGCCGGGGCGAAACGCTGCATCTGCGCGGCACCGCCGACCACCTGGGCCTGCATGCCGAGATGCCGGAGGCCTATGCCGATGCCTTCGGGCGGTTCGTCCGGCAGGTGCGCTGAGCCGCGCGGTCTTGCGAATCCGCGCGCGCGCCCCTAGGTAGAGCCCGAGAGGTTGGCGCGGGCAAGCGCCTCGCCAACTCGGTCAGGTCCGGAAGGAAGCAGCCGTAACGAGCCCCGCCTGGGTCGTGTCCAGCCTCTCACCTCTCCCCCGTCAATAGAGCGTATCGCGGTAAAGCTTGTCCGTCGCCTCCTGCGTCGGGTCCATCTCCATCTCGGCATGGTCGCGGATCATCTCGCCCAGCGTGCCCACCGGCCGCGTTCCGGGCCATGTCTCCGGCGCCCACAGCCTCGCCCGCAGGGGCGCCTTGCCGCAATGCAGGAACACCGTTTCCGCCCGCACCCGCAGCACCGTCCTGGGGGCGCGCCCCTTCACCGCGAAACGCGCGCATGTAGCGGGATCGTCCACGATCTCGGCGGTGCCGTTCACCCGCAGCGTCTCGTCCACGCGCGGAATCAGGAACAGCAAGGCCACCTGCGGATGACGCAGGATGTTCAGCAAGCCGTCGATCCGGTTGTTGCCGGGGCGGTCGGGGATCAGCACATGGCGGTCATCCTCCACCTCGACGAAGCCCGCCGGGTCGCCCTTGGGCGAGACATCCAGCGCCCGCCCGTCCGATGTCGCCATGCACAGGAAGGGCGAGGCGGCGATGAAGGCGCGGCAATGCGCGTCCAGCCGGTCGATCTCCTTCACCGCCGAAATCGGCATCGGCGGGCCGTAAAGCGCCCGCAGCTTCTCCTCGGTCATCATCGTGCCGTCCTCCCTGTCCATGTCCCGCCACAGTGGCACCGGACGCGCGCTTGGGCAACGCGTGCCCCCCGGGGCGCTGGACGCCGCGCCGCGCGCCACCTACCTTGGGCGACAGGATTCGGGCGAGGGGCGATGAGCGAGAGCAAACCGGGCAGCTACCAGGTTCTGGCGCGGAAATACCGCCCGGAAACCTTCGCCGATCTCGTGGGCCAGGACGCGATGGTGCGCACGCTCCGCAACGCCTTCGAGGCGGACCGGATCGCGCAGGCCTTCATCATGACGGGCATCCGCGGCACCGGCAAGACGACCACCGCCCGGATCATCGCCAAGGGCATGAACTGCATCGGCCCGGACGGCACCGGCGGCCCCACGATAGAGCCATGCGGCCAGTGCGAGCCCTGCCGCGCCATCATGGAGGGTCGGCACGTCGACGTGCTGGAGATGGACGCCGCCTCCAATACCGGCGTGGGCGACATCCGCGAGATCATCGACAGCGTGCATTACCGGGCGGCCTCGGCGCGCTACAAGATCTACATCATCGACGAGGTGCACATGCTCTCGAACAACGCGTTCAACGCGTTGCTCAAGACGCTGGAAGAGCCGCCCGCGCATGTGAAATTCATCTTCGCCACCACCGAGATCCGCAAGGTGCCGGTGACGGTGCTGTCGCGCTGCCAGCGCTTCGACCTGCGCCGGATCGAGCCCGAGGACATGATCGGCCTGTTGCGCCGCATCGCCGACCGGGAGGGCGCCCGGATCACGGACGACGCGCTGGCGCTGATCACCCGCGCCTCCGAGGGCTCCGCCCGCGACGCCACCTCGCTGCTGGACCAGGCGATTTCCCACGGTGCGGGCGAAACCAGCGCCGAGCAGGTGCGCGCCATGCTGGGCCTGGCCGATCGCGGCCGGGTGATGGACCTGTTCGAGCTGATCATGCGCGGCGACGCGGCCGGGGCGCTGGCGGAACTCTCGGGCCAGTATGCCGACGGCGCCGACCCGCTGGCCGTGCTGCGCGACCTGGCGGAACTCACGCACTGGATCTCGGTGGTCAAGATCACCCCCGAGGCGGCGGAGGATCCCACCGTCGGCCCTGACGAGCGCGCCCGCGGCCGGACGATGGCCGAGGCGCTGCCGATGCGGGCGCTGACGCGGATGTGGCAGATGCTGCTCAAGGCGCTGGAGGAAGTCTCCTCCGCGCCGAATTCCATGATGGCCGCCGAGATGGCGGTGATCCGGCTGACCCATGTCGCCGACCTTCCCAGCCCCGAGGAATTGCTGCGCAAGCTGTCGGACACCCCGCCGCCCCCGGGCGGCGGCGGCAGCGGAGCGGGCGGCGCGCATACCGCCGCCACCGGCACCGCCGCAGGCGCGCTCCAGTCCAGCACGGCCCCCTCCGGCGGCACCACCGCATCGCGCGGCGGCGGGCCGGCGCTGGCGCTCGCCCAGGACCAGGCGCTCGCCGCCTTCCCGACCTTCGAGCACGTGGTCGAGCTGATCCGCGCCCAGCGCGACGTGAAACTTCTGGTAGAGGTCGAGAACGACCTGCGCCTCGCCGCCTACCGCCCGGGCCGGATCGAGTTCACCCCCACCGACACCGCGCCCGCGGATCTCGCCCAGCGGCTCGGCCAGCGCCTCCAGCTCTGGACCGGCCAGCGCTGGGCGGTCAGCGTCACCGGCGGCTGCGAGGCCCGCACGATCGCCGAGACCCGCAATGCCGAGGCCGACAGCCTGAAGTCCCAGGCCATGGATCATCCGCTGGTGCAGGCGGTGCTCGCCACCTTCCCGCAGGCGACGATCCGGGATATCCGCAGCGCGGAGGCGGCCGAGGCGCAGGCCCAGGCAGCGGCCCTGCCCGAGGTCGAGGACGAATGGGACCCCTTCGAGGATGACTGACCGCCGCGCAGATGCGGCCGAACAAGGAGATCGACGGAATGTTCAAGGGTTTGGGACAGATGGGCGACATGGCCAAGATGATGAAGGCCGCCCAGGAAATGCAGGGCAAGATGGCCGAGATGCAGGAGGAACTGCACAACATCACCGTGACCGGCGAATCCGGCGCCGGGCTGGTCAAGGCCGTGGCCAGCGCCAAGGGCGAGCTGAAATCGCTCGACATCGACCCGTCCATCTTCAACGGCGACGACAAGGAGGTCGTCGAGGATCTGATCCTCGCGGCGATCAAGGATGCCCAGGCCAAGGCCCAGGCGCGGAGCCAGGAGGAGATGTCCAAGCTCACCGAGGGGCTGGGACTGCCCAAGGACATGAAACTGCCCTTCTGATCCCGCCCGGGGGCCGTGCGCCACAGCCGCGCCCGGCTCACCTTCCTGGTGAACACAACCCCGCCGGCGGCGTCGCGGCGTCCCCGGCCCGCGCAGGCTTCCCGAGATGAGCTCCACCAGCGACATCGACGCCCTGATCGACATGATGTCGAAACTGCCCGGGCTGGGCCCGCGCTCGGCCCGGCGGGCGGTGCTGCACCTGGTGCGCAAGCGCGCGCAGGTCATGGGCCCGCTCGCGCGGCAGATGCAGCAGGTGGCCGATACCGCCCGCGAATGCCTGAATTGCGGCAATATCGGCACCGGCGACATCTGCCCGATCTGCGCCGACGAGGCCCGCGCCACCGGCCAGATCTGCGTGGTCGAGGACGTGGCCGATCTCTGGGCGATGGAGCGCGCGAACGTGTTCCGCGGGCGCTACCACGTCCTGGGCGGCACGCTCTCGGCGCTTGACGCGATCGGCCCGGAGGAACTGCGGATCCCGCAACTGGCCGACCGGGTCGCCGCGGAGGGGATCTCCGAGGTGATCCTGGCCCTTGCCGCCACGGTGGACGGCCAGACCACCGCCCATTACATCGCCGACCGGCTGGAGGGGCAGGTCACGCTGACCTCGCTGGCCCAGGGCGTGCCGGTGGGGGGCGAGCTGGATTATCTCGACGACGGCACGATCACCGCCGCGCTCAACGCCCGCAAGCCGGTCTGAGGCCGCCCGTCGAGGCGGCGTGCCTGCCGAAGCGGCAGCCCTCCACGGCGGCTCAGCTCAGCGTCATCCAGATCGCCACAGCCGCGAGCGGCAGGGCAAGA